>Ga0180221_1001860_pt1 | contig 13153 bp, 8 predicted proteins | sample eDN5th37CKraftMG_FD_151339 | JGI IMG/M metagenome (GOLD analysis project Ga0180221, IMG submission 151339) | Enriched Miracle-Growth compost microbial communities from Emeryville, California, USA - eDNA 5th pass 37_C Kraft MG (version 2) (version 2) ...
ACGGCGACGAGCCGATGCAGAACGACGCGAGGCCGGTCAGCTCGCAGGACGGGCCGCCGCCGCCCGAGGAGCCGCCGTCGCCGCCGCCGCTCTCCTCCTCGCAGCGCTCGACCCACTGCACGGAGTCGCCGATCGTCACCTGGACGAGGTGGCAGCGCTTCTCCGCCTGCGCCGGGGCACCCAGCCCGACGACCGCGGTGAGCGCGACGAGGAGCGTCGCGAGCGCGGCCACCAGGCCCCGCCGGACGCCCTGCGGTGCGCGCTGCCGGCCGTCCCGCGTCAGCACGACGCCGTCCCCTCGGCGTCGTTGAACGCCGTGACGAGCCACGCGCCGTCGGCCCGCTCGAGGGTCACATCGGTCGGCCGCGGCGGCTCGCCCGTGGCCTGGACGCCCTCGGGCAGCCACCCGTTGTGGTCGACGCACGCCTGCACGAGCGCCGTCTCCCCCTCGACGGCGACGACGACGTCGTCGACGACGGGCCTGCCGCGCAGCGAGATCCCGTGGTCCGCGTAGTACTGCGCGACCTTCAGCTCGTCCTCGACGACGCGCCCGCGCGCGACGCCCTGCAGCAGCGCCTGGTCCGGCTTGCCCTGCCGGGTCGTGATGATCGCCTCCCAGAACGCGTCGTACGCCGCGCGCACCGCCGCCTCGTCGGCAGCCGCCGTCGAGGTCGGGGTCGCAGCCGCGCTCGTCGTCGACGAGCCGGTGGTGGGCTCCGGGTCGCCGCCGCCGGAGCAGCCGGCGAGCAGGAGCGCAGCGAGCGGGAGGGCAGCGGTCACGGCGGCGAGGCGGCGTCGGGACATGCGGACAGGCTAGCGGCGCCGGTCGGGCGCGGCTCGCCGCCCGGGGGACGCCACCCTGCCAGGGAGCCGGCCCGGCGTCAGCGGTCCCGCCGCTCCAGCACCTCGCGGATCCGGCTCAGCCGCTCGCCGACCTGACGCTCGTAGCCCCGCTCCGTCGGCTCGTAGTACCGCGAGCCGACGAGCTCGTCGGGCAGGTACTGCTGGGCCGCGACGCCCTGCGGCTCGTCGTGGGAGTACACGTAGCCCTTGCCGTGCCCGACGCGCTGCGCGCCGGCGTAGTGCGCGTCGCGCAGGTGCGGGGGGACGGTCCCGATGCGGCCCGCGCGCACGTCCGCCAGCGCCGCGTCGATGCCGAGGTACGCCGCGTTCGACTTCGGGGCCGTCGCGACGTGCACCACGGCCTCGGCCAGGACGATCCGCCCCTCGGGCATCCCGATCATCTGGACCGCCTGGGCCGCGGCCACCGCCGTCTGGAGCGCGCTCGGGTCGGCCATCCCGACGTCCTCCGCCGCGGCGATGACGACGCGGCGGGCGATGAACCGGGGGTCCTCCCCCGCCGCGACCATGCGCGCGAGGTAGTGCAGCGCGGCGTCCACGTCCGACCCGCGCATCGACTTGATGAACGCGCTCACGACGTCGTAGTGCTGGTCGCCCTCGCGGTCGTACCGGACGGCCGCCACGTCGATCGCCCGCTCGACGGTCGCGAGGTCCACGACCGGCGGCTCGTCGCCGGCCGGGGCGTCGGCGAGGGCGGCGCCGGCGGCGGCCTCGAGGATCGTCAGCGCCTTGCGCGCGTCGCCGCCCGCCAGCCGCAGCAGGTGCTCCTGCGCGTCCTCCGCGAGCACGACGGCACCGGCCAGCCCCCGCTCGTCGTCGACCGCGCGGCGCACGAGCGTCGCGACGTCGTCAGTGGACAGGGGCTGCAGCGTCAGCAGCAGCGAGCGGGACAGCAGCGGCGAGATGACCGAGAACGACGGGTTCTCGGTCGTGGCGGCGACGAGCGTCACCCACCGGTTCTCCACGCTCGGCAGGAGCGCGTCCTGCTGCGCCTTCGTGAAGCGGTGGACCTCGTCGACGAACAGGACGGTCTCGCCGCCCCCGGTCGCCAGCCGGCGGCGGGCGTCGTCCACGACGGCCCGCACGTCCTTGACGCCGGCGGTGACGGCGGAGAGCTCGACGAACCGGCGGCCCGAGCTCGTCGCGATGAGGTACGCGAGCGTCGTCTTGCCCGTGCCCGGTGGCCCCCACAGCACGACCGACGCGGGCCCTGCGGGCGAACCGGGAGTCGCGGGCTCGACGAGCCGCCGCAGCGGCGAGCCGGGCACCAGGAGGCGTTCCTGCCCCGCGACCTCCTCCAGCGTGCGGGGGCGCATGCGCACCGCCAGCGGCGCCGACCCGGCGGTCTCCGGCACGCCCTGCGCGGCCGTCGTCGTCGCGTCGAACAGGTCCACGCCCGCAGCCTACGCACGCCCGCCCACGCCGCCCGACCGGGCCGCCCGACGGCGCCGCCGGGCCACGGGACGCGCAGAGCGAGCACGGCCGGCCGGGCGCGGCGCCGAGACGCGCCCGGCACGCCGGTGTGCGCCGACCTCGTCCGACCTGCGACCATGACCGACGTGTTCGCCCGCCTCGGCCGCGTCGTCGCGCGCCATCCCGTCCGTGCTCTCGTCGCATGGGGCGTCCTGGCAGCCGTCGGCCTCGCGCTGGCCCTCGTGGGCGTCGGGGGCGACACCCTGTTCGACCGCCTGACGACCGGCGCCGCCGCCGTCCCCGGCTCGGAGTCCGAGCGCGGGCGCGACGTCCTCGACGCGCAGGACGCCTCCGGGCCCGCGCTCACGCTCGTCCTCGCCGACGTGGACCCCGACGACCCGGCCGTGGCGACGGCGATGGACGCGGTGCGGACGGACCTCGTCGGCCTCGACGGCGTCGCCTCCGTGATCGACCCGCTCGGCCTCCCGGACGGGCCGTCGAGCGCGGCTGCCGCGCCGCTGGTCGCGCGGGGCGGGGACGGCTTCCTCGTCGTCGTCACCCTGGACGCCGGGCTCGACGACCCGGAGCCGACGCTCGACGCCGTCCGCGCGAGGCTCGAGCAGGTGCCGGACGACCTGAGCGCCGCGGCGCCGGACGCGTCCGGCCTCGTCGGGGGCAGCTCGCTCGTCGCCGACCAGACCCGTAGCCAGGTCGCACGCGACGTGGGCGTCGGGTCCCTGGTCGGCCTCGTCCTCGCCCTGCTCGCGCTGGTGCTCGTGCTCGGCAGCCTCCTGGCGGCCGCCCTGCCGCTGGCGAGCGCGGTGGCCGCGACCGGGCTCGGCCTCGGGATCATGCTGGTCGTCGCCGCCACGGGCGAGCTCGACGCCACCGCCACGCACGCCTCGGTGCTGCTGACCATCGGCCTGGCCGCCGCGTGCGGCCTGCTCCTGGTCGCCCGCTTCCGGGAGGAGCTGCGCGGACTCCTCGACGACGACGGCGGTCGCCGTGCGCGGCGACGCCGCGGTGACGGCGCCGTCGCCGAGGCCGTCGAGCGCGCGATGGCCACGACCGGGCGCGCCATCGCCTTCGCCGCGGTCGCGGCCGTGCTCTCGTTCGGCGGGGTGCTGCTGCTGCGCCCCGTGACGCTGCGGGCCGTCGCGCTCGTCGGCCTCGTCGCCGTGGTCGCCGCCACCGCCGCGACCCTCACGCTCGTGCCCGCCCTGCTCGCCGCCGGCGGCCGCCGCCTCGCGGGACCGTCGTCGTTGGCCCGGGTGCCCGCGCTCGGCCGGGTCCTCGAGCGGACCGCCGCAGCGCCCGCGGACGACGGCGCGTACGCGCGGACGGCCGGCCGCGTGCAGCGCCACCCGTGGGCGTTCCTCGCCGGCTCGGTCGTGGTGCTGCTCGCGCTCGCGGCCCCCCTGCTCGGGGTGCACCTGCGCCACTCGTCGACCGAGCTCCTGCCCCCGGGCACGACGCAGCGGGAGTTCGTGGACGCGCTCGCTCGCGACTACCCCGCGGCGTCCTCCCCTGCCGTCACGGTGGTCGCGGAGGCCTCGCTCGAGGACGTCACCGGCTGGGCGCAGCGCCTCACGGCGCTCGACGGCGTGGCGGCCGTGGACGCGCCGTCGGCCGCCGGCTCCTACGTCACCGTCGGCGTGCGCGTCACGGACCACGACAGCGCGGGGGCGGCCGCCCAGCGCGTCGTGCGCGAGCTGCGCGCCGAGGACGCGCCGTTCCCCACCTGGGTCACGGGCCAGGCCGCCGCCCAGGTGGACGTCGCGGACGCGGTGCGCGCGGGCGCGCCTCTCGCGATGGTCGTCGCGGCGCTGGCCACGTTCCTCGTGCTCCTGCTCATGACCGGATCCGTCGCCCTCCCCCTCGTCGTGCTGGCCGGGAACGCTCTGGTCACCGCGGCCGCCGCGGGTGCGCTGGTCGGCCTCGCGGGCCCGCTCGCGAGGCTGCTCGGGGCGTCGTCCACCGGCGGCGTCGAGGCCTCCGCGCTGGCGCTCGTCGTCGCTGGCACGTCCACCGTCGCGACCCTCGTCGCGCTCGTCGTGCTCGGGCGGACGGCGGAGCTGCGCACCGCCGGCGCGACGGACCGCGACGCCGTGCGCGCCGGGGTCCAGCGCTCGGGTGCGGCGCTCACGGCAGCCGGGGTCGTGCTCGTCGTCGTCCTCGCCGGGTTCGCCGCCGGCCGGACGGTCGTCCCCCAGCAGGTGGCCGTCGCGCTGGCCCTCGGGGTGCTGCTCGACCTGGTCGTCGTGCGGCTCGTGCTGCAGCCCGCGGCGCTCACCGCGCTCGGGCACCTCGCCTGGTCGGCCCCCGCCGCCCTGCGCCGCCTGCACGAGCGCCTCCCGACGCGGAGCTGACGACCGGACCGCGTCAGGCCGGCGGACGGTCCGCGCCGACGGGACCGTAGGAGACGTTCTCGACGTCCGTGCGGAAGCCGAGCCGCTGGTAGATGCGGCGCGCCACGTCGTTGTCCGCGTACATGCCGAGCGAGACGAGCTCCGCACCCGCGGCGAGCGCCGCACGCGTCGCCACCGCCGTGAGGGCCGCCCCCGCTCCCGTGCGACGAGCCGTGGGCAGCACGCCGAGCCCGTGCAGGTGCCAGGACCGCGCGCCCGGGCTCGTGCCCGGCTCGCGGCGCGCGCCGATGACGCCGACGAGCACCCCGTCGCGCTCGACGCCCCACCAGCCCGCCTCGTCCGGTCCCGTCGGGTCCGCCGTGGTGCCGGGGTTCGCCTCCCGCAGGCACGCCCGCACGGCGTCCGCCTCGCGGGCCCGGTCCAGCGGCCGCACGAGGGCCTCGCCCGGCTGCACGGGCGGAGCGGACGTGGTCGACATCCAGTCCCAGGTGGAGAACGGGGTCAGTCCGAGCACGCCGAGCAGCGCCTCCTCGACGGGCGTGCCCCGCGGCACGCTCAGCCAGCGCGCGCCACCGGGCCACGACGAGGCGTCGTGCGGGAGGCCGCCGAGGAGCGCTCCGACCGCGGCGGGGTCGCCGCGCCCGGCCAGGCTGGCGGACCCGTCGTCGTGCCGGAGCACCAGCAGCACCCCGCGCTCGTCGCCGCGGACCTCGGCGTGCGCCCAGCGCTCGCCGATCGCGCACAGGTAGCGGTCCTGGTGCCACGCGAGGGGAAGCCCTCGCGTCAGCGTCCCGCTCACGCCTGCGCGGGAGCCTTCGGCTTCGCGTCCACGCCCGCCTCGCGGCGCTGCTCCGCAGTGATCGGCGCGGGCGCCTGCGTCAGCGGGTCGTAGCCGCCGCCGGACTTCGGGAAAGCGATCACCTCGCGGATCGAGTCCGCACCCGTGAGCAGCGCGGCGATCCGGTCCCAGCCGAACGCGATGCCGCCGTGCGGCGGGGCGCCGAACTGGAACGCGTCGAGCAGGAAGCCGAACTTCTCCTGCGCCTCCTCGGGCCCGATCCCCATGACGTCGAACACGCGCTGCTGCACGTCCCGCCGGTGGATACGGATCGAGCCGCCACCGATCTCGTTGCCGTTGCACACGATGTCGTACGCGTACGCCAGGGCGTTGCCCGGGTCCTCCTCGAAGCGGTCGATCCACTCCGGCGTCGGGGAGGTGAACGCGTGGTGCACCGCGGTCCAGGCGCCGCCACCGACCGCGACGTCGTCGTCCTCGCCCGTGGGCTTGAACAGCGGCGCGTCCACGACCCACACGAACGACCACTGCGACTCGTCGACGAGACCGCCGCGACGCCCGATCTCGAGACGGGCGGCCCCGAGCAGCGCGCGTGCCTCGGAGACCTTGCCGGCCGCGAAGAAGATCGCGTCGCCGGGGCTGGCGCCCGTCGCGGCCACCAGACCGGCGCGCTCCTGCTCGCTGATGTTCTTCGCGACCGGGCCGCCGAGCTCGCCGTCGGCGCCGACGGTCACGTACGCGAGGCCCTTGGCGCCGCGCTGCTTGGCCCACTCCTGCCAGGCGTCGAAGCCGCGGCGCGGCGTGTCCGCCCCACCCGGCTGGACGACCGCGCCGACGTAGGGCGCCTGGAAGACGCGGAACGGGGTGTCGCGGAAGTAGTCGGTCAGCTCGACGAGCTGGAGCCCGAACCGCAGGTCCGGCTTGTCGGTGCCGTAGCGGGCCATCGCGTCGGCGTAGGTCATCCGCGCGATCGGCGTCGGGATCTCCACGTCGACGAGCCGCCACAGCGCCGCGAGCACCTGCTCGGCGACCGCGATGACGTCGTCCTGCTCGACGAAGCTCATCTCGACGTCGAGCTGCGTGAACTCGGGCTGCCGGTCCGCGCGGAAGTCCTCGTCGCGGTAGCACCGGGCGATCTGGTAGTACCGCTCCAGGCCCGCCACCATCAGCAGCTGCTTGAACAGCTGGGGCGACTGCGGCAGCGCGTACCAGCTGCCGGGCGACAGCCGTGCCGGCACCAGGAAGTCGCGCGCGCCCTCGGGCGTGGAGCGCGTGAGCGTCGGCGTCTCGACCTCGACGAAGCCCTGGGCGTCGAGCACCGCCCGCGCGGCCGCGTTGGCCTTCGCGCGGAGCCGCAGCGCCTGCGCAGGCGCGGGCCGCCGCAGGTCGAGGTAGCGGTACCGCAGCCGGGCCTCCTCGCCCACGGGCTCGTCGACCGACGCGGACACCTGGAACGGGAGCGGCGCGGACTCGTTGAGCACGACGACGTCCGTCGCGACGACCTCGATCTCACCGGTCGCCAGGTTCGGGTTCTCGTTGCCCTCCGGGCGCCGACCGACCTCGCCGGTGACCTGCAGGACGTACTCGGCGCGCAGGCCGTGCGCGACCGACTCGTCCCGGATCACCACCTGCGCGATGCCGGACGCGTCGCGCAGGTCCACGAAGGCCACGCCGCCGTGATCCCGCCGCCGGTCCACCCAGCCCGTGAGGGTGACGGTGGTACCGATGTGCTCAGCTCGCAGGGAGCCGGCTTCGTGGGTGCGGAGCACGACGACGTCCTTCTGTCGGGTGGGAGCACGCCCGTCCGGGCGCTCGCACGATCCTAGTGCCGACCCCCGGCCGGCCCGAACCGATACCCGGGCCTCCGGACGCGCACGCCGCGCCCTAGTCGAGACCGACGCTGCGCGCCACCTGGCTCGACAGCGCCAGCAGGTCCGCCGCGATGTCCCGGCCCGCCGCGCCGGAGCCGATCGTCACCTTCACGACGTGGTCGCCCCAGACGACCGACGACCCGCTGACCGCGCTGAATCGGTGCTCGCGCGCGGCGTCGTCCAGCCACGCGGCGCCGTGCACGCCGTCGTACCGGACGTCCGGTGCACGGTCACGGGTGCCGTCGATGCGCTCGAGCTCCGTCGCGCCGTCGGGCGAGTCGACGGGCAGGACGGACACCGTGAGCAGCAGCGCCTGCCCGGCCAGAGGTGCGTCCTCGGGCATCGCCGCGGAGCACGCGTCCCCGTCCAGCGACGGTCCGGCGACGGGGCCGCCCGCCCGCTCACCCGTGACGGCGGCGAGGGAGCTCTCGTCGACCCCGCACACCAGGACGGCGCCGGACGGCGCGTGTGACGGCACCGCCCCGGGCGTCGGCTCCGGCCGGGGCTCGCGGGTGCACCCACCGACGACGAGCAGGACCGCCGCGGCGATCGCCGCGGCACGGGCGGCCCTCACCGCGGACCCGCCCACACGGAGATGATCGGCACGAGGACGTCCTGCTCCAGCGTCGCGGCGATGCCGGAGCTCACCACCCACTGCTGGTAGGCCTCCGAGTCGTGCCGGAAGCGCACCGGGTTCCCTGCGGCGTCGTACTCGATCGCCGCCGGCGGCGGTGGCGTCACCACCGCTTCCCACTCGGGTCGCTGCGCCAGCTGCTCCGGCGACCACATGCCGTGCCGCAGGAGCATGTCCATGGTGTCGGCCACGAGCATCGTCCGGGCCTCCTGGTCGAGCTCTCCGAAGACGGACGAGGCCGTGTTCTCGGTGAGCGACCCTCGGACCGCGTCGATCGTCGCCTTCTTGGCCTGGTCGACGCCGAGCTTCAGCCACTTGTCGCTGATCTGCGGGATGAACGGCAGGCTCGACGCGAGGTTGAGCGCGTCGGCGACCGCCGCGGCGCGCTCGGCCTGCAGCTTCTCGTCGGCGATCTTCCCGTCGTACCCCTCGCGGAGCACCCACGCGACCACGTCGGAGGAGTTCTGGATCGTGGACGTCACGCCGTCGACCGACGCCCCCGAGGCGATCAGCGACATCAGGGCCGCTCCCTGCTGGTCCGCCGCCCGCGACAGCCCGTCGTCCAGCGCGACGCGCGACGCCTGGAACACGCCGGCGAGCACGATCTCGACGTTGCCCCGGTCCTCGCCCAGCGTCCCGAGCAGCGCCTCGACGTCCTCGCGGCGCATCCGGGCGCCCCACGAGGAGGACACCGGGAACAGCGCCCCGCTCCCCGCGCCGCTCAGGCCGTCGAGGACGGGGTCGCTGCCCTGCAACCCCACCCGGTACACGTCCGTCGCGTACGAGGCGAGGATGGTCGCGACGTGCGGTCGCATCCCGTCCGGCATCGTCCACCCGCGGCCGTCCTGACCCGTACGGTCGCCGAGCAGCAGGACGGTCTGGCCGGCCACGTCCGCCGACGCGAGCCCGCGGGCGGAGGAGTCGCGGAAGGTCGTCGTCGCCGCCTCGAGAGCCGCGCCGAGGGCGCCCGCGTCCGTTGCGTCGTCGTCCCAGCCGCGGTCCCGCAGCAGGTACGCGAGTCGCTCGGAGACCTCGTACGTCTCCCCGTCGACCGTCACGGCCCGGCGTCCCCCGCCGGCGAAGAAGTGCTGCGCCGCCTGCGGGTTGTTGCCGAGCGCCGCCATGATCCCCGCGAGCGGGTCGGCGACGACGCGTCCCTCGGTGTCGATGACGCGCACCTCGGGGAACGCCCCGCCGGGCGACGTCCGCCCCCGCCAGACCACGAGGCCGCGGGCCTCGAGCTCGGCGCGCTCGTACTCGTACACGCCGGTCGCGACCTCGTCGAGGAACGACGTGCCGAACCGGCCGTGGCTGAGCAGCAGGCCGAGGGCGTTGGCCTGGTCGGGCAGGGCGTCCCCCTCGACGTGGAGCGGTGCGGAGGGGACGTCCTCCGTGATCGCCGCGACCCAGGACGCCGCATACCCAGGCGGCAGCGCGAGCGAGCCCGTCGCGCGGGTCGCCGTCGCGATGGTCTCCGACAGAGCCGTGATCGTGGGCGCGTACCAGGCGTCGCGCGCGTCGCGCTCCTCCTGCGTGAGGTTGGGGTCCTGGGCCCGGTTGTACGACAGCGAGCGGACGATCTGCGACAGCTCGTCGGGCGAGAGCTCCTGCGCGAACGCCGTCGCGAAGTACGGGTCGTGCTGCAGCTCGAGCAGCTCGGCGAGCACGTCGTCGGCCGGCACGCCCGGGTGGTCCCGCAGCTCGACCGCGAGCTCGCGCCCCCGCTTGGCGGCCTCCGACGGCGACAAGGTGCTGAGCACCGACTCGTCGAGCTGGACCGTGCCGGCCGCCCACGCCGGGTTCGACCCCTCGAGCGCCTGCGCGAGCGAGAGCCGCCGCCGCAGCCCGGGCAGCGCGTCGCGCGCCCACTGCGCCGCCGTGCCGAGCGTGTGCGTGCGCGAGGTGTCCAGGTCGTGACGGGCCAGCCGTCCCGCGAGCACGGACCGGGCGGACTCCAGCCGGTCCATCCCCCGCTCGACACCGCTGACGACGTCGCCCATGCCGGCGACGTCGATGGTCGCGAGAGCCATCGGTACCCTCCCCTCAGACCGGCTGGGGACCGCGACGGGTGCCCCACCGCGCGCGCCAGTCGGTCCGCTCCACGACGGCGGGCTCGCGGTCGTACCGCGCCTGCAGCGCGTCGCGGCACTCCCCCGCCGCGGTGCGAGCGGCGTCCCCGTGCCCGACGAGCTCGGCCACGAACGCGTCGGCGGCGCCGCTCGACCACGCGCCCCGCTCCATCGCCCGGCGGGCGGCGTCGAACGCGCTCGCCGCGTCGGCGGCGCTCGTGCGCACCGCGGGCAGCGACCCGCCGATCGAGGACCGGTAGAGGTTGGGTGCGGTGTCGCCCTCGCTCACGGGGCCACCTCCTGGTGCGGTCGGGGTACGGACGGTCGGAGCGCGCGCCTCGCGGTGCCCCGGTGCGCGGGAGGGCTGTGGGGGGCGCGACGCGCGACGGGACGGGTCACGGCACCGGCACCTGGACGGGCTGCCACTGGCCCGACGCGGAGAGGATGCCGCGGCCGGGCGTGCCGCCGCCGACGACGGAGCGCGGCAGCCGCAGGCCGAACACGTCGCCGTCGTTGGGCGACTGCGGCGCGAGCAGCAGGCCGCTCCGGGAGCGCTTCAGCGCGGGCACGGGGCCGCGGTAGGCGCCGCCGAGCTCGTCGGTGGTGCCGCCGGCGACGACCAGGCCCGGCTTGTCCCGGAGCGCTCCGACGTGCTCCACGATCGCGTCGGCCAGCGGGCCGTCCGCTCCGACGAGCTCCAGGTCGTCGACGAGCAGCAGGGTCGGGGTCGTCGGGGAGGGCGCGAGCGCGGCGACGAGCGCCGCGATCTCGTCGCGCGACGACTCGAGCGTGAGCTCGCCCACCACGCCCGGGCGACCGGTGAGGTCGCGCAGCGGGCTCCGACGTGGCGTGACCAGGCCGACCGACCACCCCCGGTCGAGGGCGGAGACCGCCATCGTGAGCAGCGCGGTGCTGCGGCCCGACCGGCGTGGCCCGACCACCAGCAGGCCGGGGCCGTGCTCCTCCGCCTCCAGACCGAACAGGGCGAGGGAGTCGCCGCCGACGCCGGCGGGCACCGCCGACCGCGCGAGGTCCGGGCCGAGCGCCAGTGCCTCCGCGAGCGTGACGCGGGTCGGCAGGTCGTCGACCCGGAACGGCACCTGACCCGCGGGCACCGCGCCGGCGGCCTCGCGCGCGCGCCGCGTGGCGTCCCGCGCGACCCGCTGCAGCGCGGCGACCTGCTCGGCGCCGCCCGTCTCGGCGTCGAGCACGCAGACCTGCAGCTCCTGGCTGCCGCGCGAGCGGAACGCGCGCCCGTCCGGCAGGGTGCCGGGGACCTGCCGCGGGCTCAGTCCGACGGCGGTGTAGTCGCCCGCCTCCGGCATCCGGAGCATGACCCGGTCCTCGGTCAGGGTCGCCACCCGGCCGACGAGCAGGCTGCGGTCGCCCGTCACGACCACCTTGACGCCCGCGCCCGGACCCTCCTGCAGGATCTGGGTCCACAGGTCGATGAGCACGCCCGAGTCGTAGTCCTCGAAGGCCTGGACGAAGCCCTCCCACCGGTCGAGCAGCACCAGCAGGTACGGCAGCCGCTCCTCGGGCGCGACGGCGGCGCGCTGCTCGGTGACGTCGGCGAACGACTGCTCTGCCAGGAGCTGCTGGCGCCGGGAGATCTCCGCGCGCAGGCGACGGGTCAGCCGGGCGAGGCGGTCGGGCTGGTCGCGGGTCACGACGGCGCCCGTGTGGGGCAGGCCGACGAGGGGCAGCAGCGCGTTGTTGCCGCAGTCCACGCCGTACAGGTGCACGTCGCGCGGCGACACCCGCTCGGCGAGGGCGGCCGCGAGCGTGCGCAGGACCGTCGACCGGCCGGACCGCGGCGCCCCGACCACCGCGAGGTGACCTGCGGTCGCGAGGTCGTGCGTGGCGACGTCGCGCCGCTGCTGCGAGGGCAGGTCGACGAGTCCGTACGGCAGGGCCAGCGGCGAGCTCGGCGGCTCCACGCCCGCCTCCGCGGCCAGCGCGTCGAGCGTGACGACCTCGGGCAGCGCCGGGAGCCACGGCGGAGGCGGCGCGCTGACGCCCCCCTGCTGCGCGGCGTCGGTGATCGCGGCCACGAGCGACGCGAGGTCGGTCGGCGTGTCGACGTCGTCCTCGGCGGCCGCGCGAGGGGCGTCGACCGACCGGCCCAGCAGCGGCCATGCCAGCGACGCGACGTGCACCGCGCCGCCACCCGTCGCCGTGGGCGGCCGGCCGCCCACCCGGGACGCCTGGAACGCGACGAGGCTCGAGTGGCCCAGGCGCGCGTAGGCGCGGCCGGGCAGCCCCTGCGGGATCTCGGCGGACTCCGGTCCCTCGATGACGTCCTGGCTGTCGTTGCGGTCGGTGACGCGCAGGGCGATGCGCAGGTTGGTGTTGGACTTGATCTCGGCGCTCACGACGCCCGCCGGCCGCTGCGTCGCGAGCAGCAGGTGCACCCCGAGCGAGCGCCCGCGTCGCGCGATGTCGACGAGACCCGTGACGAAGTCCGGCAGCTCGGCGACCAGCGCGGCGAACTCGTCGATGACGATGAGCAGACGCGGCATCGGTGCGTCCCCCGGGCCGCGGCCGGCGAGGTAGTCCTCGATGTCCTTGGCCCCCGCCCCGGCGAGCTGGTGCTCGCGTCGGCGCAGCTCGGCCGCGAGGCTCTCGAGGGCGCGAGTCGTGAGGTGCGTGTCCAGGTCGGTCACCATGCCGACCGTGTGCGGCAGGTTGTTGCAGTCCTTGAACGCCGCGCCGCCCTTGTAGTCGACCAGCACGAACGTCATCTCGTCGGGTCGGTTGCCGACAGCGAGCGAGGCGATGAGGGTCTGCAGCAGCTCCGACTTGCCGGACCCCGTGGTGCCGGCGACGAGGCCGTGCGGGCCGTCGGCACGGATGTCGACGGAGAAGACGCCGTCGCCGGTCTCGCCGATCACGGCGCTCGTCGTCCGACCGCCGCGTGACCACCCGGAGAGGATCTGCGCGGGACCCGGGGGGTCCAGCTCGAGCACGTCGAGCAGGCGCGACGAGGTGGGCAGCGTCGAGCTCAGGTCCTCGCTGCTGATGTCCTTGATGGGTGCCAGCGCGCGGGCGAGACGCTCGAACCAGGCCTCGTCGACGACGTCCGTGCGGACCGCGTCGACCGCCTCCTGGCCCGCCACCGAGACCGTGCTCGCGTGCGG
>Ga0180221_1001861_pt1 | contig 13149 bp, 13 predicted proteins | sample eDN5th37CKraftMG_FD_151339 | JGI IMG/M metagenome (GOLD analysis project Ga0180221, IMG submission 151339) | Enriched Miracle-Growth compost microbial communities from Emeryville, California, USA - eDNA 5th pass 37_C Kraft MG (version 2) (version 2) ...
AGTCCCGCCAGCACGGCTTCTCCCAACCGGCTCGCCGCCGCGACCGGACGATGTTCGATGCCGACCATGTCATGCGCGGTGACCACCGCCTCGCGCAACGCGGCGAGCCGCAAGCGCTCCGCCGACGTTTCAGCCGCGCTCATGGCGACGTCGACCAGCCGCCAGACCTCGTCGAGTTCCGTCTCGCGATAGATGAACTGCTCGAGTGTCGTCGAGGCGCGCAGCCTATCAGCCAGGCGGGTCAGGGTGGCGCGGCCGAAGTCTTCGGCTTCGAGGATATCATCGATGTCCATGGACAAAACATAGCATCCACCATATAGAATGCAAGATTGCCTAACAATATTGGAGTCCAGCGATGCTCTCCCATGACGATAACGAACTGCTGGTGCGCGTCGGCCCCGGCACGCCGATGGGCGAGCTGATCCGCCGCTTCTGGCTGCCGGCGCTGCTCGAAAGCGAGATTGCCGAGCGCGATGGCAAGCCGGTGCGCATCCGGCTGATGGGTGAGAATCTCGTCGCATTCCGCGATAGCGAGGGGCGGATCGGCGTGCTCGACGAACATTGCCCCCATCGTCGCGCGAGCCTCGCGCTTGGCGTCAACGAGGAATGCGGGCTGCGCTGTCTCTATCATGGCTGGAAGTTCGACGTGACCGGCCAATGCACCGACACACCCGCCGAGCCCGAGGGGGCGAAGCTCGCCAGGCGGATGCGCGTTACCGCTTATCCCACCCATCTCGCCGGCGGGATGGTCTGGGTCTATATGGGCCCGGCCGAGGCGCGGCCGCCTTTCCCGGCATTTCCATGGTTCGGGATGGCGGACGGCCATGCCGTCGCGTTCAAGCTGCTTGAGGACTGCAACTATGCCCAGGCGGTCGAGGGGACGGTCGATTCGGCGCATGCCGGCGTGCTCCACCGCGAGAGCCCGTGGACGCACGAGGCCAAATATCCGCACGAAAAGGATCTGCGCCCGAAGCTGGAGGTCGAATATACCAATTACGGCCTGCGCTATTGCGCGATCCGCAAGCTTGACGACGGCAACCAGCATGGCCGGCTGACCCAGGTCGCGCTGCCGTTCTGGACCTTCATTCCGCCCGACGGCGGCAGGGCGCCGGCCTTCCGCCGCGACCGCCGGCTCGTCAACGCCTTCGTGCCACGCGACGATGTTTCGACCTGGCATATCCAGTGGTTCTTCGACGAAGGCTACAAGATCGACGTGCCGCACCGCATCGAGGAAGGCGGCCACTGGCATGACGAGAATTTCCGCAAGCTCGTCAACATCGACAATTGGTACCAGCAGGACCGCGAGATGATGAAGACGACCAACCTCTCCGGCATTCGCGGCATCATCACCCAGGATCATGCGGTGAGCGAGACGCAGGGCGTGATCCTCGATCGCACCAAGGAGCATCTCGGCCGGTCCGATGCCGCGGTGGTGGCGTGGCGCCGGTTGATGCTGCGCGCGGCGCGCGCCCTGCAGGAGGGCGAGCTGCCAAGTGCCGCCGGGCCGATCGACTGGCACAAGGTGACCGCCGAGACCTTCGTCTTCCCGCGCGAGTCGTCCTGGCGCGAGGTCCAGCCGCTGCCCGATGAACTGCGCGCGCCGTTGTCGAGCGCGGCCTGAAGCCGCCGTGATCGTCGACAGCCACTGCCATGCCTCGACGCGCTGGTATCAGCCCGTGGAATCGCTGCTGTTCGAGATGGATAGGCACGGCGTCGACCGCGCGGTGCTGGTCCAGCTGCTGGGCGCGTTCGACAATTGCGACATGATCGCCGCCGTGCGGGCGCATCCCGATCGTTTCGTCTTCGTGGCGGCGTTGGCGCCCGACAGGATGAATCGGCGGGGCGTGTGCGCCGCGCGTGGCGAGGGCGCGGCAGGGCTGCGGCTGCGCGGCTGCGCGCCGGCCGAGGTCTGGCAGGCGGCGGCCGAGATGGGGCTGGCGGTGAGTGTGGCCGGGCCGGCCGCAAGCTTCGTCGACGGGGCGATCGCGCGCGTCGCGGAGGCGCATCCCGGGCTGGTGATCGTGTTGGAGCATCTTGGCGGGCTGGCACGACCCGATACCGGGGATCGGGCGGCGACGTTGGTGCCGCTGCTCGCGCTGGCGCGGTTCGCGAACATCCAGATCAAGCTGCCGGGGCTGGGGCAGCTCGCGCCGCGATTGCCGCGGATCGATGGCGAGGCGATGCCGCTCGACATGGCCGGGGTAGGGAGCATCGTCGGCAGCGTCGTCGAGGCTTTCACGCCAGATCGGATGATGTGGGGGAGCGACTATCCGCCGGTCGCGGCGCGCGAGGGCTATGGCCATGCGCTGGGCTGGCCGCGGGCCTTGCTGGAGCCCTTGGGGGCGTCGGCATGTGCGGCGCTCTTCGGCGGAACGGCGGCGCGCAGCTTCGGCCTCGCCGGCTGAACCTATTCGCGTTCCATGAGGACGGACATCAACAGGCCTTCGATGCGGTCGCGATCGGCGTGATATACAGTGAGGAGCGCCTCGCGATCGCGCGCGGCGAAGGCGTCGATCAGCTGGCGCTCGGCGCTGCCCGAGCGGTCACGCGGCAGCACCGAGCGATAGCGGTCGGTGAGCGCCCAGAGGCGCAGCGCCTCGCGCAGCAGCAGATGATCGGGCGAAAGCGCGAAGATGTCGTGACGGAGCGCGCGCAATTGGGCGATCCACTCGACGCGTCGTCCCTCCGCATCGAGCGCGTCGAGCCGCTCGAACCGGGCGCGAAAGTCGGCTATCTCATCGGCGTCGGGCCAGCGCGCATGGCTCAGCAGATCGGCCTCCAGCCACCGCCGCAGCCGGTAGAGCTGGCGCGCCTCGGCGAGCGACAGGCCGGCGACGAAATAACCCCGATTCTGATCGTGGCGCAGCAGCCCCTCGGCGGCGAGCTGCTTCAGGGCCTCGCGGATCGGCACCTTGCTGCGCCCGAAACGGTCCGCCAGCTCGGACTGGCCGAGATGCTCGCCCGGTGAAATCACGCCGCGGATGATCAGCGCCCGCAACTGGTCCGCTATGCTGTCGGGCAGCGCGACGCCGCCGTCCGCCACGCTCGTCTCTCCGATCGCTGCCTTCATTTCCAGGGACTCACCGTTACGTGGATCGCTCCTTCGACCTCGCGGCCCGCCGTCGCCATCACCGCCTTATGCACGTCTTCCAGGCCATAGTCATGCGAGCAAAGCGCCTCGACCGGCCAGCGCTCCGAGGCGATCAGCCGCAGCGCGATCTCGACGGAGCGATAGCTGTGGCCGCGCGGCGCGCGGACGGTGAGATATTTCTTCTTGATCGCGCCGATCGGCACTGACTGGCCCAGGCCGTTGAGATTCAGTGAGGCGCCCTTGGCGGCGAGCGCCACCGCCTGCGCCGCGATCGCGCCGGCGGGATCGCCGGTCGTGTCGACGACGACGTCAATACCGTGCCCGCCTGTCGCATGCATGACCACGTCCGCCAGATCCTCCTGCTCGACATCGACCGAGATGTCCGCGCCGAGCCGGAGCCCGAGATTGAGCCGGGCGCGGTCGCGCGTCTGGCCGGCAAGGATGACGCGTTCGGCGCCCGCCGCCTTGGCCGCGAGCGCGCAGCCCAGCCCCTGCTGTCCGGGCCCGTACACCAGCACCGTCCGGCCGAGCCCCGCGCCGCCATCGAGCACGGCCCATTGCACGCCGTTGCCGAGCGGGACGGCGAGCGTCGCCAGCCGCGCGTCGAGATCGTCGGGGATCTTGTGGATCACCGCATTGGGCGCGAGATACATATATTCGGCGTAGCCGCCCCAGAGATGCGGCGCGATCCCGGCATTGCACGTGCCGTAGCGCAGCGTGTTGAATTGATCGGCCACGTTGAAGAAATCGGCCTCCATGCAGAGCCGGAAATCGCCCTGGCGGCACCAGTGACAATGCCAGCAGGGGAGATATTCGTGGAGCGCGACGCGGTCGCCGGGTTTGAGGCCCCAGCGCTTCGCCGCCGCCGCGCCGACCTGTTCGACCGTGCCGACATTTTCGTGACCCATGATGCAGGGCGCGGCGTTCGGCTTGCGGTACATTTCGGGATCGCTGCCGCCGACGCCCGAGGCCTCGACGCGGAGCAGCCCGTCATCCTCGCCGATCACAGGCAACGGGAAGCTGCGGATCTCGTTCTTCTCGATGTCGATCTTGACGGCGGCGCGCGCCTGGCCTGTCATGGCGGTCATCCTTCCAGCGTGGGGGCACGCACGCGGCGCACGATCAGCGCAACCGCGAGCGGCGGTAGCGCGAAGAGCAGGTAGAGCGCGCCGCGCGCCAGCCCGCCGGCGAGTGCGTAGCCGGCGAGGACCGGGCCCAGCGTCGCCCCGGCGCGGCCGATGCCGATCGCGAGGCCGGTGCCGGTGGCGCGTAGCTCGCCCGGGAAGATGGCGGGGGCGAGCACGTAGAGCACGGTCATCGCGCCGGCCATGAAGATGCCGGCGAGGAAGGCGATCGCGAACAGGATGGCGACGCTCGCGCCGGTCAGCGCGAACAGCAGGACGAAGGCCGCGAAGCCGAGGAAATAGCCCTGGCCGACGCGGCGCCAGCCGAAGCGATCGGCAAGCACCCCATAAGTGACGCCGCCGATCAGGCTGCCGGTGTTGAGCAGCACGGTCGCCGTCATCCCCGTCGCCACTGGCAGGCCAAGCGCCTCGACCAGTTTCGGCGTCCAGTTCAGCACGAAGTAGAAGCTGATCATGTTGAGGAAGAAGGCGGCGCAGATGGCCAGCGTGCCGCCACGCAGGGCGGGCGAGAGCAATGCGGCGAAGGGCACGCGCCGCTGCGTCGCACCGCGCCGTGCCGATTCGGGCAGCCAGACGAGGTGGAGCAGGAAGACGACCAGCGTGCCGAGGCCGCCGATCAGGAAGATCGACTGCCAGCCATGGGCGCTGATCAGCGCCACGGCGAGCAGTCCGCCGATCGTCGAGCCGAGCGGATAGCCCATCGAGAAGATGCTCATCGTCAGGTTGCGCTGGCGCGGGCTCGAAACCTCGGCGACGATCGTGTTCAGCGTCGCGAGCACGCCGCCTATGCCGAGCCCGGTGAACAGTCGCAGCGCGATCAACTGGCCGGCATTCTGCGCCGCCGCCGAGGCGAGCATGCCCATCGCCATCGCGAACAGGCAGGACAGCGCGACGCGCCGCCGCCCGAAGCTGTCGGCGAGCGGCGAGATTGCCAGCGAGCCGAGCATGACACCGGCGAGCCCCGCGCTGAACAATAAGCCGAGCGTTCCCGGCCCGAGGCCCCAATCCTTCATGATTGCGGGCCCGGTGAAGGCGATCGCGAGCACGTCGAACCCATCGACCATGTTGGCGAGTACGCAGATGCCGACGACCAGCGCCGAAGCCGTGCGCGTTTCCCTGGCGCTTTTCTGCATCATCTTCTCTGTATACCCTTTTGTATAACGATATCCCCGCCGACAACCCGCCTGTCAATCCATCGGATTTGCTCGCCGGACATATTGCCTAACTTCATTGTATAAAATATGGCCTTTGCATCTGGCGGCATTTTGGCTGCCGAGGGGGAGTGCCGCACTTGAGCCTTGTCGTTGATTCGCACGCGCATGTGATGTCCGCCGATCGCGCGCGCTATCCGACGCGACCCCTGGAGCCCGAGGTGGAGGCGCGCTGCTTCGCTGATCCGATGACGGCCGAGCGCCTGCTTGCTGACATGGATGAGGCCGGCGTCGGCGCGGCCCTGCTCGTCCAGCGCGGCCAGATCTACGGTTTCGATAATGACTATGTCTGCGATGCCGCACGGGTTGCGCCCAAGCGGCTGCGCCCGGTGGTCGCGATCGACGCGCGTGCGGAGGATTGCGTGGAGCAGGCCAGGGCATGGATCGCGCGCGGCGCGGTGGGGCTCAGGCTGATGGGGCCGATGCAGGGCGGCGCGCTCGACTGGCTGGCCGGTGATCGGGCGGCGGCGTTGTGGCGTTTCGCGGCGGACGAGGCGGTGCCGGTCTGCGTCCATTTCTTCCCCGACAAGCGCGCCGAGGGGCTGGTGCGGCTCGGCCGGATGCTCGACCATTGCGGGCCGGCGCCGGTGGTGATCGACCATTTGTCGAACGCCCCGATCGCATCGGCAGAGGACGGCATCGATACGCTGCTCGCATCCTTCGCCGACCGGGGCCACGTCGCGCTCAAGTTCAGCACCATCCCGCTCGCCCGGCTGCGTGACGAGGGCATCGACGCGGGCGCTCTTCTGGGCCGTTTCGTCGCTGCCTTCGGCGCCGATCGGCTGATGTGGGGGAGCGACATCGCCCAGTCGCCGGGCAGCTATGCCGAGCTTGCCGCGATCGGCCGCGAAGCGACCGCCGGCCTCGATGCTGAAACGCGCGGCTGGCTGCGCGGCGGCACTGCGGCGCGGGTCTATCGCCTGCCCTGATCCGCCAGGACATCGGCGCCAGGCCGCAGTGACGCCCACGCCCGCGGCGAACGCTGCTCAGTAGAACGGCGCGGTGATGCGCAGGCTCGACCAGGGGATCAGCCACTGGTCGATCATGCCGATCATCCAGCCGTCGGACAGGATGCCGAGCAGCAGCGCCACGAAACCGAGCGTCAGCATCGCTGGGTGATCGAGCCGGATCACCGTTGCCGGCAGCGGCAGATCGGGCTCCAGCTTCGGCCGCGCGACCAGCATCGGGCGATAATAATGGAACAGCGCGAACATCAGATAAGCCTGCATCGCGAGCACACAGCCGCCGAAGAAGATCAGATCGAGCACCTTCGCGACGACATTGGCGAAGGCGGTCTGCCCGGCCAGCCACAGCCCGATCGTCGGGAAGATCCACGCGTCAACCGCGAAGGTGACGAGGGCGATCGTGAAGGAAACGACCAGCATCAACGGCACGAAGACATTGGCGAGCAGCGCGAGGCCGGTGGCAAGCTCGATCGCCTTGCTGAGATCGAACATCCAGCCGGTCTGGATGATCGCGGTGATGACGGCATGCTTTTGCGGAAAGTTCAGGCCGTCCGAAAGGCTTGGAAAGGGGAAGATCTTGTACCACCAGTTGAGTCCGCTCATCACATATTGGAGGCCGAGCAGGATGCGCACCCACAGCACCAGGCGATCGAGCTGAGTTTTGGTGGGTTTCATGGACGGACTCCTAGTGCGCGCGGACGTGATATTGCGCGCCGGCGGCGGGGCCGTCGCGGCGCTTGACGTTGATGTCGTTGATGAGGAACGCCTTGATCGCGTCCACGTCAGCCGTGCTCAGCACGTCGCGGAACGCGCCCATGCCGGCATAGCTGTAGGCGCCGTCACGGACAATCGCCTGAAAGTTTTCGAGCGTATCGGGGGAGATGTTCCAGAGATTGGGGTAGATGCCGCGCGCGCCGCCCATCAGGTGACAGCGATGGCAGTTCTGCTCGAAGAGGTCTCGGCCGTGGGCGAGCGTCCTGGCGTTCGCGGCGATCGGCGCGGGCGTCGGCTGCCGTGGCTCGGGCGTGAGCGGCGGCGGCAGCGGCACGGGCTTGCCGCCGAGCCTGAGGACGATCAGCCGTTCGTAATTCTCGCGCTTCGCGGCGACGACATCGGGCGCGAAACCCGCGCCCTGCGGCCCGCCCGCGCCGGCGAGCAGCGCGATATATTGAACTCCGTCGAGCTTGTAGGTGATCGGCGCCGCCATCACGCCGGTGCCGAGAAACAGTTCGAGCATCTTCTTGCCGGTTCGCGCGTCGAAGGCACGCAGATAGCCGTCGCTCGCGCCCTGGAAGACGAGGTCGCCGGCGACGAGCGTGCCGCCGCTGACGAACGGCAGCCGGTCGCTCGTCCAGGCGGGCTTGCCGGTGAGCGGGTCCCAGGCCTTCAGCCGTCCCTCGAAATTGGCCGGCTTGCCGCCGAGCCGGGCGGAGTCGCCGGGCTTGTCGAAAGGCGGAAATTCGCCGGTCACCGCCTGATTGATCGTGCCGGGGCGGAATGCGGCGCTGCGATCGGCAACGTAGCGCATCGCGGTGTCATAGACCGGCAGATAGATGAGGCCGGTGCGCGGGCTGAACGCCATCGGTTGCCGGCATGGCCGCCGGCCGCGCTCGGGAAGACGATCGCTGGCCCGTCGCGATAGCTTGCCGCCGGGTTGATCGTCGGACGGCCGGTCTTGAGGTTGACCCCGCTTGTCCAGTTCACCCGCGTGAAGGGATCGGCGCGCAGCAGCTTCCCCGTCTCGCGATCGAGCACGTAGAAGATGCCGTTCTTGGGCGCCTGCATCAGCACCTTGCGGCGCCGGCCGTCGATCGTCAGTTCGGCGAGTACCATCGGCGCGGTGGCGGCGAAGTCCCAGGCGTCGCCCGGCGTAGTCTGGTAATACCATTTCATCCGCCCGGTCGCGGCGTCGACGGCGACGATCGAGCTCAGGAACAGCTCATCGGTGATCTTGCCCGTTTTGCTGCGCAGCCAGGCGGCATGCGGCCCGCCATTGCCGAGTGCGAGGAAGGCGGTGTTGGTCTCGGGATCATAAGCGAGCCCATCCCAGGCGTTGCCGCCCATGCCGAGTTCCCAGCGCGTATCGGCGGGCCAGGTCTTGCGCGCGAGGGCCACGTCGGGGGTTTCGTCCGGCCCCGCGCCGGGCACCGCCCAAAAGCGCCAGGCAAGCCTGCCGGTGGCGATGTCATAGGCCGAGACATAGCCGCGCGAACCCATGTCGGCGCCCGCGCTGCCGATCAGGACCTTGTCGCCGGCGACGTAGGGCGCGCCGGTGATCGTGCTGTTCCAGTGGCGGTCCTGGAAAGTATCCACCTTCCAGACCGGTTTTCCGGTCCTGGTGTCGAGTGCGTAGAGATAGCCGTCGAGCGATCCGACGAAGACCTTGCCGCGCGCGACCGCGACGCCGCGATTGACGATGTCGCAACAGGCGAGGCGGCCATATTGCCCGTCGACATCGGGATCGAAGGTCCATTCATGGGTTCCGTCGCGCGCATCGACGGCATAGGCGCTGCCCCAGGGCCCCGAGAAATAGAGCGTGCCGTCCACCATCACGGGGTTCGATTCCATGCCGTGATGGGTGCGCCCGCGCACGGTGAAGTCCCTGAATTCGAAGGCGAGGCCGAGGCTGGCGACGTTGCCGGCGGCGATATCGTCCAGCGCGGCGTAATAGCCGCCGCTGGGGCCGTTGCCCTTGAGCGGCCAGCTTGCGGTGTCGGCCCTGGCGTCGAGCGCGAGGCCGGCGGCGGGCTGATCGCGCGAGCAGGCCAGGGTCCCGACCAGGAGCAGCGCCGCCGATGCCCGCCATATCAGGTTACGCGCCCGTCCCATCCGTGCCCTGTTCCCTCTCCAATGCTTGCCAGCATCGTCGCTGGCTGGCATCGTATACTCAATTGACTAACAATAGGAAGCCCCATCGGGGCGAAAGGATCGGATGATGGACCTGAAGCTCGGCGCGATGCGGGTGCGCAAGCTGTTCGAATCGGACGGCGCGCTGCCGATGACGATGGTGTTGCCGGGCGTGACCGCCGACGATCTGCGCCGGATGCGCGGCTGGCACTGGAGCGAGGAACTGTCCGAGGATCCCGCCGCGGCGCAGTTCAAGCTCAGCATCCACAGCTATGTGCTCCAGGTCGACGGGCTCAACATCTTGATCGACAGCTGCAACGGCAATGACAAGACGCGCAGCGTTCCCTTCGCCGATCATCTGCGGACGCCCTATCTCGCCGATCTCCACGCGCTCGGCCTCGCGCCGAAGGACGTCCACCTCGTCTTCTGCACGCATCTGCATTGCGATCATGTCGGCTGGAACACCCGGCTCGAAAATGGCCGCTGGGTGCCGACCTTTCCCAATGCCCGCTATCTCTTCACGCGGCGCGATTATGAGCATTATTCTTCGGACAATGCCGAGGCGCTGCACCGCGAGGCTTTCGCGGACAGCGTGCTGCCGGTGGTCGCCGCGGGGCTCGCCGATCTCGTCGAGAGCGACCATGTCGCGCATCGCGAGATAGGCGACGGCATCTGGCTGGAGGATGCGCACGGCCATTCGGCGGGATCGGTGGTCGTCCACGCCGCGCGTGGTGGCGGCCATGCGCTGTTCTCAGGCGATTGCTTCCACCATCCGATCCAACTCGTCCGTCCGGACCTGGCCTTCTTCGCCGACGAAGACCCCGCCCAGGCAAGCGCGACGCGCCGCCGGCTGCTGGAACGCCATGCCGACGGCCCGGCGATATTCTTCCCGGCGCATTTCGGCGGCCGTTCCGGCGGGCGCGTCATGCGCGACGAAGGAGCGTTCCGCTTCGCCTTCGTGGAATAGGGCGGCAGCGTCCGGTGTCGCGGCCTCTTACCGCACGGCGAGCCCGAGTTCGCTCAGCAGCCCGGCGGCTTGCTCGCGCGAGATGACCGCGCCGCGAAATTGCGTCGAATCGACGAGACGCAGGCCACCCAGATCGGCGCCCCGCAGGTCGGCTCCCTCGAAGCGGCAGCCGGCCATGTGGGCGCCGCGAAGGCTGCAATCGACGAAGACCGCATCACGAAAATCGCATTTGCGCAGATCGGCGTGGCCGAAGTCGAGCTGTCGAAGCATCTCCTTCCGGAAGGATAGGCCGGGCAGCCTGGCGTTGATCAGCAGCGTTTCCTCGAACCGGATGTTGAGGGCGGCGGCATCGGACAGGTCCGCGCCCGTGAGCTTGCAGCGTTCGAAGCTTGCTCCGGCGAGCTTCGCGCGGCGCAGCACGCAATTGTTGAAGTCGCTTGCCACGAAGGCCGCGTCGGCGAGACCAGCGCCGATGAAGCTCGCCATCGCGCCGCGGCAGGATCGCCACCTCGTCGCGTCGAGCTTCGCGCCTGCGAGATCGGCCCGTCGCAGATCGCAGCGCTCGAAGGTCCAGCCCGACAGGTCCAGATCGCTGAGATCGGCATCCGCCAGATCGCAGTCGAGCAGGTGGCAGGCCGAACCCGACGCCGCGATCCGCGCGAGATCGGCCCGGCTCGGCGCCCGCCCGCTGAGCGGGCGATCGGAAAACAGATCGTCCATCACCGCTCCATAGCGTGGCAACAGCCCGGCCGTCCCGCGACGGCGCGAGCCTCCTCAGAACATCGGCGCGGGATTGATGCTCCGTTCGGGGACGGGCTGCAATACGTCCCAATGCTCGACGATCTTGCCCCTCTCGACGCGGAAGATGTCGACCGCGGCGATGCCTCGCTCGCCGGGATTGCGGACGAGATGGTGGTGGATAACGACGATATCCCCCTCGGCGATCAGGTGCCTGATCGTGCGCCGTGGCCCGCCATGATCCCAGTTGAGCGTCTTCATCCGCGCGATCACCGAGGCGCGGTCGCCCTTCACGTCGGGATCATGGTCGACGAAATCGGGCGAGAAATAGCGCTCGATCGCCTCGACCGGCTTGTGCTCGTCGAAGGCGAGCTTCTCGAAGGCCTGCATCACCTCGCGCGCGCTCATCGCCTGCTGGTCGATCGCGGCATAATGCGCGGCGCTGCGCGCGCCGCCGGAACTGGTGGTGAGCAGCGTGAGGCCGATCGGCGCGGTGATGCCGCCCACGATGCAGAGCAGATGAACCCAGGGCCGCATGGTCTTGTCCCCTTCAATTTCAGGTCGGTCAGCGACCGCCAAAGAACTGCTTCAGTCCGCGAGCGCCGGGATCGCCCTGGTCGAAGGCGAGCATCGGCAGAAACCGGTCGAGATGGCCGAGCGCGATGATGCCATTGAAACCGATCACCAGGATCGAGACCAGGACGCTCAGCGCGTCGCCGTTGGCGACGAAATTAATGTAGGCGATCGAGAAGGAGACCGGGAAGGCGGCGACCGCGGCGAGCGGCACGAAGCGGTTGGCGAGGAAGGCCACGCCGGTCGCGACCTCGATCCCCTTCACCACGCCGAAAATCCCCGAATCGATCAGCGCGCCGATGAACTCGTGAGTGAGCACGGAGGAGCCCGGCGGCTGCGGGAAGAAAGCGAGGAAATAATTGAGCCCGTGGAACAGGAACCAGCCGCCGAAGAAGAATTGCACGGCATAAGCGAGAATGGTGAAGCCGTCGGTGGCGCGGACCGGCGCGGCGGCTTGTGCCTGGGTATTCATGCAGGGTCTCCTGGCAAGCTGTCGGACGAGGGGGCGGGATCGAGATGCCGCGCGATCCGCCAGCAGATCAAGGCGCCGGCGAAGGTGAAGGCGATCAGCAGGGTGAGGCCGAGGCGGAGCGAAGCGGGCCCCAGGGCCGGCGCGAAGACGTCGCTCGCGCCGCCGACGATGAGGGGGCCGAGGGTCTGGCCGAAGAGATACATGCAGACGAGCATGCCCGCGGTCGCGGTGGCGCGCTGGTGCGGGCCTGCCGCGCCGAGGCCGAGCGCATAGAGCGGCGCGGCCTGAGCGGCGACGAGCGCGTTCTGGAGCGCGGCGCCAGCCTGCCAGGACAGATCGCCGGGGCCGTAGAGGAAGAGGAACTGGCTCGGCACGAGCAGCGCGATCATGATCGCCGGCGCCCAGGCGAGCCAGCGCCGGTCGCGCTTCACGAGCGCTGTCGCCAGCGCGCCCCCGACGAGCCCGCCGACGACGCCGGTCGGCCCGACGATCACGCCCATATAGCCGCCGAGCGCCTGCGGGCTGAGACCATGCGCGCGGGCGAGAAAGGCGGGCGTCCAGGCGAGGAAGCCGAACGTCGAAACCGCGTGCACGCTGAGCGAGAGCAGCAGCATCGCATAGGTGCGGCTGGCCGCGAGCAGGCGCAGGCTGTCGCGGATCGACGGTACCGCGCCCGAGCCGGCGGGGCGCGCACGCGCCGGTTCGCGCACGGTGAGGAAGAAGATCAGCGCGACGAGCATCCCCGGCGCCCCGGCGACGAGGAAGGCGTTGCGCCAGCCATGATGCTGCGCCACCCAGCCCATCAGGGGGAAGGCGATCATGAAGCTCAGCGACGCCCCGCTCGCTACGATGGCGAGCGCGAGGGGCCGACGCCGCTCGCTGACGAGATCGCTGATCAGCGAATTGGACGGCCCCGGTCCCGCCGCCTCGCCGGCACCGAGCAGGAAACGCGCGGCGAGCATGTGCCAGACATTCTGGGCGAGCCCGGTGAGCGCGGTCATCAGGCTCCAGAGCGCGAAGCCGATCGCGATGATATTGCGCCGGTTGCGACGATCGGCGAGCAGCGCGATCGGCACGCCGGCAAGCGCGTAGAAGATCGCGAAGGCGAAGCCGGACATGAGCCCGAGCATCGTGTCCGAA
>Ga0180221_1001865_pt1 | contig 13126 bp, 11 predicted proteins | sample eDN5th37CKraftMG_FD_151339 | JGI IMG/M metagenome (GOLD analysis project Ga0180221, IMG submission 151339) | Enriched Miracle-Growth compost microbial communities from Emeryville, California, USA - eDNA 5th pass 37_C Kraft MG (version 2) (version 2) ...
GACGGCGAATGGACGACGCCGCGGATCATCTGCCTGCAATTCCAGGGCATCACCGGCAACGATCTCGCCCAGTTCACCGACTGGTCGCGGCAGGTCGTCGTCTATCCGAAGGAATATCAGTCGGGTCCGCTGATCTATCCGTTCGAGAAGGCGCGCTAGAGCATGATCCCGAAAAGTGGGTACCGGTTTTCGGGAAAGATCATGCTCAGACAAAAAGACAAGCGACGGGTCTGATTCAACGCAGTTGAACCAGACCCTGGCGTGCAACTCCTCACAACGGCGGGCGGCGAAGCGTCGCCGCCCCGGCGCTGGCGATGCTTCCAAAGGCCGCATCGCCGGCGCGCTCTGTGGCAAGTCTGCTGTTGCGGCGCGCATGCCTGCGGACGCATCATCATAGGATGCGCGTCATTTTAGGATAAGGCGCATCGCCATTGAATGAGGCGTGATTATCGGTCGGTCAGGCAATCGATTGCCTGACCGCCGCTACCGCTCTAGGATCGATCGAAGTCAACGCAGGAGAAAACGATCATGTCGACGCAAGCCAAAGCGAAACCCGAGGCCGTTCACCCGCAGCCGGACAAGGCTGAGATCATGCCCTATGCGCCGGGCGTGATCGCGCCGGCCGGTTCGCGGATCATGTATGTGGCGGGCGCCACCGCCTCGCCGCTCTACCATCAGCACCCGCACGTCGACGAGGAGCACCAGCACCCGCACGATATCCGCGAGCAGACGCGCCGCGTGATGGACAGTTTGCAGCAGGTTCTCGATCAGGTCGGCGCCAGCTTCGGCGACGTGCTGAAGTTCAACCGCTATCTCACCGACATCCGCGACATGGACGGCGTCAACGAGGCGATGAAGCCCTACATGAAGGGCTGGCGCCCGGCGAGCACGACGCTGTGCATCAACCAGTTGTCGTCGCCCGGCGCGCGTATCGAGATCGACATGGTCGTGGCGCTGCCGCCGGAGAAATAGCGGCGCGCGATTTTTCAAGTCACCGAGGAAGAAGCCACCGAGGAAGGGAAAACGAGGCGGCGCCGCAGCCCGCGGCGCCGGTCAGCAACTAAAAGGGGAAGAACAGCATGCTCAAGGACACGTCTCGAAAGCCGCTACGCTATCTGCTCGGAATCGCGGCGGCGATCGGTGCGCTCGCCGGCACGTCGGCGGTCGCGTCCGCCACCGAGCCGATCCGCATCGGGCTCGGCATCGCGCAATCCGGCCAGCTCGCCGCCGACGGCAAGGCGGCGCTGGTCGGCATGAAGATCTGGGAGGAGGACGTCAACGCCAAGGGCGGCCTGCTCGGCCGGCCGGTGAAGCTCGTCTATTACGACGACCAGAGCAATCCGGCGAACGTGCCCGGCATCTACACCAAGCTCCTCGACGTCGATAAGGTCGATCTGGTGGTCAGCGGCTATGCGACCAATCTGATCGCGCCGGCGCTGCCGGTGGTTATGCAGAAGAACAAGGTGTTTATTGGGCTGTTCGGCACGGCGGTGAACGCCGAGTTCAAATATCCGCGCTATTTCTCGATGAACGCCAACGGGCAGGACCCGAAGCGGGCGGTCACCTCCGGCTTCTTCGAGGTCGCGGCGGCGCAGTCGCCGAAGCCGCAGACGGTGGCGATCGTCTCGGTCGATGCCGAGTTCGGCCGCAACGCCGCCGACGGCGCGCGCGACAACGCCAAGGCGGCCGGCATCAAGATCGTTTACGAGCGCACCTATCCGCCGGGCAATACCGACTTCTCCTCGATCATCCGCGCGGTGCAGGCGAGCAAGCCGGATATCGTGGTGATCTGCTCCTATCCGCTCGATTCCGTCGGCATCCTGCGGGCGTTCAAGGAAACCGGGTTCGAGCCGAAGCTCGCCGGCGGCGCCATGGTCGGGTTGCAGAGCACCGCGCTCAAGCAGCAGCTTGGGCCGCTGCTCAACGGCATCGTCAATTACGAAAAATGGATTCCGGTGGAGACGATGATGTTCCCCGGCGTCGCCGAGTTCCTGAAGAAATATCAGGCGCGCGCCGCGGCCGAAGGCACCGACCCGATCGGCTATAATATGCCGCCGTGGGGCTATACGGTGATGCAGGTGCTGGAACAGGCGATCCGCGCCACCAACAGCGTCGACGACGGCAAGATCGCCGATTATCTGCGCGCCAATCCGGTGAAGACCATCGTCGGCGAATTGAAATTTGGTCCCGGCGGCGAATGGGCCGAGTCGCGGATGCTGCAAGTCCAGTACCGCAACATCAAGGGCAACGACATCGCGCAGTTCTCCAAGGTCGAGAACCAGGTGATCCTGACGCCGGCGCCGTTCAAGACCGGCGACGTCATCTACCCGATGTCGAAGGCGCGGCAGTAAGACAACGCGAGCCGCCGTTGCGCGGCCGCCTCTCCATAAGTCTGGAAGTGCCGGGCCGCGCGCCCGGCATTTTTTTATCCGGCGAAGCCGCCGCCATCGAGGAACGCCTGTTCCTCCGCCGTGGTGTCGCGCCCTAAAACCGCGTTGCGGTGCGGGTAGCGGCCGAAGCGCTGGATGATGTCGGCGTGCAGTTGCGCCCATTTCAGGCTGTTGGCGTCGCCGGCGGCGCGATAGAGCGCGAGGCTGCGCTCCTGTTCGACCGGGTCTTCCGCATGCATGAACGGCAGATAGAAGAAGGTGCGCAGCCGCGGCTCGACGCGCGCATCGAAGTTGCGGCCGAGCGCCCGCTTGGCAAGCGCCAGCGCCTTTTTGTCGGTGGCGAAGGCGCGGGCGCTGTTGCGGAACATGTTGCGGGGAAACTGGTCGAGCAGGAGCAGCAGCGCCAGCGTGCCCTCGACGCTTTTCTCCCAGTCGCCGAGCGTGCCGGCGGCGGCCGCTTCGTGCGCGGCGAGGAAGCGCTGGCGCAGCTCCTGGTCGAACGCCTCGTCCTTGTTGAACCAGCGCTCGGGACCGGCGGCGGTCCAGAACGCGACGATGTCGCCGGCGGCGAAAGCCTGTGGCTGCATGCGGCGTCTACTCCTTTGCGGCAATCATCGCGGCGGGGGCGGCAGGGGCGGCGGACGCATCCGCCGCCGTGCGGGCGATGGTTTCCTCGCGCAGCGTCCGCCGCAGGATCTTGCCGACATTGGTCTTCGGCAGTTCGGGGCGAAATTCGATGTGGCGCGGCACCTTGTAGCCGGTCAGGCGGCCCGCAAGGAAGCTGCGCAGGGCGGCCTCGGTAAGGTCCGGCGTCTTGCGCACGACGAACAGCACGGCGGCCTCGCCGGAGGCGGCGTCGGGAACGCCGACCACGGCGCATTCGAGGATGTCGGGATGGCTCATCGCCACTTCCTCGACCTCGTTCGGGAACACCTTGAAGCCGGAGACGGAGATCATGTCCTTCTTGCGGTCGACGATGCGAAAGCGCCCCTGCGCGTCCATCACGCCGATGTCGCCGGTGCGCAGGAAGCCGTCCGGCGTCATCACCTGCGCGGTTTCCTCCGGCCGCTGCCAGTAGCCGGGCATCACCTGCGGTCCGCGCGCGCAGATCTCGCCTGCTTCGCCGATCGGCAGGTCGTTGTTGTCGTCGTCGCGGATGGCGAGATCGGTCGAGGGCATCGGCAGGCCGATGGTGCCGGTCCATTCCGGGATGTCGCCGCGGTTGCAGGAGAGCACCGGCGAGGTTTCCGACAGGCCGTAGCCCTCGATGATCGGCCGCCCGGTCTTCTCGTACCAGCGTTCGGCGACGGCCTTCTGCACCGCCATGCCGCCGCCGACGGCGCATTTGAGCAGGCTCCAGTCGATGCGGCCGAAATCGGGGTGGTTCATCAGCGCGTTGTAGAGCGTGTTGACCGCCGGGAACGAGTTGACCTTGAACTTCGTCAGTTCCCGGATCAGCCCGCCGATATCGCGCGGATTGGCGATCAGCAGCGACAGGCCGCCGACCCGCATGGTCAGCAGCATGCACGCGGTCAGCGCGAAGATGTGATAGAGCGGCAACGCGCAGACGCACACCAGTTGCGGCACCTTCGGCGGCATGTCGATGAGCGGCTTGAGCCAGGCATCGACCTGCAACAGGTTGGCGACGAGATTGCGGTGCAGCAGGATCGCGCCTTTGGCGACGCCGGTGGTGCCGCCGGTATATTGCAGGAACGCCATGTCGTTGGGGCCGATCGCCGGCGGCGTCAGGGTGAGCGCGCGGCCGGCAGCAAGCGCCGCAGCGAACGGCACGGCGTTGGCGATGGCAAACGGCGGCACCATCTTCTTGATGTGGCGCACGGTGAAGTTGACAGCCGCGCCTTTCAGCGGCCCGAGCATGTCGCCGAGACCGGTGACGATAACGTGCCTGACGGCCGTCTCCGGCAGCGCCTGTTCGACGACCGAGGCAAAGTTCTCCAGCACGACGATTGCCGTGGCGCCGGAATCCTTGAGCTGGAAGGCCAGTTCGCGCGGCGTATAGAGCGGGTTGACGTTGACCACCGTCAGCCCGGCCCGCAGGATCGCGATCGCCGCGACCGGATATTGCAGAATGTTCGGCAGCATCACCGCGACGCGGTCGCCCTTGGCGAGGCCCTTGCTTTGCAGCCAGGCGGCGAAGGCCGCCGACGCGCGGTCGATATCGCCGTAGGTGAGCGTGCGGCCCATCGAGACGAAGGCGCCGGCGTCGCGATAGGTGGCGAAGCATTCGGCGAAGATGTCGAGCAGCGAAACGTAACGCGACGCGTCGATCTGCGTCGGCACGCCCGGTGGGTAATGCTGTTGCCAGATCCGCTGCATGCGCGCGCCCGTCGTCCTCAAGATGCGGCCTCGATGCGGCTTTGCGATTCGCCGCGGCCGCGCGCAGCATCGGGCTTGCACCGCCGGGTGACAAGAGCGGGTGAAAAGCTTAGCGGTCGGTGCCGCCGAAGGGGACGAGCGGGTTGTCGAGGAGCGCCGCCTTGTCCGGCCGGTCGATGCCGGCGGCGCCGAGGAAGGCGTTGAACAGATCGCGGATGGTGCGCGGCTCGATGTCGCGGACGATGAAGACCAGCCGGGTGCGGCGGTCGTCGTCGGGCCATTGCGGCAGCGCCGCCGTCGGATGGAAGATGTGCTGGACGCCGTGAACGACGACCGGCCGCTCCGGCGTTTCGGCGAGCTTCACGATGCCCTTCATGCGCAGCAGATTGGGGCCGTGCGTGGCGCGCAGCAGTTCGAGGAACATGTCGAGCGTGCCGGCGGGGATCGGAGCCTCGGCGGTCAGCACGAAGGCGCGGATGCGGTCGTCGTGCCGGTTGGGGTCGTGATGGTGATGACCATGATGCCCGTGCGCGTGGTGCGCGCCTTCGGTGTTGCTCTCGGCATCGGCATAGGCTTCCGCCGCCAGCCAGGTCCGCACATCGGGGATTTTGCGGTCCGGGTTGTAGAGCCCGGCATTGAGCAGGTGCTCGGGCGAGGCTTCGCCGCGCGCCGCGTCGAGGATCGGCGCCGCCGGATTGAGCGCGCGCAGCCGCTCGATCAACCGGTCGCGCGCCTCGGCCTGCTGCGGTGTATCGATGAGATCGGTCTTGGTCAGCACCAGCCGGTCGGCGACCGCCGCCTGCTTGACCGATTCCGGGTGCTGCGCCAGCGTGTCGAGGCCGTTGACGGCATCGACCGCCGTCACCACGCCGTCGAGCCGGTAGCGCATCACCAGATAGGGATGCGCCATCGCGGTGTGCAGCACCGGCGCGGGATCGGCGAGCCCGGTGGTCTCGAGCAGTACCCGGCGGAAGGTGCAGCGCCGGTTGTCGAGATCGCGCAGCAGCGTCTCCAGCGCATCGACGAGGTCGCCGCGCATCGTGCAGCACAGGCAGCCCGATTGCAGCAGCACCATATTGTCGCCGACATATTCGACCAGCAGGTGGTCGAGGCCGACCTCGCCGAACTCGTTGATGATGACGGCGGTCTCGGCGAGCGCCGGGTCCTTGAGCAGGCGGTTGAGCAGCGTGGTCTTGCCGGAGCCGAGGAAGCCGGTCAGCAGCGTGAGCGGCAGCGGCGCGGGCGGCTCGCGCAGCCTCGGCGCGTCCTCGCTCATTGCGCCGCCGCGGCTTTCTTCTTCGCTGCGGGTTTGGCCGCGGGTTTGGCGGCAGGCTTCGCCGCCGGTTTGGCGTCGGCCTTCGGCTTGTCTTTGGCCGCGTCCTTCACCTTGATGGTGATGCTGGTTTTGCCCGTCTTGCTCGCCTTGCCTGCTTTGGCATGCGCCGTCTTCTTTTTCTTCGATGCCTTGGTCGCGACCGGAATGGCGTTGTCGGTCGGGTTCCTGGCCGTGCCGGTATAGACGTTGACGACCGGGCCGGTGACGCTCGCCGGCGGCAGGATGTATTTCTCCGGCTTGGCGGCCGACAGCGAGAACAGTTGCGTCGCGCCGGCGTTATCGCCGCTCGCCGTCTCGCCGCTCGCCTGCGCGCTCTCGTCCTCGTCGTTGGCTTCGGACGGCGGCTTGCGGCGGTGCTTGCCGCACATTTCGTCGCGCAGGTCCATCGGCGCGGCGTCGATCGGCGTCAGCGCATCGACGGTGCCGAGCGAGGGCGTCAGCCACGACAGGCCGCCGGAGGAGAAGCCGCGCTCGAACAGTTGCGCCGCCTTCTGCGCGCGCGCCGCGCCGCCATAGGCGCCGAACACTACCGCGATCAGCCGCTTGCCGTGATGCGTGGCGGAGGCCACCAGATTGTAGCCCGAGGCGCAGATGAAGCCGGTCTTCATGCCGTCGGCGCCGGGATAGCGGTCGATCAGCGTATTGTAGTTGCGCATCACCCGCTTGCCGTAACGGATGGCGGAGATGTGCCACAGCGCGTCGCGCTCGGGAAATTCGCGGATCAGGGCGCGGGCAAGGATCGCCATGTCGCGCGCTGAACTGACATGGTGCTCGGCCGGCAGGCCGTTCGGATTGACGAAATGCGATTGCGTCATGCCGAGCCGCGCCGCATTGGCGTTCATCTGGTCGGCGAAGCCGTCGACCGAGCCGCCGACGCCTTCGGCGATCGCCACGGCGACGTCGTTTGCCGACTTCACCATCAGCATCTTGAGCGCGTTGTCGAGCGTCAGCGTGGTGCCGACCGGAAAGCCCATCTTGGTCGGCTGCTGGGCGACGGCGGCCGGCGACATGGTCAACAGCGAATCCATGGTCATGCGGCCGTCCTTGACCGCCCGCAGCGCCGTATAGGCGGTCATCAGCTTGGTGACCGAAGCCGGATACCAGGGCAGGGTGGCGTTCTCGGCGTGCAGCACCTTGCCGGTGTCCGCCTCGATCAGCAGCAGCGCCTCGGCGCTGGCGGGGGACGCGCCGGCGACCTGCAACACCGTCACGGCGAGCGCCGCGACGAGCGCCGCTGTGCAGCCGGCAAGTCGGCGGCGAAGGGGGGAATGGCGGGGGTGGCTCACGGGCGGCAGTCCCGTCCGGCGCGATCCAAAATCGGCAATCTCATGACCGGCAACCCCTATCACCCCGCCACCCGCGCGTATATCGGCCGGCGCGAGGGTCCGGCCGATGGCACGGCAGGCAGGTCCGATGCCGGGTTCCACGGTCCGGAACCCGACCCCGGCATTTAATCGGAATCGCGAGGACGGTGCAAAGCCGGAACGCCCCCCTCCACAATCCTGCCATCGTGCGGGCATCTTGCTGATTACCGAGGAAAGCGACAAAAATTCGGCAGGCGGCCGGCAGGGCGGCCGAATTGCGCAGCCGTGGCGGATCAATCGGGAGATCAAGATGAGTGGATGTATCGTCGGCTGGGCCCACACGCCCTTCGGCAAGCTGACCGGGGAGACGGTGGAGAGCCTGATCGTCAGGGTGGCGGGCGAGGCGCTGGCCGATGCCGGCGTCGCCGCCGCCGATGTCGACGAGATCGTGCTCGGGCATTTCAATGCCGGCTTCTCGGCGCAGGACTTCACCGCCTCGCTGGTGCTGCAAGCCTCGCCCGACCTGCGCTTCAAGCGGGCGCTCCGGGTCGAGAACGCCTGCGCCACCGGCTCGGCCGCCGTGCATCAGGGCCTCAAGGCGATCGCGGCAAAGAGCGCCCGCGTCGTCCTCGTCGTCGGCGTCGAGCAGATGACGACGACGCCACCGGCGGAGATCGGCCGCAACCTGCTCAAGGCATCCTATGTGCGCGAGGAGGCCGATATCGAGGGCGGCTTCGCCGGCATTTTCGGCAAGATCGCCGGGCTCTACTTCCAGAAATACGGCGACCAGTCCGACGCGCTGGCGATGATCGCGGCGAAGAACCACAAGAACGGCGTCGGCAATCCCTATGCGCAGATGCGCAAGGACCTCGGCTACGATTTCTGCCGCACCGAGAGCGAGAAGAACCCGTTCGTCGCCGGCCCGCTCAAGCGCACCGACTGCTCGCTGGTCTCCGACGGCGCCGCCGCGCTGGTGCTCGCCGACGTCGAGACGGCGCTGCGGCTCAGTAAAGCGGTGGCCTTCCGCGCCACCGAGCATGTGCAGGACTTCCTGCCGATGTCGAAGCGCGACATCCTGAAATTCGAGGGCTGCGGCCGCGCCTGGCAGAGCGCGCTGAAGAAGGCCGGGCTGACGCTCGACGATCTCTCCTTCGTCGAGACGCACGACTGCTTCACCATCGCCGAACTGATCGAATACGAGGCGATGGGGCTGACGGCGGAGGGGCAGGGCGCCCGCGCCGTCGCCGAGGGCTGGACGCAGAAGGACGGCCGCCTGCCGATCAACCCGTCCGGCGGGCTGAAGGCCAAGGGCCATCCGATCGGCGCCACCGGCGTGTCGATGCACGCGCTGACCGCGATGCAGCTTGCCGGCGCGGCGCCCGAAGGCATTCAGGTGAAGGGCGCGCGGCTTGGCGGCGTCTTCAACATGGGCGGCGCCGCCGTCGCCAACTACGTCAGCATCCTCGAACGGATCAAATAGCTGCCCCGTCGGGGGATGAACTGCGTCAGGTGATGAACTGCGCCTTGGCGAGGCCGGCGAACAGGCCGCCCTGACGCACCAGTTCGTCGAACGTGCCGCGCTCGACGATGCGGCCCTTGTCGAACACCAGAATGGTGGTGGCGTTGCGCACGGTCGCCAGCCGGTGCGCGATGACGAAGGAGGTGCGGCCTCTCATCACCTCGTCGAGCGCCGCGTTGACCTTGGTCTCGGTGGCGGCGTCGAGCGCGCTGGTCGCCTCGTCGAGGATCAGGATCGGCGGGTCCTTGAGCAAGGCGCGGGCGATCGACAGCCGCTGCCGCTCGCCGCCCGACAGCGCCCGGCCGCGCTCGCCGACCGGCGCGTTGAGCCCGCCGGGATGGTTGTCGATGAACTCCAGCGCCTGCGCACGCTCACAGGCGGCGCGGATCTGCGCCTCCGTCGCGTCCGGGTTGCCGACCCGCAGATTCTCCGCGATCGAGCGGTTGAACAGCAGCGGCTCCTGGAACACGACGCCGATATTGCGACGCAGGCTCGCCAACGTGACGTCGCGGATGTCGGTGCCGTCGATGGTGACGCGGCCGGACTGCGGATCGTAGACGCGATGCAGGATGGCGAGCGCCGTCGACTTGCCGGCGCCGGTGCCGCCGACCAGCGCGATGGTCTCACCCGGCTTCGCGGCAAACGACAGATCGGCGACGGCCGGCGTTTTGCCGTCATAGGAATAAGTGACGCCCTCGAACACGACGGCGCCGCACACGCTGCCGAGCGCCACAGCGTTGTCGCGGTCCTTGACGCCGGAGGCGGTGTCGAGCACGTCGAAGAACTCGCGCAGCCGCGGCGCGTCCATGAATACGCGGTTGATGAAGCCCGCCGCCTGTTCGAGCCGCTGGATCAGCATGCCGGCGAAGCTCATGAACATGACGATCTCGCCGACGCTGGTCTCGCCGCGGCCGAACAGCCACAGGCCGAGCAGCAGGATCGCCAGCATGGTCAAGGTGGTGGAGGCGCGGCTCAGCGTGCCGACCAGCGCCCACCACGACAGCACCGGCATCTGCGCCCCGAGCAGCCGGTCGACGACCATGCGCAGCCCGTGCACCTCGGTCTCGACGCGGGTGAAGCTCTGCACCAGCGCGACATTGCCGAGCGTGTCGGAGGCGCGCTCGGCGAGGTCGGAATAATAGCTCTCGACGGCGTTCTGCAACGTCTCGGTCTTGCGCAGCACCAGCGCGGAGAGCACGACGAAGACGATGCACAGCGCGATCAGCAGCATCGCCAGCCGCCAGTTGAGATAGAGCGAGATCGGCAGCAGCACGATCATCGAGACGAAGGCGGCGAGATGCTCGCGGAAGAATCCGAGCCACAGGCTCCACAGCGTATCGGTGCCGGTGAGCATCACCTTCATCAGCCGGCCCGAATGGGTGCTGCCGTGGAAGCTCAGCGGCAACTGGATGACGTGCTCGAAATAGTCGGTCAGCACCGCGTGGCGGCGCTGGTGCGCCAGCCGGTCGGCATAGAGCGCGACGACCGCCCCGCAGACGATGACGAACAGGCCGAAGCCGACCCAGGCGCCGACCAGCGGCATCAGCCGCGCCCAGTCGAGGCTGCGGCTGCCGCTTTGCGCGCCGGCGAGCGCGTCGATGATGCGGCCGAACAGCACCGGCTCGGCGAATTGCGCCGCGGCGAGCGCGACATTGGCGAGGGCCAGCGTCCAGCCCAGCCGGACCTGCGGACCGAGCAGCGCGAGAACCCGGCCGTAAAGTTTCAGCATGCTCATGGTGCGATGCAGCTTGATGCGATGCAGTAACGACGATCGTTTGCGATGTCTCGCATAGGCCCGGTCAATATGCATCGGCCGCACGGCAGCCGGTGGATAAAATGCCGTCGCCGAGGACGGTATCCTCAGTTAATGTCGGGTCGCGGGTTTTCGACAGGACGCGGGGCGGGAGGTCTTCTGAAATCTTCCAAGAGGGAGGTCGTTACGACTTGAGCACCATCCCCATCGATTTGCTGCGAACGTTGCTGGCGGTCGTCGACTTCCGCAGCTTCACCAAGGCTGCGCAGGTCCTCGGCGTGACGCAGCCCGCGGTCAGTGCGCAGATCAAGCGCCTTCAGGTTCTGCTGCGTGGCGATCTGTTCGACCGCCGGGCGCCGGGGATCGTACTGACGCCGAAGGGCGAGGCGGTGCTCGATCACGCGCGGCGGCTGATGGCGATCAACGACCAGATTCTCGGTCTCGCCGATGCGCCGGTGGAGGCGCCGGTCATCACCATCGCCATGCCGGGCGATCTCGCCGGCCCGCTGCTGCCGTGGACGCTGGCCAAGTTCCGCAAACGCTGGCCGGACTACGTCTTTCGCATCTGCGGTGGTCCGCCGGTGGCGCGCCTGTCGGAATTGCGCGGCGGCCGTCTCGATATCGTGGTGGCGTTGACGGAGGACGAACCCGAGGACGCCCGCCACCACTGGACCGATGAACTCGTCTGGGTCCGCAGCGACGCGACGAAGCTCGATCCGGACGGTCCGGTGCCGATGCTGTCGTTCAGCGAAGAATGCACATGCTACCGGGTCGCGGCCCGTGCATTGCGCGCGGCGGGGCACGAGACCCGCCTGGTGCTGACGGCGTCGACCATGCTGTCGCTGGCGGCGGCGGTCGATGCCGGGCTCGGCACCATGGCGATGACGCGCAGCCGCCTGCGCATGACGCAGCTCATCCGCTGGGACGACGCGCCGCTGCCGGCGCTGCCCAACCTGCATGTCGGCATCTATACGCGCGAGGGCGCCGGCCGCGAGCCGATCGACGAGCTTGCCGACGCGCTGGCGTCGCTGCTGCGGCCGAAACCGGAGGAGATGACGATCCTCGGCCGCCGCGAATACCAGGCGGTCGATCGGCGGATCGGCGAGGAGGCCGATCAGGAGATCGACGAGGATATCGATCGCGGGCTCGGCCGGTTGATCGGCCGGACCGCAACGCCGCAGTAGTCCGTTCGCGGTTTTGGTCTGGCGTCAGCCGCGGCACTTGAAGACGTGCCCCGGAGCGTTTCGTTTGACGGAAACGCCATGATATGAGGCGTCATTGCCGGGCCGCGCCGTAGGCGCGTGACCCGGCAATCCATCATTTTCAAAAAGATGGATGCGCGGATCAAGTCCGCGCATGACGACACGGTGGATGCGCGGATCAATAGGGCGTTTACGCCCGTCTTTGAGGGGCTATGCCCGCGCATGACGATGATGATTCCATCAAAAGCAAAACTCTAGAACCGTCGCTCGGCGGCCGTCGGCAGTAACGTATCGTCGAAGATGTCCTCCGCCTTCGGCGGCGTCTTGTATTTGTGAATGCTGGAAAGCTGCTCGAGGGCGCGCGCGAAGCGGGCGGCGTCGATGCCGCCGTAGCCGTTGGCCCTCACCTCCGGCGTTGCGACGTTGTCGCGCATCGCCATCGTCAGCCGCTCCAGTTCGAGTTGCCGCTGCGCGCCCTCGGCGCGCCGGATGACGCCGGCGATGGCGCTGCCCGGCGATTTCACCGCGTCCTTGAGGCCGCGCAGATAGGCGCGCAGGAATGCCCGCACCGCCTGCGGCTCCTCGGCGGCGAATTTCGTGTTGACGATGATCGCGTGGCCGTAGAGGTCGAGCCCGTAATCGGCCATGGCCATCACCGTGATGTCGTTTTCCGGCACGCCGCGGTCCTTTAGATCGAGCGCGGTGGTGAACGAGAACCCGGTGAGCGCATCGACCTGCCCGGCCGCCAGCATCGGCACGCGCACCGGGGCGCCGATATTCTCGACCTTCACCTTTTCGATATCGATTTTTGCGGCTTTGGCGAACAGCGGCCATTGCGCATAGGTAACGTCGTCGGCCGGGGCGCCGAGGCGCCGGCCTTCGAGGTCCTTGGGCACGGCGACGCCGCGGCTCTTGCGGCCGACCACCGCATAGGGCGGCCGGTTGTAGACGATGAACACCGCCTTGACCGGCGCCTCCGGATTGGCGTCGCGGAAGCGGATCAGCGCGTTGATGTCGGCAAAGCCGAGCGGGTAGTCGCCGCTGGCGACCCGCGTCAGCGGCTCGCGCCGCGTGGCGGCCGGCTCCACCGTGACGGCGAGTTGTTCATGGCCGAAATAGCCGCGGTCGATCGCCTGGAAAACCGGCGCCGCTGTCCCGTCGATCCGCGAATCGAGGCTGAAGCGGACGCTGGTGTCGGCGCGTGATTGGGCAGCCGCGGGGCTTGTTGCCAGCACAGCACCTGCTGCCAGCACAGCGCTTGCTGCGCATACCGCTCTCCACCGCC
>Ga0180221_1001869_pt1 | contig 13116 bp, 11 predicted proteins | sample eDN5th37CKraftMG_FD_151339 | JGI IMG/M metagenome (GOLD analysis project Ga0180221, IMG submission 151339) | Enriched Miracle-Growth compost microbial communities from Emeryville, California, USA - eDNA 5th pass 37_C Kraft MG (version 2) (version 2) ...
GAAAGGAAACAATGGTGGTATCTGTCTTCATGGCGTATCGCTCCTCGTGAGGTTCTGGCAGGCTTTGTCACCCGCCTCGATACGCCGCCTCTCTCAAACCGTCATCACCCAGTTTCCGCCATAGCTCGGATCTCTCAGAGGTGGCAGAAGGCATTTCAATCGGCGGATTGCTCATATTCTTTGGCTCGCCGGCAATCCTGAAAGCCTGTCCGCGGGTGTTCCAGCATTCATGATATTGGAACACCTGCAAGAACGGATTCGATGGGCCGGAGGTTCAAAGAGCCTTTTCGAGCTCCGGGAGGATCTGGAAGAGGTCACCGACGATGCCGTAGTCGGCCACCTGGAAGATCGGGGCCTCCTCGTCCTTGTTGATGGCGACGATCACCTTCGAGTCCTTCATGCCGGCCAGATGCTGGATCGCACCCGAGATGCCCGCCGCAATGTAGAGCTCCGGTGCAACCACCTTGCCCGTCTGGCCCACCTGCCAGTCGTTCGGCGCGTAGCCAGCGTCGACCGCTGCGCGCGATGCGCCAACGGCAGCACCGAGCTTGTCGGCCACCGGCAGGATCACCTCGTTGAACTTCTCAGCCGAGCCGAGTGCACGGCCGCCCGAGATGATGATGCGGGCACCAGTCAGCTCCGGACGGTCGCTCTTGGCAACCTGGTTCTCGACGAACGTCGAGACCGCCGGATCAGCCGCTGCCGAAACGGTCTCGATCGATGCCGAGCCGCCTTCCTTGGCCGCAGCCTGGAAGGATGCCGTGCGGACGGTGATCACGCGCTTGGCGTCGGTCGATTCCACCGTCTGGATCGCGTTGCCGGCATAGATCGGACGCTTGAAGGTGGTGGCGTTGACGACGTCGATGATGTCGGAGACCTGCATCACGTCGAGGAGAGCTGCGACGCGCGGCATGACGTTCTTGGCCGTCGAAGTGGAAGCGGCAATAAGCGTGTCGTAGTTGCCTGCGAGCGCCACAACGGTGGCAGCCAGCGGCTCGGCTAGCTGAGCGCCGAGGCTTGCGTCGTCAGCGACCAGCACCTTGCGCACACCGGCAAGCTTGGAAGCGGCTTCAGCAACAGCGCCCACGCCCTGGCCTGCGACCAGCACGTCGATGTCGCCGCCGATCTTCTGGGCAGCCGAGAGAGCCTTGGCCGTCTGGTCCGACAGCGCCGCGTTATCGTGTTCCGCGATCAGGAGAATTGCCATTTTGTTATTCCTTTCCTATCCGGAGCTTAGAGAACGCCAGCTTCGTTCTTCAGCTTGTCGACCAGCTCGGCGACCGAACCAACCTTGATGCCTGCCTTGCGGCCGGCCGGCTCTTCAGTCTTGAGAACCTTGAGGCGAGCCTTCACCTCGACGCCGAAATCGGCCGGAGCCTTCTCGTCGAGCGGCTTCTTCTTGGCCTTCATGATGTTGGGGAGCGATGCGTAGCGCGGCTCGTTGAGGCGCAGGTCCGTCGTGACGATCGCCGGAAGCTTGACGTCGACCACCTGCAGGCCGCCGTCGACTTCGCGCGTCACCTTGGCCTGGCCTTCGCCGATCTCGAGCTTGGAAGCGAAGGTGCCCTGCGCCCAGCCGAGAAGGGCTGCGAGCATCTGGCCGGTCTGGTTGGCGTCGTCGTCGATCGCCTGCTTGCCGAGGATGATGAGGCCCGGCTGTTCAGCGTCGGCAACGCCCTTGAGGATCTTGGCGACGTCGAGCGGCTCGACGGTCTCGTCGGTCTTGACCAGGATGGCGCGGTCGGCGCCCATGGCGAGCGCGGTGCGCAGCGTTTCCTGCGCCTGCTGGACGCCGATGGAGACGACGACGATTTCCGAAACCTTGCCGGCTTCCTTCTGGCGGATGGCCTCTTCGACGGCGATTTCGTCGAACGGGTTCATCGCCATCTTGATGTTGGCGAGATCCACGCCCGATCCGTCAGCCTTCACCCGAGGCTTAACATTCGCATCGATCACGCGCTTTACGGGGACAAGGACTTTCATCTTATTCAAACTCTCAAGTGATTAAGGGGTTGCTGAAGCGGTTCAAACCGTCATTGGAAAAGCAGGGCAGCTCTGGGCGCTGCTCCCACCATAGGTTTTTGTCACTCCAACTCGATCAATAGATCCTTGGCCTCAATCTGGCTGCCCAATGTGACGTGCACTTCCTTTACGACCGCCGCGCGATCGGCATGGAGACCTGTTTCCATTTTCATAGCCTCGATGGTCAGAAGCAAATCACCAGGCTTTATCTTCTGGCCGGGCTTGACGTTCATAGCAGCTACGGAGCCAGGCATCGGCGCACCGATGTGGTTTCTGTTCCGCTCTTGCGCCTTCGGCCTGACGGCAACCTTGGCTCTTACCTTGCGGTCAGGGACCCGGACGATGCGAGGTTGACCGTTGAGTTCAAAGAAAGCCTTGACCTCACCGGCATCATCGACTTCACCGAGAGTCAGGAAGCGGATCTCCAGTGTCTTGCCCCTGTCCAACGCAACAGAAATTTGCTCTGCAGGCTCCATCCCATAGAAAAAGATCTTCGTCGGCAGGACCGAGACCCGACCATAGGTCTGATAGCGCTGCATGTATTCAAGGAACACCTTTGGATACATCAGATAGCTGTTGAGCTCTTCACCGCTGATCTCCGCACCGGCCACCTGCTCCGAAAGTTTCTTGCGCGTCGCTTCGAGATCGATGGGCGGCAGCGACTTGCCGGGTCGTTCCATGATGGGAACTTCACCTTTGAGAACCTTGTTCAGGATTTTCTGCGGCCACCCGCCATGCGGCTGCCCCAGATTACCCCTGAGCATGTCGATGACCGACTCCGGGAAGGCGACGTCAACATTTGGATCTTCCACTTCTTCCCGTGTCAGCCCCTGAGCCACCATCATCAGCGCCATGTCGCCCACCACCTTGGACGAAGGCGTGACCTTGACGATATCGCCGAACATCTGGTTGGCGTCCGCATACGCCTGCGCCACCTCTGGCCAGCGTTCTTCGAGGCCAAGGCTGCGGGCCTGCGCCTTCAGATTGGTAAACTGACCACCCGGCATCTCATGCAGGTAGACCTCAGATGCTGGGGCGGATAGACCGGATTCGAAGGCCGCATATTGCGCCCGCACCTTTTCCCAATAGATCGACGTTTCACGGACAGCCGAAATGTCGAGCCCGGTGTCACGCTCCGTATGACGCAGTGCTTCAACAATTGAGCCGAGGCACGGCTGTGAAGTGCCCCCTGAGAAGGAGTCCATCGCTGCGTCCACAGCATCAACCCCAGCTTCACAGGCGGCCAGAACGGTGGCAATGGAAGCGCCGCTGGTGTCATGCGTGTGGAGGTGAATCGGCAGGCCAATCTCTTCCTTCAGCGCTTTGACGAGAACCTTGGCGGAAGCGGGCTTTAACAACCCTGCCATGTCCTTGAGACCCAACACGTGCGTGCCAGCGTCCCGCAGCTCCTTTGCGCGATCAAGATAATAGCGGAGATCATATTTTGATCGGGCAGGATCCAGTAGGTCGCCGGTGTAACAGATCGTTCCTTCGCAAAGCTTGTCGGTCTCAAGTACCGCATCCATTGCCACCCGCATGTTCTCAACCCAGTTGAGACTGTCGAACACGCGGAATACATCCACACCGCTGGCAGCTGCCTGCTTGACAAAGGCCCGAACCACATTGTCAGGATAGTTGGTATAGCCAACGCCGTTTGCGCCACGCAACAGCATCTGCGTCATGAGGTTTGGCATTGCAGCGCGCAGATCACGCAAGCGCTGCCAGGGACATTCCTGCAGGAACCGGTAGGCTACATCAAACGTGGCGCCGCCCCAGCACTCGACAGAAAAGAGCTGCGGGAGATTGGAGGCATAGGTCGGCGCGACCTTGATCATGTCAATCGAACGCATCCGCGTTGCCAACAATGACTGGTGCCCGTCGCGCATGGTGGTGTCGGTTATCAGAACCCGCGTCTGCGCTTTCATCCAGTCCGCGACAGCCTGTGGACCCTCTCGCTCCAGCAGATTGCGCGTGCCTTCACAGGGGAGCTCAACCCGCAAGGCCGGCGGTGTAGGCGCCTTGGCTGTTGCAGGAGGCTTTTGTCTTCCAGCGGTCTCGGGATGACCGTTCACCGTAACATCGGCAATGTAGGTTAACAGCTTGGTTGCGCTATCCTGACGTCGCTTGAAGTCAAACAGGTCCGGTGTGCTATCGATGAACGTGGTCGTATAGGAATAGTCGAGGAATGTCTGGTGCTTCAGCAGATTGATGACGAACTCGATGTTTGTCGCCACACCGCGGATACGAAACTCGCGCAGCGCCCGGTCCATGCGCGCAATTGCCTTCTCCGGCGTCTGCGCGTGTGCCGTGACCTTTACCAATAGGCTATCGTAATAACGCGTGATCACACCGCCCGAATAAGCTGTACCGCCATCGAGTCGGATGCCGTTCCCCGTCGCTGAACGATAGGCCGTCAGCCTGCCGTAATCGGGAATGAAATTGTTGAGTGGATCTTCCGTCGTCACACGACACTGCAATGCATGGCCGTTCAGGCGCACATCGGCCTGTGAAGCGGCGCCAGTCGCTTCAGCCAGCGTAGCGCCCTCTGCGATCAGGATCTGCGCCTGAACAATATCGATCCCGGTAACTTCCTCGGTGACGGTGTGCTCAACCTGAATGCGCGGGTTGACCTCGATGAAGTAGAACTGGCCGGTCTCCATATCCATCAGGAACTCGACCGTCCCGGCACACTCATAGTTCACGTGCTGGCAGATCTTGCGGCCCATCTCGCAGACTTCCGCGCGCTGGGCATCCGTCAGATATGGCGCGGGCGCACGTTCAACCACCTTCTGGTTGCGCCTCTGGACGGTGCAGTCCCGCTCATAGAGATGGTAAATATTGCCGTGCTTGTCGCCGAGAATCTGAACCTCGACATGCCGCGCACGGGTAATCATCTTCTCAAGGAAGCCGTCACCATTGCCGAACGCCGCCTCAGCTTCACGCCGACCTTCGCGAAGCCTGGTCTCAAGCTCATCCTCTGAGAAGATGGGCCGCATACCGCGACCGCCGCCGCCCCAGCTCGCCTTCAGCATGAGCGGATAACCGATCTCGGCCGCCTGGCGCTTGATCGCGTCCATGTCATCGCCTAGCACAGCGGTGGCAGGGACCACCGGGACGCCCGCCTGGATCGCCACTTGCCGTGCAGCTGCCTTGTCACCGAGCGCCCGCATCGTTTCTGCACGCGGGCCAATGAACGCAATACCCGCCCTGTCGCACGCTTCTACGAAGTCGGGGTTTTCAGACAGGAGCCCATAACCCGGATGGATCGCATCCGCCCCCGAAAGCCGCGCCACACGAATGATCTCAGGGATGGAAAGATAAGCGCCAACAGGGGAAAGCCCCTCGCCAATCTTGTAAGCCTCATCCGCTTTGAACCTGTGCAACGAGAGCTTATCTTCTTCGGCGTACACAGCCACCGTCTTCTTGCCCATCTCATTGGCTGCACGCATCACCCGAATGGCGATTTCTCCGCGATTGGCAATTAGGATCTTCTGAAAGATAGTCATTTATCCGATCTCATTGGTCATCACAGTCTCGTAGCTGTGAGCACACTGGATTGGGCCTGATCTGGCGCGATGCGCCGGTGCACATCATCAGAAAGACCAGCGACCAGGGTGAGTTGAACCCCTCAATCACCCATTCTGCTCAAGAATGGCCCGCGCGCGGATGCGGACGGGCTCGTCAACCATCACGCCATCGACGCTGACAGCGCCGTCACCAGAAGCGAGCACCGTCTTCGCCCACGCGATTTCCTTCTCGGAAGGTCGGAAGGCCGACATCACCGGCTCGACCTGCGCCGGGTGGATGCAGAGTTTGCCGCCCATGCCAAGCGCGCGGGCGTGCGCCGCATCGCTGCTGGCAGCTTCAGCCGAATTCACCTCCAGCGTCACGCCGTCGATGGGTGCCGCGATCCCGGCAAGGCGCGAGGCAAGCACCAGTTCGAAGCGGGCGGGCAGAAGAATGTCCCGCTCATGCGCCGAGCCAAGGTCGGCGCAGAAATCGACGGACCCGAAGGCTAGCCGCACGACCCCTTCGGTCTTCGCGATCTGCCGCGCGTTGCTCAGACCCCGGGCACTCTCGATCAGCGCGATGACCGGCTTCTGTACTTCGCCAGCAAAGCGGGCGACCGAGGTCGCGTCCTCAGCCTTGGGCAGGATGATCCCGGCGAAGGGCAGGCTCCGGGCATATTCAATATCTGCATGGTGCCAGGGCGTCCGGTCGGCATTGACGCGGAGCAGAACCGGACGATCCGAGAAATCCGTCCTCAACGCCTCGCGCGCATCATTCTTGGCGTCCGCTGGGACGGCATCCTCAAGATCGAGAATGGCTGCGTCAGCCCCGGCAGCCTCCGCTTTGGCGTAGCGTTCCGGGCGGTTCGCCGGAACGAACAGGAAGGTCCGCAGGGTATCGACAAGCGTAGGTCGCTCTCCCATCAGAAGCTCCGCGGCAGTCCGAGAACGTGCTCGGCCACATAGGACAGGATCAGGTTGGTGGAGATCGGCGCGACCTGATAGAGCCGCGTCTCGCGGAACTTGCGCTCCACGTCATACTCGCAGGCAAAGCCGAAACCGCCGTGGAACTGCAGGCAGGCGTTGGCAGCCTCCCAGCTGGCCTTGGCGGCCAGATATTTCGCCATGTTGGCCTGTGCGCCGCAATCCTCGCCGGCGTCGTAGCGGCGGCAAGCTTCGAAACGCATCAGGTTGGCGGCCTCGACCTCGATGAAGGCTTCGGCAATCGGGAACTGGACGCCCTGGTTCTGGCCGATTGGCCGGCCGAAGACATTGCGCTCAGAAACATATTTGGAGACGCGCTCGGTGAACCAGTAACCGTCGCCGATGCATTCAGCCGCGATCAGCGCGCGCTCGGCATTGAGGCCGGTCAGGATGTATTTGAACCCCTTGCCTTCCTCGCCGATCAGGTTTTCCTCGGGGATCTCAAGATCTTCGAAGAAGAGCTCGTTGGTCTCGTGGTTGACCATGTTGGGGATCGGCTGAACGCTCAACCCCTTCTTCATCGCCTCCTTGATGTCGACCAGGAATATGGAGAGACCCTCAGACTTCTTCTTCACCTCGGCAAGCGGCGTGGTGCGCGCAAGCAGGATCATCAGGTCGGAATGCTGGACGCGGCTGATCCACACCTTCTGGCCGTTGACGACATAGCGGTCGCCCTTCTTCACGGCCGTGGTCTTGATCTTGGTCGTGTCGGTGCCGGTCGTCGGCTCCGTCACGCCCATGGACTGAAGCCTGAGCTCGCCAGAGGCGATCTTGGGCAGGAACTTGCGCCTCTGCTCTTCCGAGCCATGCCGGATGAGCGTGTTCATGTTGTACATCTGCCCGTGGCAGGCACCCGAATTACCGCCAGAGCGGTTGATCTCTTCCATAATGACGGAGGCCTCGGTGAGCCCCAGTCCCGCACCGCCATATTCCTCGGGAATCAGCGCCGCCATCCAGCCTTCCTTCGTCAGGGCCTCGACGAATTCCTCCGGGTAGACGCGCGCTTCATCCACCTTGCGGTGATACTCATCGGGAAACTGGGCGCACAGCGCGCGCACGCCTTCACGGATGTCGGGAAAATTGTCGAACGAGGTTTTCATGGACCAGCCTGCAACGAAATTCATCTTCATCGCAGTTCCGGACGGAAAACCGGTTCCCACTTTCCTGGAACTGCTTTGGCCCAAGAGAAGGCTAGCCATGAGAATAATGCAAATATATAATTGTGCTAACAAGAATAACTTTTCTATATGGCATGATGGATCTCCGCCAGCTCCGGTATTTTGTCGAAATCGTTGAACGGGGCTCGCTGACGCGGGCCGCCGAACGGCTGAACATCGCCCAGCCCGCGCTCTCGATCTATCTGAAGAATATGGAGGCGTTGCTCGGAACCCCTCTGTTGGTCCGCGCCCGCAATGGCCTTGCCGCGACGGGCAGATGGAAGCGCTGTCAGCGCCGCCATCTACAACCTCTCCGGAGCACCATGATCGACGTAGCGCAAGGCGGCGACTGGCCGGGTGCGTCACTCGAAACTGACGGCCATGCTTGACTGTGCAACCTGCGAGCACGAAATCATGGGTGACGCGCCACATAAGTCACCCGATCTGATTGACACAGGCCACTGGGGCAAAGTCAATCAGACTGCTTTCACCCGTAGCGTAGGATTGGCAGCAGGATGATGCCGCACCTCGGATCTCTGGCGCGACAACTAGGTTGTTCGCGACGCCATGTGCTCGGCGGCCTTCAAGCCTGTCATAACCGACTTCATCAGCCCGCCGACATACCCACCGTCCGGTCCACCTTCAAGGCCACCGGCAGCGGTGCCCGCTGCATAGAGTCCTTCTATCACAGTACCATCCTGATGGATCACGCGCGCGTTCCCATCGATCTCAATACCACCCATCGTGTAGGTGATCCCAGGCACCAGGCGAGCTGCCCGGAACGGAGCCTGCGCAATCGGCATGGCGCCAGCTGACTTTCTGGGTGGCGTAAGCTGCTCGGTGCGACCGGCAGCTAGCGCTGCATTGTAGGTCTGGACCGTGTTCACCAGCTTTCCAGCATCCAACCCGATCTGGGCAGCGAGAGCCTCCAAGGTATCGGCCTGCGGCAAGTTGATGCCGGCCAGGTTGAAGTTCGGGTTCGGCGGTACCATGCCGCGAGCGCCCGGCCCTTGCCAGATCGCGGAATCAAAAATCGTCCAGGTTGACAGAGGATCTTCGAGACGCGCTACTACATTGGCAATGTGAATACCGCCCTTACCTTCATCGACGAACCGGTTCCCCTGACTGTCGACAACAATGCCAGAGGACGCAACAGGATCAAGCCATGGGTAAGGCCAAAGGTCGTCGCGCTGCAATGCATCCGCAAGCATGATATGGCCGTAGAAGCGATTCATGCCTATTGTTCGGGCACCTAGCCCGATCGCAAGCTGCAACCCATCCCCCATGCCTGTCCTCGCACCGCGCTGCAGAATTGATTCAGGCCGCGGAGAGATGTGTTGCCGGAGAATTGAGTTGTTAGCCTGAAAACCTCCATCTGCGATGATCAGGTTTTCCGCCGTGAACTCCTTGCCGCCTTCCGTCTGGACGAACCAGCCATCGTCGCGCCTCTCGGCGCGCGTCACTCGGGCACCACGGTGCAACACACCTCCGCCCTGCGTGAGGGTGCGTTCGAGCGATCTCAACATCACGTCGCCACTGCGTCCCCTCCAGTATAGACCGCGGCTCTGTGGTCTCATGGGGGTCAACACCCAACGCTTATACTCTTCAGCGCCGCCCTTTATGAAGTGAGCCCCTTGCGAGCGCAGGAAATCGAGAACGCGCCCAGCATTGGCCGCCATCGCGTCTGCCAGATCAGGACGGGCCGTTCCCACCGTCGCGTTTTCAATCGCCGCGCGCAGGATCGCAGGATCTGACGTTGGATCACGGTAACAGATGTGCATGGCGCCGCCTGTGAAGCGCGAGTTGCACGGATAGGCTGTATCAAGCCCCTTTTCCAGCACCACGACGCGCTTGCCAAGCTGGGTTGCCCGAACCGCAGCCGTCAGGCCCGCGATGCCACCGCCCATTACAATCAAATTCATGCGACTCTTCCCAATTTGATGCTCAACGCGGCAGCAAGGTGTCCCCAATAATCCGGATCAATTCCATGTAACTGGAAATGACCAGATAGACGACCGGTGTCACCAGGAGCGCGGCGCCCAGCCATAGCCAACTACCCCCGTAGAACAGAACAACCAGCCCAGCGAGGACAGGCGCTAGGGTCATGATGGCTGTAAAGCACCGCCCCCACCGTGCGAGAAAGCGGACAGTTGGGTACTGCGGAACACTGGAGGTTTCTTCAAACATATCGACCTTCTTCAAGATACTTGCGCCATGCTTCCAATTGGGCCGTAGCGCTGGTCCAAGTCTGTGCCGTTAACGAACTGCTGCCAGATCGTTAACGTCTCTTTTCGAGAGTTACTCCGCCTTGCTCGACTTCAGTTGAGCAAAAATGGGCTCAACATCATCAGCCTCGGGAAGGCCGCACAGAGCGTCGTACACAGAGGCAGCCTCATCCTCACCCTTACCGATCACCGCTTGGGAAAGGAACTTCGCCTTGATCGCGGACTCGGTCATCGGATTGCTGACGCTGCCAACCGCTGCGTCGATCCGATGACTGAGCTTCCGGCCGTCCTTGAGCGTGACGTTCAACTGGACGGCTTCCAGCGGAACCGTCTCATCAAGGTTCAACGTCATTATGTCCCTCAAGCGGCGGATTTCCGGATCGTTGAGGAGCTTGGGATCGACACTTGAGAGATCAGCCTTTCCGACCAAAAGACATGCTGCGGCCCAGTGGTAAGTGCTCACCTGAGCAAGCAGGGACGTCTCAGGATGGCGCCGGTCAGTCAGGACCAACACCATCTTGTTGACCTGCATGCTGATGGAACTGATGTCACGACTATCCAGGTCATGTGCATGCTTCAGTTCCAGGCAGGCATCGATAACTGAATGAATGACGATGCCGCATGGGTAGGGTTTGAAAAGGTTCCGCAACATCTCGTAACGGGACCCGAGTTCTCCCACCAGCGCTTCCGATGACCACTTGTGCGAAAAGGCCGCGAGAAAACCGTATGGCGCCTCCAGGCTGTTGTTGCGTCCCTTGATATTTGCCCGCGCCAATACAGCGGCACGGAAACCGATCTGGCCACTGCTTCCCATCATCATTGGGGACGCTGTGGTTCCTTGAGCGCTTCGCAATCCCCCAGCTTGAGAGCTTGCAATCGTCAACGCAGCATGGGTCTGCTCTGCATTGAGGCCAAACACTTTGGCCGCAGCGATGGCCGCCCCTATTGCATTGCAGACGCTGGTTTGGGACCAGCCAATGAAGCTCTCACCCTCAACAGACATTGCGAGACTGAGTCGGCAGGCTACCTCTACCCCGAGTGCGTAGGCAAGCAAGAAGGTCTTGCCTGTGGTCCTGCACATCTGGCTGGCGGACAAGGCTGCCGCAGCAATTGAGCCGCTGGGATGAATTACCGCCTCGGTATGGGTGTCATCAAATGTCCGGACATTCGCGCTTACGCCATTGATCAGGCAGGCGTGGAGCGGGTCACGTCGAAACGGCGCCCCAGGTACGATCGTAGTCTGCGTTCCAGAAAATGGAGACAGAGCCTCGTCAATCTGTTGTACCTCTGGCAGCGAGGCACCGCCCATCATGCAGCCAACAATATTTACAGCACCATGCAGCGCATGAACGCGCACCTCATGGGGCAAGTCATCCCACGTCTGTCGAACGACATACTGTACAAGCTCTTCAGTGACGGAGCCTGTTGATATTTCGACCCTGCTGTTCATTCGCTTATTCTCCGACCCAACCCACATTTCGCATCCGCTGTGCCAAGTATGTCGCGTGTGCGTGACCTGTGCCGCTGAGCCTCACCCGTCTAGATCCTGTTCAAACTGCCACAAAGGCCCTGGTGAGCGTGGCTCTGCACACGGCGCCAGCTTATCAACCAACACTCACCTCGCCGCCCTTATGCAAACACGCCCGGGAGAGCACCCCTGCGCCAATAGGGGGAGTAGAGATTCAGCAGATCGACATTCTTTCGATACTTGCCGAGCTGGTTCAGGTCGACCTGATCGAACGTAAAACCGGCATGCGCCTCAACCATCGCCACAAATGAAAAATCACCGTGATAATTCGACCGCCAGACCCGAAGCTGAAGCACATCTTCACGCCCCTCAAAGGTCTTTCTAAGCAGTTCAACGACCGTCTCTTGATCCCCCTCCGTAACACCTCCCAGGCGCAGAAGCCCCATGCGCGCCGCATGCCCGGCCTCACCATATCGGCGATTGCCAGGGTAGATCTGCGGACCCTCCAATCGCTTTTGGCCGTGGACACGTCCGAGCACCCGTTTGGACCACGGGCTGAAATTCTGCCCAGAGATGGCCTTGTAACCGGGCTCCTGCAACACTCCATGATGCTGCAAGTCATAAATGGCGACGTAACGCGGGAATCCCTCAAGACATACAAAACGGAGTGCGGAAAGGAACCCTTCGCAGTTCGCCCGCTCCGGAATATGCTCGGTATCGTACCAGTCCTGAAACTCTTCCTCCAAGCTTTCCGGCGGCTGCATCATAGCCAGAAGCAATCCAAGGGGTTCAGACATCAATATCCTCCAATTTCAAGATTCACGCTTGCGGAACGGTACCGCCACACTCGCGCACGGGGCAACAGCGCGTGATCGGTTGCGACCGCGCTCTCCCCCCATCAACCAAGCCAACACTACCCAAATGATACACAAGTCGAACAACCTCACAAGTGCCTAGTTGACCATTCATTCATTTTGTTTATTTTCGGGTCGACTGCAGCTGCAGCCTTATAGATGGGAACGACAGACCCGCGCCATAGCAACCTGTTGCCGGCGCTGCTCGTAAAAATGCGCACAAGAGAGAGTATGATGCTTTACATGGTTGAATGTGGCTTCTCCGAGCCTTCGTTGGAAGCGGAATGGAACACTTTTTACAGCGGCCCCAAGCTCGCAGCACTTCTGGACGATGTCCCTGGCTTCCGGCGCTCTCAACGGTTTTGCGACGTCGAGCCCGATGACGCACCCTACATTGCGATTCACGAAGTGGTATCGGCAGAGCTGCTGGCAAGCCCGACCTATGCGAGCGCCGGCGGCGGGTCATTCCTGCAATGGCAGCCCTACATCACCAACTGGAGACGGTCTGTGTTTTCGGGGATGGACCGGCTTCGCGAAGTAAGGCCGTCCGAAAGACTTCTTGTCCTCGATACGGAACCGAAGCAGATCGAAGGCCTGCAGATAAACTGGCTACAGGCCGCCGGGCTCGGCAACCTTGTGCCTTCACGCGGTCTCGCGATTGTAGAAATAAGTGAAGTGGACGCGATACGCGCCCGCGTCAGGGATACCGTACGTGTATTCGAACCGATCAGCGTCCAGATGGTCGCCAAATCTGCCGCTACATCCTGAGCTAGGCTCAGGACTCGTTAAATCAAAGCCAGAAGATAACGGCAGCGGCGATGCATATTGCTGAGAAGAAAGTATGCGCACATCGGTCGTAGCGCGTCGCGATGCGCCGCCAGTCCTTGAGTTTGGCGA
>Ga0180221_1001870_pt1 | contig 13115 bp, 13 predicted proteins | sample eDN5th37CKraftMG_FD_151339 | JGI IMG/M metagenome (GOLD analysis project Ga0180221, IMG submission 151339) | Enriched Miracle-Growth compost microbial communities from Emeryville, California, USA - eDNA 5th pass 37_C Kraft MG (version 2) (version 2) ...
CCGCCGCAACCGCAACAGCCGACGGGGTTATTCGCGTTCTTTACCGCGCTGTTCGGTCAGCAGCCAACGCAGGCTGTCGCCCAAAGCAGCCCATCGGCCGTGACCCGCTGACCGGCGGCGGGACTGCGCCGGGCGCACGACTGCCTTGCGCCGGCCCCCATCGCCGGTTTGAACCAAACACCGGATATAGCGTTGCCCGCGGGGGTGACTTTTAGGGGTGTCCACTCATGGGACACGCGATGAAAAGGGACTGCGTCAGCCGGATCGGCAACGTCGCGCGCGACTTGCTGTTCTGCATGCTCGGCGCCTGCGTGATCGGAGCCACGCTTTACGACCTGCGCCAGATCGTGATGGGGTGGTGAGCGACGACGGTCGTTCTGCCCTGATCCTGCGCTGGCCGATGCACGCTACGTTCCAATCCGCCGCGGTCGCCTTTATCGCACAGCATGGCGTCGGCCCCCTGTTCGCCGCACAGCCCGCGCCTCAGTCGGACATGGTGGCCATTCACCGGCAGAGCACGCTCGGCGCAATCCGCTTGCCGGCCCGCCGATTGTTCTCTATTTGTTCAAGGCTCCGCCACGCCCTGGACAAGCATGCCGACATTTTCCGACCATCAGGACGCCGCCCTCAAGGCCGTGGCCGACTGGCTGAGGCAGAAGCCCGGCCCCGGGCGACGGCAGGTCTTCCGCCTGTTCGGCTATGCCGGCACCGGCAAGACCACCCTCGCCCGTCATGTCGCCGAACACATCGACGGCAAGGTGGCTTTCGCCGCTTTCACCGGCAAGGCGGCGTTGGTGATGCGCGCCAAGGGCTGCTGGGGCGCTTCCACCATTCACAGCCTGATCTACAAGGCGCGCGAAAGCGGCGAGGAAACGCCGAGCTTCGACCTTTGGGACGAGGCGCCGGCCTCGAAGGCGAGCCTGATCGTGATCGACGAATGCTCGATGGTGGACGCCGAGCTCGGGCGCGACCTGCTGTCGTTCGGCGTGCCGGTGCTGGTGCTCGGCGATCCGGCGCAGCTGCCGCCGGTGAGCGGCGGCGGTTTCTTCACCAACGACGAGCCCGACGTGATGCTGACCGAGGTTCACCGCCAGGCGCGGGACAACCCGATCGTGCGGCTGTCCATGGACGTGCGCGAGGGCCGCGCGCTCGAACGCGGCGACTACGGCGACGTGAGGGTCATCGGCCGCGACGCGCTCGACCCGGAGCGCGTCATCGCCGCCGAGCAGGTGCTGGTCGGCCGCAACGCCACCCGGCGCGCGTACAACGCCCGCATGCGCGAGCGGCGCGGCTTCTCCGACCCGCTGCCGATGGCCGGCGACAAGCTGGTGTGCCTGCGCAACAACCGCCGCAAGGGCCTGTTCAACGGCGGCCTGTGGCAGGTGGCGGCGCGCCCGACCGCGCGGCGCAGCATCCTCAAGATGCAGTTGCAGCCGGATGAGGAGATCGCGCGCAAGGGCGTCAAGGTCTCGGTGCGCGCGGAATGCTTCACCGGCGCGATCGAGACGTTCGAGTGGCCGCAGCGCAAGCCCTACGACGAGTTCGACTACGGCTACGTGCTCACCGTCCACAAGGCGCAAGGCTCGCAGTGGGACGACGTGGTGCTGTTCGACGAGAGCTTCGCGTTTCCCGACAGCCGCGCGCGCTGGCTCTACACCGGCATCACCCGCGCGGCGAAGCGGCTGACGGTCGTGAGCTGACGGGCCTTTGCGGCGTCGATCGATGCGTTACACTGCCGCCGCCCGCGTCCGCGGGGATAATCATGCGTCATGGAGAGAAGGAAATGGCCAAGGCATACTGGGTGGCGACCTATCGCGGCGTGAAGAACCCGGAGGCGCTGGCGGAATACGCCAAGCTCGCGACGCCCGCGATCGCCGCGGGCGGAGGCAAGTTCCTGGCCCGCGGCAACGCCGTCGCGGCCTACGAGAACGGCGTCAAGGACCGCACCGTCCTGATCGAATTCCCGAGCGTGGCGCAGGCCATCGCCACCCATGACGGGCCGGCCTATCAGGCGGCGCTCAAGGCGCTCGCGGGCGGCGCCGACCGCTCGATCCGCATCGTCGAGGGCATCGAGTAGCGGACGGCAGCCTCTGCCGAACCGCATCAATAAAAACGGCGGGGCTCTGTGAGCACCCGCCGAAACTTCCTTTGCCGATGAGCGGGCCGCCGCCAGCGCGCTCCATGTGAAAGTCGTCGTCGAACCTCGTCCGTGGCAACGGACGGCTTACTTGACCTTCAGATTCTCAGCCGAGCTCCTGCCGCGATTGGTGACGATCTCGTACTCGATCTGCTGATTTTCATTCAGCGTCTTCAGCCCGGCGCGCTCGACCGCCGAGATGTGCACGAAAACGTCCGGTCCACCGCCCGTAGGCTGAATGAAACCGTAACCCTTCGTCGGGTTGAACCACTTCACCGTACCGGTTGCCACAATGGCCTCCCAAACCTCTCCGTAAAGACAAACGCCGGGGTATGCCGCGAAGGCCTACCCCGACGCCAGCTCCGACAATTGACCAAAATCAGCCGGAAAGCAAGCGGCGGCGCCGAGGATTTTCGGCACGGCTCCCATCGGCGCCGCGCAGCAACCAAGGAAGGCGGCTGTCGCCATCGCCGGCCGCTCGCCGCCGGCGGGGAGCCGCTGGGTCACTACCACTCGACGAAGGGCCAGCGCCGGTAGGCGGCGCGCGCATCGGCACGCGCCTCGCGGAACACCTCTTCCATCAGCGTGAAGAAACCGAGCATGGCGCCGAGCCACGATGGCTCGGGCGAACGGCCGGTGCGGGCACGCGGAAGCGCGATGGCGGAACGGGCGACGGTTGTCATAACAATCCTCTCAAGGTGCAAGGCTGCGGTATGTGTGACGACGGAAGTCAGCCGCTCAGAGCGGCCGACTGGCGTCGGGCAGCAACCGCCGCTCGACTTCGCGCTCGACCTGGTCGGTGAACTTGCCGCCGGTGGTTTCGAGATAGCGCGCGACCTCGCGTTCCGCGTCGCGCTGGCGCGCCGCGGTCATCGCGGCGAGCAGCCGATCGAGCAGACTTCGCTTGGGAGGGAAGGCTTCGCGCCGCGGCACGAAGGCCGCGGGATCGTGCAGGGGAAGAGCAAGGGCGGAAGCGCGCCTTGCGGACGAGGAGTAGGTAGCCATGGCATCATCTCCGTTGTGAGACAGGACGATCCCAAGACGTTTCCGGTTGTTGTTGTTGCTCCTCGCGCGTTCCTCTCAGACTCGATGCAACATATGGGCCGAATGTCGCGGAAATGCGACCGCCGCGGCTTCATGCGGGGCATGTGACGATGTCATGCGGCGGCAATCGTATGCTGTTCCGCGCCGCATTCGCGGCATTTTGTTGCTGTGCATCCAGCGGCCGATGGGTTCTGAGAGGGTCCCCGTGTTTGTCTGTGCTCCGGCCGCGGCGGATCGCCCGTATTGTTTAGCGGCGCCGGGTACGCCGAAGTCCGATGGGCCCGTTCCCGCCCGGAAGAGGGCGCGCGGAACGCCGGGCGCTGGCCGCGCCCACGGCCTCGTGTGAGATGAGCAACAACGTCACGTCACACGAGCTCAGTCACCGCAGAACGTGCCGATCGCCCGGCGTCCCGCGCGCGGTGTTTATAGGCTTGCTCCGCGAAATCCCCGGTGGGCAGACATTGTTACCCACCGCTGCGGGACGGCCGGGAAACCGGGGCGAGGCGCACCCGCGCCCTCGGGCACGGCCATGCGCTTGTCGTCCCTCCGCCGCCCCAGTGTAGCGCTGCCGGCGCCACGGGCGTCTCGCGGCTTGGGCCGCCGGGGCCTGCCTCACGTCTCAGGCAGGCACCGGCCACCGCTCCCCGCCCCGCGTCTCGTGACGATCGCGATACGCCCCTCGATCAGGGCGGGATTTCTAGGACTATAAACCAGAATAAGGCTCAAATAGGACTATAGGGAAATCTATTTCAGCCGGTCCGCGAAATAGCCGATGGTCCGGCGGTAGACCTCCGCGTGATTCCACTCGCGCATGGCGTCGAAATTCGCCGTGCCCATCCCGTAAGGCTGGCCGGCCTGCCAGCCGTTGGTCTTGAGCAGGTTCGCGGTCGAGGCGAGCACGTCGGGCACCGAGTGGCGCAGGTCGACGCGGCCGTTGCCGTCGAAATCGACGCCGTACTTGATGTAGGACGACGGCAGGAACTGGGTCTGGCCGATCTCGCCGGCATAGGCGCCGACGAGGTCGCGCAGCGGCAGGTCGCCGCGCTGGAGAATCTGCAACGCCGCGATGAGCTCGCCCTGGAACAGCTCGCTGCGGCGGCAGTCGTGCGCCAGGGTCGCCAGCGTGCGGATCACCGGCAGCTTGCCCATGTCGCCGGTGCCGTTGTCGCTCTCCAGCGTCCATATTGCCATCAGCACTTCCTTCTGGACGCCGAAACGCTGCTCCACGCGCGCCAGCAGCGCAGCGTTCTTCTGCATCAGGATGCGGGCGCGGTTGATGCGCGCGGGAGTGACGCGGGTCGCGGCGTAGTCCTCGAAGCTCTTGCGGAAGGTGGCGTGCTGGCGGCGGTCGAAGGCGAGCACGTTCTGGTCGATGGTCAGCCCGGCGAAGGCCTGGTCGATCACGCCGCGCGAGACACCGGCGGCCTGGGCCTCGCGCGACATGTCGGCGAGGAACGCGCCGAAATTGCCGCCGCATTGGGCCGCCTGGGCGGGGATGGCGAACAGGACCGTGAGAAAGACCGCCGCGAGCGCGCGCGTGAGCATGTTGGGAAGATGCCTCCGTTGCCGCGCGCCGATGATGGCATGAGCAACAGGGCCGGACAATGACGGCGTCGTCCGTCAGTCCTCACGCTCCTCGCGCGCGTGCCAAATCCGAAGCACCACCATGTCGCCGACCGGCTCCACGATAGCCATAGCGCAGGGACATAACCGGACTGCCCGAGGGGCACGATCAACTCGCGAACGCCCGATCGATCTTCCGCGCTCAGCGAGCGTGTCCAACGATTGCGGCGCGACCTTTTGCGACGCTCAGTTATCGAGGAAGCTCCTCAGCTTGCGGCTGCGGCTCGGGTGCTTGAGCTTGCGCAGCGCCTTGGCCTCGATCTGGCGGATGCGCTCGCGCGTCACCGAGAACTGCTGGCCGACCTCCTCCAGCGTATGGTCGGTGTTCATGCCGATGCCGAAGCGCATGCGCAGCACGCGCTCCTCGCGCGGCGTGAGCGAGGCGAGGACGCGGGTCGTGGTCTCGCGCAGGTTCGACTGGATCGCGGCGTCGATCGGCAGCACCGCGTTCTTGTCCTCGATGAAATCGCCGAGGTGGGAATCCTCCTCGTCGCCGATGGGCGTCTCCAGCGAGATCGGCTCCTTGGCGATCTTGAGCACCTTGCGCACTTTCTCCAGCGGCATGCCGAGCTTTTCGGCAAGCTCCTCCGGCGTCGGCTCGCGGCCGATCTCGTGCAGCATCTGGCGGCTCGTGCGCACGATCTTGTTGATCGTCTCGATCATGTGCACCGGGATGCGAATGGTGCGCGCCTGGTCGGCGATCGAGCGCGTGATCGCCTGCCGGATCCACCACGTGGCGTAGGTCGAGAACTTGTAGCCGCGGCGGTACTCGAACTTGTCGACCGCCTTCATCAGGCCGATGTTGCCTTCCTGGATGAGATCGAGGAACTGCAGGCCGCGGTTCGTGTACTTCTTGGCGATGGAGATGACGAGGCGCAGGTTGGCCTCCACCATCTCCTTCTTGGCCTGGCGCGCCTCCCGCTCGCCCTTCTGCACCATCTGCACGATCTTGCGGAACTCGCCGATCTCGAGGCCGGTCTCGCCGGCGAGATTCTGGATCTCGGTGCGGATTTCCTTGATGCGGTCCTTGTCCCGGCTGATGAAGCTCTTCCAGCCGGACGAGGTGAGCTTGGAGACGCGGTTGAGCCACTGCGGGTTCAGCTCCGAGCCCTGGTAGTTGCGCAGGAAGTCCTCGCGCGGAACGCCGTGGCTTTCGGCGAGTCGCATCAGCCGGCCCTCGTAGCCGACGAGGCGCTTGTTGATGTCGTAGAGCTGCTCGACCAGCGCGTCGATGCGCGCCTGGTTGAGGCGCAGCGACTTGACCTCGGCGATCAGCTCTTCCTTGAACTTCTTGTACTTGCGTTCCTGCGCCGGCGACAGCGTTTCGTTCTGCAGCTTGTTGGCGATGTCCTGGTCCTGCAGGCGGCGCAGCCGCTTGTAGGTGTCGGCGACGTTGTCGAAGCTCTCCATCACCTTGGGCTTGAGCTCGGCCTCGATCGCGGCGAGCGACAGGGAATTCTCCATGTCGTCCTCGTCGATCGCGTCCTCGCCGGCGGCCTCCTCCGGGGTCTCGCCCTCGGAGGCGATGGGCTTGGGCTGGAACGGGGTCGGCGCGGCCGGCGCGGTCGCCGGCGCCGACATCTGCGGCTGGCCGTCGGCCGCAGGAGCGGCGGCCTCGCCGTTGGCGCCGTTCGCCGCGCCCGCGGAGACGCCCTTGGCGTCGGGGCCGGCGTAGGTCGCCTCGAGGTCGATGATGTCGCGCAGGAACACCTTGCCTTCGTTGAGCTCGTCGCGCCAGATGATGATGGCCTGGAACGTCAGCGGGCTCTCGCACAGGCCGGCGATCATGGCCTCGCGGCCGGCTTCGATGCGCTTGGCGATGGCGATCTCGCCCTCGCGGGAGAGAAGCTCCACCGAGCCCATCTCGCGCAGATACATGCGGACAGGATCGTCAGTGCGCTCGCCCGGTTCGGAACGCTCGGTCTTGGCCAGCGCCTTCTTCTTGACCTCGACGAGGTCGCCGTCGCTCTCCTCCTCGTCGTCGTCCTCCTCCTCGCGCTCGGCGGGCTCCTCGCTCTCCTGCTCCTCGTTCTCGACGACGTTGATGCCCATCTCGTTGAGCATCGCGAACACGTCCTCGATCTGGTCGGAGGTCACTTCCTCCGAAGGCAGAACGGCGTTGATCTGCTCATGGGTGACGTAGCCGCGCTTCTTGGCGAGGCGGATCATCTTCTTCACCGCCGCATCGGTGAGATCGAGCAGCGGCAGCGGGGCGTCGGGAGTCGATTCCTGCGTCTCCTTTTCAGGAGCTTCCATTTTCACGTCCTTCGGCTTGTCTTTGGTCGCAGCCTTGGGCGCCGTTTTGGCGGCGTCGGCTGCGACATGCGGCACGATTTTTTCGAGGGTCGCCGCGGCGGCCTTGGCGGCGGCGGCTTTTGCGACGGCCGGAGCCGGCGCAGCGGGAGCGGCGGCCCTGGCGGTGACGCCCTTGGCCGCGGCGGGAGCCGGCTTCACGGGCATCTTCGCCTTGGCGGTGGTCTTGGAGAGCGCGGCCTTGACGGCCGACTTCGCTGCGGGCTTGGAGGACTTGGTCGCGGATTTGTGGACGGCCTTTGCGGCGGGCTTGGCTTTTGCGGCCTTGGTTTTGGTCGTTACCATGAGAGCATCTCCTCGCACCGGGACCGCTGCCCCGCCGTGCCACGTTCCGCAGACCGCCTGCCCCGCCGCCCCGGACCTTCCGTCAAAAAGGGCAGCCAATGCCGCCCTCCAAGAACGCCCCCGGTGCCCGAATCAGTCTGCACTATCCGCGGGGCAGCCTAAGCCCCTGTTAACCTAACGAACCGCCAAAAAAGCCGCATCCTTAAACGATTTTGATGCGGCCGAAATTCCGCCGAGTCCAGCCAAATTTTGGGCCCTCCGGCGAAAATTCGGCCGTGCCGCCTCCCCCATCAGAACCCGCGCGCCGGCCGGCCCGATAATGCGCCAAAGCCCTCGATAGAGGCCTCGGTTCCCTCCAGCGCCGACAGCCGGCTCTGCACGTCGCGCAACCAAGCCAGATTTTCCTCGCTGGGCTCGTCCCCGAGCGCGCGCTCGGCGTCCTTAAGTTCCCTATTTAACGTCCGCGACTTGCGATGCAAGGTCACGACATGCGCCCACCACTGGCGCACATCCTCGGCCGCGGCGCCCGGCCGGGCGGGCCAGTCGGCGAGATGGGTGAGCGCGGTCTCGACCCGCGCCAGCATCGCGGCGAGGTTCCGCCGCTCCAGGGCGGCGCGCAGCGATTCCGTCTCGTCCGCGTCGTGGTGCGCGGCGGCATCCAGGATGGCCCGGCGCAGCCGGTCGGCATCCGGATGGACGAACTCCAGGTCCGCCAGATCCTCGGCATGGTGGTCGAGCAGCCACGGATGGTTCACGACCGCCACCAGGATCAGGGCCTCGCGCGGCGGAACGGCGCTGCGGTAGCCGCGCACGATCGGGCTGCGGGACAGGGCCTGACTCGACGTCACGAAAGCCGGAGCCGGCCCGCGCCGGTCGCGTCCGGGCAACCGGCCCGCCCGCTGGAACCCGCGCCGGGCCGTGGCCGCCCCCGGAACCGCCGCGGGCGCGAACAGGTCGGCGAGCCGGGCCGCGAGGTCCTGACGGTAGTATTTACGGACCGCCTCGTCGGCGATCGCCGCCGTGGCCTGGTTGAGCCGCAGCTCCAGCCCGGCGCGGCGCTCCGGGGTGTCGAGGCGCGCGCCCTCCACCTCCCGCCGCCACAGGATGTCGGCCAGGGGCCGCGCCCCGGCCAGCACCTCGGCCATGGCCTCGCGGCCGCCCGAGCGGACGAGGTCGTCCGGGTCCTGCCCCTCGGGCAGGGTCGCGAACAGCAGGCTCTTGCCCGGCGCGAGCAGCGGCAGGGCCAGATCGACGGCGCGGAACGCAGCGCGCTGGCCGGCGGGGTCGCCGTCGAAGCACAGCACCGGCTCCGCAGCCATTTTCCACAGCAGGCCAAGCTGGTCCTGGGTCAGCGCGGTGCCGAGCGGCGCCACGGTGGCCGGGAAGCCGGCCATGACCATGGCGATGACATCCACATAGCCCTCGACCACGATCAGCGGCGCGCCGTCGTGGACGGCCTGCCGCGCGGCGGCTCCGTTGTAGAGCAGCCCGCCCTTATGGAAGAGCGGCGTCTCCGGCGAGTTGAGGTATTTCGCCGGCACGTCCTTCTCCAGCGCCCGGCCGCCGAAGGCGACGACGCGGCCGCGCAGGTCGGTGATCGGGAACATCACGCGGTCGCGGAAACGATCGTAAGGCACCGGGATGTCGTCGCCCGCGACCAGCAGGCCGGCCTCGACCATGTCCTCGACCGGCACGCCCCTGGCGCCGAGGTGTTCCTTGAGCGCGAAGCGTTCCGCCGGCGCGTAGCCGAGGCGGAACCTCACCTGCGCCGCGGGATCGAGGCCGCGGTCGGCGAGATAGCCGCGCGCCCGCGCTCCGGTGCGCTCGGCGAGCGTCGTCTCGTAGAATTTCGCGGCAAGCTCCATGACCTCATGGAGGGTCTTGCGCTTGTGCTCCTGCGCCGCAGCTTCGGGCGTCTCTCGGGGCAGCGGCAGGCCGGCCTGCGCGGCCAGCCGCTCGACCGCCTCGGGAAAGCTCAGCCCCTCGGTGAGCATGACGAAATCGAAGATGCTGCCGTTCTTGCCCGAGGAGAAGTCGAACCACGCCTGCTTCTGGTCGTTCACGAAGAACGACGGCGTCTTCTCCTTGCTGAACGGAGACAGGCCCTTCCACTCCCGGCCCGCCTTCTTCAAGGCCACGCGCCGCCCCACGACCTCCGAGACCGGAAGCCGCGCGCGCAGTTCCTCAAGAAAGCTCGCCGGGTAGCGCATGATTCGCGATCCTAGACCGGACTGGCGGTGAGTATATGGGTTCGGCGTCCGCAACTCTCCGGGATTCTGCACTTACCGCGCCCGCGCCAGCGCGAGCCACGCGCCGCCGCCGATCAGGAGGCCCCCGGAGAGCCGCGAGACGAATTTCACCCGGCGCGCGGTCATGACGTGGCGGGCGCGGCCGGCGAGCACCGCGTACATCGTGTCGAACGTGCCGGCCACCGCCATGGCGGTGACGCCGAGCAGGATCACCTGCGCGACATAATTCCCCTTCGGATCGACGAACTGCGGGATGAAGGCGCCGAACACCAGGAGCGCCTTGGGATTGCTCATCAGCACCAGGAAGCCCTGCCAGAAGAAGCCGATGCGCGGCCGCCTGGTCCGCGACGGATCGCCGAGCGCGCCGGGCGAGCGGATGAGCTTGAAGCCGAGCCAGGCGAGATAGGCCGCGCCCGCGATCCGCACCCAGTCGAACCACACGCCCATGGTCTCGATCAGCGAGGCGAGGCCGACGAGCACGATGGCCATCATCGCGGCGAGGCCCAGTTGCGTGCCGGCGATGTTGGCGAGGCCGGCGCGCGTGCCGTAGGTCATGCTGTTGGCGACGATGAGCGTCACCGTCGGTCCCGGGACAATGACGACGACGAAACAGGCGAACACATAGGCGAGATAGAGTTGCAGCGTCATGCAGCGCTCCCGGCTTTGCCGCGCAGCATGGCGCATTCCGCCGCGGCCCACCAGCACCGTCAGGTCGCCGGGGCGACCACCTCATCGGTATAGACCTCAAAGCGCGTCAGCGTGGTATGGCCGAAGCTGTTGCTCAGCGGAACGTCGGCGGCGTCTCGGCCGCGGCCGACCAGGATGCGGCCGATCCGCTGCGTATTGTGCCTTGCATCGAACGTGTGCCAGCTACCCGACAGATAGGCCTCGAACCACGCGCTGAAATCCATCGGCTCCGGCACCGCCGGCACTCCGATGTCGCCGAGGTATCCGGTGCAATAGCGCGCGGGGATATTCATGCAGCGGCACAGCGCCACCGCGAGATGCGCGAAGTCGCGGCATACGCCGCGGCGCTGTTCATGCGCATCATGTGCGCTGCGCATCGGCTGAGCATGCTGATAGCCGAACTCCAGCCGGTCATGAACGTAATCGCAGATCGCCTGCACCAGCGGCCAGCCGAGCGGCGTGTCCTTGAACAACGACCATGCAAGAGGCATGAGCCGGTCGGTGTCGCAGTAGCGCGAGCCGACGAGATACATGATGCAGTCGTCCGGCAGGTGCTCGACCGGAAGCTGCATCGCGGTCGGGATCACCGGGTCGGGCAGACCGGTGTCGCGCACGATCGTGCGGTTGCTCAGCACGATGCCTCCCGGCGGCACGACCAGGCGACCACAGACGTTGCCGAAGCTGTCGCGATAATAGGTGATCGGCACGTCCGGCGCCGTCGTCACCCTCTCGGTGCCGACTATGTCGCCATGCCGCGACGGATGGATGTTGAGCATGATAATCATCGGCGTCGGCACGTCCGCGCCGAACCCGATGTCGTAGCCCACCTTTATCAGCATCGCCGGAACCTTCCGTCCGCGATCGCGCGCCGGGCGGGCGATAGTTTCGGCGCAATCCCTGGCCGGCGCGTATCCATCCCGTCAGGTTACGACGAAACTTTCCGCGCGCGCGGCCAAAAGTTGGGCAGGACTGTCGAAACCGGAGGCGGCGGGGGCTGAAGCGCCCGTCATCCCGCCAGCAGCCCCTTCACCACGCCGCTCGCCTTGGCGAAATCCATGCGGCCGGCGTACTTGCCGCGCAGCGCGCCGATCACCTTGCCTATGTCCTTGACGGAAGCGGCGCCGACCTCCCTGATCGCGGCCTCGGCCGCGGCCTTGACCTCGTCGTCGGACATCTGCTTCGGCAGGTAGGAGGAGATGATGGCGATCTCCTCGCTCTCCTGCTTCACCAGGTCGTCGCGGCCGCCCTTCTGATAGATCTCGACCGATTCCTGGCGCTGCTTGATCATCTTCTGGAACAGCGCGAGCAGGTCCTCGTCCGACAGCGGACCCTTGCCGCTGCCGCGCGCCTCGATGTCGCGGTCCTTGATGGCCGCGTTCATCATGCGCAGCGTCGAGACGCGGCGCTCGTCCCTGGCCTTCATCGCCTCTTTCAGGGCATTGTTGATGTCGTCGCGCAGCATGGCCGAACCCTCACGATTGCGCCGTCATGCGATTTCGCCACCGCCTGAGCGCGATCAGCGCCCATACCGCCTCGACCACGCCGAACGGCCAGGCGCCCTGGGCAAAGCCGTAGGCCGAGGCCATCACGCAGGCCGCGGCGAAGGCGGCGACGAACCAGGGGCTGCGGTCCTCCAGCGCGTAGAACAGCAGCATCGCGGATACCGCGGCGAGCCCGAAAACCGTGAGCAAATCCATCGAATCGGCCCGCTTTTCTTTGACGCGCTCGCACCGGGCCGCTATCTAGGCGGCTTATGGACAGCAAACAAGACAATTCCGGCTGGTCGGACCCCCGCCCGACCGCCCTGCTCGTGCTCGCGGACGGCACGGTGATCGAAGGTTCCGGGCTCGGCGCCGCCGGCCACGCGGTCGGCGAGGTGTGCTTCAACACCGCCATGACGGGCTACGAGGAAATCCTTACCGACCCGTCCTACGCCGGGCAGATCATCACCTTCACCTTTCCGCACATCGGCAACGTCGGCGCCAACGACGATGACATCGAGACCGTGAACCTCGCCGCGACGCCGGGCGCGCGCGGCGCGATCCTGCACAGCGCCATCACCGCGCCATCGAACTACCGCGCCACGCGCCACCTCGACCAATGGCTGAAGAGCCGCGGCATCATCGGCCTGTCGGGCATCGACACCCGCGCGCTGACGAGCCTGATCCGCACCAAGGGCATGCCCAACGCGGTGATCGCCCACGCGCCCGACGGCACGTTCGACCTCGATGCGCTCAAGCGCGAGGCGCGGGAGTGGCCGGGCCTCGTCGGGATGGACCTTGTGCCGCAAGTGACGAGCGGGCAGCGCTTCACCTGGGACGAGACCGTCTGGGACTGGGCCAAGGGCTACGGACGACAGGAGAATCCCGAGTTCCACGTCGTCGCCATCGACTACGGAATCAAGCGCAACATCCTTCGGCTCCTGGCGACCACGGGCGCGAAGGTGACCGTCGTCCCGGCGCAGACGCCGGCCGAGGACATCCTCGCGCTCAAGCCCGACGGCGTGTTTCTCTCAAACGGCCCCGGCGATCCGGCGGCGACCGGCGAATATGCGGTCCCGGTGATCCGCAAGGTCATCGACAGCGGCTTGCCGACCTTCGGCATCTGCCTCGGCCACCAGATGCTCGGCCTCGCGGTCGGCGGCAAGACCGTGAAGATGCACCAGGGCCATCACGGCGCCAATCATCCGGTGAAAGACCTCACCACCGGCAAGGTCGAGATCACCTCGATGAACCACGGCTTCGCGGTGGACAAGGAGACGCTGCCCGGCAACGTCG
>Ga0180221_1001874_pt1 | contig 13104 bp, 13 predicted proteins | sample eDN5th37CKraftMG_FD_151339 | JGI IMG/M metagenome (GOLD analysis project Ga0180221, IMG submission 151339) | Enriched Miracle-Growth compost microbial communities from Emeryville, California, USA - eDNA 5th pass 37_C Kraft MG (version 2) (version 2) ...
ACCTGCTGCACGGACTGGCCGGGATCGGCGACATCGCCGGCGAGGTGCTGATCGACGGCGCCCCGCTTGCCGCGATGAGCCCCGCCGAGCGCGTCGGCCGCTTCGCCTTCCTGCCCGCGACGCGCGAGCTGCGCTGGCCGCTTGCGGCGCGCGACCTGGTGGCGCTGGGGCTCGCCCCGGCGCGCGATCCGGCGGCGGTGGAGGCCGCCCTCGCTCTGGTCGAGGCGGGCGACCTCGCCGACCGGCGGGCCGACCGCCTTTCGACCGGCGAACGCGCACGCGTGCTGATCGCGCGCGCGCTCGTCGCGCGGCCGGATATCCTGCTGCTCGACGAGCCGGTGGCGAATCTCGATCCGCATTGGCAGCTCGCGATCATGGCGCTGCTGCGGGCCGAGGCGACGCGCGGCGCGACCATCCTGGCTTCGCTCCACGATCTCGCGATGGCGCGCAACTTCGCCGATCGCGTGCTGGTGATCGATCACGGCCGGATCATCGCCGACGGGCCGCCCGACGAGGCGCTGTCGGACGCCCGCGCGGCCCGGATATTCGGCGTGCGCTGGACGCCGCATGGCTGGGAGCGCGCGGCATGACGATCCTCGGCGCGATCTTCGCGGGCGGCGCGGGACGGCGCTTCGGGAGCGACAAGGCGCTCGCCGGGATAGACGGCCGGGCGATGATCGAGCATGTCGCCGGGCGGCTGGCCCGCCAATGCGACGCGCTGGTGGTGGTGGGGCGCGAGTGGCCCGGCCTTGCCACGGCGGCGGATATCCCGACGCCCGGGCTGGGTCCGCTCGGCGCGCTGGCGGGGGCGCTGCATCATGCGCGCACGCACGGCCATGCGCTCGTGCTCACCAGCGGCTGCGACCTGCCCGACCTGCCCGGCGATCTCGCCGCGCGGCTGGCGCCCGCCCCGGCGGTGGTGCGCGGCCAGCCGCTGCTCGGCCTGTGGGAGGCATCGCTCGCGCCCGACCTCGCCGCCTATCTGGAAGCGGGAGGCGATCGCGCGATGCGTAGCTGGATCGCGCGCAGCAACGCCCGCACGGTCGCGCTGGACAGAACCCCGACGAACATCAACACGCGCGAGGAACTGGCCCGATTCCTGGAGCATATTGCCCTCCGATCGGATCGCAACACGCCCTGATGTTCCTCGCTTGCCGCATTTTGCGCGCTATCGGGCGCTTCCGCCCGACTGGAAAATGCCCCGGAGCAGGCCGCGTGATCCGGCATCACGCGGCTCGTTCCAGCTTTTTGCGGAAAGCCGGTGCCCACTTTTCCGCACGATGCTCCAGCCGCGCGTAAGGCGACGCTCAGGCCGCCGGGGGATCGGCGATCATGGCGGTGAAGTTCGCCTGCGCGGCGACCTTGCCGTCGACCAGCGCGCGCCCGGCGAACTTGCACACGCTCGACCGCTTCTGCACGAACTCGACCTCAAGGCGCAGCAGCACGCCCGGCTCGACCGGAACACGGAACTTCGCCTCGTCGATCGCCATGAAATAGACGAGCTTGCCCGACCCCGCGAGGCCGAGCGATTCGACCGCGAGCACGCCCGCCGCCTGCGCCAGCGCCTCCACGATCAGCACGCCGGGCATGATCGGGCGGCCGGGGAAATGACCCGCGAAGAAGCCTTCGTTGATCGTCACCGCCTTGATCGCCACGATCGATTGGTCGAGGACAAGCTCCTCGACGCGGTCGACCAGCAGCATCGGGTAGCGATGCGGCAGGGCCGCCATCACCCGCCTGATGTCGAGCGCCGCCCCGGCCGAAGCCGGGGCGGCGGACGTTTCCTGCGTGCTCACCGAAGGATCAGCGGCCCTGGGGCTGCGTGCCCGGCGCGGCCGCGCGCGGCTGGCCCGGCTCCCATCCCGCCGGGGGCGTGATCGAGACGGTCTTGACCAGCGCGTTGAGCTGGGCGGTGACGTCCGGCGTCAGGTTGGCGGCCGGATTGACCGCGACCACCGAATCCGGGCCGAGGACGAGGTTCACCTTCTTGGCCACCATCGCCGCCTTCAGCGCTTCCTCCAGCTTTTCCTCGATCTGCTCGCGGGCATAGGCCGTCGGCTTGGCGAAGGGCTGGGCGAGGCGGGCAAGCTCGGCCTGCGCCGACTGGCCGCGCGCGCGATAGGCCTCGACCTTCGCTTCCATCGTCGCCTTGGGCGTCGACGGGTTCGCCTGGAGCGTCTGAAGCTCCTTCTGGAGCGGGGCCAGCTCGTTCTGGAGCGCGGTGGCGCGCGCATTATAGGCGTCGATCTGCGCCTTGTAGGCGGTCTGGATCTGCCCGGTCGCGGTCTTGAACGCGGCCGCCTCGGTGACGGCGCCCTGCACGTCGACGACGGCGGTGCCCTGGCCAGGCGCGACCTGGGCCTGAACCGGCGCGGCAATCAGCGCCGGCGTAACGACGAGCGACGCGAGCGCCGCGGCCTTGAGAAGCATCTTCATCAGAATTGTGTCCCTACGTTGAAGCTGAACAATTTCGTATCGTCCCCGGGCTGCTTGAGCAGCGCTTTGGCTATGTCGATCCTGAACGGTCCGAAGGGCGAATTCCAGTTGACCCCGAAGCCCACCGACAGGCGCGGCTTGGGCGAGTCCCCACGGAAGAACTCCTGGAAAGGAGGAACCGAGGGGACATAGGGCTGATTTGGGTTGCCATTGGATGCCGTGGTCGAGGTCGTCTGCACTCCGGTCACCGCGTCGATGTAGATCCGGTTGCCCTTTGAATCGAACACGCCGTGCGGATAAGGTACGAGTTGTGTCTGGACATCCGGCTTCGGCACCCCGAAGACCGCGCCGGCATCGACGAAGATCGATGGCCTGAGCCCCAGTTCACGCGCGCCCGCGCCCATCGGCAGTTGAAGTTCGGCGCGGCCGAGATAATAAGTGTTGCCGCCCAGCGCGTCGTCGGTCCAGTTTTTACTGCTGAGATAAGGGCCCTCGTTAGGCGCAAAGCTACCTGTTGTATCAAAATATTGCCGCACGACGCGTGGGCCGACACCACGGATATCGAAGCCCCGGATTTGCGGCTCGCCCAGGAAGAAGCGATCGGTCAACCGCACCTGCTGGCCGAGGCCCTTGATATAGCCGCCCTCGGCATGGATATTGAGGACGAAACCCTTGCCCAGCCCGAAATATTTGTCGGCCTGCGCGGTCGTGCGGATATAGCGCACGTCGCCGCCCGCGCCGGCCAGATCCTGGCTCAGCACCAGCCGCGAGCCGGCGGTCGGGCGCAGGCGATTGTTCAGATTATCGTAGACGAGGCTGTAACCGACCGAGGAGGTCAGGCGATTGCCGATCGCGTCGCACAGGTAACGCCCGGCGATGATGGGATCGCACTGGAGGACGCCGTTGATCAGCGAATAATAATTATATTTGTTCAGGCTGACCTGATCGTAGCTGAGCCCGTACCGCAGCGCGAGGCTGGTATATTCGGTCAGCGGCACGCCGAGGCGCACCTGGAAGCCGGTCGTCGTTTGCTGATATGTGGTGTTGCGGTTGTCGTCGACGAAGTTGAACGAATTGTAATCGCGGCGGAACACGTCGAAGCCCAGCGCGATATTCTTGTCGAACAGCGACGGCTCGGTGAAGCCCACGCTGACCGACTTGGAATAAGCCGACCAGTCCGTGCTCAGGCGGACCGTCTGGCCCTTGCCCATGAAGTTGTTCTCTTCGATCGAGAGGTTCACGATGAACTTCTCGAGGCTGGAATAGCCCGCCGACACCTGGAGCTGGCCGGTCGCCTTCTCCTCCAGGTTGGCTTCCAGCACGACGCGATCGGGCGCGGAGCCCGGTTTCTGCTGGATCTCCAGCTTGTCCTGGAAATAGCCGAGCGACTGGATGCGGTCGCGCGAGCGCTTGACGCGGAAGCTGTTGAACGCATCGCCCTCGGACAGGCGCATCTCGCGGCGGATCACCTTGTCCTGGGTGTGCGTGTTGCCGTTGATGACGATGTCCTCGATATAACGGCGTGGCGCTTCCTTCACCTTGAAGTCGACCGACATCGTCAGCTTGTCCTTGTCACGGACGAAGTCGGGATTGACGTCGGGGGTATAGCCCATGAGGCCGGTCGCCTCGGTGATCGAATCGACCGTGTCCTCGACCAGCTTGGCGTTATACCAGTCGCCCTTCTTGATCTTGACCAGGCGCTTCAGGAAATCGGGCTTGACGTCGCGGATCTCGCTCTCGGCGGTCACGTCGCCGAACTTGTAGCGGTCGCCCTCCTCGACGACGTAGGTGATGATGAAATCCTTGCGGTCGGGCGTAAGCTCGGCAACGGCGGAGATCACCCGGAAATCGGCATAGCCCTGCGTCAGGTAGAACTGGCGCAGCTTCTGCTGATCGTAGGCGAGCCTGTCGGGATCGTAGCTCGTGCCCGACGAGAATATCCGCGTGAAGGAGGATTCCTTCGTCGCCATCTGCGCGCGAAGCTCGCCGTCCTTGAACTTCTTGTTGCCGATGATGTTGATCTTCTGGACCTTGGACTTCGGCCCCTCATGTATCTCGAAGACGATGTCGACGCGATTCTGGTCGAGCTGGACCATCTTCGGCTCGACCGTCGCGGCGAAGCGGCCCTGGCGGCGATACAGCTCGACGATGCGCGCGACATCGGCGCGCGCCTTGGAACGGGTGAAGATCTGGCGCGGCGCGAGATGGATCTCGGGCTTGATCTTGTCTTCCTTGAGCCGCTTGTTGCCCTCCAGCACGATCCGGTTGATCACCGGATTCTCGCGCACCTGGACGATCAGCGCGCCGTTGTCGTCCTTGATCTGGACGTCGGCGAACAGCTCGGTCGCGTAGAGGTCCTTGAGCGCCTGGTCGAGCGTCTCGCGGGTGTAGGGCTCGCCGGGATGCAGCGAGATGTAGGAGCGCACCGTATCGGGCTCCAGCCGCTGCGAGCCGACGACCTGGATCGACTTCACGATCCCCGCGCCGGGCTGGGCCGCGACGGGCGCCGTGGCGGCTCCCGCGGGCGCGGAGGGCGCGGCGGCCTTGGCGCGCGTGCCCTTTTGCGCCTTCTGCGCAAGCGCGGGCGCGCCGGTTCCCAGGATCGTCCCGAGAAGGAGCGCGGACACAATCCGCCTGCCCTCTTGCTGTCGCCTCACTGCTGTCACCCGCACCCGCCCTCTACCTTATGCCTGCGCCGCCCCCGGTCGCGACGCGAAAATCCCACCCGACGCCCTGCCCGATCGGCATCAACCGATCAAGCCGGCAAGCCGCTGCCAAAGTCCGAAATCGTTGAATGTCACGAACAGGATGAACGGGAGCAGGATCGCCAGCCCGATCCGGAAGGCCCATTCCTGCGTCTCGGGCCGCAACGGACGGCGCCGAATTCCCTCCAGAATGTAGAAAAACAAGTGGCCGCCATCCAGCAAGGGGATTGGCAACAGATTGATGAATCCGAGATTAATCGAGATCATCGCCATGAAGAGCACGAACGACACCCAGCCGTCGCTCATCTGCTGGCCCGCGAACTGCGCGATCTTCACCGGCCCGCCCAGTTCGGAGACCGGGCGGCGGCCGGTGACGATCTGGCCGAGCGTCTGCACCATGGTGACGACGACGTCGCCCGTCTTGCGCAGCGCCACGCCCGGCACCGCGCCCAGGCCGATCGGCACGATCACCTGCGGCCCGGGCGCCACGCCAAGCAGGCCCATCTCTGCGCGATTGCCGAAGCGATCCTCCATGATCACGCGATGCGGCCGCGCCGTCAGGTGGAGCTGGCGCCCGCCGCGCCACACGTCCAGCCGGATCGGCTCGTCCGGATGGATGCGCACGATGTTCGCCAGATCCTCGAAATAGTCGACCGAGCGGCCGCCCGCCATCGATATCCGGTCGCCCGGGCGAATGCCGGCGGCGGCGGCGGCCGATCCGGGGCTGACCTGCGACACCACCGCGGGCGTGCGCGGATCGCCATAGGCCCAGAAGAAGCCGCCCAGGATCAGCACCGCCAGCAGGAAATTGGTGACGGGCCCGGCCGCGACGATGATGAAGCGCTGCCACATCGGCTTGGCCTGGAAGGTGCGCGCGCGCTCCTCGGGCGGAAGGTCGAGCCATTCGGCGGACGGCTGGCTCGCGGGGTTCATGTCGCCGGCGAAGCGGACATAGCCGCCCAGGGGCAGCCAGCCCAGCTTCCAGCGCGTGCCGCGCCGGTCGGTCCATCCCGCCACCTCATGGCCGAAGCCGATCGAGAACGTCTCGGCATGGACGCCGAACAGCCGCCCGGCGAGATAATGGCCAAGCTCGTGGAAGAAGATCAGCGGCCCGATGACCAGGACGAACGCGAGGATCGTCGTCAGGATGCCGGGGGACTGGATCACGCGGCGTATGCCTCCATTGCGCGGGCCGCGAACGAGCGCGCCTCCCGATCGACCGCGAACACGTCGTCCAGCGACGCGGGCGCGGGCGGATCATATATGTCCAGAACCTTGCCGACGATTGAGGCAATATCGAGGAAACCGATCCGGTGCGCCAGAAATGCGGCGACTGCTTCCTCGTTCGCGGCATTCAGAACGGCCGGACGCGCGCCGCCCGCCTCCACCGCTGCCCGCGCCAGCGCCAGCGCCGGGAAGCGGGCGGGATCGGGCGCCTCGAAATCCAGCCGCGCCGCCTTCGCGAAATCGAGCCGCGCCACCGGCGCCGCCATCCGCTCCGGCCAGGCGAGCGCATGCGCGATCGGCGTGCGCATGTCGGGCGAGCCGAGCTGCGCCAGGATCGATCCGTCGACATATTCGACCATCGAATGAACCACCGATTGCGGGTGGACGAGGATCTCGATCCGCTCATGGCCGACGGGGAACAGATGGTGCGCCTCGATCAGCTCGAGGCCCTTGTTCATCATCGTCGCGGAATCGATCGAGATCTTCGCGCCCATCGACCAGTTGGGATGCTTGACCGCCTGTGCCGGCGTCACCGCCGTCATCGCCTCGCGCGTCCAGGCGCGGAACGGGCCGCCGCTCGCCGTCAGGATGATCCGCGACACGCTCGACGGCGCATGGTGCGCGAAGCACTGGAAGATCGCATTATGCTCCGAATCCACCGGAAGCAGCGTGGCGTCATGCTCGCGCGTGGCCCGCGTCATCACGTCGCCGGCGGAGACCAGCGCCTCCTTGTTGGCCAGCGCCACCGTCCCGCCGCGCTCCAGCGCCGCCATCACCGGCGGCAGGCCGGCGCAGCCGACGATCGCCGCCATCGTCCAGTCGGCCTCGCGCGCGGCCGCGTCCACGATCGCGGCGCCGCCCGCCGCCGCCTCGATGCCCGTGCCCGACAGCGCGTCGCGCAGATCGGCATAAAGCCCTTCGTCGCCGATCACCGCGATCCGCGCGCCGGTGCGCCGGGCGGCGTCGGCCAGCCCCGCGACATCGCGAAAGGCGGTGAGCGCCACCACCTCGAACGCCTGCGGATCGCGCTCGATCAGGTCGAGCGTCGACGTGCCGACCGAGCCGGTGGCCCCCAGGATGGAGATGCGCTTGGGCGCCGTCGCGGTCACAGCGCACCCGCCACGGCGAGCCCGCCGATGACTACCGCCACCGGCACGAGGCCGTCCAGCCGATCGAGCGCGCCGCCATGGCCGGGGAGGATATGTCCCGAATCCTTCACTCCCGCCCGCCGCTTCAGCCAACTCTCGAACAGATCGCCCATCTGGGCGACTATTGCCATGACGCCGCCGAGCGGAAGAAGCCGCATCGAAAGATGGGCCGCGAACATGATGGCCGCCCCCACGATCGCGGCGGCCAGCATCCCGCCGATCAGCCCCGCCCACGTCTTGTTCGGGCTGAGCCGGGGCGCCAGCTTCGCCCCGCCGATCGCGCGGCCGGCGAAATAGGCGCCGATGTCGGTCGCCCACACCACCGCCAGGACCCAAAGCGTCAGCATCACGCCATGCTGGTCGCGCACATAGACGAGGGCGATCGTCGGCAGGGCGACGTAGAGCAAGCCCCATCCCATCCGCGCGCTGACGGTGAGCAGGCCCAGCAGCACCGCACCGCCGCCGACCAGAGCGACGATATGCCCCAGCGGATCGGCAAGCGGCGAGCGCCAGGCCGCCTCGTCCGCCGCCATGCCGCCGGCCAGCGACAGCACCACCGCGAGCACCAGCAGGCCCAGCACCGCCTTCCAGCGCGCGGCATGCATCAGCCCGGCCCATTCGGCCATCATCAGCAGGGCGAGGATGCTGGTCATCGCCCAGAAAGCGAGGCCGCCGAGCCATGTGGCCCCCAGCGCGACCAGCGCCGCCACGACCCCGGCAAGCGCGCGCGTGGCCAGATCCGAACCCGCTCGGGACGAAGCCATGTCCGATCCCGTCCCGCTCACAGGCCGCCGTAGCGCCGCTCGCGCCGCGCGAAGTCGGCGACGGCGCTTTCCAGCGCCTCCTTGCCGAAATCGGGCCAGAGCGTATCGACGAACAGCAGTTCGGCATAAGCCGCCTGCCACAAAAGGAAATTCGACAGGCGCCGCTCGCCCGACGTGCGGATCAGCAGATCGAGCGGCGGCAGGTCGCGCGTGTCGAGCCGGGCGTCGATCGCGGCATGGTCGATCGCCTGCGGATCGATCCTGCCCTCGCGCGCCTCGATCGCGAGCGCGCGCGCGGCGCGGACCAGCTCGTCCTGCGCGCCATAGTTCAGCGCCAGCACCAGCGTGGTGCGGCTGTTGGCGGCGGTGCGCCGCCCGGCCTCCTCCAGCAGCGCGACGAGATCGGCGTCGAAGCGGCTGTAATCGCCGATGATCTTCAGCCGGACGCCGTTCGCCGCCAGCTCCTCTATCTCGCCGCGCAGATAATGGCGCAGCAGGCCCATCAGGTCGGCGATCTCGTCGGCGGGGCGGCGCCAGTTCTCGGAGGAGAAGGCGTAGAGGGTCAGCACCTCGATGCCCAGATCGCCCGCCGCGCGCACCGTGGCGCGCACCGCCTCCGCGCCGCGCCGGTGCCCGGCGATGCGCGGCAGATGGCGCGCCTTTGCCCAGCGGCCGTTGCCGTCCATGATGATGGCGACGTGACGCGGCGGCCGGCTGCCCTCCCCGCCCTCTCGCGCCATGGTCCTGACGGGCGCGGAGCTCACTTGCCGAGGATTTCCTTTTCCTTGGCCTGCGCCGCGGCGTCGATTTCGGCGATGGTCGCGTCGGTGAGCTTCTGCACCTCCGTCTCGTGGCGCTTGCGGTCGTCCTCGCCGAACACGCCTTTCTTCTCGTCGGTCTTGAGCGCGTCCATCCCGTCGCGCCGCACGTTGCGCACGGCGACGCGCGCCTTTTCCGCATATTGGCCGGCGAGCTTGGCCAGCTCCTTGCGGCGCTCCTCGGTCAGGTCGGGGATCGGGATGCGCAGATTCTGGCCGTCGACGATGGGATTGAGGCCCAGCCCCGCCGCGCGGATCGCCTTGTCGGCGGGGCCCACGCTCGACTTGTCCCACACCTGCACCGAGATCAGCCGGGGCTCGGGCACGGTGACGGTCGCGATCTGGTTGAGCGGCATGTGCGAGCCATAGACCTCCACCGTGACCGGATCGAGCAGCGACGTCGACGCGCGCCCGGTGCGCAGGCCGCCCAGATCGTGCTTCAGCGAATCGACCGCGCCATGCATCCGGCGCTCGAGATCGGCCTTGTCATAGGCTGCCATTGGTGATTTCTCCCTCGTTCCGGACGATCGTGGCGATCCCGTCGCCCGCCAGCACGCGGGCCAGATTGCCCTGCTCGCGGATATTGAAGACCACGATCGGTATGTTGTTGTCGCGGCACAGCGCGACGGCGCTGGCGTCCATCACCTTCAGATCGTCGGAAAGGACGCGATTGAAGCTCACCTCGTCATAGCGCCGCGCGCCGGGCACCTTCTTCGGATCGGCGTCGTAGACGCCGTCGACCGACGTGCCCTTGAACAGCGCGTCGCAACCCATCTCGGCGGCGCGCAGGGCGGCCGCGCTGTCGGTGGTGAAGAAGGGATTGCCGGTGCCCGCGGCGAAGATGACGATCCGCCCCTTCTCCATGTGCCGGAGCGCGCGGCGGCGGATATAGGGCTCGCACACGCTGGCCATCGGGATGGCGGACTGGACGCGCGTATCGACGCCGATCTTCTCCAGCGCGTTCTGGACGGCGAGCGCGTTCATGACCGTCGCCAGCATTCCCATATAATCGGCGCTGGTGCGGTCGAAGCCCTTGGCGGCGGCGGCGAGGCCGCGGAAGATATTGCCCCCGCCGACGACGAGGCAAAGTTCGTGATCGCGCGCGGCGGCCGCGATCTCGCCGGCGACGCGCGCGACGGTCTCGGAATCGATGCCGAACGGGCTCGCGCCCATCAGCACCTCGCCCGACAGCTTCAGAAGGATGCGGTTGAAGCGCGGGCGTAGCATCGCCGGTGAAATCTTCCGTTCGAGGAAAGTGCGAGCGCGCACCTTAGAGGCGAGCCATCGCCCTGCCAAGTGAGCGTCGAGGAGAGGCGGGCGCGACGGATGCGCCGCCCGGAATGCCCTCCTCCCGCCGGGAAGCGGGAGGAGGGCGACCCCCTTGTCACTTCGCGGGCGCGGGCTCGCGCGGGGCGGTCCCGGCGGCGGCGGCAACTTCGGCGGCGAAGTCGCTTTCCTTCTTCTCGATGCCCTCGCCAAGCTGGAAGCGGACATAATCCTTGAGCACGATCGCCGTGCCGGCTTCCTTCGCGGCGGCCGCGACGACGTCCTGCACAGGCGTCTTGTTGTCCATCACGAAGAGCTGCGAGAGCAGCGCGTTCTCCTTGCGGAACTTGGCGATCGAGCCCTCGACCATCTTCTCGACGATATTGGCGGGCTTGCCCGATTCGGCGGCCTTCTCGGTCGCGATCGCGCGCTCGCGCTCGATCAGGCCGGCGTCGAGGCCGTCGGCGGTCAGCGCCTGCGGATTGGCGGCGGCGATGTGCATGGCGAGCTGCTTGCCCAGCGCCTCCAGCCTGTCGGCGGGGGCGGCGCTCTCCAGCGCCACGAGCACGCCGATCTTGCCAAGGCCGGGTGCGGCCGCGTTGTGGACATAGGACACCACCGCGCCCTCGCCGACCTCGACGGTCGCGGCGCGGCGCAGCGCCTGATTCTCGCCGATCGTGGCGATGTTGCCGGTCAGCTTCTCGGCGACGGTGCCGCCTTCCGGATGCGGCGCGGCGGCGATCGCCTCGACATCCGCGCCCGCCTTGAGCGCGATTTCGGCCACCGCCTTCACGAACGCCTGGAACTGATCGTTCTTGGCGACGAAATCGGTTTCCGAATTGACCTCGACGGCGGCCCCGCGCGTGCCCGCGACCGCGACGCCGACCAGGCCCTCGGCCGCCTGGCGGCCCGCCTTCTTGGCGGCGGCGGCGAGCCCCTTGGTGCGCAGCCAGTCGACCGCGGCCTCCATGTCGCCGTTCGTTTCGGCCAGCGCCTTCTTGCAATCCATCATGCCCGCGCCCGTGCGGTCGCGCAGCTCCTTGACGATCGCGGCCGTGATCTCCGCCATGTCCTTCATCCTTTCGATAACGGCTTGGGGCGGGTGCATATCGCCCCGCCCCTCGCCCTGTTTGCATTTCATGACCGGCGCCCGGGGGCGCGCGACGTTCAGGCGCTGAGCGCTTCCTCGACCGGCGGGGCGTCCATCGCGCCCAGATCCTCGCCGCGCGCGGCCCGGCCGCCCTGGCTGCCGCGCGTCGCCGCCTCGGCGATCGCGTCGCAATAGAGGCGGATGGCGCGCGAGGCATCGTCGTTCGCCGGGATCGGGAAGGCGACCCCGTCGGGGCTGACGTTCGAATCGAGGATCGCGACGACGGGGATGCCGAGCGTGTTGGCCTCCTTGATCGCCAGCTCTTCCTTGTTCGCGTCGATCACGAACATCACGTCGGGGATGCCGCCCATGTCGCGGATGCCGCCCAGCGACAGCTCGAACTTGTCGCGCTCGCGGGTGAGCTGGAGCACCTCCTTCTTGGTGAGGCCGTGCGTGTCGCCCGAAAGCTGCTCCTCAAGCCCCTTGAAGCGCTTGATTGAGTTCGAGATCGTCTTCCAGTTGGTGAGCATGCCGCCCAGCCAGCGATGGTTGACATAATGCTGCCCCGCGCGGCGCGCGGCCTCCGCGATCGGCTCCTGCGCCTGGCGCTTGGTGCCGACGAACAGCACCTTGCCGCCGTGCGCGACGGTCTGCGCCACGAAGTCGAGAGCGCGCGCGAAGAGCGGCACCGTCTGCGACAGGTCGATGATGTGGATGCCGTTGCGATCGCCGAAGATGTAAGGCTTCATCTTCGGGTTCCAGCGGTGCGTCTGGTGGCCGAAATGCGCGCCCGCTTCGAGCAATTCCTGCATGGAGACGGTGGGAACCGCCATAGGGATATCTCCTTCCGGTTGAACCTCTCCGGGGCAGGAACCGCGACGCCGGATGATCGGCCGCGCGGCACCGGGCTATGTCGCCCCGGATGTGGAATAGGCGCGCAGATAGCCGCAACATCCGCCGGAATCAAGGGGCCGGGGCGCGGGGCGCGGCCCCGTTCCGGCCGGGGCTTGACAAAAGAACAAAACAGGAACATATGGGATGGAACGAGCCGGTTTCCGGCCAGAGGAAAAGGAGAAGCCCGATGCTCCATCTGATTGTCATGCTCGGTTTCCTGGCGGCCGGCCTTTACGCGCTGGGCGTGATCGGCGCCGCGATCGCCGGAAATTCGGAGAAGATCGTCCGGGCGCTCGATGGGGGACGGACGATGGCGGCGGCGCGCGTTGTGGCGCCGCTTCCCGATCCCGTGCCGCTCAGGCCGCGCGCGGCTATGCGCCCGCAGCCGTCGCGGACGGCGGCGACATGGCAGCGCGCAGCCGCCTGGCGCGCGCATAGCTGCGCACGCTGAAGGGAATGGCCAGGGCATAGACGCCCGCCACGACGCTCAGCGTCGTCCAGGGCGCCACCACCACCGCGCTGCCGACGATCGCGATCGCCACGAGCAGCCAGAGCCGCACCCCGCGCCGCAGCCGCACCGCCGACCAGCTGAAGGTCGCGAGGCTCGAGATCATCAGGAAGGCGACCAGCGCCGCCCATGGCGCGACGAGGGCATAATGGCGGAAGATGTCGAGCCCGGTCCACAGCCACAGATAGAGGGGCAGCAGCAGCAGCCCCGCCCCCGCGGGCGCGGGCACGCCGGTGAGGAAGCCTGCG
>Ga0180221_1001875_pt1 | contig 13103 bp, 9 predicted proteins | sample eDN5th37CKraftMG_FD_151339 | JGI IMG/M metagenome (GOLD analysis project Ga0180221, IMG submission 151339) | Enriched Miracle-Growth compost microbial communities from Emeryville, California, USA - eDNA 5th pass 37_C Kraft MG (version 2) (version 2) ...
CCTGGGTGCAGGCGCGGGGCGGGCGGCTGAACGCCAGCACCCGGGCGCGCACTACCGACTACTTCTTCGAAGTGCCCGCCGCGGAGCTGGACGGCGGGCTGGCGCGCCTGCTCGACATGCTGGCCCGGCCGCGGTTGGAAGTTAGCGCGCAACTCGGCGAGCGCGAGGTGCTGGAGGCGGAATACATCGCCCGCGCCAGCGATGCCGGCACGCTGATCGACGCGGCCCTGGCCGCCGGGGTGGCCGAGGGGCATCCGCTGCGCCGCTTCGTGGCCGGCCGGCGCGCCAGCCTGGCGGTGGAGGCGGCGGATTTCCAGGGCGCGCTGCGGGACTTCCATGGCGGCTTCTACCGGCCCGGCAATGTGCAGCTGTGGCTGCAGGGGCCGCAGTCCCTCGACGAGTTGCAGGCCCTGGCCGCCCGGCACTGCGGGGATTGCCCGGCCGGCCCGGTGCCGACCCGCGACCTGCCGCCGGCCCTGGCGCCGCTGGCCGGCGACAGGCTGCACCTGCGCCTGCCCGGTGCGCCGCGCCTGGTGCTGGGCTTCGCCGTGGCCGAGCTGGAGGCCGCCGCCGAGCAGACCGTCGATGCCCTGGCCGGCCTGCTGGGCGACGAGGCGGAGGGTGGATTGCTGGCCTGGCTGGGCGAGCGCGGGCTGTGCGATGCGGCGAGCTTGCGGGTGGCCTACCGCGCGCCGGGGCAGGCGTTGCTGGCGGCGACCTTCGAACTGGCGCAGGCGCGGGATGCCGCGCAGGTCGAGGCGGCCTTTCTCGATTGGCTGCGGGCGCTGCGCGAGGGTGGCGGCGTTGCCTTGGTGGCGAACGAAGCACGGCAACTGCCTCCCTTGGAGCAACTGCAACGGCGTGCCCGGGGCCTGCCGGCGCCGGTCTCGCCGCAATGGCTGGCGGCGCTGGACGCTTCGCGTCTGGTCCGCCTGCTGGTCGCGGCGGATGCGCCGGGCCAGCCCGCCTGCGTAGCCGGCTTCGACCTGCACCTGGGGCGCAGTCCGGTCGAGCCCGTAGCCTTTGCCCCTCAGCCTTGGCGTTTTGCGGCGCCGCCTGCGGTCAGCACGGCGGCAACGGGAGCGATCCATTTGCGTTGGCGCTTCCCGAGCGCGCCAGCCCATAGCCACTTCCTCGCTGTGCGCCACGGCCTGCGCCCGCTGGCCGGGCTGGCGCGGCGCAATGGCGTGAGCCTGCGCCTGGACGAGGAGGGCGCCGACTGGGCCCTGGGCCTGCAAGGCCCGGCCGACCGCCTGGAAAGCTGCCTGGACAGCGCCCTGGCGCTACTGGCCGAGCCCCCCGCGGCAGTGCTGGCCCAGGGGGAGCGCCTGCTGTTGCGCGAGCGGCAGCAGAAGGCCGCCGAACTGCCGATCCGCCGCCTGCTCGACGCCTTGCCGGTCCAGTTGGCGGGGGAGGGTGCGGCTTTGCCGGACTGGTCTTTGGCGCGCTGGGATGTGCTGGCGCGTAATGCCGAACTGCCCCAGCCAAGTCGGGTGCCCGGCCTGTTGGCGACGGAGCCGCTGTTGCCGACGGCACTGGTTCCGGGCCGCCATCGCTGCGACATGGCGGGTGAAGGCGAGTCGGCGCTGCTGCTGTTCTACCCGCTGCCAGGGCGGGATGCACCGCAGGAAGCCGCCTGGCGCCTGCTGGCGCGCGAGCTGGAAGGCGGCTTCTACCAGCGCCTGCGCGTCGAGTTGAACCTGGGCTATGCGCTGTTCTGCGGCTTCCGCCAGGTCGCCGGCTGGCGCGGGCTGCTGTTCGCCGTGCAGTCGCCGCACGCGCAGCCGGACGCGCTGTTCGGCCACCTGCGCACCTTCCTGGAAGACGCCGCCATCTCCCTGGGCGAACTGCCCGACGCCCGCCTGCACGACCTCGCCCATAGCCTGGCGAACGAGCCGGCCGGCGAGAACGCGGCCTGGCGCGACCAACTCGCCGGCGTGGATGCCGATCACGCGCAACGCGTGGCCGAGGCCGCCCGCCGCATCACTCGCACCGATCTCCAGGCCGCCCATGCCGCATTGCTGGACGAGCAGGGCGGCTGCTGGCTGCTGACCAACCGCGCCTGATCTCTTTTCTACACCTTCTTCCGCTACTGCCCGGGCGTACCGCCCCGGGCACGTGCGCCTGCGACTTTGGTCCTGCGCCGCAAGGCCCGCTGCCAAGGTGCCGCTACCCCCGCGACCAAGGCGCCGGGCCTTGTGGTGGCCTGGTGCCATGGCCTTGCGCAGCGATCCGGCAAGCCCCACGCAAGCAGCGCCGAAGTGCGCCCAAAGCAGCGTATGGCGCCGCGCGGGGCGTTTCGATAATCGCCTCCGCCACGACCCCGAACGGTCATCCATCCCCTGCGGAGCGCGTCATGAACAAGAACAACACCGCCATTCGCCGTTTCCTGCCCCTGGCCCTGGCCTCGCTGGGCAGCCTGGGCTGCCTGCCGGCCGTCGCCGACATCAAGCTGTACGACAAGGACGACACCACCTTCTCCACCGACGGCTACTTCAACGCCTTCTACGTCAACAGCGACGTGGACCGCGAGGGCGACACCTACGACCGCCGCCAGTCGCGGGTGAAGATGGGCTTTTTGCCCAACTACATCGGCTTCAACTTCGGCAAGAAGATCGACGGCCTGACCCTCACCGGGCGTTCCTCGTTCTGGGTGACCATCAACGACAGCGAGCAGGACGGCACCGACACCGCCATCGACGTGCGGCAGTTCTACGGCAACGTGGCCGGCGACTGGGGCGAGGTGCTGATCGGCAAGGACTTCGGCCTGTTCTCGCGCTCGAACATCTTCCTCGACGAACTGCTGGCCGGCTTCGGCAACGCCAGCGACACCCTCGGCCTGGTGGACGGCAAGGGCGTGTCCTTCGGCAACATCGGCACCGGCTACCCGTACCCGTTCCCCACCTCGCAGATCACCTACCGCAACAACAACCTGGTGGACGGCCTGCGCGTGGCGGTGGGCATCATGGACCCGATCGACACCAACCAGATCGACAAGGACGCCAGCGATGGCCTGGACGACAAGGCCTACCAGGACAACCCGCGCTACGAGAGCGAGATCAGCTACCAGTTCGACCTGGGCGGCGCGCAGATCTACAGCTGGGTCAACGGCGCCTACCAGACCTCGAAGAACACCAACGACCAGGTCGACGACGTCACCTCCAAGGGCCTGGGCTACGGCATCCAGGCCAAGTTCGGTGGCGTGTCGCTGACCGGCTCGGGCTTCACCGCCAAGGGCATCAACCCCTTCTTCACCAACAACGCCGGCGAAGCCGCGCTGCGCGAGGTGGACAGCCGCGGCATGCTGCTGCAGGGCTCCTACACCTGGGGCAAGAACCGCCTGGCGCTGTCCTACGGCAAGACCGAGGACGACGGCAACGGCCTGGGCAGCGCGGCGGACTACTCCACCCGCGGCATCGCCTACTTCCGCACCATCAACGACAACCTCAAGCTGGTGGCCGAGTACAACCAGTACGAGATCGACGGCCGCAAGGGCTCGCTGGTGAGCGAAGACACCGACACCTTTGCGGTTGGTGCGGTATTGAACTGGTAATCCTCAGAGCTCCTTTGGCAGTAATTGGGCGGGGCGGCGGTGGCGTCGGTCCGCCGTTTTTTTGTGGAGGATGGTGTTCTGTCGGGAGGGTCTTTGAAGAGCGCCCTCTCCCCAGCCCTCTCCCTGAAGGGAGAGGGGGCTAGTCCGTGCCGAGAGGAGGAGTGGTTTCAGCCGGTAACTTTCGGTTTTGCCGGCTAACGCCGAAACATCAGCACACACCGAACGGTTCCCTCTCCCTTCAGGGAGAGGGTTGCGGACACCAACCCCGCTCCGCAGCTGAACCTGACTCCGCTGTTCATTGTAGGAGCGGGCCCTGCCCGCGAATCGCGCGCAGGGCGCGCTCCTACGAATGACACGGAGCTACACCTTTCGGAGGTCCCCGCCAGCACCCAAGTAGCATGGGGCCGCGCCAGGCGCCTTCGTAGAATGCCCCCGTGGTCAACCGGCGTTGAGGCAGGCGTATGCAGGAAGGGCAGGGCGAAGGGGTAGTCAGGGGCATGTCCAGCGCCCGCGATGCGGAGGCGGTGGCCCAGGACCTGGCGCGGCAGTTGATCCACCCGCACCTGGGCTTCGTGCTGTTCTTCTGCTCCGCCGAGTACGACCTGCCGGCCCTGGCCGCCGCGCTGGAGCAGTACTTCGGCGGCATCGAGCTGGTCGGCTGCACCACCGCCGGCGAGATCACCCCCCAGGGCTACGGCCGCGGCTGCGTCAGCGCGGTGGGGTTCGACGTGCGCAGCTTCGCCGTGGCCAGCGCGCTGATCGACGAGATGGAACGCTTCAGCCTGATCGACGCGCAGCAGCTGGTGGAGGCCCTGGTGGCCGACTGCCGCAGCAGCGAGTTGGCGCCGATCAAGGACCACAGCTTCGCCCTGACCCTGCTCGACGGCCTGTCCAGCCGCGAAGAGGTGGTGCTGGCGGCGCTCAGCGCGGCGCTCGGCGCCATCCCGCATTTCGGCGGCTCGGCCGGCGACGACAACCACCTCACCCATACCCACGTCTACTACCAGGGCCAGTTCCACACCGGCGCGGCGGTGGTGCTGCTGTTCAACACCTGGCTCGACTTCGAGGTGTTCACCACCCACCACGTGGTGCCGCGCGGCGAGAAGCTGGTGGTGACCCGCGCCGACAGCGCCAGCCGCCGGGTGCTGGAGCTCAACGCCGAGCCCGCCGCCCTGGAATACGCCCGGCTGGTCGGCGTGGAGCCCCACGACCTGAGCTTCGAGCTGTTCTCCCGCCACCCGCTGGCGGTGCGCATCAAGGACCAGTACTACGTGCGCTCCATCCAGCAGGTGCACGACGACTTCAGCCTGACCTTCTACTGCGCGGTGGAGAACGGCATCGTCCTCACCGCCATGAGCACCGGGCCGCTGCTGCCCAACCTGCAGGCGCAGTTCGCGCGCCTGCACGAACGCCTCGGCCCGCCGCTGCTGAGCATCGGCTGCGACTGCTTCCTGCGCCGCCTGGAGCTGGAAGTGGCGGGCGACAGCGCAGCCACCGCCGCTTTTCTCCGCCACCAGCAGGTGATCGGCTTCAACACCTACGGAGAGCAATTCAATGGCATGCACATCAACCAGACCTTCACCGGCGTCGCCATTGGCCGTCCCCGTGGCGGCGCCGGCTGAGCTGCTGGCGCGCATCGACGAGCTCGAGCGCGACAAGCTCAAGCTGCAGCGCATCAACACCGCGCTGATCGAGCGCATCGAATCCAGCGCCTCGCGCGGCGACGGCGCCTACGGGGCCTTCCAGCACTCGGTGGTGCTGGCCGAGCAGGTGCGCGAACGCACCGACGCCCTGAGCCAGGCAATGGCCGAGCTGAAGTCCAGCAACCAGCTGCTCAGCGACGCCCGCCTGCGCGCCGAGACCGCCCACCAGCACCTGCTGGACGCCATCGAAAGCATCTCCGACGCCTTCGTGCTGTTCGACCCGCAGCAGCGCATCGTTCTGTTCAACGAACGCTTCCGCGCACTCTGGGCGCCCACCCGCGCGCGCCTGGGCGCCGGCACCCGGCTGGCCGAGGTGCGCCGCCTGGCGCAGAGCAGCGGGCTGATAGTCGAGGAACAGCGCAGCAACGACGACGAACACACCCTCTACCGCCTGCGCGACGACCGCTGGGTGCGCATGAGCGAGCGGCCGACCCGCGACGGCGGCCTGGTGGTGCTCTACACCGACATCACCGAGATCAAGCTCAGCGAGACCGCGCGCCGCGAGCAGGCGGTGGCGCAGAAGTCGCACCTGCTGCAGCGCGCCGTGGACAACCTGTCCCAGGGCGTGGCCATGGTCGGCGCCGAGGGCGCGCTGGAGCTGTGGAACCGGCGCTTCCTGGAGCTCTGCGGGCTGGCGCCGATCGGCGCGCACCGGCCCTTCGCCGACGTCATGGGCGAGAGCGGCCTGCCGCTGCTCACCCCGCGCAGCCGCGGCGACGACGGCGCGCCCCTGGCGGCCCTGGAGCAGCGCCTGTTCGACGGCCGCATGCTGGAAATCCGCACCCACGCGCTGCCCACCGGCGGCTTCGTCAACACCTTCACCGACATCACCGAGCGCTACCGCCACGCCGAGGCGCTGCGCGAAAGCGAACGCTGGATCCGCCTGATCACCGACCAGGTGCCGGCGCTGATCGCCTACCTCAACGCCGACCTGGTCTACGAGTTCACCAACAAGGTCTACGAGCAGTGGTACCGCTGGCCCAGCGGCGCGATGCTCGGGCGCAACCTGCGCGAGGTGCACGGCGCCGAGCACTGCCGGCGCCTGGAGCCGTACTTCGAGCGGGCGCTGTCGGGCGAGAGCGTGACCTTCGAGATCGCCGAGACCAACCTGGCCGGGCAGGAGCGCTACATGCAGCGCTCCTACGTGCCCAACCGCCAGGCCGACGGCCAGGTCGCCGGGCTGTTCGTGCTGATCCGCGACATCACCGAGCGCCGGCGCACCGCCGAGGCGCTGCACCAGGCCTACCAGAACCTGGAGCAGCGGGTGCGCGAACGCACCGCCGAGCTGACCAGCCTGAACGACCAGCTCAAGCGCGAGATCGACGAGCGCAGCCAGGTGCAGGCGCGCCTGCGCGAGGCCAAGCGCGAGGCCGAGCAGGCCAACCTGTCGAAGACCAAGTTCCTCGCCGCGGTCAGCCACGACCTGCTGCAGCCGCTGAACGCCGCGCGGCTGTTCACCAGCGCCCTGCAGGAGCGCGGCGAGGGCGACGGCCTGGTGCGCAACATCAGCCACTCGCTGGAGGACGTGGAGAACCTGCTGGGCACCCTGGTGGACATCTCCAAGCTAGACGCCGGGGTGATCAAGCCGGACATCGCGCCCTTCGAGGTGGGCGAACTGCTCGGCAACCTCGCCGCCGAATACCGCCAGATCGCCGCCAGCGAAGGCCTGCGCCTGGACTACGTGGCCTGCGACGCCCAGGTGCGCAGCGACCTGCAACTGCTCGCCCGCATCCTGCGCAACCTGCTGTCCAACGCCATCCGCTACACGCCCGCCGGTCGCGTGCTGCTGGGCTGCCGGCGGCGCCGGCAGAGCCTGTGGATCGAGGTCTGGGACACCGGCATGGGCATCCCGGCGGACAAGCTCGGCGAGATTTTCCAGGAGTTCAAGCGCGGCGACACCCAGCGCTCCCACCAGGACCGCGGCCTGGGCCTGGGGCTGGCGATCGTCGAGAAGATCGCGCGCATGCTCGGCCACCGCATCCAGGTCGGCTCGGTGCCCGGCAAGGGCTCGCGCTTCGCCGTCGAGGTTCCGCTGGCGCGCGGGGCGGTGCGCGCGCGCCCGGAACCGGCGCAGCAGGCCGAACACCTGGTGGAACGCCTGCGCGGCTCGCGGGTGTGGGTGCTGGACAACGACGCGGCCATCTGCGCCGGCATGCGCACCCTGCTGGAAGCCTGGGGCTGCCGGGTGGTCACCGCGCTATCGGAAGAAGACCTGGCGCGCCAGGTGGACAACTTCCACGCTGAAGCCGACCTGCTGATAGCCGACTACCACCTGGACGACGGCTGCAACGGGGTGGACGCCGTGGCTTCGATAAACGCCCGCCGCGGCGCGCCGCTGCCGGCGTTGATGATCACCGCCAACTACAGCAACGAGCTCAAGCAGCAGGTGCGGGAGTTGGGGCATACGCTGATGCACAAGCCGGTTAGGCCGATGAAGCTGAAGACGGCGTTGTGTCACCTGATGGATCGCGCTGGTTGAAGCTGGCGCCGTACCTGTAGGAGCGGGCCCTGCCCGCGATTTTCGCGCGCAGGGCGCGCTCCTACATGGGGGATGGGGGCGGAGTAGGGCGGATAACCGTTCGCGGTTATCCGCCGTTGGTTGGGGGCGTGGCGGTGAAAGGTTCGACTTCGGTGCCGGGGTTGGCGTCCGCAACCCTCTCCCCAGCCCTCGGCTGCGCGCCCCGCCCTGAAGGGAGAGGGGGCTATCCGTGCCGCCGGTGGTTTTCGTGCCATCCGGCAACACCGGCGTGGCCGGCGAGCGCTGAAATCACACTTCACGCCGAACGGTCCCCTCTCCCTTCAGGGAGAGGGTTAGGGAGAGGGGCTTGTCCGTGCGGAGAAGGGATCTGGTGCCAGCCGGATACTCGGTACAAACCGGCTAACGCCGAAACGTCAGCGCACGCCGAACGGTCCCCTCTCCCTCTGGGAGAGGGTTAGGGTGAGGGAGCGGAGGTTGGCCCAGCAGAGGAGTCACCGGCAAACAGGTTCACGAGCAAGAACTAGGCGTCCCCCTCGCTCCTACGAAAAGCCAACCAGTGCTCAAGCCCGCTGAACAGCCGGCACACGCACCTTGGCCCGCAGTATCAGCGCAATCCCCCCCAACACCGCGCAGGACACCAGCAACAACCGCAAACTGATGTGCTCCCCCAGCACCAGCGCCCCGGACAACGCCGCCAGCACCGGCACACTCAACTGCACCGACGCCGCCTGGATCGCCGACAGCCCCGGCAACGCCGCGTACCAGATGGCATAGCCAATCCCCGAAGCCAGCGCCCCGGACAGCACCGCGTAGACCACGCCCGGCACATCCCCCCGCAACTGGCCATGGAACACCAGGGCCAGCACGGCGGCAAAGGCGATGCCACGAACGAAGTTGCCCGTAGTCACCGCCAATGGATCGCCCGCATTTCGCCCCAGCAGCGAATACAGCCCCCAGGCCACGCCGGACAGCAGCATCAGCAGGGCGCCCGTCAGGGGCGGCGCGCCGGCGCCGGGCAGCAGTTGCACCAGCAGCCCGCCCAGGGCCAGGGCGAAGCCCAGCAGGGCCTGGCCGGCCAGGCGTTCGCCGCGCAGCAGGCCGACTACGAGCATGGTCACCTGCACCGCGCCGAACAGCAGCAGCGCGCCGGCGCCGGCGTCCAGCTGCACGTAGGCGTAGGAGAAGGCCGCGGCGTAGACGAACAGCGCCGCCGCCGCGCGCCAGTTGCCTTTGGCCTCGCCGGCCCGGCCGCGCAGGCGCAGCAGCAGGCCGAGCATCAGCGCGCCGGAGAGGATGCGGATGCCGGTGAAGCTCACCGCGTCCAGCTGGGTGGCCTTCAGGGCCAGGCGGCAGAGCAGGGAATTGCCGGCGAAGGCGAGCATCGCCAGCGCTGTGAGCAGCAGGGTGCGCGAGGCGGGCATGGCGGCTCCCTAGCGGCGCAGGTAGGCGGCGAAGTCGATGTCGCCGGCGCTGAGGATGGCCTGCACGCGGTTGTGCACCTTGAGCTTGCGCAGGATCGCCGAGACGTGGGCCTTCACCGTGGTCTCGGCGATCTCCAGGTTGTAGGCGATCTGCTTGTTCGACTCGCCCTTGGTCATGCGTTCGAGCACCAGCAACTGCTTGCGCGTCAGCGCCTGCAGCAGCTCCGGCGGGATGCCGTGCTCCTCGTGGCCGCTGCGCCGCGGCGAGGCCTTCTGCGTGCGGATGATGTCCGAGGGCAGGTAGACGTTGCCGTTGAGGATCTGCTCGATGGCCTCGGTCATCTGCGCCCGCGGCGAGGACTTGGTGATGAAGCCCACCGCGCCGTAGGTGATGGCCTGCAGCACCACCTGCTTGTCCTGCTCGGCCGAGACGATCACCACCGGGATGGTCGGCGCCTCGTTGCGCAGGTTCATCAGGCCGCTCAGGCCGTGCATGCCGGGCATGTTCAGGTCGAGCAGGATCAGGTCCAGGTCGTCGTGCTCCTGGGTCAGGCCCAGGGCGCTGTCGAGGTCGGCGGTCTCCATCACCTCGCTGCCGGGGAAGCCGTCGGCGATGACGTTGTGGATGGCCTCGCGGAACAGCGGGTGATCGTCGGCGATCAGGATCTTGTACATGGCCTACACCTCGTTGTTGTCGTTATGGGCGGCGGCTAGCCGTTGCCGGGTGTGCTCAGGGGAAAGGGTGCGGCTGGGCGTCCTGCAGGGGCAGGCCGGCCTGTTCCCAGGCGTCTACTCCGTCACGGTACCAGTAGAGCCTGGAATAGCCCAGCGCATGGGCGCGGCGGACCGCGTTCCAGCTGGCCCAGCAGTCCGAGCGGCAGTAGAACACCAGCGGGCGCGTCGGGTCGCCCTCGCTCAGCTGCCGCAGGTTCTCGCGGAAGTAGGCCTGCCAGGGCGCGCTCAGCACGCCGTCGCCGGTGTTGGCCAGCCACAGGCTGCCGGGCAGGTTGCGGTGTGGTTCGTTGGCCACGAACCGGCCGTTGAGCCAGGTGCGCCGGTACACGTCCACCAGGCGCGTGTGCGGCTCGCGCTTGAGCAGCGCCTGCAGGGCGGCGGTGTCCAGAGTGGTGGCGTGGTCGGCGCTGGCCGGGGTCGGGCTGCGGTACTGGCTGGTGCGGTAGCCGTCGCTGGAGAACAGCGCTTCGTCCGCATGGGCCAGCGGCAGGCCCAGCAGCGCGCAGAGCAGGGCAGGGGCTAGGCGGAGCATGGTGGCATCTCGATATTTATTCTTCTGCCCGCCATTACATGCCAGGGGCGCTGCTTTGGAAATTCGACGTCCGGAGGGTTGATCCAGTACCAAAGTAGGAGATTTCAGCCCTTGCGCAGCGCCGCGTGCTGCGGGTTGAAGGTGAGCAGCGCAAGGCCGGCGAACAGCAGCGTCAGCCCCAGGCACACCGCCAGCGCCAGCGGGTCGAAGCGCTGGTACAGGGCGAAGCGCACCAGCTCCACGGCGTGGCTGAAGGGGTTGAGCGCGCACAGCCAGTACAGCCCCACGCTGGCCTCGCGCATCTTCCACAGCGGGTACAGCGCCGAGGACAGGAAGAACAGCGGGAAGATCACGAAGTTCATCACCCCGGCGAAGTTCTCCAACTGGCGGATGGCGTTGGACAGCAGCAGGCCCAGGGCGCTGAGCAGCAACGCCGCCAGCAGCAGCGCCGGCAGCGCCGCGAGCAGGCCCCAGGCCGGCGGCTGCACGCCGTAGAGCCAGGCGATGGCGAGGAAGGCGTATACCTGCAGCAGCGACACCAGCGCCGTGGCCAGCAGCTTGCCGGCCAGCAGGAAGGCGCGCGGCAGCGGGCTGGTGAGCAGCACGCGCATGCTGCCCATCTCGCGGTCGTAGACCATCGACAGCGAGCCCTGCATGCCGTTGAACAGCAGGATCATGCAGCACAGCCCGGGGACGATGTAGGTCTCGTAGGTCACGTAGGTGTCGTAGGGCTCGATGATCGAGATGCCCAGCGCGGCGCGAAAGCCCGCGGCGAACACCAGCAGCCACAGCAGTGGGCGCACCAGGGCGCTGAGGAAGCGCGAGCGCTGCAGCACGAAGCGCAGCCACTCGCGCACCACGATGCCGCGCAGGCATTGCCAGTAGGCGGCGGGGCCGAAGCCGAGGGTGTCGTAGGTGCTCATGCGCAGGCTTCCAGGCGGGTGAGGCGGGCGAAGGCGCGGGGCAGGTCGCCGTCGTCGGCGGCGCTGACCTGTGCCGCTTCGCCCTGGGCCACCAGGCGGCCGCGGTCGAGCACCAGCAACTGGTCGTCGCCGCGCACCTCGTCCAGCAAATGGGTGGTCCACAGCACCGCCAGGCCCTCGTCGCGGCACAGCTGGCGCACGTGTTCGTTCAGCCCCTGGCGCGCCGCCGGGTCCAGCCCCACGCTGGCCTCGTCGAGCAGCAGCAGGCGCGGGCGGTGCAGCAGCGCGCGGGCGATCTCCACGCGGCGGCGGTGGCCGCCGTTCAAGGTGCGCACCTTGTCGCGGCGGCGTTCCTGCAACTGCTGGCGGGCCAGCTCCTGCTCGATGCGCTCGGCCGCCAGGGCCCGCGGCAGGCCGTGCAGGGCGGCGTGGTAGCGCAGGTTCTGCTCCACGCTCAGGTCCAGGTCCAGGGTGCTCTGCTGGAACACCACGCCCAGCTGGCGCAGGGCCAGGCGCGGCTGGCGGGCCAGGCTGCAGCCGCATACCTCGATCTCGCCCTGTTGCAGGTCGTACAGGCGCGTGAGCAGGGCGATCAAGGTCGACTTGCCGGCGCCGTTGGGCCCCAGCAGGGCGGTGAAGCGCCCCTCCGGCAGGGTGAAGTCGATGCCGTCCAGCGCCTTGCGCGCGCCGTAGGCGAAGCCCACGCCCGCCACCCGCAGGGCGTTCATGGCGTCACCACCACGCCCCAGGGGTAGCGCCCGACCTTGATCGAGCGGGTCACCTTGAGGTCCTTCACGTCGATCACCGACACGTCGCCGCTGACGCCGTTGGTGGCCAGCAGCAGGCTCTCGTCCGGGTTGAACGCCAGGTGCCAGACGCGGCGGCCCACCAGCAGGTAGTCGAGCACCTCGAAGGTCTTCGCATCCACCACCGCCACGTGGTTGGCCGGGCCCAGGGCGACGAAGGCGTACTTGCCGTCGCTGGTCAGCTTCACGCCCACGGGCTGGATCTTGTCCGGGTGCACGCCCTTGATGGCGAAGCGCAGGCTCTTGAGGATCTTGCGGCTGGCCACGTCCACCACGCTGACGCTGCCGCCGATCTCCGCCGACACCCAGACCTGGCTGCCGTCCTTGTTGAACTCCGCGTGGCGCGGGCGCTGGTCCACCAGGGTGCTGTCCACCAGCTTCTGCGTGGCGGTGTCGATCCAGTGCAGCATGTTGGTGGTCTCGCTGGTGTTCACCGCCCACTTGCCGTCCGGGCTCACCGCCATGCCCTCGGGCTCCACGCCCACGTCGATCTGGCCGAGCACCTGGGCGGTCTGGGTATCGACCACCGTCACCAGCGCGTCGTCCTCGTTGGAGACGTACAGCCAGCGGTCGTTGGGGTGCAGGGCGAACTGCTCGGGGTCGGCGCCGGAGGGCAGCTGCTTGACGATCCTGCCGCTGGCCAGGTCCATCACCTGCACGGTATCGGAGTCGCTGGCGCAGATGTACAGCAGCTTGTTGTCGTGGGACAGCGCCAGGCCGCGGGGGCGCTTGCCGGTGTCCAGGGTGCCGGTGACGGTCATGCTGTCCAGGTCGATGACGCTGATGTTGTTGTCCTTCTCGTTGGACACGTAGGCCTTGGCGGCGAAGGCCGGCGGCGCCAGGCACAGGGCGGCGGCCAGCAGGGAAGGGGCCAGGGTGGCTGGGAGCATGGCAGGTCGGAAAATGGCGGCGCGGGACATGGCGTATCTCCAGATCAGGGCTTGGCGTCGG
>Ga0180221_1001877_pt1 | contig 13095 bp, 10 predicted proteins | sample eDN5th37CKraftMG_FD_151339 | JGI IMG/M metagenome (GOLD analysis project Ga0180221, IMG submission 151339) | Enriched Miracle-Growth compost microbial communities from Emeryville, California, USA - eDNA 5th pass 37_C Kraft MG (version 2) (version 2) ...
AATGATCTTCGGCGAGTTCGGGGCCCAGGCCGCCGATCTCTTTCAGCGCCTTGGTGCGCACGGCATAATGCGAGCCGATGCAGAGCGGCGCCAGCCCGCCATTGTACCCCGCCTGGAGCGAACCGTGCATGCTCGCCTCGGCATAAAGACGTCCGCGAGCCGACCAGCTTTCATGCGCATTGCGGTCGCAAATGCTGGGAGCCGACACGTAGCCGATGCGCGGGTCGGCGAAAGGCCGCAGCATCTCGAAAAGGTAGTCAGGCTCGGGAACATGGTCCGCGTCGAGCTGCACGACGAAATCGTAGCGGCCATAGCCGTACTGGTCGTAGAAGAAGGCTAGGTTGCCTTCCTTGCAGCGGGTGCGCCGCGGCCAGGTGGTGCGATGATAATCGGCACGCCCCTTGCGAGTAGAAACGAATACACCATGCCTGCGGCACCACTCGAGCGTCTCCGGCGTAGGGTCTTCGTCGGCAAGCCAGGTGTCGTGTGGCACATCCTGCGCCAGCATCGCCCGCAGCGTCTCTGCCACGATTGGGAAAGGCTCGGAAGGTGCTTTCGTCACGACCATGGCAATGCGGCTGCCGGCGGGTAGACGAAGGGGCCCGTTTGGTCTGCGGCCGCGATAGAAGACTGCCAGGAAATAGGCAGGCAGCAGCGTAACCCAGGCGAGTACCGCCGTGACCACAATCGAGCCAAGCAGATCGATGTGATGCTCGGGTTTCAGCCACCATGCCCAGAAATTGAAAAGGGCGAAGCTCCAAATCGCGACGCCGGCCAGGTATTCAGCCTTGCGGTATCCAGTGAAGATCCGCACCAGCAGCGGCTCGGCCCTGCCCGCAGCTTCTTCCGCGGCGTTTACGGGGACACGCATCATGGTCGCGTCTCCAAGCCAAAGAAGGGAGCCGCCGTACGCACAATCGTGTCGAGATCAGAGTGCTTAGGCGAGAAGTCCAGCACCGAGCGGGCGAGGCCCGGATCCGCATAGAGCGCAGGCGGATCGCCCGCGCGGCGCGGTTGCATTCTGACCGGCACTTCGCGGCCGGTTACACGAGCAATCGCGGTAAGGATCTCGCGGATCGAAGACCCCTGCCCGGTACCGACATTGACGGCTAAGTTCCGGCCGCCGGCGGCCAGATGCCGGTAGGCTAGGATGTGGGCGCGCGCCAGATCCGAGACATGGACGTAGTCGCGGATACAGGTGCCGTCCGGAGTGTCGTAATCCTCGCCGAAAACCTCAAGATGCGGGATTTTTCCCGCTGCGGCCATGAGCGCACGTGGAATGAGATGTGTCTCGGGATCGTGCCACTCGCCGATCTCGCCCTCGGGATCGGCCCCGCAAGCATTAAAGTATCGCAGCGCCACATAGCGAAGCCCGTGGGCACTCGCATAATCGCGGAGCATGTGCTCGCCGACTAGCTTTGTCAGGCCGTATGGATTGATCGGGTTCTGTAGAGTGTCTTCCGCGATCGGAAGTTGCTGCGGAACCCCGTAGGTCGCACAGCTCGATGAGAAGATGATCCGGCCCAGCCCGCTCTGCAGGCAGGCGTCGAGCAGCGATTGAGTTCCAGCGATATTGTTGCGGTAATATTTTCCGGGGTTTTCGACAGATTCACCCACATAGGCGGAAGCGGCAAAGTGGATCACCGCCGTCGGCTCATAATGGGCGATCGTTCGGGCAAGGTGGTTTGTGTCGAGGATGTCACCATGGACGAACGGACCCCAACGCACCGCCGAGCGGTTGCCGGTCGACAGGTTATCGTAGACGATCGGCTCGATGCCGCCGGCACTGAGGAGCTTTGCCGTGTGGCTTCCGATAAAGCCGGCGCCGCCGGTGACGAGGATGCGCTGGGGCGACATCAGGCGGCCTCCCCGAGATCCGCGCCCGCATCCGCCAAGAGGCGGTCGAAATACTCTATCGTCCGCGCAAGGCCGGTCGAGAGCGGCACCCGTGGCCGCCAATCGAGTTCGCGGATCGCGAGCGAGATATCGGGACAGCGCTGGCGCGGGTCATCGACAGGCAACGGCCGATGTACGATCCCGGACGTCGAGCCGGTAATTTCGATCACCAGTTCAGCCAGTTCGCGGACGGTAAACTCACCAGGATTGCCTAGGTTGACTGGCCCGGTGAAAGAACCGGGCGAGTTCATGAGGCGAAGAAAGCCATCGATAAGGTCATCGACAAAGCAGAAAGAGCGGGTTTGAGAACCGTCCCCATAGACGGTGATGTCCTCCCCTTTCAGCGCCTGAACAATGAAGTTCGACACCACGCGGCCGTCATCAGGTCGCATACGGGGGCCATAGGTGTTGAAGATCCTGGCGATCTTCACCTCGACCCCGTGCCTTTCGTGATAATCGTGGAAGAGCGTCTCGGCGCAGCGCTTGCCTTCGTCATAACAGGAGCGCGGACCGAACGGGTTCACGTTGCCCCAGTAGCTCTCCACCTGCGGATGCACATGGGGATCGCCGTAGACCTCGGACGTGGAGGCTTGAAAAATCCGGGCATTACGACGGCGGGCGAGATCAAGGAGGTTCAGCGAACCTAGGACGCTCGTCTTGGTCGTGTGAACCGGATCGGCCTGATAATGCGGTGGAGAGGCCGGACATGCCAAATTGTAGATCCGGTCGACATCGAGGTCGAACGCCTCGACGATGTCATGGCCTACGAACGCGAACCGTTCCGACGCGGACAGATGCGCAATGTTTCGCCACAACCCGGTGGAAAGATTGTCGAGACAGGTAACATGATGGCCTTCCCGCAACAGCACTTCGCAGAGGTGGGAACCGAGAAAGCCTGCGCCGCCTGTCACCAAAACACGCTGCGCTTTCGGATTCTCTGGCTTTGTTTTCCCGCCGGAAGAATAGGCCATAAGCCCCCCTATGAAGGCGGGCATAGCCTCAGCCTTCATCATTTAGACTTGATGATGTTTTGTTTCACGCGCGGCAGAAATCTGATATATTCTTTTATGCTATTAGAATAATCGCCTCTGACCGTAGCTTGTTAATACATCCGAAGAGGAGAGCTGTCGTTACCACAGAATCCGCGAAATTATCTCCGCGTACATTTTTTATCGGCACGTCTTTACGTTCCCAGATCTCGCTGGGAGGTGGATTGTGGAACCAAGCGCGCCGAGCACCGTTACATTTTTTCGGGGTAAGGGAGGTGTAGCGACTTTGGACAGGGGAGGAGGAAAGAAGAGGGGCTGATGACCCGGGAAGGCGCATCGGCAACACCAAAAGAGAAGGTCAGGGAAGCAGAAACTGCCGCGGGATTGCCTCGACAGGAGAGACGTCGTTGGCCGCGCGACGAGGCTGCCGACGCAGCTGTGGTTTCCGGTGCGTCTCCAGTGTTGAGTCCTCTCAAATTCTCGACGCAAGGTCTCCCCAAGCCTGAACAGTTCGATGCCTGGAAGGCTCTCATGGAGCCGCTGGTCGATGTCCGTTTGCCAGACGAGGTATCACTGAAGGACGGTTTCTCCGCGGATCATACCGCTTGGAACCTTGGAAGCGTCCTTCTCGTGCAGCAACGTGTGGACGCGCACAGCTATGCCCGATCCGCCGCAAAGTTGCGCGCCAGCCCGATCGATCATTGGTGTGTCGGCATACTGAGAAGCGGCAGGACCTGGACCGAGGTAGACGGCCAGGTGGCAAGGAACGATCCCGGCAAGGCGGAATTCAGGACACTCGGTCATACGTTCCGCGGCCGCACGATAAATGCTGAATCCGTCATCCTCTATATACCCCGCGATTTGTTTGGAGATGCCTCGGGAAGCCTCGATGCAGCCAACAACTCAGTTTTCTCGGGTAATCTTGCCCACCTCTTGCTTGAGTACGTGGCCAGCCTCGAGGATTCGCTAAAAGGCCTGGTTGCGGAAGATCTCCCCGGGGTAATCAGAACGCTTCGCGATATGGTGACTCTTTGCCTCTCATCGGCTGACCGCAAGGGCTCCGAGCAGCACGGGATCGGCCTTATGGAGAGGGCGCGCCGCTACATTCATCAGCACATCGCCTCGCCAGACCTCACGCCCGAGAGCCTTAGCCACGAGCTCGGGGTATCGCGTACACGCCTTTATCAATTGTTCGAACCCAGCGGCGGCGTATCTCACTATATCCGGAAGAGAAGGCTGCTTGCCGCCCATGCTGCCTTGAGCAATCCGGCGAACCAGCAGCGTATCCTGGAGATTGCAGAAGCCGCGGGCTTCGATACTCCCGCAAATTTCAGCCGGGCATTTAGGCTGGAATTCGGCTACAGCCCAAGGGAAGCACGCGATTTGGCTGGCACGGAGCACAGTTCGCAGTTCAGTACCCACCGGGAAGAAACGACGGAGTCGTTCAGGGGCTGGTTGGCCGCCCTGGGTGCCTGACTCGTGACATCCACCGGTAGCTGCCAATCATCCGTTGATGTCAGATTGCGCCAAATTGCTTGCTCCGGGCTCGAGCGGAACGCGCTCGCATTCGCTCGCGCGTCCGCTCTATCTCTTTGTTTTGGCTGCATTTGTGCGACGGCAAGTGATTCCACTTGCCTGCAAAGTGCTCTAACGGTCGTAGAGATACTCAGGCAGCCAGAGCGTCATTCCGGGCCAGATATACATGATCGCCATGCAAAGAATGACGATCAGCATATATGGCATCATGCCCGCGAAGATCTGATTGATTGTCACGTGCGGGGGCGAGACACCCTTCAGGTAATAGGCGGACATTGCGACGGGAGGCGATAAGAAGGCGGCCTGCAGATTCACGAAGACCAGCGTCCCCCAGAGAACCGGGTCGATATCGAAATGCTGCAGCAGCGGCAAGAAGATCGGCACGAAGATGATGATGATTTCCGTCCATTCCAGCGGCCAGCCGAGGATGAAAATGATCGCCTGTGACAGGATCATGAACTGCAGCGGCGTCAGGTTTAGCGAGAGCACCCACTGTTCGACCAGCGCCTGGCCACCGAGGATCGCAAACACTGCGGAAAACAGAGCCGAGCCGACGAACAACCAGCAGACCATAGCGGTGGTCTTGGCCGTCAGGAAGACGGCTTCCTTAACCCGTTTCCAGTTAAGCGTGCGTGCCTGGAACGCCAGCAGGAAGGCGCCCGCGGCTCCGACGGCGGCTGACTCCGTCGCCGTGGTGATACCGAACAGAATGACACCGAGCACGACGATGGTCAGGATGGCCAGCGGCATGACGGACGAGACCAGCAGCTTTACGACCTGGAGTCGCTCGGCATCCATTCGCCGGTAGTAGCGAAACAACGCCGCTGCGGCGAGTGCGGCGACGATGGCAAAGCTGATGTAGAAGCCTGCCGACGGCCCGGTATCTGCAGCAGGTGCGCCAAGTTGCTCCGGTGCGCCTAGCTGTTCTGGAGCCGGCGCGCCAAGCTGCTCCAATCCCTCCGGGGCTTCCGCTTCCGTGCCTGCCTGCTGATAGATCACCACGTACCACCACGTGAATGCCAGTGTAATCGACGTCAGCCCGAGAGGCACCAGCGCCGCGGCGGTGTTCTTCAAAAGCGTCTGGTATGTGACGCGTCCCTTTCGAGTCTGGAGCGCCAGGGCTTTGGCGGGTGAGAACAATGCCGAGAGGAGTCCGGCCAGCATGTTCCGTGAATAGGCTGCCTGGAAACTCCGCATCCAGGTCGGCACTGGCACTTTCGTCTGCTCCTTCGGCAGGCGCGGCGCGATCTTCGGATTGATCATGGCCCAGCCGAGAATGTAGGCGAGATAAAGAAGCGCTAGAAAGAAGCCTGGGAACATGGCCGCGGCGTAGAGCTTCACGACGGATTGGCCGGCGACCGCCGCATAGACGATGATCATCACCGACGGCGGGATCAGTATGCCCAGCGTGCCACCCGCGGTGATGACGCCGGAAGCCAGCTTCACGTCGTATCCGGCCCGCAGCATCGGGTTCATTGCGATCACGCCCATCAGCACCACCACCGCGCCAACAAGGCCGCTGGCGATCCCCCAGAACGTGCAGACGATCAGCGTCGCGACGGCAAGCGAAGCGGGCACGCGCCGGAACGAGAGCTGGATGCTGTAGAACATCTTATCGATCAGCGCGCCGCGCTCCATCACATATCCCATCAGCACGAACAGCGGGATCGAGATCAGCACGTCATTGGTCATTGCGCCGTAGGTACGCTGAACCATCAGATCAAAGACGCGGTTGTCGAGCCAGTGCTCCGCGGGGTTGTAGAAGGCGTAAAACCCAAAGAACATGCCGAGGCCCATCAGAGTGAAGGCCGTCGGAAAGCCCATCGCGATAACGACCACGATGAGCATGAGCATCGTCAATCCAAGGGCCGGCTCGCTCAACTCTGCAACTCCCCACCCAGTCCGCGCTGGCGCGCTTCCTCTTCGATTTTCTGCGCACGAGCAATTGCGGCCTTGCGCGTTTCATCGTCGATATATTCGCTGGCCGTGAGCTGCTCCTCCACCACATCGATCTCGGCGACGTCGCGGCGCCGAGACGGCCATTCGCCCGTCCTGAGACAGACGACGCAGCGGACGATCTCCGCCAAACCCTGCAGCAGAACCAGCGCACCGGCGATCGGAATGACAGTCTTGAAATGATAGATCGGCGGGCCCTCGGCGGTAACGTTCGAATGCTCGCCGATCCGCCATGAGAGCGCCGCATAATCGTAGCCGGCATAGACGAGCGCAACGATTCCCGGCAGGAAGAACACCAGATAGAGCACGAGATCGAGCCCCGCCTGCGTCCGGGGCCGCATCGAGCTGTACAGAAAGTCACCGCGCACATGCGCATTCTGGGCAAGGGCATAAGCGCCGGCCAGCATGAACAACGTTCCGTAGAGCATGTTGCTGGCGTCGAAAATCCATGCCGTCGGCATGTTCATGATGTAGCGCTTGAAGACCTCAACGCAGACCAGGGCCATGAGCCCGATGATAAGCCAGGCGGCAGCCTTGCCGACCCATGTACTGATCGCATCGATCGTATCAAGTAAGCGTTGGACACGCATGCCTGCCCGCCGATCGGTTGGAGTACCGTTTGGAAGGCAAGGCACCGTTCGGATATTCCGGAGCGGGCCTTGCCAACCCAAAACGACATCAGATGTCCTTCGCCGCCCCGTTCTGCCCGAAGTAATGGTCGAAGGCGAGCCGACGGTTCACGACCGTATCCTGCTCCCAGCGCGTTGCCCGCTCCGCAAAGGCAAGCTGAGATTCCAATATCTCCCTGAACAGGGGGTTTTCAGCCGCCTTCTTCTTCACGACTTCGTCGTAGACCTCGAGCTGTCTCTTCAGTATAGCCTCCGGCGTCTTGTAGAACTTGACGTTGTCTTCCGTCTGCATCTCCCGATAGTCGGTAGAGTACCGGTCAATTGCCTTCCAGGCCATGTCCGCCGAGGCGGCCTCGACAGCATTGGCGATGATGGCCTTCATCTGCTCGGGCAGGCCGTCATACTTCGCCTTGTTGAACAAAATCTCGAACTGCTCGGCATTCTGATGATAGCTCTGCAGCATGCAGACCTTGGACACGTCGGGGAATCCGAGTACCCGATCGGACGAGGCATTGTTGAATTCGGCAGCATCCAGTAGACCGCGGTCCAGAGCCGCAACGATTTCGCCCCCCGGCAGCGCGTTGACGGCGGCACCGAGCCCGGTGAAGACGTCGATCGAGATTCCGACCGTACGGAACTTCAGGCCATTGAGGTCTTCAGGTTCGGCAACAGGTTGCTTGAACCAGCCCAGCGGCTGCGTCGGCATCGGCCCGTAGGGGAATGAAACAACATTGGCGCCGATGGATTCGTAGAGCTTTGCCAGAAGCTCCGCGCCACCGCCGTATTTGTGCCATGCCAGAAGCATGTTGGCGTCCATCGCGAAGCCAGGCCCCGAGCCCCAGAGCGCGAGTGCCGTTTGCTTGCCATAGTGATAGACGAGCACGCCGTGACCGCCGTCGAGCGTTCCCTCAGAGACCGCGTCGAGCAGCCCGAATGCCGGAACGACCGCGCCCGCCGGCAGCACCTCAATGTTGAGGTCTCCGCCCGTCATGTCGTTGACCTTTTTGGCGAAATCGAGCGCGAATTCGTGGAAGATATCCTGGGAGGGCCACGTGCTTTGCCAGCGCATGTGGACGGGACCTTGCGCCTTGACGATGCTTGGCGCGGCAACGATCGCGGCCGCTCCGACAGCGGCTCCGCCTAGGAACTGGCGGCGCGAGCTTTTACCCCTGCGCGAGGTCCTTGTCTCAGTCATTGCTTCCTCCCTGAAAGTGCAGACCTTTGGATCTGCATCGTACCAACATCTATCGCTCAGATGGAATTGCTCAAGGGACGGAGCCGGCTAAGGCTTTTGTCCTTCAGGGAATACAGATCACTTCGCAGAACCTCGTGCTTCTCAAGACTTGCGGCTACAAAACCGCTGAAGGACGCGCGCAATGAGGGCACCTTGAAGGAACAAACGATTTGATCTGAGCATTTATGTGAGGCTTCAACGAGAACCTCCATCATGAGCTGCAGGTCGCCCGCCGCCGACGGCGAACCCTTTCTTCGCTTGGGACGCAAATCTCTCGCCGTTTTGGCCGTAGGATTGCTTTCTCTCAGCGCCCTCTCCTCGGCTTCAGCTCAGGAAGCTATCAATCCGAGTATCGCACCACCGCCGGCCGCCGCCCCGCCCGATGACGGGCAATGGACGATGCCCGCCAAGAATTATGCTTCCACGCGCTATAGCGAGCTGGACGAGATCAACGAGAGCAATGTTAGTAAGCTACAGGTTGCCTTCACATTCTCTACCGGATTGGTCAGAGGTCACGAGGCAGCCCCTCTGGTCGTCGGCAGCACGATGTATATCGTGACTCCCTACCCCAATATCCTTTATGCGCTGGACCTTACCAAGCCTGGCGCGCCGATGAAATGGAAATTCGAGCCGAGGCCGGAGCCTGCTGCTCAGGGCGTTGCCTGCTGCGACGTGGTGAATCGCGGCGCTGTCTTCTCGAATGGACGGATATTCTTCGCCACGCTCGACGGCCATGCGGTCGCCATCGATGCGCAGACCGGCGAGCAGGCCTGGAACACGAAGATCGGCAACATCAATATCGGCGAGACCATCACCATGGCGCCCCTGGTGGTGAAGGACAAGGTGTTGGTCGGCAATTCCGGCGGCGAACTGGGCGTTCGCGGCTGGATCAAGGCGCTTGATGCGAATGACGGTCATGTCGTGTGGACCGCCTATAGCACCGGGCCCGACAATGAGGTGCTCATCGGACCGGAATTCAAGCCCTTCTATGAAATGGACCAGGGCAAGGATCTTGGGGTTACAAGCTGGCCGCCGGATGCGTGGAAGATCGGCGGCGGCAATGTTTGGGGCTGGATATCCTATGACCCCGAACTCAACCTGATCTATCACGGCACGGGAAATCCGGGTCCGTGGAACCCCGATTTGCGCCCGGGCGACAACAAATGGACCGCCGGCATTTTCGCGCGCGATCCGGATACAGGCGCGGCGCACTGGTTTTACCAATGGACGCCGCACGACCAGCACGATTATGACGGCATCAACGAGCAGGTCTTGCTCGATATGAACTGGCAGGGCAAGCCACGGAAGGTGCTCGTTCGGCCCGAGCGCAACGGCTATCTTTATGTGCTCGACCGCACCACTGGCGAAGTGCTTTCGGCAAAGCCGTTCGGAGCCGTTAATTCCAGCAAGGGCGTCGATCTTGAGACCGGGCGGCTGATCGAAAATCCCGAGAAGAGGACGGGCACAGGCAAGGTTGTCCGCGATATCTGCCCGACAGCCTCAGGGGCAAAGGACTGGCAGCCTTCCGCATTCTCGCCCCGAACGGGGCTGCTCTACATCCCTCACAACAATCTCTGCATGGATGAAGAGGGCGTCGAGGTAAACTATATCGCCGGCACGCCTTATGTCGGCATGAATGTGCGCATGAAGCCGGGACCGGGCGGCCATCGCGGCGAATTCACCGCATGGGACATCGCCAATGAAAAAGCCGCCTGGAAGATCCGGGAGAATTTTCCTGTCTGGAGCGGATCGCTCGCAACCGCCGGTGACGTCGTCTTCTACGGAACAATGGAAGGCTGGTTCAAAGCCGTAAGCGCAAGGACCGGCGAGTTGCTGTGGCAGTTCAAAACCTCGTCCGGAATCGTCAGCCAGCCGATCGCTTATCGCGGCCCGGATGGGCACGAATACATCGCCGTTCTTTCGGGCGTGGGCGGTTGGGCCGGTGCGATCGTTTCAGGCGGCCTCGATCCGCGCGACGCTACCGCCGCGCTCGGTTTCGTCAACGCGATGAAGGATCTCAGGGATGCAACCAATGCCGGAGGCTCGCTCTATGTATTCCGGCTGCCCTGAGAAGGCCATCTCCGCTGCCATGAAGGTGGTGACTCGGGGAGCAACCCCGGTCCTGATTGCCCTTCTGATACCGATCTTCCTTGTCGGCCTGACAAAGGAGGCGTCATCGCGCGAATTGCGTGTGTGCGCCGATCCAAACAATCTTCCCTTCTCGAACGAACACGGCGAGGGTTTTGAGAACAAGATCGTCGCAATTCTCGCACAGGACCTTGGGGCGGACGTCTCCTATATCTGGTGGGCGCAACGGCGCGGCTTCATTCGCAACACGCTGAGGGTCGGTCTTTGCGACCTCATCCCCGGTACGCCGTCGGCACTCGAAACGTTGAGCCCAACCATCGCTTATTACCGGTCAAGTTATGTGTTCGTCACGCGCGAGGATGGCCCCGATATTTCCTCCTTCGACGATCCACGGCTTCGCAATCTCACGATCGGTGTGCAACTGATCGGCGACGATGGCGCCAACTCCCCGCCGGTGGCAGCGCTGGCTAGCCGCGGCATTGTCGGCCATCTGCGCGGCTTCCCTGTCTACGGCGACTATTCGACACCCAACCCGTCGTCGAAAATCATCGACGCTGTCGCCAAGGGCGATATCGATGTGGCGATCGCCTGGGGGCCGCTGGCCGGATATTTTGCGGAAAAGCAGCCCGTCAGGCTCAAGATCGCGGCGGTTTCACCGCAAATGGATCCGCCCACCTTGCCGATGGTGTACGACATCTCGATGGGCGTGCGACCGGACGACGACGCGTTGCGCGACGAGATCGATAGGGCACTCGCCAAACACAAATCGGACATCGAAGCGGTGCTGGCGGCATATCACGTCCCGCTGCTCGACCCGAACGGCGAGACATCCCCATGAAATCCCGCATCCTCCTTCTGCTCTTATGCGTCGCGTTTCCGATCGCTGCATGCGAGCGGGAGGAGCGGAACACGCGTCCCGACCCTACACTCGGCAGCGGCGGACAGGGCGTGCCGGTGACCACATTGGCACCAGGCGGCGAGCGCCCGGCGATTTCGGATACCAAGGCAAGCGAATTCGAGGGCAACGCCTACCACCTCAGCGAAGGCAAGCGCCTGTTCGATTGGTTCAACTGCTCCGGTTGCCATGCCAATGGCGGCGGGGGCATGGGTCCGGCCCTGATGGACGACAAGTGGATCTATGGCGGCTCGATCGAATCGATCCACGCGACGATCAGAGACGGCCGACCAAACGGCATGCCGTCCTTCCGCGACCGGATACCCGACGATCAGATCTGGGAACTTGCCGCTTTCGTGCGTTCGCTCTCGGGCAATGCACCTAAATCCGCAGCGCCCAGCCGCAATGACAACATGATGGCGCATCCATCGGAAAACCGGTTGCCCAACGCGACAACGCTGGGGAAATCGCCATGAGGCCGCCCACCGGCCGGATCGCCGGAGCGGTGTTGCTGGCCTTCATTCTATCCGGTTGCAGTGGTGTGCAATCGGCCCTCGATCCGAAGGGACCGGCGGCAGTCGAACTCGCACGCCTCATCTGGTTCTTCACGGTACTTTGCGCGATCGTCTGGGTGCTTGTGATGGGCACGATTGCGGCGATCCTGCTGCGCCGCAGACAGAGACGAAGCGATCCGCTCCGGATCGATCAACCTGAGGAGCGCATGGTCTCGCGCGTGGTGATCTCCGCCGTCGGTGCCACCGCGTTCGTGCTGGTCGCACTCACGCTGCTCAGTTTCTTTGCGAACCGTACGCTCGCGGGAATCGGGGAAAACGCGGGGCTGACGATCCGCGTGACGGGACACCAATGGTGGTGGGAAGTCCGCTATGAAAATGCGGAGCCGAGCAGGATCCTGACCACCGCCAACGAGATCCACATTCCCGCCGGAGAAGCGGTGCGTTTCGTGCTGCAGTCGGACGACGTCATCCACTCGTTCTGGGTTCCGGCGCTGCATGGAAAGCTTGATCTCATTCCGGGCATGGTCAATACCCTGACCCTGCGGGCCGACAAGCCCGGGATCTATCGCGGCCAGTGCGCCGAGTTCTGCGGCGCCCAGCATGCGCATATGGCCACTCTTGTCATAGCCGAACCCCGCGCCGAATTCGACGCCTGGTACGCTGAGCAGTTGAAGCCTGCCGCCGAGCCTTCCTCGGACGAGCAGAGGGCTGGCCATGACGCCTTCCTGAATGGCCCCTGCGTGATGTGTCACAGAATCCAGGGCACGCCGGCGGGGGCGGTGACCGGTCCCGATCTCACGCATATCGGCGGCCGGCAGACCCTTGCCGCCGGCACCCTCAAGATGACGCGTGGAAATCTCGCCGCTTGGATCGCCGATCCACAGGGCATCAAACCGGGGTCCAAGATGCCCGTGATGGATCTCGACGGCGACGAGCTCAACGCGATAGTAGCTTATCTCGAGAGCCTCAAATGAGCAGCGCCGACCTCGCGCCAAAGCCGGAAGGCATCTTGGATACGGAGCTTGATGCTGAAAGCCTGCGTCACCGGCTGGCGGAGACCTGGAAGACGCAATCAGGTCTGTTCGGCGTTCTATCCAGCGTGGACCACAAGGTCATCGCGCGGCGTTACCTCATCACAGCCTTGGTCTTTCTCTGCCTTGGCGGGCTCAGCGCGGTCGCTATGCGCGTCCAGCTTTCCGGGCCGGAAAGGGGCTTGATCGGGCCCGACCTCTACAATCAACTCTTCACCATGCACGGCGTGACGATGATGTTCCTGTTCGCCGTGCCCATCGTGCAGGCAGTCGGCCTCTACCTCGTTCCGCTGATGGTCGGGACGCGCAACACAGCTTTCCCGCGC
>Ga0180221_1001884_pt1 | contig 13059 bp, 11 predicted proteins | sample eDN5th37CKraftMG_FD_151339 | JGI IMG/M metagenome (GOLD analysis project Ga0180221, IMG submission 151339) | Enriched Miracle-Growth compost microbial communities from Emeryville, California, USA - eDNA 5th pass 37_C Kraft MG (version 2) (version 2) ...
TGATATGATCGACCATTCGTGGTCGGTGAGTTCGTAGCGGCGACGCGTCATAGAGGCTCCCTCATTCGGAAGCCTTGAATCACGGCAGGCGATAAACACCAAGCGATTTTATGAGTTTACGCCCTAGTGCCCGTCGTGCCGCCGCCATAACCGGGCTTGGCCGCCGATCCCGGCTGTTCACCGCCCGGAAGGCTGCTGTCATAGCCACCGCCGGCGCCGCCGCCGAAGCCACCAGCACCACCTGGCGAATATTGACCCCAATCCTGGTAATTACCCGCGCCTCCCCCGCCACCGCCGAAGCCGCCAATACCACCACGCGGCGTCCCTTGTGACGGGGTTGCCGATAGCTCAGAGCCGCCGCCACCACCACCGCCGCCGTAACCACCATTTTGCCCCACTCCATTGATACCATTGCCGCCAGAATAGGCGCCGCCAGGGTTCGGTCCTCCTGCGGTCTGTCCGCCGGCATTGTTTCCGCTGCCCCATCCGCCACCGCCGGCGCCGGTGCCCCCGGCACCCGTGCCGCTGGTCTCGTTTGCGCCATTGCCGCCGTTCAGTCCCTCCACCGCCGCTGCCGTAGATGTCAGCGTTTGTTCCGCCGCCATTGCCGCCCTGCGCGGTATTGCCAGACAGCGTGACATTTTCTGTCGTGAGCGCGACGCCTTTACCGACGAAGATCGCACCCCCCGCGCCCATGCCGCCACCGCCGCCATAACCACCACCGCCGCCATCGCCGCCCTTGGCGCGACCATTGGCGAGGGTGACGTTCTTGATCGTCACCTGGATAGGGCTAGCGGCATCCGGCGCATCCGGCCGGGCAAAGAATATCTCGCGCTGGCCACCGCCGTCGATCTTCAAGCCAGGCGTGGCCGTCCCGTCGATGGTAACGCCGGCGGCGATACGCGGCGTTTGCGCAGTGCCGGTCAGCTGCAAGGTGGGATTTCCCCCAGTAAAAGCTGCGGGATCGAAGGCGATGGTCTGATTGCCGCTGGCATTGGCCTGGGCGATCGCCCAGCTCAGGCTGCCCTGCGCGTTGACATCCCCGGTGTCGGTTGTCTGCGTCACGCAGATCGTGCCGCCGGCACAGGCGGCATAAACCGGATCGGATAAGGCCAGCATGGCCAGCACAAGCGTCGAGATGGAAACACCGCTGCGAATTTCGGCCATACGATTTACTATGAGGCGTGAGGTCTTTGGATCCTGAAAGGCCGTCATTCCTGAAATTCCTTTTAAAAATTCTCACATATGAAAAATAACTATGGAGATAACCGCGAATTTACTCCGAATTTATCCAGTCAATTAACCTTATTTTTCTAGTTTGTATTTCAGTATTGACTTAAATTTACAGGAAGAAGCGCCAAAAATGCACGCTCGCAAAATGATAATCACTATTTATCCTTGGCGTTGCACATAGGCAACGCTGAGGTTCTCCTTGAAATAAGGGGGGCTCTACCTTACCGCCGCGAGGGCGTTGTCGACGCCAGACCGGCGCTACGGCCTAAACCTTTTTGGCGAAGTCCACATACTGCGTCAGCGCACAGACGAGATGATAGAAGATCGACGCCGGTACGTTTTCTGCCCGCGCGTGGCCGTTCTCGTCGATCAGGTCGATCCACAAGCCTTTTGGCGCCGGCTCGATATGCCAGCGGAACAGGCGGCCGACGCGCGCTTCTATTTCGGGCTTCAGGTCAGGCCCGCCGTTGCCGTCGAGCGCAATGGCCGCCTTGATCGCTTCGGTCTGAGGCCAGCTGCGCGAATTGCGGTCGATCGGCAACCCGTGGCGGGAGACGGAGCTATAGGCGAGCCCCGTTGCCCGGTTGAGCCCGTTGGCGATCGCCGAGGCATAGAGCTTGCGCCCGAGCCGCACCACATCCTTCTGCCCGGAGGCGGCGGCGAAGGCGACGAGGAGCGACGCCCATTCGAAATGGTGGCCGGGCTCGGTCCATTCGCCCTTTTCGCCGGGCATGCGCTCCCAATCCTGGGTGAAGAATTCACCGAGCGTCCAACTGTCCGGATCGAAGAAGCGATGACGGAAGAGATCGACGATGCGTGCCGCGCGCTCCAGAAATCCGCGCTCGCCCGTGACGGAATGCCAGGCGAGAAAGGCTTCCAGCAGATGCATATGCGGATTGGAGCGGCGCATGCAATCCGGCCTGTCGCGATCGGCCGGTTCCTCCAGAAAACCGGTGCAATGCGCATCGGAAAGATATTCGTCGATGAAGGCGAAGGTCTCGGTGGCGAGCGGCAAGGCGTCCTTGTGGCCCGTCTTATGGGCATGGGCCAGCGCCAGAAGGACAAAGGACTGGTCGTAGGCATCCTCCGTCGGATCCGCCACACTGCCGTCGGGGTTGAAGGTCTTCACCCAGCCGCCGCGTTCGGTACGGCCATGCGCCTTGATGAAGCGCAACCCATGGTCGATCAGCTCCTCCGCCGGTCCATCCCACCCCATCTCCCTGGCGACGGCAAAGGCATAGATCTGGCGGGCCATGGTGCGGGTGCGCTTGATGCGCTCGAGCGGCAGGCCGGTCAGTGACAGCACCTCGAAGAAGCCACCGTGGCGCTCGTCGACGCCGACGGTCGACCAGAGCGGCAGCGTTTCCTCGAAGAGCCAATGATGCACGCGATTGGCATAGGCGCCGGCGACCGGCATGCGATCCGGTGCCGGCGTGAACTTGGTCTCAAGCCGCCCGGTCTTCTCCAGTTGCTCGACGATCTTGCGTACATGCTGGCTTTCGGAAATCGGCGCGACGAAGGTCGCGTCCTCCGTGGCGACCACCGCCATGTCGCGCAGGCCCACCGCAGAGATCAGCCGCCCCTCGCTGCGCAGATAGCTGCGCCGGCAATCGATGGCAACGATATCGCCGACCACGACATTACCGTCGCCATCATGCTCGCCCGACTGGGCGCGCATGTCGAGGAGCGATTGCCAGGAACCGAGATCGTGAAAGCGGAACCGCGCCTCGACCAGCCCGAGATTGCGGATATTCTCCATGATTGCGTAATCGACCGAAATGGCGGGCACGGCTGCATAGAGCTCATGCGGCAGATAAGTGCCAGACACGTCCGTCACCGCCTGATCGAGTGCTGCTACCGCCGTGTACCAGATCTCGGACGCATGAGCGAGAAAGGCCTCGCGCATGAGGCTGGCGCGGAACAGGAAGATGCCCGCGTTCCAGCAGAAATTGCCCTGCTCGAGAAAGGATTTCGCCGCCGCCTCATCCGGCTTCTCGATGAAGCGGACCACATCGCGAACGCCGTCGCTTTCAGCTCCGGTTTCGACATAGCCGAACCCGGTTTCAGGCCTGTCGGGACGAATGCCGAAAATGACGACGCGTCCGCCGCGGGCGGCCGGCACGCCCGCCTCGACCGTATCCCAGAAATCGCGATCGGTGGAAATCTCGTGATCGGAGGGCACCACCAGGACGAGCGCATCACCGTGTTCGCGCAGCGTGATCTCGGTAGCGAGCACCACGGCAGCCGCCGTATTGCGGCCCACCGGCTCGAAGATAGGCCTGCCGCCATCGAGCTCGATGCCGGCGAGGTCCTGCCCTATGCGAGCGGCGTGGAGCTCCGAGGCGAGGAGATAGACCGGCGGGGGATCAGCCCGGCGTGCACGCATCCGCCGGACGGTTTTTTGCAGCATCGACCCCTGGCCGGAAAGATCGTGGAACTGTTTGGGAAAATCCTCCCGCGACAGCGGCCAAAGCCGCGAGCCGACGCCCCCGCTCATGACAAAGCTGACGATGAGGTCAGTCATGTCTCCATCCCGAACTGTCTCCTACCGCGGCACAGGCTCCGCGATTCCGCCCATTGGGTTCAGAGATAGCCTACCCCTGGTTCAAGACCAATGAAATCCATCCAAAAGCATATGGGAAACTTCCCATCTTTTTTGACGAAACGTCTTGCGGGCAGAAAAACCCAGCGCTATAAGCCGCCATCACTGGTCACGGAGTGTAGCGCAGCCTGGTAGCGCACCTCGTTCGGGACGAGGGGGTCGCAGGTTCAAATCCTGCCACTCCGACCAATGATTTCAATATGTTATCTGTAATTTTGAAACCTACAGATAAATTACCCCACAGATTTCCCCCCAAATGACGTTTGAATTTGCGCTCGTAAGGCAGCTTTCATAGCTGCGATGACCGTGAGCTCGGCTCCCGCTTCGAAGTGCTTCCGGAAATTCTGAATCTTGAACGGCAACGCGAAAAGACGTCCGGCGATTATTGCAAAGCGTCGGCTCGAACTGATCCTTGCCAACGTGAATTTGATATAGGATGCGGTGGCCCGAAACAGGCCGAAAGAAGGACTGCTCCGACCGCATGCTGATGGCAGCCGCCCTTCCGACCGCCGATCGTCCGAAGCACGCAGCCGCCTCAGATTATCTCATTTCGACAGAACTCTTTCGAATCCATTGTCGCAGCATTCAGCGGGATACGATGAAGCGTTCCAATTTGCCCAGGGTCTGCAGTCCCAGTTCCACGGCACCAAAGCCCTTTGCTTCCTGGAACTCGGCAGCGGTATTGAACACCATGCCCAGCGTTACCTTCGTTGCCTCGTCCTGATCCTCAAAGAGGACCCAGGCGTCGGCATGTTTCGGCCCGTTCTCGCCCCAATGCAAGGTGTAGCCGATCCTCTCCTTCGGCCGGACTTCTTTATAGAGATGATGGTTCGGGAAGACCGTGCCGTCAGGCCCGATCATGTCGAACACCCATTCGCCGCCGGCTCGCAAATCGATCCTCTTCGTTCGACAGGAGAAGCCTTCCGGCCCCCACCATTGCGGCAACGTTTCAGGATTCATCCATGCCCCCCATACCGTAGCCCGTGGTGCCCGGATCACCCGCTGCAGCACCATGATCCGTTCTGCCACGCCCGCGAGATTTTCCAGTCCCGCGCCGAAGCCTTCCCGATAGCCTGCCTCCATATCCTCTGTCAGCGAGGAAAGCTGCACCGTCACGACCAACCGGCTGCGCTCGGCCGCGCCTTCGAAATCGGCCGTCACCAGCGCAACCGATTGCGTCACCTCCTGGGATGAGACCACCTCATAGTTCACGCTGCACACCCCTTGCTGCAGCACAAGCCAGCCGCACTCACAGCGGATATCCGGATGGCCCTCTATCTTGCAGAGAGAGACCTCATGGCCACCAACCCTGGTATCGGCCTCCAGGAACTCCACGGTGACGGAGGGCGATGGCGCAGCCCAGATCGCCCGAGCGGCCGGGGCGGTCCATGCCTCCCACAGCACGGCCACTGGCGCGGCCACTTCCCGTTCGAAGATGAGCGTCGCAAAACGGCCCTTTTCACCATCAGGCATCGCGCGGATTGCATTGTTTGGAGCGACGTTCTGTATCATTCTTCACGTTCCTTCATCACATTCATCACAAATGCATCCAACCGGTCGAGCCGGGCCTCCCAGATGGCCCGCTGTTCATCGAGCCATGTCCGTACAGGATTCAGAGCCTCCGGCACGATGGCGCAGGTGCGTATCCGCCCGTCCTTGGACGTGGTGATCAACCCTGCTTCCTCCAGCACGGAAAGGTGCCGCATCACCGTGGGCAGCCGTAGTCCAGTAGGCTCAGCCAAATCCGTCACCCGCGCAGGCGTTTCAGCGAGCCGTGTCAGGATTGACCGACGGGTCGGATCAGCGAGCGCATGGAAGAGCAGCGAGAGATCAGGATCATGCTTAGCCATATTGCTAACTAAGCACAGCTTTGATCGTCCTACAAGCAAAACTTTGCTATTTTGCTAAGTATCTTTTCCAAACCATCCGGAATTCATGGGAGGGAAACCAGCTGCCGAGCCCACTGAGGGGTTGCTCGTAAAGATCCGAAACAGGCAGCGCGGGGCCGCGTTCCTTCGCGGCACATCACGGCGTTTCGATCCGCGCCGCCTTCCGCGTGGCGTGGATGAAGGCGAGCATGAATATGGCGGACAGCAGCAGCACAATGGTCGGCGCGGGGGCGCTGTCGACGAAGAAGGACAAGTAAACGCCGGCGAACGAGCCCGTCACCGCGATGATTACCGACAGAATCAGCATCGCGCCGAACCTGCGGGTAAGCAGGAAGGCTATGGCGCCGGGCGCGATCAGCATGGCGATGGCGAGGATGATGCCGACAGCTTGCAACGCGCCGACGATGGTCAGCGAGATCAGGCTGAGCAGGCCGTAATGCAAAAGGTTGACGCGCAGGCCGACCGCGCGCGCCTGTGCGGGATCGAAGGCATGGAGCAGGAAATCCTTCCACTTGACGCCGATAACGCCCGCCGTCAGCGCTGCGATGAGCGCGGCCTGACCAATGTCACGCCATGACACGCCGAGCATGTCGCCGAACAGGATATGGTCGAGATGCACGTCGGAGCGGATTTTGACGTAGAGCACGAGGCCGAAGCCAAACATGCCGGAGAAGACGATGCCCATCACCGTATCCTGCTTGATGCGGCTATTGTCCTTGAGGAAGCCGGTGGCGAGCGCGCAGAACATGCCTGCGATAAAAGCCCCGACCGCATAGGGAAAGCCGAGGATATAGGCGATGACGACGCCGGGAAAGACCGCGTGCGAAATCGCGTCGCCCATCAGCGACCAGCCCTTGAGCACGAGGAAAGGGGAGAGGAGCGCCATGGGAATGGCGACGATCACCGAGATCACCAGCGCATTGACCATGAAACCGAACTGGAAGGGCGTCAGCAGCGTATCGAGGATAGTCATCGTCCCGCCTCCAAGGCTTGTGCCGCGCGGCGGCGGGCGGCGAGCATCCCGTGCTTCGGCGCGAAGAAGAACGCGATCAGGAAGATCAACGTTTGGAAACAGACGATGATGCCGCCCGTCGCCCCGTCGAGGAAATAGCTGGCATAGGCACCGGTGAAACTGGTGATCGAGCCGATGAGGACGGCGATGAAGAGGAGACGGGGAAAGCGGTCCGTCAAGAGATAGGCGGTCGCGCCGGGGGTCACCACCATGCAGATGACGAGGAACGCACCGACGGTCTCAAGCGCCGCAACGGTCGAGGCCGAGAGCAGCGTGAAGAACATGATCTTGAGGGCCGCCGGATTGAGACCGATAGAGCGCGCATGGGTTTCATCGAAAAAGATGACCATGAGGTCTTTCCACTTCACCAGCAGGATGGCCAGCGAGACGAAGCCGATGATGGCGAGCTGGAGCGTGTCGCCGGGCGTGATTGCGAGAATGTTGCCGAGCACGATGGTCTGGATGTTCACCGAGGTTGGCGAGATCGAGACCATGAACAGCCCGAGGCCGAAGAAGCCCGAGAAGATCAGGCCGATGATGGCGTCTTCCTTCAGTTTGGTGCGCTGGTTGAGGAACAGCATGGCGGCGGCGGCCAAGCCCCCGGAGAAGAATGCGCCGATCGAGAAGGGAAGCCCCAGCATATAGGCGCCCGCCACCCCCGGCACGATGGAATGGGAGAGCGCGTCGCCGATCAGCGACCAGCCCTTCAGCATCAGATAGCAGGAAAGGAAGGCGCAGACGCCACCGACCAGCGCCGACACCCACATGGCGTTGAGCATGTAGCTATAGGTGAACGGTTCCAGAAGAAGGGCGTTCATTCCCGTCCCCCGCCGCTTCCGTTCGCCGCGCGCGCCGCCTTGCCGCCTTGCAGGATCAGCGGCCGCTCGTCATCGCTGATGACGCCGATTGACGCTGGCTTGCCGTTGTGCGTCCCGTTCAGCACGAAATGGCGCAAGACGCCGCCGAACGCCTTTTCCAGATTCTCCTGCGTGAAGGTCTCGGCCGTCGGACCATAGGCCAGCACCGTCCCCTTGATCAGGACCGTGCGGTCGCAGAATTCCGGCACGGAGCCCAGATTGTGCGTCGAGACCAGCATGACACGGCCCTCCTCGCGCAATTCACGCAGGAGCGCGATGATCTGGTCTTCCGTCTTGACATCGACGCCGGTGAACGGCTCGTCGAGCAGGATGACGCGCCCGTCCTGCGCCAGCGCGCGGGCGAGGAAGACGCGCTTCTTCTGGCCGCCGGAGAGTTCGCCGATCTGCCGCTTGCGGAACGCCCCCATGTTGACGCGGTCGAGCGCCGCCGTCACCGCCTCATGGTCGGCGGTTTTCGGTATGCGCATCATACCCATATGGCCGTAGCGGCCCATCATGACGACATCCTCAACCAGAACAGGAAAGTTCCAATCGACTTCTTCTGCCTGCGGTACATAGGCGACGAGGTTCCTTCGCAGCGCCTCCCTGCCCGGCATGCCGAGCACGCGGATTTCGCCTCTGGCGAGGCGGACGAACCCCATGATCGCCTTGAACAGCGTCGATTTGCCCGAGCCGTTGACGCCGACGAGCGCCGTGATCGTCCCCGCGGGAATGCGGAAAGCCGCATCCCGAAGGGCGGTATGGCCATTGCGGTAGGTGACGGTCGCGCTGTCCACGAAAATCCCGTCCCCTTGCGAGCCGGAAGCGGCAGCATCCTGCCAGCCGGGTTGAACATTCATCGAATTTGTCTCCCTCAAACCGGACATGAAACAGCCTCGCCCGAAGGCGAGGCGCTATGGCCCCGGAGATGGCTGTCAGGATGGGGCAGCCAATCCCCTGGCGATCGTGCCTGACGTGACGCGGAGCAGGTCGAGATAGGTCGGCACGGGACCGTCGGCCTCGCTCAGCGAATCGACATAGAGGACGCCGCCATATTTCGCGCCCGTCTCCCGCGCCACCTGCTCGGCCGGCGCCGGCGAGATGGTGCTTTCAGAGAACACGACCGGGATTTTGTTCTTGCGCACCGCGTCGATCACTTTGCGCACCTGCTGCGGCGTGCCCTGCTGGTCGGCATTGATCGGCCACAGATAAAGCTCCCTCAGGCCGAAATCGCGGGCGAGATAGGAAAAGGCCCCCTCGCTCGACACCAGCCAGCGCTTGTCTTCCGGCACGGTGGAAAGCTCCGCCTTGATCGGTTCGATGGCGGCCTTGATCTTGCCCTTATAGGCTTCCGCATTGGCTTTGTAGGTTTCTGCATTGGCCGGATCATATTTCATGAAGGCGTCGCGGATATTATCGACATAGATCAGCGCCGCGGCTGGAGACATCCAGGCATGCGGGTTCGGCTTGCCCTGATAGGGGCCCTCGGCAATGCTCATCGGCACGACGCCCTCCGATACCACCACCCCCCGCACATCCTTCAGGTTCTGGAAGAATTTCTCGAACCAGAGTTCGAGATTGAGCCCGTTCCACAGCACGAGTTGCGCGCCCTGCGCGCGCTGGATATCGCCCGGCGTCGGCTGATAATTGTGAATCTCGGCGCCCGGCTTGGTGATCGATTCCACCATCGCCGCATCGCCGGCAACGTTCCTGGCAATGTCGGCGATGACCGTGAAGGTCGTCACCGCCTTGAACTTCTCCCCGGCCCGCGCGGCCCCGGCCATGAGGCCGAGCACCAAGGCTCCGGCGATGCCGGCAAGAATGCGCCGTCTCACGCGATCGAACATATTGCGGTCCTTTCCCACTCTTCAAAAGGCTCATGACTGCAAGAATATGCAATTGCAAATCATTTCCAATTATTAGGTTACACGATTCAGCGCGACTTGCAACTGGGAATGATTTGCAAAACGGTCATGACACGACGCTGCCGTAGAGCGGTAAAGATGCTCGCCCTTTCAGCCGATCAGCGTCACCGTGTGACCGATCCGGGCATGATCGACAAGGAGCCCCCCAAGCTCGGCCGCAGATAGGCATTGCCAGACATTTTCACCGATGATTTCGTGAAACGGTTATTCTCGAGCACCATGGACAGCGCATCGCCGGCGACGCTGGCCTTGCGGAACCGCTCCTGGATTGTCCTTCAGCTCTGCAAGCGGCCTCGGCTTGAAGCTTTGCACCGCAAGACGCCCGCTATGGATCTTTAGCCACCAATCTCTTTCAGAGCTCGGTCGCATCGAGGGCGAGCATGGTTCTTTTCCTGGTCGGAAGAGCGCAGCCGGCAATGAGTGCGCCGATGCCGATGATCGCCGATACGAAAAAGATCATGATCGTCGCGTCCCGCAGGGCTTCCGGCGTGGTGGCCAGCGGATATCCCACCGCATTCGCCGTCAAGCCCGCGATCGCCGCTCCGATCGCATAACCTGCCGATTGCAATGTGGGCAGCAATGCCGAGGCGCGGTCCCGCTCGCCATTGCGGGCGGATTCCATCACCGTCTGGCTTAAAAAGCCCCAGCTGACGCCGAAACCCGTGCCGATGCCGATTTGTCCCGTCAGGACGACGAGAGGCGCATCCATTTCAAATCCGATGACAATGATGGCCAGCCCGGCGACGAGGAACGTCGGCCCCAGGCGGATGAGCCAAATGCGGTAACGCGGGCTCTGGATATTGGCGACGAGGATAGCAAACAGGCTCCACGCAATGGCGAAGCTTGCATGAAACGCGCCGGCCATAGTGGGGCCATACCCCCAGAGGTTCTGCAACGTCATCACGAGGTAGACCGAAGTCGCCGCCTGGGCGACAGGCATGAGCAGCACGATCCAGAGGCCGATACCCACTGTCGTATTCAGGGCGAAAGCATCCGAGGGGAAGAGGGGCGTGGCGCTGCGGCGGTCGAATGCCACCACCGAGGCAAGCACGATTGCGGCGCCAGCGACAAACAGCACTTCCATTGCCACAGTGTCCACGACGCTGGCCAGCGCGACGAGCATGATGCCGCCGCCGATCGCCGCAAGGCGGATGGCCGGCACCGATATGTGCTGCATCGGCCCGGCGAAACGCGGAACGATGCGCAGGACCAGCGCAATGAAGATCAGCGATAACGGTACGTTGACCAGGAACGCGGCTCGCCAGGAGAGATGCTCCGTCAACATTCCTGATACCAGTGGGCCGCCGAAAGCCGCGATGGCCCAGACCATGGCCTCCGCGCCGAACACCTTGGCGACCAGACGCGACGGGAACAATTCAGGTATCAGGGCGTAGCAGATCGCCGCTATGATCCCTTCTCCAACGCCTTGCAGGGCTCGTCCAATGAGCACCTCAACCATTGAAGAGGCAAAGGCGGCGATCAGCGTTCCGGCAAGGAACATCAGCGCCGCGCCGACAAGCGCGGTTCGCGCGCCAAACCTTGCCTTCAGCAGGGCACCCGCCGAGCCGCCGATGATCGACAGGACAAGATAGAGCGTGAATGCCCAGGAAATCAGGGTAAGGCCACCAATCTCGGCTACGGCTGTTGGCAGGGACGTGGATACGAGAAATCCATTGAAAGCAAAGAGGGCAACGCCAAGACAAAGCGTGGCCGTCGCTGCCGAATAGTGCGTCGTTAGAAGCTCCGACCAGCCTGCATCGCCGGATTGCGTCGACTCGATCATGGGATCTTTCCTCGATTTAAAAAGCTAAACGTTTTTATATTCCCCTTGATAAAACAAGCAATAGCTTTTCTAATTTTTTCCCTTATATTGCGATCATGCAGGATCGCACGACAAATCGCATGCTCTATTCGCTGAAAGTAGCCGGTCCACAGACGGCGATCAGTCTCGCGCATAAGCTTTCTATAACGCCGGTCGCCGTCCGGCAGATGCTGGGTCGGCTTCACGAAGCCGGTCTTGTCGATTTTGAAGACAGTCGCGAGGGTGTCGGCAGGCCGAAAAGATTCTGGCATCTGACGGAAGAGGGAAACCAGCAGTTTCCCGACAATCATGCGGGCCTGACGGCCGATCTCCTTGCATCGGTGACCGCCGTTTTTGGCAATGAAGGTCTCGACCGGCTCATTTCGCACCGCGAAGAGGCGACGCTTTCTACCTACAGACAAGCGCTGGCCCGGTTTGACACGCTTTCCGCCAAGGTGAAAGAACTGGCGCGTATCCGATCGGACGAAGGTTACATGGCCGAGGCGAGCCTGATGCCGAATGGCGGAATCCTGTTCGTCGAAAACCACTGCCCGATCTGCGTTGCAGCGGCTGCCTGTCAGAAATTGTGCCGCTCGGAACTTGAAGTGTTCCAGGCGGCCCTGGGACCGGACGTCGAGGTCAGGCGTGTGGAACATATCCTGAAGGGCGCGCGCCGCTGCGCCTATTCCATCACGCAGGCCGAGGCGGATGTGCCAGACGGCCAATTGGCGGTGGAGTGAGTACAATACATCATGCGGACTTTTCCTTCTGTGCCACGATCGTGATCCAGCTGGCTCGGCTTCCACCAAATAAAAGAGAGAGCCGACAGTGAGCCCGCGCCACCTGCTCTATCTGGTTAGGACAATATGGGTGGCGTTTTGCGTGGGGACGTGTTCGGCACACCGATAACCGAGGTTGACGACATCAATATCAGCAAAAAGGTGTTCGCCGGAGCCGAGAAGGATCGGGGAAATCGCGAAGTGCATCTCGTCGATCAGCCCGGCGCGTAGATACTGCCGGACCGTTTCCACGCCGCCGCCGACAAGCACATCCCTGCCGTTCGCGGCCTCCGTCGCGCGTTTCAGCGCTGCTTCGATGCCGTCAGTTACGAAATGAAAGACCGTGCCGCCCGCCATGGTGATAGGCGCGCGTTCATAGTGGGTCAGCACGAAGACGGGGCAGTGGTAGGGCGGGTTATCTCCCCACCATCCCTTCCAGTTTTCGTCGGGCCATGATCCGCGTATCGGCCCGAACATGTTCCTGCCGATGATCCACGCGCCGATGTTCTCGAATTGCCGCGCAGCAAAATCATCATCCGGTCCGGTAGCGCCTCCCGCCCTGCCATGCACCCTCTGGAATGTGCGGGTCGGCACAAACCAGTCGTGCAGTGCCTCGCCGCCTTCGCCCAGCGGATTATCGAGGCTTTGGTTGGGACCGGCACCGAAGCCGTCGAGTGAGAGGCTGAAACAGCTGACGCGAAGCTTGGACATGAGATATTCCCTTCGATAACTGATTGTATTTCGCAACCAGTTTCGTTATCGCGCAACTGATCTTGTTTTGCAACTGGTTTTTTTGGAATGTGGACAAGCACGGGATATTGAGGAATGGCAGCTCTAGGGCGTAAACTCATAAAATCGCTTGGTGTTTATCGCCTGCCGTGATTCAAGGCTTCCGAATGAGGGAGCCTCTATGACGCGTCGCCGCTACGAACTCACCGACCACGAATGGTCGATCATATCA
>Ga0180221_1001889_pt1 | contig 13049 bp, 14 predicted proteins | sample eDN5th37CKraftMG_FD_151339 | JGI IMG/M metagenome (GOLD analysis project Ga0180221, IMG submission 151339) | Enriched Miracle-Growth compost microbial communities from Emeryville, California, USA - eDNA 5th pass 37_C Kraft MG (version 2) (version 2) ...
CCGAGCAGCACCAGATTCCGATCGCCAAGGACAAGCGCGGCGAAGCGCCGTTCTCCGTCGATGCCAACCTGCTGCACGCCTCGTCGGAAGGCAAGGTGCTGGAAGACCCGGCGCAGGAAGTGCCGGACTACGTCTATTCGCGCACCATCGATCCGGAGAAGGCGCCGGACAAGCCGACCTATGTCACCGTCGATTTCGAGAAGGGCGACGCGGTCGCCATCGACGGGCAGAAGATGTCTCCGGCGACGCTGCTGGCGAAGCTTAACGAACTCGGCAAGGCGAACGGCATCGGCCGGCTCGATCTGGTCGAGAACCGTTTCGTCGGCATGAAGTCGCGCGGCATGTACGAGACGCCGGGCGGCACCATCCTGTTGCAGGCGCATCGCGGCATCGAGCAGATCACGCTCGACCGCGGCGCCGCGCATCTCAAGGATGAGCTGATGCCGAAATACGCCGAGCTGATCTATAACGGCCTGTGGTTCACGCCGGAGCGCGAGATGCTGCAAGCGGCGATCGACCAGTCGCAGCGTTTCGTCACCGGCCGCGTGCGGCTAAAACTCTACAAGGGCAACGTCATCCTCGTCGGCCGCGAGAGCCCCTATTCGCTCTACGATCAGGAACTCGTCACCTTCGAGGAAGGCGCGGTCGCCTACGACCACCGCGACGCGGAAGGCTTCATCAAGCTCAACGCGCTGCGGCTGCGCACGCTCGGCCAGCGCAAGAAGAAGCTGAGGCTGTAAGCGTTCAGCGCCATCGCCGGGCAGATTTTGACCGAGGACCGACAAATGTCGGTCCTCGGTCATCGCCGGTATGTGCTTCACCGCCGCCGCGGTGCATCGCCTTGCGCCAGGAGTGGCGTGATGCGCCGCACGGTGACGCGGCGGTTGCGGCGTTCCGCTCCGTCGGTCGCGATCTTCAACTGCTGCTCGCCGTAGCCCTGCGTCACCAGATTTTCCGCCGGCACCTGGAACAGTTCGCTCAGCGCCACCGCGACCGATTCGGCGCGCCGGTCGGACAGCGACAGATTGTCGATATCGGAGCCGACCGCATCGGTGTGACCTTCGACCAGGAACACCTCCGCCGGATTGCGCGCGACGACGTGGTTGATGGCGGCGGCGATCGGCGCCAGACGTCGCGCCTGGTCCGGCGTCACGTCCCATGAGCCGGTGTCGAACGTCACCGTGTCAATATCGACGCGCGGCATGCGGGCGCGCAGCTCGGGGCTGAAGCGCACCTCGTCGAGCGAATAGCGGCGGCTCAGCGGCTCGACCGGCGGCGCCAGCAGCGTGTCGTAGATCAGCGCCTCGTCGGCATGGTCGGCCTCGACGATGTAGCGATCGCGCGGCATGCGGATCACCGGCGGCGGCAGCGCCACGAAGAAGTTGCCGGCACGCGGGCCGCGATTGCGGTTGTCGATGATAACGACCTCGCGGCCGCCGGCGTCGCGGCGATAGCGGCGCAGCAGCCGGCCGCTCGCATCGGTCTCGGTGAACACCTGCACGCCGCCTGGTCGCTGGAACACGGTGACGGTGTCGTTGCCGCGCCGCTCGGTGCGCGCATTCGGCGCGACGGCGCGGAAGCGCTCCATCTCGTTATGACGGATGATCGTGCGGTCGCCCTCGCGCACGATGGTGCGGCCGGGCTCCTGGATGACGGTGCGGTTACCCTCGCGGGTCTCGCGCCGCTGATTGCGGAAGTCGTCGAGCCGGCGGATGTTGCTCGGTGTCGGGGCCGGTGCGGCGGTCGCGGCGGTCGCGGCGGGTGGTGTCGCGGCGGGTGGCGTTGCCGCCGCCGGGTTCTGCGCGGGCGCCTGTGGCGGCCGTGGCGACTGCGGCGCGGGCGCAGCCGGTGCGGCTGGCGCTGGTGTCTGCTGGGTTTGCGGCCGGGCCGGCGGCTGCGGCGAGGGTGTCGCCGGCGGCGTGGCGCGCGGCGCAGGTTGCGCAGGCGCCTGCTGCGGCGTGGGCTGCGGCCGCGCCGGCGTTGTCGCGGCCGGCGGCGCTGACGGCGCACCGCGTTCCTGTCCTTGTCGTCCCTGCCATTGTCGGTCCTGTCCTTGCCGCTCCTGTCCCTGACGTTGCTGCGGCGCCGGGCGCTGCTCCTGCGTCTGCGGACGTTGCGGCGCGCGCGGCTCCGGCGTCGCGCCGCTGCGCGGCACGGCCGGCGGTTGCGGCGGCGTCGGTGCGCTGGTCGGACGCTGTACCGGAGGAGCGGGCTGAGCCGCCGGCGGACGCGGCTGCGCGGCAGGCGGAGCCGGTGGACGAGCAGGCTGCGCGGCGGGCGGAGCCGGCGGTCGTGCGGGAGCCGATGCCGGCGGCGCGGATGGACGCTGCTGCTGCGGCGGCGGCGCAGGATGCTGCGGCGGAGCAGGCCGCCGCTTCTCGGCATCCGGCGCGGCCGGTTGAGCGGGTGCCTGAGCCTGTGCCTGCGCTGGTGCGGTCGCTAGCCATCCGAATGTCGGCGCGGCGAGAAGCAGTCCGGGAATGACGGTGCCGGCAAGCAGATGCGATCTAAACGACATGAAAACCCTTTTCGATAGAGCGCCGGGAAAACCGGCAGAGAGGCAGGAGAGAGCGAGATAAGCCGCGTCGCGCGGCGCCGGCGCGGCCCGCGCATGGCGACTTTGTGACATCGCGAGTCTTGGAAACTCACCGAGACTCACCTCGGCGAGCCACGGCTGTTTTGCGACAACGCCGCCACCTGCGACATCGTTCCGCGGCAAGCACCACCAACGGTTTTCTCTGACGGTTGTCTGTCTCGACTTTCGGCGGACAGGCTCTGGCGCGCGGCGCGGTCCATCCTACATGATCGGCAGTTGCGTTAACGGTCGGCCGCCACACTGGGCGCCACGCCGGTCACCGTTGCAAGTTCGGATCGGCAACAGGTTGGATTGGGTTCCATGATCTACATTCTCGCCGTGTTTCTGCCGCCGGTGGCGCTGCTGCTCAATGGGCAGCCGTTCTCCGCGCTGCTCAATGCCGTGATGATCGTGCCCTGCCTGCTGCTCGGCCTGATCTTGCATCCGCTGCTGCTCATCCCCTCGGTCCATGCGGTGATCGCCATCAGCATGCAGCGGCGCGAGCGCGAGCACCGTGAGATCGTCGAGGCGATCGAACGCCACGGTCCGCCGCCCGGCTGGATGCGCTGAGGCGCCCTTTTGAATCCTTATAGGAACGACTGGATAAGAGCGACCGGTGCCACCGGCGGTCGCATTGACCGCATGACAAAGCCTTCCTAGCTTTCAAGAAGGCGACCGGCGCTGCCGTGCGGCAGAGCGCGCGGAACCCGCCAATTGGAGGTCGATCATGGTCTTTCGCGTGTCCGGCAAAAATATCGAGGTCGGCGAAGCCATGCAGGCGCGCATCACCGAGCGCGTGCGCGGCGCAGCGGCGAAGTATGTCGATGGCGGATTCTCGGGGCACGCGACGATCGGCAAGGACGGTGCCGGCTACATCACCGAATGCTCCGTGCATCTGGATAGCGGCGTGACGCTGCAAGCGGCGGGCACCTCCGTCGACGCCTATGAAAGCGCCGATCAGGCGGCCGACAACATCGAAAAGCAGTTGCGCCGTTATAAACGCAAGCGCACCGATCACCGCGACGGACGCGAGAAGCGGCTGCTATCCGGCGGCGAATGAAGAATGTCCGTTAACGACGCGCGGCGGCGTTTCGCAGGCGAAAATCGCCCGACGCCGCCGCTTTGTCTTTGTCAAGTCGCGAGCCGGCACGGCCGCATGCGGTGGAAAACAGCCCATTGACGCCGTTTGAGCACCTGCCTATGGTCCGCGCCTTCCAATAAACAAACGAAATCCGTTGATTTCATCCGAACTGCGGACTGTTCCATGGCGCTCACCGATCTTGTCGCATCGAATGCCGTGATCGCGGCATTGAAGGCGGCCAACAAGAAACAGGCGCTGGAGGAACTGGCGGCGCGCGCCGCCGTGCTGTGCGGCGAGAACGAGCACGAGATCTTCGAGATCCTGCAACAGCGGGAAAAGCTCGGCTCCACCGGCGTCGGCAACGGCGTCGCCATTCCGCACGGCAAGCTGCCGAAGCTGACCAAGCTGTTCGGCCTGTTCGCCCGGCTCGACAAGCCGATCGACTTCGAATCGCTCGACGGCCAGCCGGTCGATCTGGTGTTTCTGCTGCTGGCGCCGGAAGGCGCCGGCGCCGATCATCTCAAGGCGCTGGCGCGCGTCGCGCGACTGCTGCGCGATCCCGACATCGCCGCCAAGCTGCGCGAAGCGACGACCGTGGAAGCGCTTTACGCGGCACTCGCCGCTTCGCCCGCCAGCGTTAACTAGAACTCCCGATTTACATGAGAGCCGGCGCGCCGCTCGGCCGCTCGCATCCACCGTGCCTTAGTGGATGCTGACCGGCTCCAGCGACTGGCTCCACGCATTGGCGAGCGCCGCCTCGCGCGTATCGGTGAGCATCATCGGCGTGCCGTCGGCGGCGTGCAGCACGAACAGCTCCAGGCCGGCGGCAATCTGCGGCGCCTGCGGGAACAGCGAGGGGACATCCTCCGAGCGGATGGATTTCACATAAGCGATCTGACCGTCGCCGAGACGCGCCAGGGCATCCTGCGTGATCGCCGGATGCACGTCGGCGGTCGTGTTCAGCTCGGTGTCGGTTTTGTTGTTCTGCGTCGTCATCGTGTTCCGTGTGGTCATGGCTCTCGACTCCTTTCCGTCATGTGGTCGAGCCCTTCCGTCATTCCTGCTCGCTGATCGCGATCGTCTTGACGATCCGTTCCGGCTCCGGCCGGACCAGATCGACCGACAGCAGGCCGTTCTTCAAATCCGCGCCGAGAACCTCCATGCCTTCCGCCAGCACGAAGGTGCGCTGGAACTGGCGCGCGGCGATGCCGCGATGGAGGAACTGCCGGGACTTGTCGTCCTGCTGACGCCCACGGATCACCAGTTGGTTTTCCTCGATTGTCACATCGAGCTGGTCGCGGGTGAAGCCGGCAACCGCCAGCGTGATCCGCAGCCGGTCGGGACGGTTGGCTTCCGCGCCGACGCGCTCGATATTGTAGGGAGGGTAACCGTCGGCTCCCTTGGCAACGCGGTCGAGCACCCGCTCGATCTCGTCGAAGCCTAAAAGAAACGGACTGGATAGCGACGGTACTCTGGACATGGACCTCAAAGTCCTCGTTGAAGCGACTTTGACGGGGCCCGTTTGGCACCCCAGGACCGGACGACTGCCCGATCCGTTTTTCAATATGGGAGTTGGTGCCGACCCCTGCAAGCACGTTGTGGTGGCAAAGCCGCAGTGCAGCAAACCATCTGGGTCTTAACAAGCCCTTGCAAAACAAGGTCTTTATCCCAAGCGCCCCGGACGAGGCCCCGGCGCCCGACAATCCTCGCACCACCAGCGCGGGGAAACCAAGGCGGCTAGAAATTAAAGGAGGGAAGGGGTTGGTGGAGCCAGGCGGGATCGAACCGCCGACCTCCTGCATGCCATGCAGGCGCTCTCCCAGCTGAGCTATGGCCCCTGAAAAACCGAGGATGTCACCAAGGGGTGGTGACTCGGCTCTCTATATTAGTTTTCGTCCTCTTTGTCGCCGGCGTCGCCGATAATATCGGTGACGTCGTCCTCGCCGTCATCGGTCTCCTCGATGAAGGTGTCGTCCTCGCCGGCGTCGTCGGTATCGGCGTCGTCGTCATCCACCAGATCGTCGTCCTTGAGGGCGGCTTTCTTCTTGCCCTGCGCCTCGGCATCGGCGTCTTCGAGCGAGATGAACTCGGCATCGGCGGTTTCGGGCGCCACCGCGCCGCTCTCGGCGCGGGCGGTCTCGGCGCGCGTCGCGCGTGTGGTGACCACCGGGACGACGAACACCGTCTCGCACTTCGGACACACGATGGGGTCCTTGTTCAGGTCGTAGAACTTGGCGCCACAACTGGCGCAAAGGCGCTTGGTCCCGAGCTCAGGTTTCGCCACGTCGAGGTGTCCTTGGGCGTCCGTAGAAAAACGTGCTTCACTTTTGCGGTGCTTCACTTGGACAGTCGCGCGCCCGCTGTCAATAGCTTTGGCGGGAAGCCGCATGGCGGCGGGAAAGCCCCCGGCACGGCGGCGCAGTCGTGGCGGGCGGGACGGATGACGCGGCGCGCACCCGCATGTTAGGACGGCGCGCCGCTTGCAAGCCGGCGCGAAGCCTCCCGTTTACCCCTTCAGGACCGATCGCCTTGACCGAGACCCCCGTCGTTTCCCCGCAGCCGCTCACCGCCCGTCGCAGCGGCGCGCTCACCGGCCGGCTGCGCGCCCCCGGCGACAAGTCGATCTCGCACCGGGCGCTGATCCTGGGCGCGATGACGGTTGGGGAAACCCGCATCGCCGGCCTGCTGGAAGGCGACGACGTGCTGCGCACCGGCAAGGCGATGCAGGCGCTCGGCGCCCATATCGAGCGCACCGTCGACGCCACATCCGGCGAGGCCCTGTGGCGCGTGCGTGGCGTCGGCGTCGGCGGCTTCGCACAGCCGGACGCTCCGCTCGATTTCGGCAATTCCGGCACCGGCTGCCGGCTGGCGCTGGGCGCCGTCGCCGGCTGCCCGGTGGAGGCCGTGTTCGACGGCGACGCCAGCCTGCGCAAGCGGCCGATGCGCCGCGTCCTCGACCCGCTGGAGCGCATCGGCGCGCGCGTCGTCGCCGCCGCCGACGGCGACCGGCTGCCGCTGACGCTGCGCGGCGCCGCCGATCCGGTGCCGATCGACTACGAGACGCCGGTCGCCTCGGCGCAGTTGAAATCGGCGGTGCTGCTGGCGGCGCTGGCGGCGCCCGGCACCACCACGGTGATCGAGGCCCAGGCGAGCCGCGACCACACCGAGAAGATGCTGCGGCAGTTCGGCGCCGACATCAAATCGACCGTCCACGGCGAGCACGGCCGCCGCATCGTGCTCAAGGGACAGCCGGAATTACAGCCGGCGGCCGTGACCGTCCCCTCCGATCCCTCCTCGGCCGCCTTCGCCATGGTCGGGGCGCTGATCGTGCCCGGCTCCGAGGTGGTGCTGGAGAACGTGATGATGAACCCGCTGCGCACCGGGCTGTTTACCACGCTCAAGGAAATGGGCGCCTCGATCGAGACGCTCGAAACGCGCAGCGAGGGCGAGGAGATCGCCGACCTGCGGGTGCGCTTTTCGCCGCTGAAAGCCGTCGACGTGCCGGCAGCGCGGGCGCCGGCGATGATCGACGAATATATCGTGCTGGCGGTCGCCGCCGCCTTCGCCGAGGGCGACACGCGCATGCGCGGCCTGCACGAATTGCGCGTCAAGGAATCCGACCGGCTCGCCGCCACCGCCGAACTGCTGCGCGTCAACGGCGTCGAGGTCGAGATCGACGGCGACGACCTGATCGTCCGCGGCAAGGGGGGCAAGGGCCCCGTGCCGGGCGGCGGGCTGGTCGCCACCCATATGGACCACCGGCTGGCGATGTCGGCGCTGATGATGGGACTGGCGAGCGAGGCGCCGGTGCAGGTCGACGATACCACCTTCATCGCCACCAGCTTTCCCGGCTTCGTCGAGACGATGCGCGCGCTGGGCGCGGACCTGTCGTGATCATCGCCATCGACGGACCGGCCGCCTCCGGCAAGGGCACGCTCGCCAGGCGTCTTGCCGCGCATTACGGCCTGCCGCATCTCGATACCGGCCTCCTCTATCGCGCGGTCGGCAAGGGCGTGCTCGACGCCGGGCGGCCGCCGGAGGACGCCGCGACCGCCATTGCCGTGGCGCAGGCGCTCGACCCGCGGCATTTCGACGAGGCGGCGCTGAAGGCGAACGCCGTCGCCAATGCCGCCTCGGTGGTGGCGGCGATCCCGCAGGTGCGCGAGGCGCTGCTCGCCTTTCAGCGCGCCTTTGCCGTGCGCTTCGGCGGCGCGGTGCTCGACGGCCGCGACATCGGCACGGTGATCGCGCCGCAGGCCGAGGTGAAAATCTTCGTCACCGCGACGCCGGAGGAACGCGCCCGCCGCCGCGTGCTGGAACTCGAGGGCCGCGGCGAGACGGTCGATCCGGCGACGGTTCTGGCCGATATCCTGGCCCGCGACGCCCGCGACGCCGCCCGCGCCGTGGCACCGTTCAAACCGGCCGCCGACGCGCACTTGCTGGACACCACGCATTTGGCTATAGAGCCGGCGATCCGGGCGGCCATCGCGATTGTCGAGGCCATCCGAGCGGGCCGAGGGCGCGGCTGACCGCCCCTCGCGGTTGGAGGACCAGGACCCGCTCGCGTTTTCGACACGGCGCGCCCTGGACGATGCACCATCGCTTCGATGCACGGTTATTGCGCCGGCCATCCGGTTTTCCGGGGCCTGCCGCTGGACTGCGGAACCAGCGGCCCGTGTCTTCGCAAGCGTCCCCCGTCAACCGCCGGCGCGCCGCTGAGGACCGTTTATGGCTACTGCCACAGCTCACAATCCGTCGCGTGACGATTTTGCGGCGATGCTCGATGAATCCTTCACCCACGGCAATTTGCAGGAAGGGGCGGTCATCCAGGGCACCGTCGTCGCCATTGAAAAGGACATGGCGGTCATCGACGTCGGCCTGAAGACCGAAGGCCGCGTCGCACTGCGCGAATTTGCCGGACCGGGACGTCAGGGCGAACTCAAGGTCGGCGACACCGTCGAGGTCTATCTGGAGCGTGTCGAGAACGCGCTCGGCGAAGCGGTCCTGTCGCGTGACAAGGCGCGCCGCGAGGAGAGCTGGGGCAAGCTCGAAAAGTCGTTCAACGCCAACGAGAAGGTCACCGGCACGATCTTCAACCAGGTCAAGGGCGGCTTCACCGTCGATCTCGACGGCGCGGTGGCCTTCCTGCCGCGCTCGCAGGTCGATATCCGGCCGATCCGCGACGTCACGCCGCTGATGAACACGCCGCAGCAGTTCCAGATCCTCAAGATGGATCGCCGCCGCGGCAATATCGTCGTCTCCCGCCGCACCGTGCTCGAAGAAACCCGCGCCGAGCAGCGCCAGGAGCTGGTGCAGAACCTCGAAGAGGGGCAGGTGATCGACGGCGTCGTCAAGAACATCACCGACTACGGCGCCTTCGTCGATCTCGGCGGCATCGACGGCCTGCTGCACGTCACCGACATCGCCTGGCGGCGCGTCAACCATCCGACCGAGGTGCTCAATATCGGTCAGACGGTGAAGGTCAAGATCATCAAGATCAACCACGAGACGCACCGCATTTCGCTTGGCATGAAGCAACTGCTCGACGATCCGTGGCAGGGCATCGAGGCCAAGTACCCGGTCGATGCGCGCTTCAAGGGCCGCGTCACCAACATCACCGACTACGGCGCCTTCGTCGAACTGGAGCCGGGCATCGAGGGCCTGATCCACGTCTCCGAAATGTCGTGGACCAAGAAGAACGTGCATCCCGGCAAGATCGTCTCGACCTCGCAGGAAGTCGAGGTGCAGATCCTCGAAGTCGATCCGGTCAAGCGCCGCATCTCGCTCGGCCTCAAGCAGACCATGCGCAATCCGTGGGAGACCTTCGTCGAGAAGTATCCGCCCGGCTCGGTGGTCGAGGGCGAGGTCAAGAACAAGACCGAGTTCGGCCTGTTCCTCGGCCTCGACGGCGACGTCGACGGCATGGTCCACCTCTCCGACCTCGACTGGAAGCGGCCGGGCGAGCAGGTGATCGACGACTACAAGAAGGGCGACGTCGTGCAGGCGCAGGTCCTCGACGTCGACGTCGAGAAGGAGCGCATCTCGCTTGGCATCAAGCAGCTCGGCGGCGATCCGATGACCTCGGGGGTTGCCGGCGAGATGAAGAAGGGCGACGTCGTCACCTGCGAAGTGACGCAGGTCAAGGACGCCGGCCTCGACGTCAAGATCACCGGTACCGACATCGAGACCTTCATCAAGCGCGGCGACCTCGCCCGCGACCGCGCCGACCAGCGCACCGACCGCTTCCAGGTCGGGCAGAAGTTCGACGCGCGCGTCACCCAGTTCGACCGCAAGACGCACAAGGTGACGGTGTCGATCAAGGCGCTGGAAGTCGCGGAGGAGAAGGAAGCCATCGCTCAGTACGGCTCCTCCGATTCCGGCGCCTCGCTCGGCGACATCCTCGGCGCGGCGCTCAAGCAGCGCAGCGAGAAGGCGGACGAGTAACGTCCGGTCAACCTATCGCCGGCGCGGCATCCGCGCCGGCCTTAAAATCCACGGGGTCCTGATGCTATCATCAGGGCCCCGTATCGTTTAAGGACGGCATCGGGGATGCGGAATCGGGCACAACCGAAACTTCAAAGAGCGGCAGGCGCGGCATGAGCGAAACGACGAGACAGACCCCCGCGGCCAAGGCCGTGCTCGACGCCGACGCCATCGTCGATCGACGCCGCATGCGCCGCAAGCTCACCTTCTGGCGCGTCGCCACGGTCGTCGTCGTCGCGCTGGCGCTGATCGGCGCGGGGCTGCGCTATTGGCGCACCGGCACCACCGCCGAGGCGAGCGGCAGCATCGCCCGCATCAAGATCACCGGCCTGATCCGCGGCGACCAGGTGCGCACCGACGCGCTGGAGCGGCTGGCGAAGTCGCAGGCCAAGGCGGTGATCGTGCATATCGACAGCCCCGGCGGCACCACGGCCGGCGCCGAGCAATTGTTCAAGTCGCTGCGCGCGTTGCAGGACAAGAAGCCGCTGGCGGTGGTGGTCGACGGCCTCGCCGCCTCCGGCGGCTATATCGCCGCGATGGCCGGCGACTACATCGTCGCGCAGGACACCTCGCTCGTCGGCTCGATCGGCGTCATCTTCCAGTATCCGAACTTCACCGAAGCGCTCAAGACCATCGGCGTGCAGGTCGAGGAGATCAAATCCTCGCCGCTGAAAGCGGCGCCGAACGGCTACGAGCCGACGAGCCCGCAAGCGCGCGCCGCGATCGAAGCGGTGGTGATGGATTCCTACGCCTGGTTCAAGGGGCTGGTGCAGGAGCGCCGGCGGATGGACGACGAGGCGCTGGCGCGCGTCAGCGACGGCCGCGTTTTCACCGGGCGACAGGCGATAACGCTGCGGCTCGTCGACGCGCTCGGCGACGAGAAGACCGCCGTCGCCTGGCTGGCGAAGGAAAAGCAGGTGCCGGCCGATACGCCGGTGCGCGATTACAGGCTGGCGCCGCGGTTTACCGATCTCTCCTTCCTGCACGTCGCCGCCTCGACGCTTGCCGCCGTCGGCCTGGGCGGGCTGGCGGAGCGGCTGGAGACGTCCGGCGCGGTGCGCGCCATCGAGCGCCTCAACCTTGACGGCCTGTTGGCGCTTTGGCACCCTTCGGCCCCTCGCTAACGACGGCACGAGACAATGATCAAATCAGAACTGGTACAGAAGATCGCGGCGCAGAATCCCCATCTGTACCAGCGCGACGTCGAGCACATCATCAACGCCATTCTCAACGAAGTGACCGCGGCGATGGCCAAGGGCCACCGCGTCGAGTTGCGCGGCTTCGGCGCCTTCTCGGTCAAGCACCGGCCGGCGCGCACCGGCCGCAATCCGCGCACCGGCGACCATGTCGCGGTTGACGGCAAGGTGGTGCCGTTCTTCAAGACCGGCAAGGAAATGCGCGAGCGGCTCAACCGCCACTACTCGCCGCCGGCTTCGTAAACGGCGCACGGCCGGCAACGACGGCCGGGGCAACGACGTCCGGCAACGACGGCGGGGTGGCGGCCGGCAATGGCCGGGTCACCAGGGCCGGGTCACGGGGCCGGATCGCCGGAACGGCCGAAATAGCAGCCGGAACGGCGGCGACGACAAGAGGCGGCGGCGATGGTGCGGAAGGTCCTTGCGGCACTCGTTCTCATCCCTGTGGTGATCGTGCTGGTGCTGTTCGCGGTCGCCAACCGGCAGACCGTCACCGTGTCCTTCGATCCGTTCAGCACGGTGGCGCCGGCCTATGCGGCCTCGCTGCCGCTGTTCGTGCTGGTTTTTGTATTGGTCATCATCGGCGTGCTGATCGGCGGCACCGCCGCCTGGCTCGGCCAGGGGAAGTGGCGGCGCGCCGTGCGCCGGCTCGACGTCGAGACGCGCCGGATGAACGAGGAACTTCACACGCTGCGGCATTCCGACGACGGCACGCGGCCGCTCGCCGTACCGCCGCCGCGCTGAGCATTGGGAACCGCCCGTGCGGATCGTCACCGCCGCCGATATCGACGCCGCGCTCGATTATCCGGGGCTGGTCGAGGCGCTGGCGGCGGCGTTCCGCGCCGAGATCGCGGTGCCGCCGCGCCACCACCACACGATCCCGCAGCCGGGCCACGACGCGACCATGCTGATCATGCCGGCCTGGTCGGCCGCAGGGTCGGCGGCGACGCCGGCCGGGGAGCGGTTCGTCGGCTGCAAGCTGGCGACGATCTTTCCCGACAATGCGCAGCACGGCAAACCGTCGCTCTACGGCCAGTATCTGCTGCTGTCGGGCGACACCGGCGAGCCGCTCGCCGTGCTCGACGGGCGCGTGCTCACCGCCTGGCGCACCGGCGCCGCCTCGGCGCTCGCCGCGCGCTATCTGGCACGCCAGAACGCCACGCATCTGGTGATGGTCGGCGCCGGCGCGCTGGCGCCGCACCTGGTGCGCGCGCATGCGGCGGTGCGTCCGATCAAGCGGGTGACGCTGTGGAACCGCAGCAAGCGGCGCGCCATCGCCACCGCCTTCGCGCTTGCCGCCGGCGGCATCGAAACCGACGTCACCGACGACCTCGAAGCGGCGGTGCGCGAGGCCGACATCGTCTCCTGCGCGACGCTCGCCACCGAGCCGATCCTCAAGGGCGCCTGGCTCAAGGCCGGCACGCATGTCGATCTGATCGGCAGCTTCACGCCGAAGATGCGCGAGGCCGACGACCGCACGCTGGCGCGCGCCCGGCTGTTCGTCGATACCCGCGGCGCGCTCAAGGAGGCCGGCGACCTCGTCGGCCCGCTGCGGCGGCGGATCATCAAGGTCGCCGACGTCAACGGCGACCTGTTCGAGCTGTGCCGCGGCACGGTCAAGGGCCGCCGGACGCAGCGCGAGATCACCGTCTTCAAGTCGGCCGGCACCGCGGTCGAGGACTTCGCCGCCGCCGTGCTGGTGTGGCAGCGCCTC
>Ga0180221_1001893_pt1 | contig 13034 bp, 13 predicted proteins | sample eDN5th37CKraftMG_FD_151339 | JGI IMG/M metagenome (GOLD analysis project Ga0180221, IMG submission 151339) | Enriched Miracle-Growth compost microbial communities from Emeryville, California, USA - eDNA 5th pass 37_C Kraft MG (version 2) (version 2) ...
GGAACCACTTGATGAGGGTTGAGACCGGCGAGATGTAGCCGATGCCGAGACCGAGCCCGCCGAAGAAGCCGTAGCCCAGATAGACCAGCCACAGGGCATGGGCATAGACGCCGACTGCCGAGATCAGGAAGCCGACGGCCCAGCAGATGCCCGCGGTGAACATGGCGCGCCGCGGCCCGCCTTCCTCGACCCAGCGACCGAACACCGCCGCGGACAGGCCGAGGAAGAAGATCGCAATGGAGAAAATCCAGCCCAGTTGGGTGAGCTTCCAGTCGTCCGGGGCCGACTGGGTGATGCCGATCAGCTTGGTCATCGGCAGGTTGAACACGCTGAACGCGTACGCTTGGCCGATGCAAAGATGGATGCAGAGCGCCGCCGGCGGCACCATCCATCGATTGAATCCAGGTTTTGCGATCGTGCGGTCGCGGTCCAGAAAACTCATCGATCCTCCCCCAGGTTTGCAAAGGGCTTTTTTCCTGGCGGGGTGCGCGAAGACCTCGCGCCCACGCCTGCCGGTTGAGTCTAATAATGCCGGATTTTTCCATCAACGAAAGAAATTCATGAAGCGATTTGGAAATCGAATGCTGCGGAGCAAACACTCGCAACGACAGGGCCGGAACGAACGAAATCGCCGTTTCGACGCAAAGATCGGCCGCATTTGGCTGCGCCGGCGGCTTCTTGCGTTCGACTAAAGAATGAGAGCGATGGCGCTATCCGAACATCGCCTTCGCGCTGCGAAAGCGCGCAGGCCTGCGCTCTCCCGCCTTTTTATCAGGGCGAATCGTTTCGGAAATACGGCTCGACCGTCCCGGTGAGCTTGATGGTCAGCGGATTGCCGTAACGGTCCTTGGCCTTGCCCGCGCTTACGCGGATCCAGCCCTCGCTGACGCAGTATTCCTCGACGTTGGTCTTTTCCTTGCCGTTGAAGCGGATGCCGACGTCGCGAGCCAGCACCTGCTCGTCGTAATACGGGCTGCGCGGGTCGGTGGAGAGGCGGTCGGGGAGAGTGTCGGCCATGACGGGGTGAAACCATAAAAGAGCGCGCCGCGTCAATGCGGTAGCGGCCTGCATTGACATCCCGGCGCCGGCGACCGTTACTGCGGCGGTCATCGGGAGAAGCAGCTCATGTCGCTCGCGATCCAGACCCCCGTCGCTATCGCTGCCGACACCAGCGGCACGATCCGTCACGACTGGACCGCCGCGGAGGTCGCCGCGCTGTTCGAGCTGCCGTTCCCGGACCTGATGTTCCATGCCCAGCGCATCCACCGGCAGAACTTCGATCCGCGCGAGGTGCAGCTCTCGACGCTGCTGTCGATCAAAACCGGCGGTTGCCCGGAGGACTGCGCCTATTGCCCACAGAGCGCGAGCTACGACACCGGCGTCAAGGCCGAGAAGCTGATGGGCCTCGACGCCGTGCTCGCCGCGGCGCGCGCGGCCAAGGCTGGCGGCGCCGGCCGGTTCTGCATGGGCGCGGCCTGGCGCGAGCCCAAGGACCGCGACATCGACAAGGTCTGCGCCATGGTGGAGGGCGTCAAGGCGCTCGGCCTCGAGACCTGCATGACGCTCGGCATGCTCACGGACCGGCAGGCGCAGCGGCTCGCCGCGGCCGGCCTCGACTACTACAACCACAATCTCGACACCTCGCCGGAATTCTACGGCGACATCATCACCACGCGCACCTACCGCGAGCGCCTCGACACCCTGGAGCGCGTGCGCGGGGCCGGCATCGCGGTGTGCTGCGGCGGCATCGTCGGCATGGGCGAGGGCCGGGCGGACCGCGCCGGGCTGATCGCGGCGCTAGCGAGCCTGCCGAAGCATCCCGAGTCGGTGCCGATCAACCTGCTGGTGCGGGTCGCGGGCACGCCGCTCGCCGACGAGGCGCCGCTCGACCCGCTGGAGTTCGTGCGCACCATCGCGGTGGCGCGCATCGCCATGCCGGCGTCCATGGTGCGGCTCTCCGCCGGCCGCGAGGACATGAGCGACGAGATGCAGGCGCTGTGCTTTCTCGCCGGCGCCAACTCGATCTTCTGCGGCCCCAAGCTCCTGACTACGCCAAACCCCGCTGCCGACAGCGACCGCAGCCTGATGGACCGGCTCGGCCTGCGGCCGATGGCCTGATGCCGCCGGACTGGTACACGCGAGGGCTTCCCCACGTCTGGCTGCCTTATGCGCAGATGAAGACCATGCGGCCGCCGCTGCCGGTCGCACGGACATACGGCACCCGCATCGTGCTCGCCGACGGCCGCGAGCTGATCGACGGCATAGCCTCGTGGTGGACCGCCTGCCACGGCTACAACCACCCGGTCATCCGCGCGGCGGTGGAGCGGCAGCTTGCGACGATGCCGCACGTCATGCTCGGTGGCCTCGTGCACGAGCAGGCGCTGCGGCTCGCCGCGCGGCTGGCGCAGAAGCTCCCCGGCGGCCTGGAGCGCGTGTTCTTCACCGAGTCCGGCTCGGTCGCGGTCGAGGTGGCGCTGAAGATGGCGGCGCAATACTGGCTCAACCAGGGGGAGTGGCGGCGCAAGTTCGTCGCGTTCCGCGGCGGCTATCACGGCGACACGCTCGGCACCATGGCGGTTTGCGATCCCGACGAGGGCATGCACCGGCTGTTCCACGGCCTGCTGGCCGAGCACGTCATCACGGACCTGCCGGACAGCGAGGAGAAGGAAGCGGCACTGTTCGCGCTGCTGAGCCGGCATGCGGAGGACATCGCCGGCATCATCGTCGAGCCGCTGGTGCAGGGCGCGGGCGGCATGCGTTTCCACGACGCCGCAGTGCTGCGCCGCCTTCGCGCCGCCGCCGACAGCTACGGCCTGCTGCTCATCTTTGACGAGATCTTCACCGGCTTCGGGCGCACCGGCGCGCTGTTCGCCTGCGAGGAGGCCGGCGTGGTGCCGGACATCGTCACGCTCTCCAAGGCGCTGACCGGCGGCACGCTTCCGCTCGCCGCCACGGCCGCCTCGCGCAAGGTGTTCGACGCGTTCTGGTCGGACGATCCGGGCAAGGCGCTGATGCACGGGCCGACCTTCATGGGCACTGCGCTCGGCTGCGCCGCGGCCAACGCCTCGCTCGACCTGTTCGAGACCGAGCCGCGGCTCGCGCGCGTTCCCGGGATCGCGGCGGCGCTGGAGCGCGGGCTCGCGCCGTGCCGCGATCTGCCCGGCGTGGTCGATGTGCGGGTGAAGGGCGCCATCGGCGTCGTCGAGCTCGACCGGATCGACGACCCGGACGCGCTGCGCGACCGGTTCGTGGAGCGGGGCGTATTCATCCGTCCGTTCGGCTCCATCGTCTACCTGACCCCGGCGCTGACCATCGACACGGACGACCTGGAGCGGCTGACGGGCGCCATCGTCGCGGTGCTCGGGCAGCCGCTATAGAAGCCGTGCGATCTGTTCGAAGGCCGGATGCTCGTGCGTGCCGCGCAGGCGCGGCAGCGCGATCACCGGGTCGGCGAAGCGCCTCAGCGTCGCCAGCGTATCGGCCAGCGGAACGGTGCTGTCCGCCGTCTCGCTGATCACGGTGGCCGCGACCTCGCAGCCGCGATGATAGAGCACTTCGAGCGCGCTCAGCGCGTGGCTGATGGCGCCGAGATAGCTGCCGGCGACGAGCACCAGCGGCAGGCGCAGCGCCACCATCCAGTCGAGCACCGTGTGGCGCGCGTCGAGCGGAACCATGATCCCGCCGACGCCTTCGATCAGGGTGGCGCGAGCGCCGTCCGCGAGCGAATCGCGCGAGAACGCGATCAGCGCATCGACATCGACGCAGCGGCCTTCGCGCGCCGCCGCCATGTCGGGTGACAGCGGCGCTTTGAAGCGCCACGGCGCAATGCGCGCGATCGTGTCGGCGGAAACCGGCTCGCCCAGGGCCTCGAGCAGCAGGGCGGGATCGCTGTCCTGCGGCGCGGCCTCGTCGAAGCCGCTGACCACGGGCTTGAACGCGGCGGTCGCGCAGCCTTGCGCCCGCCAGTGGCGCAGCAGGCCCGCCGCCACGAAGGTCTTGCCGATGCCGGTGCCGGTCGCGGTGACGAAGGCCGCGGTCATGCGGCGAGGCTCAGCACGCGGCTTGCGACCGCCTCCGCGAGCCGGGCGACGTCCGCGTCCGCGTGGGCGGCGCTGAAGGTGAAGCGCAGCCGCGCCGTGCCGGCCGGCACGGTCGGCGGCCGGATCGCGGTGACGAGGAAGCCCTCGGCCTCCAGCCGGCGCGAGGATTCGAGCGCGGCGTCGGCGTCGCCGACGATCAACGGCACGATGGGGCTTTCCGCGTCGGGGAGGCCGACGGCGCGCGTGAAGGCCCGGGCCTTGCGCAGCGGCGACGCGACCGTATCGGGCTCGGTCTCGATGATGTCGAGCGCCGCGACGGCGGCTGCGACGGTCGCGGCCGGCAGGCCGGTGGAATAGATCAGCGTGCGGGCGCGGTTGTGCATCAGCTCGATCACCGGACGCGAGGCGCACAGGTAGCCGCCGTAGCCGCCGACCGCCTTCGACAGCGTGCCCATCTGCAGCGGCACGGCGACGGGCGCGCCATGCGCGAAGGCCGAGCCGCGGCCGCCGCCGACCACGCCGAAGCCGTGGGCGTCGTCGGTGAGCAGCCAGGCGTCGTGACGTTCCGCCAGCGCGGCGAGCGCCGGCAGCGGCGCGAGGTCGCCGTCCATGGAGAACACGCCCTCGGTGACGAGCAGGGCATGGCGATGCCGGCGGCGCTCCGCGTCGAGCAGCGCGGCGGCCTGGGCGACGTCGTTGTGACGGAACAGATGCAGCGCCGCGCCGGCGAGCGTCGCGCCGCTGCGCAGGCACGAATGGGCCAGTTCGTCGGCGACGATGAGGTCGCCGCGGCCGGCCAGCGCCGGGATGATGCCGCTGTTGGCGAGATAGCCGGAGCCGAACACGCAGGCCGCCTCAGCGCCCTTGAGCCGCGCCAGCCGCGCTTCGAGCTCGGCGTAGAGCGGGTGGCTCCCCGTGACGAGCCGCGAGGCGCCGGCGCCGGCGCCGTAGCGCAGCGCGGCCGCCGCCGCAGCCTCTTTCACCTTCGGATGATGCGACAGGTTGAGATAGTCGTTGCTGCAGAACGCGAGCAGCCGGCGGCCGCCGCGCGTCACCCACACGCCGTCGCCGGGGTCGGTCTCCACGATGGCGCGGCGCAGGTGCCCGGCCTCGCGGACCGCGAGCTTGTCGCGCGCGAACGCGTCGAGCGAGCGCATCAGGCCCACTGACGGATGAGGAACAGGCCGAAGAACAGCCCGGCGAGCGAAAGCACGACCGAGGCGATCACGTAGAGCGCCGCGAGGCCGAGTTCGCCGCGTTCGTAAAGGAGCGCGCTGTCGAGCGAGAAGGTCGAGAACGTGGTGTAGCCGCCGAGGATGCCGGTGGTGAGGAACAGCCGCAGGTGCTGGGGCATGCCGGACCTGGCGACGAACAGCGCCGTCAGCAGCCCCATGACCAGCGACCCGGAGACGTTCTCGAACAGGGTGGCGTAGGGGAACGCGGTGCCGACGAGCCGGGCGGAGAGCAGATTGACCCCGTGGCGCAGCGCCGCGCCCAGGCCTCCGCCGACGAACACGATCAAAAAACCCATGGCTGCTGCCCTGTCCTTTTCTTGCAAACTCGGCTGGGCGGTACAGGACAGACTCCTACCGCCGGGTTGCGCGGTAGGAGTCATCAGCGCCGTCCTCGCGGACCGCGGCGGTTGTCGGGGGACCCCATCCCCATCCGCGGTAAGGTAGGCCGGCGCGCGGGCTTCGGTCAACGTGTCACCCTCGCGCCGCATTGGACCGCCAACAACGCCCGGCCGAATCATGTCTTATGGCCCGGTATGCCGGCCCGGGTGTTGACCGATGGACGCCGTTGACTTTTCCGACGTGAACGACGCGCTCGGCGCGCTGCTGCATGGCCTGCAGGCGACGCTGCGCACGGAGCTGACCTCGGTCTGGCTGCCCATCCAGCTCGTGCTGATCGGGCTTGCCGTGGTCATCGCCTGGAGCATCGCGCTCACGGTCCGCAGGCGCCTCGACCTGCTCTCTCTGACCATGACCTGGTCGCCTTACCTGCGGCTCGTGGTGCGGCTGATCGTCGAGCATCTGGGCGCGATCATCTTCATCCTGGTGGTGGCGCTGATGCGCGCCGAGCTGCGCGCGACCCTCGAGCATCGCCGGGTCTACCTGCTGAGCGTCGCGGTCAGCCTGACGGCCGCCTGGGTGGTCATCGAGATCGTCGCGCGGCTGATCCACAACCGCTTCGTCAATCGGGTCGTCGCGGTCTCGGCCTGGGTGCTCGCCGCGCTCAACATCCTCGGCCTGCTCGACCCGATCGCCAACAGCCTCGATTCCGTCGCGGTCAATGTCGGCGGCCTGCGGGTCACGCCGCTCCTCGTGCTCAAGACCGCGGTGCTGCTCGCGGTGGTGCTGTGGGTCGCCAACGTCCTCAGCAACTTCTTCGACCGCCGCCTGGCGCGCGTCGACGAGCTGACGCCGTCCATCAAGGTATTGATGGGCAAGCTGGTCCGCATTGCGCTGATGGTGCTCGCGGTGGTCGTCGTTCTGAGCTCGGTCGGCATCGACCTGTCGGTGCTGGCGTGGTTCTCCGGCGCGGTCGGCGTCGGCCTCGGCTTCGGCCTGCAGAAGATCGTGTCGAACCTGGTGAGCGGGATCATCCTTCTGGCCGACCGCTCGATCAAGCCGGGCGACATCATCTCGGTCGGCGACCATTTCGGCCGCGTCGGCAACATGGGCGCGCGCTACACCTCGGTCGATACCCGCGACGGCCGCGAATATCTCATCCCCAACGAGGATTTCATCACCCAGCGGGTGGCCAACTGGTCCTATTCGAGCGATCTCGTCCGGCTCGAGGTCAAGTTCAACACCACCTACGACAGCGACCCGCGCCGGGCCCAGGCCGCGGCCGTGGAGGCGGCGCTGAGCGTCGAGCGCGTGGCGCGCAAGCCGACGCCGGCCTGCATGGTGACGGCGTTCGGCGCCAGCGCCATCGAATACGAAATGTGGTTCTGGATCCGCGATCCGGCGGCCGGCGTCGCCAACGTCAAGAGCGACGTGCTGCTGGCGTTGTGGGACACGCTGGCCGACAAGGGCGTGACCATCCCCAAGCCCGGCCCGGCGCGGGTGATCTACGAGATGGCGCGCGAGGACGAGCCCGATCCGCCGCCGGACCAGGCCGAGGAGGCGCCTGCCGACCGGGGCCGGCCGCGGCTGCCGCTGGCGAAGTGAGGGAAGCTACGCCGCCTTGCGGGTGGACAGGAACTCGCCCATGCGGTCGAGCGCGCGCAGGATGTTCTCCGTCGAGTTGGCGTAGGAGAGGCGCACGTAGCCCTCGCCCAGAACGCCGAAGTCCGGACCGCCGATGATGGCGACGCCGGCGTCCTCCAGCAGCGCGTTGGCAAGCTCCTTCGCCTTCCATCCGGTGCGCTTGATGTTGGGGAAGGCGTAGAACGCGCCCTTCGGCGTGGCGCAGGACACGCCGGGCAGGCGGTTGAGCCCCTCGACCACCACCTTGCGCCGCCGGTCGAACTCCGCGACCATTTTCGTCACCTCGTCCTGCGGCCCGGTGAGCGCGGCGAGGCCGGCGTACTGCGCCGAGGCGTTGACGCAGGAATGCAGGTTCACGGAGAGCTTGCGCGCGTAGTCGTAGAGCTTGCCCGGCCACACCGCGTAGCCGAGACGCCAGCCGGTCATGGCGTAGGTCTTGGACCAGCCGTTGAGCAGGATCAGCCGGTCGCGGATCGACGGATAGGAGAGCAGGCAGACGTGCTTCTCGCCGTCGTAGACCATGTGGTCGTAGATCTCGTCCGACATGATCGCTACGTCCGGGAACTTCTCCAGCCCCGCGACCAGCTTGTCCACCTCGCTTCTGGGCGTGACGCCGCCGGTCGGGTTGGCCGGCGAGTTGACGATGAGCAGCCGCGTCTGCGGCGTGATCAGCTTCAGCGTCTCCTCGGCCGAGAACGCAAAGCCGTTCTCCTCGCGGATCGGCACCGGCACCGGCCGCGCGCCGGTGAACTCGATCATGGAGCGGTAGATCGGGAAGCCCGGATCGGGATAGAGGATGTCCGCGCCCGGCTCGCCGAACATCATGATCGACATGAACATGGTCGGCTTGCCGCCGGGCAGGATCATCACCTCGTCCGGCGACACCGCGACGCCGAGCCGCTTGTGGAGATCGGCCGCGACCGCCTCGCGCAGCGGCAGGATGCCGTTGGCCGGCGTGTAGCCGTGGTGGCCGTCGCGCAGCGCCTTGATGGCGGCCTCGACGATGAAATCGGGCGTGCGGAAATCCGGCTGGCCGATGCCGAGGTTGATGATGTCGCGGCCCTGCGCCGCGAGCGCGGTGGCGCGCGCCAGTACGGCGAAGGCGTTTTCCTCTCCGATGCGATCGAAGGCGGCGATGGTCTTCAGCATTGGCTTTTCTCCTCGGGCGCGCCCTTATCGCGTAACCGGGCGGGGAAAGGCAATGCCGGCCTCCTTTGCATTGCAGCGCGGAATGCGCCAGGAAAGACCATGCGCTTCCCGTCCCCGCTGGTCCCGGCCGTGCTCAAGCGCCGCTACAAGCGGTTCCTCGCCGACGTGGTCCTGCCGGACGGCACGGAGACCACGGTCCATGTCGCCAATCCCGGCGCCATGACCGGCCTCGCCGAGCCGGGCATGACCGTGTGGCTGTCGAAGTCGGCGAGCCCGTCGCGCAAGCTGCCCTATTCCTGGGAGCTGGTGGAGGTCGATTTCGGCAGCGGCAGGGAGCTTGCCGGCGTCAACACCGCGCACCCCAACCCGCTGGTCGGCGAGGCCATCGCCGCCGGCCTGATCCCCGAACTGGCGGGCTACGCGACGATCCGCCGCGAGGTGAAATACGGCGTCAACTCGCGGGTCGACTTCCTGCTGAAAGGCCCCGGCAAACCGCCGTGCTATGTCGAGGTCAAGAACGTGCACCTGATGCGCCGGCCCGGCCTTGCCGAGTTCCCGGACTCGGTGACGGCGCGCGGCGCCAAGCATCTCGGCGAGCTGGCCGCGATGGTCGCGGCCGGCCGCCGCGCCGTGATGCTCTATCTCATCCAGATCGGCTCGGCGCAGCGTCTCGCGCTCGCCCGCGACATCGATCCGGGCTATGGCGCGGCCTTCGACAGGGCGCGGGCGGCCGGCGTCGAGGCTCTGGCCTACCGCTGCCGGATCGCCGCCGACGAGATCGTGATCGCCGGCCGGGTGCCGATGGCGGACTGAGCGCAGCGGCCGGCATGGCAGGGCCGCCCGCCTTCCTTTCGCCTTGCAAGCCGGCGGTCGCGGCTTAAATTGTGGGAAACGGATTTCCTCCCAGGTGGGCCATGACCTATGTGGATGCGGCGGCCGCGCCGCTGCGCAAGAACGGCCAGATCAAGCTTTACGGTCCCGACGCATTCGAAGGCATGCGCAAGGCCGGCCGGCTGGCCGCCGCCTGCCTCGACGAGCTGACGCCGCTGGTGAAGCCCGGCGTGCCGACCAACGAGATCGACCGCTTCGTGTTCGAGTTCGGCATGGATCACGGCGCGCTGCCGGCGACGCTGATGTACCGCGGCTACGAGAAATCCACCTGCACCTCGATCAACCACGTGGTCTGCCACGGCATTCCCAACGAGAAGCCCTTGAAGGAGGGCGACATCGTCAACGTGGACGTGACCTATATCCTCGACGGCTGGCACGGCGACTCGAGCCGCATGTACCCGGTCGGCGAGATCCCCCGCCGCGCCGAGCGGCTGATCGAGGTCACCTACGAGTCGATGATGCGCGGCATCGCCGTGATCCGGCCCGGCGCGACCACCGGCGACATCGGCCATGCCATCCAAACCTACGTCGAGGCCCAGCACATGAGCGTGGTGCGCGACTTCTGCGGCCACGGCGTCGGCCAGCTGTTCCATGACGAGCCGAACATCATTCACGTCGGCCGCCCCGGCGAGGGCATCGTGCTCAAGCCCGGCATGATCTTCACCGTCGAGCCGATGATCAATCTCGGCCGGCCGCACGTGAAGGTCCTGTCCGACGGCTGGACCGCCGTGACGCGCGACCGCTCGCTCTCGGCGCAGTTCGAGCACTCGGTCGGCGTGACGCAGGACGGCGTCGAGATATTCACGCTGTCCCCCAAGGGCCTCGACAAACCGCCCTACCGTCTCTGACGTTGCCAAGACGGCCGCCGTCGCGGCATGATTTTACGGCGCCTGTCGCGCCGAGTCTGCCACGTCATGCCCGATCCCGCGCCTGAGGATTCCGGCTTCGAGGACGCGCCGCATTATCGCGGCCATCGCCAGCGCCTGCGCGAGCGGTTCCGTACCGCCGGAAGCGCGGCGCTGAGCGACTACGAGATGCTGGAGCTCGTGCTGTTCCGCGCCATCCCGCAGCGGGACGTGAAGCCGCTGGCGAAGGAGCTGATCCAGCGGTTCGGCTCCTTCGCCGAGGTGATCGCCGCGCCGGAGCGGCTCCTGGCCGAGACCCGCGGGCTCGGCGACGCCGCCATCACCGAGCTCAAGATCGTCGCCGCGGCGGCCCAGCGCCTGGCGCGCGGCGAGGTGGCGAAGAAGCCGGTGCTGTCGTCATGGTCCGCGGTGATCGACTATTGCCGCACCACCATGGCGTTCGTCGACCGCGAGCAGTTCCGCGTGCTGTTCCTCGACAAGCGGAACCAGTTGATCGGCGACGAGGTGCAGCAGGTCGGCACCGTGGACCACACGCCGGTCTATCCGCGCGAGGTGGTCAAGCGCGCGCTCGAGCTCTCCGCCACCGCCGTTATCTTGGTGCACAATCATCCAAGCGGCGATCCGACGCCGTCCCAGGCCGACATCCAGATGACACGGTCGATCGTGGACATCGCCACGCCGCTCGGCATCGCCGTGCACGACCACATCATCGTCGGCCGGAACGGCCACGCGAGCTTCAAGGGTCTGAAGCTGATTTGACAGCGCGGCTTCACTTCCTCGCCAGCGCCAGCGGGTCGGGGTCCTGCGGGATGCGCTGCCACATCCCGTTGTCGTTCTGGAAGCGCCAGAGGCGGCCGCGCGCGGATTTCAGGATCAGCGTGTCGCCGTCGATCTGCCAGCTCACCGGGCCGAAGCCTTTGACCGCGGCGTCGCAGGCGGCGCTGACCGTCAGCGCCATGTCCGTGGCGCTGACCGGCGTCTTGAGGAGCGTCAGCACGCAGATCGCGTCGCCGCCGCCGCGCACCACGTTCCAGGCGCCGGCAAGCTGGTCGGCGGTCTGCACCACGTCGGCCGACGCCGCGGCGGCCGCTGCGCTTTGCAGGCGCGCGAGCGGCTGGCCGGGCTCCAGGTGCTCGTAGAGCCCGTTCTCGACCTCGGTGAAGTCGTAGATCACCTTGCCCTTGGGATCGAGAAAACGGATGTTGTTGTCGCCGATCACCGTCCAGGCCGCGACGTCCCTGATCGGCGGGAACCGCGCGGCGCAGTCGTCGCGGTCGAACTCGATCCGGTGGCCGCCGGGCACGGCGTCCGGCTTGAACGTCAGCGCGCAGGTCTGGTCGTGCTCGGCGTTGGAGATTTCCCAGGCGCCCGAGGTGGCGGCGACGGCGTCGGCATCCGTCGCGGCGTCGGGCGTCTGCGCCGGCGCGCAGAACGGGACCAGCGCCAGCGCGACGACTGCGAAAAGCCGGTTCATGCGGCGACTCCCTTGCGCCATGGCGCTTCGGGAACCGGCGTCAGCGGCGGCTTGCCGGCGGCCCAGGCCAGGAGATTGTCCACCACCATCCGGTCCATCTTGCTGCGCGTCGCCTCGGTCGCGGAGCCGAGGTGCGGCAACAATACCACATGGTCCATGGCGATGAGCTCCGGCGGGACGTTGGGCTCGTCGGCGAACACGTCGAGCCCGGCCGAGAGGATGGTGCGGTCGCGCAGCGCGGCGATGAGTGCCGGTTCGTCCACGACGCTGCCGCGTGCGATGTTGATGAGGATGCCGTTGGGGCCGAGCGCCGCCAGCACCTCGGCATCGATGAGGTTTTTCGTCGCCGGCCCGCCGGGGACGATGACGACGAGCGTGTCCACGTCGCGCGCCATGATCACGAGGTCCGGGTAGTGCCGGTAGGCAAGCTCCGCCACCGGCCGGCGCGTGTGATAGACCACGGGCACCTGGAACGCATCGAGCCGCCGCGCGATGGCGCGGCCGATCGCGCCCATGCCGACCATGCCGACGGTACGGTCGCGCAGCGTCGCGGTGAGGGGGAATTCGCGCTTCGTCCACTCGCCGGCGCGCACGAAGCGGTCGGCGCGGGGGAACTCGCGGATGGTCGCGAGCAGGAGGCCGACGCCGGCGTCGGCCACCTCCTCGGTCAGCACGTCCGGCGTGTTGGTGACGGCGATGCCGCGGGCGGCGGCGTAGGCGCAGTCGATGTGGCTGTAGCCGACGCCGAAGGTCGAGACGATCTCCAGGTTCGGCAGGCGCGCCATCAGGCTCGCCGGCACGGCGTCGGTAACCCAGCTCACCGCGACGGCGCGGATGCGCGGGCCGACCTCGGCGAGGAACCGGTCCGCGTCCGGGGCGGCGGCGAGCTGGTGCAGGATCACGTGGGGCTTGAGGCCGTTGACGATGATGGGCTTCGGCGCTCCCACCAGCAGAACTTCGGGCTTGTCGCTGGCCATATACTCTGTTCCTGTCGCGGACGACCAAGCAGGAAACGTACCGGCAACCCTTGGACGATACTATGGCCGCGCCTTACCGTCGCCGGGCCAGGAGCCGCGGATGAGCTATCTCAAGAGCGTGTTGCAGCCGGACGAAGAGGTCCGCTACGTCACCAGGGTGCACTGGATCGTCTACCTGCCGGGCGCGCTGGTGTTCCTGCTCGGCTGCGCCGCCCTGGTGGCGTCGTGGCAGGGCGCGGAGATGGCCGCGTTCTGGCTCATCCTGGCGGCGATGCTGCTGGTGGTGGCGTTCGTGATGCTGTTCTCGGCGTGGTTCAAGCGCTGGACCACCGAGGTCGCGGTGACCAGCAAGCGCATCATTTACAAGCGCGGGCTCATCTGGCGGCGCACCATCGAGATGAACATGGACAAGGTGGAGAGCG
>Ga0180221_1001895_pt1 | contig 13028 bp, 18 predicted proteins | sample eDN5th37CKraftMG_FD_151339 | JGI IMG/M metagenome (GOLD analysis project Ga0180221, IMG submission 151339) | Enriched Miracle-Growth compost microbial communities from Emeryville, California, USA - eDNA 5th pass 37_C Kraft MG (version 2) (version 2) ...
CAAACAGCGTACGACGAACATACAACTTGCCTCGCGCGACCGAGGGATGGACCTGCAGGGCCGCAAGACCGGATCCGCCGGGCCGGGCAAGAATGCCGAAAGCATGGGCCTGTTCGCATATAATCCCGTAACCGTGCCGCTGTAGCGCCACATGCCGGCTAGCGCAGGCATGCCGGCGGATCATGGCTCTCGATACCAGCCATCCAAAATCCCGACTGCTCCCCGCACGAGCGCTGCCATAGACATTGCACAACAAGAAGCTGGCGCGTGCCGGACAGCGAAGGGATGCGGCATCGCGCTGCGATATCGGGCGATGATGGAGAGTGGGCGGAACATGGACAGCAACTATTCGGTAGCTGATGCGCTTGCTGCGGCGATGCGGCGCCACGGCGTGGAGCAGGTATTCGGCCAGAGCATTCCATCGGCGTTCATCCTTGCGCTGCCTGCGGTCGGTATCCGTCAGGTCGGCTATCGCACCGAAAATGCCGGGGGCATCATGGCCGACGGCTATGCGCGCATTTCGGGCAAAGTCGGCGTTGTGTGCGCGCAGAACGGACCCGCCGCGACGCTGTTGGTTGCGCCGCTTGCCGAAGCGCTGAAGGCGTCGGTTCCCATCGTGGCAATCGTGCAGGACGTGCCGCGGGGAATGGTCGATCGCAACGCCTTCCAGGAATTCGATCATATCGCGCTGTTCCACGGCTGCACCAAATGGGCGCGTCGCGTCGACAGGGCCGATCGGCTCGATGATTATGTCGATATGGCCTTCACCGCAGCAACCAGCGGGCGTCCCGGGCCAGTGGCGTTGATGGTTCCGATGGACTTGCTGCGCGAAGCTGGGAAGCCACAAACGGCACGTGTGGCTAATCTCGGCACCTTTCCGCTCGATCGCACCATCGCGCCGACAGAGCGGATCGCCGAAGCTGCCGAACTGATCGCCAACGCAAGACGCCCGCTGCTGATCGCCGGCGGCGGTGTGCACCTGTCCGGCGCAGCGACCGAACTTGTGGCACTCGCCGAAGACAATGCCCTCCCGGTCGCCACTACCAACATGGGCAAGGGTGCGATCGCCGAAGACCATCCGCTCGCGCTGGGCGTGTTCGCCAGCAATATGGTATTGGGATCGCACGGCGGGGCACTGGCTGACATGCTGCTGGAGGCGGACGTGATCCTGCTGGTGGGAACCCGCACCAATCAGAACGCGACCGACAGCTGGAGAACCTATCCCGTCGGCGCGCGCTACATCCACCTCGACATCGACCCGTGCGAGGTCGGCCGCAACTATGAGGCGGTGCGCCTGGTCGGCGATGCGCGTGCGTCGCTGCGCGCGCTGTCGAAAGCGCTGGCCGGGCGGCGGACGGGGGAGTCGGCGGCTATCGCCCAGCGGACGACAGCTGCACGGGCGGCTGTCGTCGCACATGCGGCAGCGCTCGGCGAGGGCTGCGAAGGGCGCGTGCGGCCTGAATATCTCATGGCGGAGCTGGAAGCGGCGATGCGGCCCGACGACATCATCGTCGCGGATGCAAGCTATGCCTCGAACTGGATCACGACCTATCTTTCGGCGCAACGGCACGGCCAGCGCTTTCTGCTGCCCAGGGGCCTTGCGGGGCTTGGATGGGGCATGCCGCTGGCGCTCGGTGCGAAAATCGCAAGCCCTGAAAGCCGCGTGGTCGCCGTGGTGGGCGACGGCGGTTTCGGCCATTGCTGGCAGGAATTGGAAACGGCGCGGCGGATGGGCCTCGCCGTCACGGTAATCCTCCTTAATAACGCGATACTCGGTTTCCAATATCATGCCGAAAATGTGCATTACGGCGTCCATAGCGATTCGGTGCGCTTCAGCGACGTGGATCATGCTGCGATCGCGCGCGCCTGTGGATGCGCGGGCGTCCGCGTCGATCGGCCCGCAGATTTCGCGGCGGCGCTCGCCCAAGCGTTGGCTGCGGATCGTACAACACTGATCGAGGTAATGACCGATCCCGACGCCTATCCCCCGATCAGCCTGTTCGAAGGCCAGAGCCACGCCCGCGTGACGACGATGAACGTAGCGGCGGCATGAACGGACGTCCTGTCGTCTGGATCACGGGCGCATCGAGCGGCATTGGCCTGGCCGTCGCCATGCGGCTTGCGGGCAGCGGCTGGCCGGTAGCGATGAGCGCGCGCAATGCCGAGACGCTCGAAGCGGCACGCGCAAGTATAACTGGGACGACGTTCGCCGTTCCGGCGGATGTGACCGACGCGGAGACGCTGAGCCGTGCGGCGGCGGAGATCGCGGCGCGGTTCGGCCCGATCGGCGCGGTGGTGGCCAATGCCGGGCTGAACGTGGGGCGGCGCGCCTGGGGTGACGTATCGACTGCGGACTTCAGCAATGTCGTCGACGTCAATCTGAAAGGCATATTCAACACGATCGACGCCGTTTTGCCCGCGATGCGCAAATCGGCGGGCGGTCGCGTCCTGCTCGTATCGTCCTTTGCCGGTTGGCACGTGACGCCGCAGCCCGGACCCGCCTACACTGCCTCGAAGGCGGCGCTGCTCAGCCTTGCCCAAAGCCTCAACATGGCGGAAATGCCGAACGGTATCTCTGCAACCGCGCTGTGCCCAGGCGAAGTGGTGACGCCGGCGATGCTGCGGCGCACGCCGCCGCCGCCGCCCGAGATGGTGGCGCGGATGCTCCAGCCGGAGGATGTTGCGGCGGCCGTGGCATTCATCCTCGAACAGCCCGAATGCGTAACGATTCACGAACTCGTGCTCACGCCGCGCTGGCACGCAGCCTATAATCGCGTTCCGGGCCCTGCGTCTGGACCGCCAGCCAAGTCGTGATGAGGTGTCTGACATGATCTATGAAATGCGCACATATACGGCCCACCCGGGTCGCCTCGGCCCATGGCTCCGGCTGTTCGAGGAGACGCGCCTGCCGCTCCTCAAACGACATCTGGGTGAACTGGTAGCGGCATTCACGCCCGAGACCGGCACGATAAACCAGCTTGTGCAGATCTGGGCCTATCGCGACCATGCCGATCGCGCCGCGCGGCGCGCGGCGCTGTGGGCGGATCCTGATTGGCTGGACCCGGCGAAAAACACGTCCGACATGCTTCAGAAGCAGGAATCGGTGCTGCTCGTGCCGACACGATTCTCGCCGCTGCAATAGACCGCAGGAGACGGAACATGGATCTCGCCCTTGCCTGCGCCTCGCATACGCCGATGTTGCTTGAGGAAGCGTATTCCGATGCCGCAACCTGCGCAAAGGTGCGCTATTCCTATGATCGGCTGGCGCAGTTCATTCGCGATTTTGCGCCGGAGCAAATCATCCAGTTCTCGCCCGACCATTTTCACGGCTTTCACTATGACAATATGCCGAGCTTCTGCATCGGCGCAGCGGCTCGCTCCTATGGCGACTGGAAGACCGGAACGGGGGCGCTGCGAGTCGATGAGGGTTTCGCGCTCGACATGCTTGAGGCGGTACGCGCCGCGGATATCGATGCAGCGGTGTCGTTCGACATGGTGGTCGATCATGGCTTCGTCCAGTTATGGGAAACGATGTTCGACAAGTTCGACGCTTATCCGATCGTGCCGGTATTCGTGAACGCGATCGCCTATCCGCTGCCGACCTATCGTCGCGCGCGGTTGCTGGGCGAGGCGGTGGGGCGGTTCGCCCGGCTTTCGGGTCAGCGCATCCTGTTCGCCGCTTCGGGAGGACTGAGTCACGACCCGGTGATCCCAATGATCCGTGGTGCGGCACCCGAAGTGCGCGACCGCTTGATCGGGCGTACCACGTTCACACCCGAACAGCAGGCGCGTCGCGAAATACAGGTGCGCGAAGCCGCGCGGCTGGCGATGACCAACAAGGGACCGTCGCGACCGCTCAATCCGGACTGGGACCGTGCATTGCTTGAGACGCTGGCGCGCGCCGACTGGCAGACCACAGATAACTTCACTGCCGAAAACGTGGACGCCACAGCGGGTGCTGGCGGTAACGAGATATTGTGCTGGGTCGCGGCAACCGCAGCCCTTGCTACGGCCGGATCGTTCGAAGTGATTCAGAAGGATTATGTCGACGTTCCCGGCTGGATCGCGGGCATGGCGCATTTTGCCGCGCGACAAGCATAAACAGGCATAAGAACCCGCTCGCGGCTTCGCGCAACCTCGCTCCCCTAACCGGAAAGTTCGGGGGGCAGCAGTTCGTCGGTGAAATTCTGATAGGCGATCGGTCGCAGGAACCGACGCATCGCGAGCGTACCCACTGCCGAGGCGCGCCCATCGGAACTGGCCGGGAACGGTCCGCCATGAACCATCGCGGCATCGACCTCGACGCCGGTGGGCCAACCGTTAAGGATGATCCGCCCGGCCTTTCGCTCCAAAATCGTCAGCAGGTCGCGTGCCGAAATCATGTCGGTAGCTTCGGCGTGCAGCGTGGCGGTGAGCTGGCCCTCAAGCGCCTCGGCGACCATTTGCATCTCGTGCGGATCGCGGCAGGTGACGAGAAGCGATGACGGACCGAAATTTTCGTCCGCCAGATCGCCGTCGGCTACAAAGCTCGCCGCATCCGTACGGAACAGCGCAGCCGCGCAATCATGGGGGCCGGAGCCTACATTGCCACGACTGGCATGCGACACATTTGGATGGTCAGCAAGCCGGTTGAGCCCCGCTTCATAAGCGGCGTGGATTCGCGCAGTCAGCATTGGTGCGGACGCGATATCGTGCAGCAACTCTGCCGCAAGCGCACAGAATTCTTCCCACTCCTTGCTTGCACATCCGATCACGACTCCCGGATTGGTGCAGAATTGTCCGGCAGATGCCGTCAGCGATGCGAGATATCCTTCGGCGATCTCCACTCGCCTGTCAGTCAACGCCTGCGGCAAGAGGAACACCGGGTTTATGCTTCCCATTTCAGCATGCACCGGAATCGGCGCCGGGCGCGCCGCCGCGATTTTCATCAGCGCAACGCCGCCCGCCCGCGAACCGGTAAAGCCGACTGACTGGATCGCCGCGTGCGCGACCAATGCCGCGCCCTGCTCTGTTCCTGCCCCGTTGACCAGGGAGAAGATACCAGGCGGTAATCCACAGGCGGTGACCGCTGCGCATATCGCGCGTGCGACAAGCTCCGAGGTTGCGGGATGCGCGGGATGCCCCTTCACAACGACTGGGCAACCGGCGGCAAGGGCTGACGCGGTGTCGCCGCCAGCGACCGAATAGGCCAGGGGAAAATTGCTCGCGCCGAACACGGCGACGGGCCCGACGCCGATATTGCGGCGGCGCAGATCGGGGCGGGGTGTCGGAAGGCGTTCCGGATCGGCAGTCAGCATGCAGGGCTCCGCCCATCCGTCGCTGCCCAGGAGCGCGGCGAATTGTCGTAACTGGCCGGTCGTGCGCACCAACTCGCCACGCAGCCGGGCGGGCGGCAGGCCTGTCTCCCGGGAGGCGCAGGTCACGATGGAGTCGGCTGCCGCCTCGATTCGTTCAGCAATGGCTTCGAGAAATTGCGCCCGGCGCATTGCGGCAAGCGCGCGATATTCGTCGAATGCGGCTTCAGCCTGGCGGCAGGCACGGTCTATGTCGGCGGTCGTCGCCGACCCGAATTCGGGGCCGATCGCCTCACCCGAACGAGGATCGGTTGCGCAAAAGACGGGTTCAGTACCAGCCACGGGCACGCCAGCGATCAGCATCATGCCTTGTATCGTCATCGCAACGCCTTTCGATCGACAGGGGCATCATTCGGCGTTCGCACGGCGTCGCTTCCTGCAAAGGCGCGCGCAGGCCGCAAGCTCCCACACGGTCACCAGCGGCAGGCCTCGCCGCCGGACGAGATCCATGACGGCCTCGTCATGCGCCGTCCCGAAGATGACGAGGCCGTCCACGCCGCGCTCCAGAAACGCGCGCACGGCATCATATTCCCGCTCGACCGCTATTCGTGCGTTGCGAGCACAAGCTGGTAGCCCGCTTCGCGAACCGCCTCCTGCAAACGGTGCAGCGCATCGGCAAAGGCGGGGTTCAACAAGGTCGGGAAGACGGCGCCGATCGCGAAGCTGCGGCGCGAGGCAAGCGCCCTTACCGCGCCGTTGCTGACATAGCCGAGCTGCTCCACCGCACGCCTGACCGCCGTCAGAGTCACGGGCTTGACCTGCTCCGGCGTCGACAGGGCGCGCGACGCACTGCCGAGCGAAACGCCCGCAAGCTTAGCAACGTCAGCGAGCCTCGCCCGCCGATGGTGCTGCCCACTCATCGTTTCATCGCCTTCCCGATCAACCATCGCAGAGATAGCGGCATCGGGGCTGCCCCGGCAAGCAAACGTGGCAGGCCCTGTTGAAGCGCTTCAGAAAATGCACGCGCCGGCTCTCGGCGAGTAGACAGGCCTATCGCTGGCCTCTACGCGCTTCCCCTCGGCGCCGCCCTTCCCGGCGAGCCAGATCGGAGCGCGAGCGTGACCGAATCCCAGGATACAGCCCGGGCGTGGCTCGCCGAGCATCTGCGCATCTATATCACGACCGACGGCGCCGAGGGCCATGTCGTGGACCTGCGGCCGATGGGTGGGAAAGAGCGGACGACAACATTGCTGCTGAAGACGATCGGACGACGTTCCGGAACGTCGCTCGTCAATCCGCTGATCTATGGGCAGGTGGATGGAGGATATGTGGTCATCGCCTCCAAGGGCGGCGCGCGGGCCCATCCCCCCTAGTATCTCAACCTTATCGCCGCTCCGACGGTCCGCTTTCAGGTCGGACGGGATAATTATCAGGGAAACTGGTGCGTGTTGGAAGGCGAGGAGCGCGTGACGGTATGGACGCGGATGGTTGAGCTTTATCCCCCCTACGCCGATTATCAGGAGGCAACGGAGCGCCGGATACCAGTCATCCTCCTCCTTCCGACGGAGCGTGTGGACACACTCTGATCGACGTCCCCGCAAACCTCGGATGGATCGATCCCATGGCGATCGCCAGCGCGAGATCGTCGGGAGTGTCGCAATCGATCATGAGGCCCGGCCGTTCGATGACGGCGCAATGGCCTCCGGCTTGATCAACGTGCCGCCCTAGGCTTCCCGGTCCGAAGCTGAAACGGAATTCCCGACTCGGCATAACGGCGATCACGTTGGTGCCGATCCGGAGCGAGCGCCACCCCGGCCTGCCCGGCGGCAAGTGTGATCGCCTCCACGTCTTCCACCGTGAGCATCGGCAGATCGGCGTGAACGACCATGAGCGGCGCTCCGGAAAGCGTGTCGAACGCGCCATCCAACTCGACATTGAGCCCCTTTCCGCGATTCTGAACCCAACGATCCTTCCATCCCGCGAGAGGCTCGGCCGCCAGAAGCGCGATTCGGACGATCGCCGGCACCTGTGCCAACACGGAGGCGACATGATCGAACAGCGATCTAGCGAGCGCGGCGCGCTCCTTGGGCGAAAGCCGGGTGGAAAGCCGGCTCTTCCAATCGGCCGCCTTGAAGGGGACGAGCGCCGTCCAGCTCATGCGTCGCCAGGATCGATCAGTGCCCCCGTGATGCGGATGCCCGCTCCATCAACCTGATAGGTCTTGTTGAGAAAGATCAGCACCGAGGTCAGCGCCTCGGCCGCGGCCGAATTGGCGAGCGGGCCGCCGTGCAGGCCGCGCAGGCCGGCCGCATCGGCAAGCGCGACGACCCTGGCGCGGGCCGCCTTGTCATCGCCGAAGACGAGCACGTCGCAGCCAATATCGTCATCGGTGATCAGCTTGTGCGCGGCCACGTTATGAAAGCCGGAAACAACCGCTACGCCATCGCCCAGCAGCCGCTGCGCGCGCACGGCGGCGCTCCCTTCGGCCGGCAACTGCACGCGCATCACTCGAGGTGGCACGAGCGGCACGGTGGTATCGACCACGATCTTGCCGGAAACATGGGGCGCGATGTCGAACAGCGTCGCGTCCTGCGCGGCGAAAGGGACGGTGACGATCACGATGTCACCCGCCGCAGCCGCAGCCGCATTCTCGAGGCCGGCGAGGCAGAAGCCCAGCTCGCTCGCGGTCGCATCGGCGCTTTCGGCCGAGCGGGAGCCGATGATCACCTTGCCCGCCTTGGCCAACCGCCGCGCGATCGCCGCGCCGAGCTTGCCCGTGCCGCCGATCACCGCGATCGTCGCCTCTTCGCTCATGTCACTCTCCCACGGACGCAAGCTCGGGCCTCACGATCGGTTGATAGAGGGTCGTGCGCTGGCGTGCCGCACGCCCCGCCCGAGCGGCGAGCCCAGCCATGCGATCGGGATCGCAAAGCTGGCCGTTCCGGCCGCCGGCGGCGCGCGTGATCGATTCGTACATCAGCGTGCCGCCGAGATCGTTGGCGCCGCCTCTGAGCGCGGCGACCACGCCATCCATCCCAGCTTCACCCAGCTTGCCTGGATGTTCGTGATAAGCGGGTGGAGCACGAGACGGGAGACGGCGTGCATCAGCAACGCCTCACGCGCGCTGGGGCCCGAGCGCGCCCGGCCCTTGCGCCATATTGGCGCCTCCATATGGACGAACGGCAGCGGCACGAGCTCGGTGAAGCCGCCGGTTTCCTCCTGCACGTCGCGAATCGCCAACAGATGCCGCGCCCAGCTCGCATAGTCCTCTACATGACCGAACATGATCGTTGCGGTCGATCTCAGGCCGACACGGTGCGCGGTGCGCATCACGTCCAGCCACTCCGCCGTGCCGAGCTTGTCCGGGCAGATGATCGCGCGAACATCGTCGTCCAGAATCTCGGCGGCAGTGCCGGGCAGTGTGGACAGGCCTGCCGCGCGCTGGCGGACGAGAAAATCCTCAAGCGGGATGCCCAGCGTTGCCGCTCCATGCGTCACTTCGAGCGGCGAGAAAGCATGGATGCGGATGGCGGGCGCGGCCGATGGCGCCCAGCACGTCTAGATAGGTATTGCCGTCATAGGCGGGATGGATACCGCCTTGGAGGCAGACCTCGGTCGCGCCCCGCTCCACCGCCTCGGCGGCTGATTTCCGCCAGATCGAGGCGGTAGGCCGGCCCGCGCATATCACGCGTGCTGCCCTTCGAGAAGGCGCAGAAGCCGCATTTGTAGAGGCAGATGTTGGTGTAGTTGATATTGCGGTTGACGACATAGGTGATCGTCTCGCCCGCTGTCTCGCGATGCAGCCTGTCCGCCGCCTCGATGACGAGCCTTGTCTCCGCCCCGTCGGCTTCGAATAGGCGCACGATCGCCTCGGGATCGAGCCGGTCGCCCGCGGCCGCCCGATCGAGGATCGCGATGATCGACGGGCTGGCCGCCGTTGTCCCGCGCGGCAGAACGGCGGGCATCAGCTCACCGGTGCCGGCGTGCCAGTCATCCGTGACCGGCAGCCCGCGCCCGTCCACGGCACGTCGGACGATGGGTACGATCGCGGGATCGAGCCATTTCGCCGGATCGCGCGCGAAGGCTGGCCCGATCGCCAGCCGCTCCCTCAGCACGCGGCCGGCAGCCGTGGTCGCCCCGTCGAGAATGTCTAGATGCGGCCATGGCGCCTCGGGGTTCACATGATCCGGCGTCACCGGCGACACGCCACCCCAATCGTTCACGCCGGCGCGGAGCAGGGCTGCCAGCTCGTCCGCGGCGTGAAGGTTCGGCGGTGCCTGAATGGTCATGGCCCGGCCCAGCACCAGCCGCGCGACCGCGATCGTCCATAGATGATCGTCGAGCGAGGGCTCGGCATGGCCCCCCATCCTCGTGCCCGGCTTGGCCCGGAAGTTCTGCACAATCACTTCCTGGATATGGCCATGGCGCGCGTGCAGATCGCGGATCGCGACCAGCGCCTCGATCCGTTCCACGCGCGTCTCGCCGATCCCGATCAGCAGCCCCGTGGTGAACGGCACCCGCGCGGGCCCGCCGCCTCGATCGCGGCAAGCCGGCGCGCGGGCAGCTTGTCCGGCGAGCCATGATGCGCTCCGCCCGGTTCCGACAGTCGATCGGACGCCGTTTCCAGCATCAGCCCCATGGAAGCGGAGACCGGACGCAGCGCGGCGTAATCCGTATCATCCATCAGGCCTGGATTGAGATGGGGGAGCAGCCCGGTCTCGGCGAGCACGGCCTCTGCCATTTCGCGCAAATAGGATAGTGTGCTGGCATGACCCGCCAGCGCCGCGCGCGCTGCCGCGTAGCGGTCCTCCGGCCTGTCGCCGAGGGTGAACAGCGCCTCCCGGCAGCCCAAGGCCTTGCCCGCACGGGCGATGGCCAGCACATCGTCGCGGCCGAGATAGGCCTGGCCCGTTCGCCGTGGGGTTTGCGCAAAGGTGCAATAGTGGCACACGTCGCGACACAGACGCGTCAGCGGAATGAAGACCTAGCGCGAATAGCTGACGACCGCACCGAACCCATCGAGCGTCTGCGCCTCGGCCGCGGCGAGGAGCCGATCCAGCGGCATGCTCTTCACCGTCGACCGAATGGTATCCCCGTCCGCCTTCACAAGGTCGGAAAGAATGTCGGTCATATTTTTTCCTTGATCGAGGCGTGTTCGTAGGCGCCGGAGTTCCGGCCGGGAGATATACCTTCCGAAGGTCAGCGCCAAGCGCGGTGGCAGTGACCATCTCAACATTGGTGGAAGCACCGCCTTATCCGCGCGATCTCGCTTTGGACAGAACCAATAACGAGCGAGCTTTGGCAACGCGCCGGGAGCAATGCCTGTGCGGCATCGGATCGTTCACTGCATTCTATTGGATGTTACTGGTGATCTGGAGCATTTCTCTCTAATTCAGGTTGGCGAGTGGAGCGAACGTTTGCCACACGCGGGCCTTGCAAGGGATGATAAAGGGCAAGCCTGGTGAGGCGGCGGGTTGCCCGATTGCGATCGCCGGCTTCGGTTCGTATCGAAATTGGAAGTACAAGCTCAAAAGGGACGTGGGAGAGTTTAGATGAAGGCATGGGATCCGCACAATCCGCCGCTGGTCGACGATTTCAAGGTTAACAAGGAAGTGTATTACTCTCCTGAGTATGCTCAGCTCGAGAAGGACCGGTTGTGGCCCAAGGTGTGGCAAGTCGCCTGTCGGGAGGAGGAGCTTCCAAGTGTCGGCTCTTACGTCACCTATGATATACTGGACGATTCGATTATTGTCGTCCGCACATCGGGCACGGAAATCAAGGCGTTCAATAATGCCTGCCGCCATCGCGGACGCCGTCTGACGACCGATTGTGGCCAGACGAGTAAGTTCGTCTGCCGTTTCCATGGATGGAAATGGCGGCTCGATGGATCGAATTGTGACATTACCGATCAGCCGGAGTTCGGCGGCCTGGATACCTCGACGCTTGGCCTCAAGGAATTCAAGGTCGGGCGATGGGGCGGCTTTGTGTTCGTCAACATGGACCCCGACTGCGTTCCTTTCGAAACCTATATCGCGCCGGTCGCCAAACATCTCGACTGCCTAGAGTTCGAGAAGCAACGCTATCGCTGGTATATTTCCGTGGAGGTGGAAGCCAACTGGAAGGATACCCAGGAGGCCTTCATGGAATCCTACCACGTCGCCTACACCCATCCCACGCTGGAAGCGCATGTCGACAGCCGCTCCTTCAGCCTGGCCCACGGCGATTACGGGCATGGGCAGGTGCGCTTCATTCCGACGGACGCGCAGGTTGTCGGCTATCATTTCGGGGGACAGAATCCGGTCGACGGACGCGCCTCCGCCTATGAGAGCATCCGCACCCAGGGCCACGACATACAAAGCATCTTCAGCGACCGCGACGTGCAGGCGGCGGCGCGGATTCTGACGGAATGTCCCGAAGGCACCAGCTACACTGATGCGCTCGGTACGGCGCTCGGCTTTATGCGCGAGGCGGCCATTGCCGCCGGCGCGGGCTTTCCGAACGTTACGCCACAGCAACTCTATGACGCCGGTTTCGACTGGATAATTTTCCCCAACACCGTCAACGTCCTGTCGCCAACCGGCGGCCTTTGGTATCGGGTATTCCCCACCCGGGACAATAATCCCGATCGCTGCATCTTCGAAATGTACGCTCTTGAACGGTTTACGCCTGGCTCCGAACCGAAGATCGTCAAGAAGCATTTCAAGAATTGGGCGGAATTTCCCGATCTCCCGCCCTTTCTGATAAATGACTTCATCAACACGCCCGAGGTCCACCGGGGACTGAAGACGCGCGGCTTCACGAGTCCCGTGTTCAATCCGGTACAGGAGGTGGCGATCAGCAATTTCCACCGGGTGTTGAAGAAGTATCTCGACGGTGAGATGGAATAGGCTGGGCGATTTTTTCCGCCAGCCTCTGCCGGGCATCATGCCCGCCATGCAGTGCCTGCTGGCGATCGGTGTCGTTCCGCGGGCAAGGGCTGCTGCCAATCGCGCGGATTACGTATGGAAATGCAGGTGCGCGATGATTTATGTGGAGCAGGCTGCGACTGACGAACGGGCGCCTGACCCGGCAGACGCCTCACTTTCCCCCGCCATGGAATGCTGGCTCGAAGCGCATGTAGAGGGCTATCGCGGGCCGGGCACGCTCAGAAAGTTCGGCTTCGGGCAATCCAACCCGACCTTCCGCCTTTCCAGCCCTTCCGGCGATTATGTGCTGCGCCGCAAGCCGTTGGGCGAACTGCTCGCCAAAGCCCATGCCATCGAACGGAAATCCGCGTCATGCAGGCACTGCACGGCAGCGGTGTCGCCGTGCCACGGGTTCATGCCCTGTGCGAGGATACCTCGCTACTCGGCGCGACCTTCTTCGTCATGGATTATGTCGAAGGACGAATTTTCTATGATCAGCGCCTGCCAAGGCTTTCGCCGGCCGAACGCAGCGCGATCTTCGACGACATGAACCGGCTGGTGGCCAATCTCCACCGAATCGATCCGGCGGCGGTGGGGCTGGAACGCTATGGGCGGCCCGAGAACTTCCTTCAGCGTCAGATTGATCTGCCTTGGAAAAACTGGTCCAATTCTGAAGAGAGCCCATTGGGCATGAGAATTGGAGAATTATATGGGACGTCAGCGGTTTACGCCGGAGCAGATCATCGCGAAGCTGCGTGAAGTAGAGGTGATTGTGGGGCGAGGCGGCACAGCGGTCGAGGCCTGTCGGCAGATTGGGATCGCGGAGCAG
>Ga0180221_1001897_pt1 | contig 13001 bp, 14 predicted proteins | sample eDN5th37CKraftMG_FD_151339 | JGI IMG/M metagenome (GOLD analysis project Ga0180221, IMG submission 151339) | Enriched Miracle-Growth compost microbial communities from Emeryville, California, USA - eDNA 5th pass 37_C Kraft MG (version 2) (version 2) ...
GCAACGACGACGTCTCCGGGCTTCAAGTCGGGGGCCAAGCCGCCGCAGACGCCGAAGCTGACGATGCCCCGGCAATCCGGCATCAGGGCGCGCGACAGCGTCTTCGCTAAGTCGTCGTCACTCCGGCGGACGACGCGGACCCCTGGGCCCGCCGCAATGCGCGCCTCGAAAGCCAATCCGACAACGACGATCATGCCCCCAACTCACGCTGCGCCGGCTATTCCGGCCTGTTGACGCTGCCGGGTGTCGATTTGGCCGGCACGAGTCGTTTCGACACCCAGTTGGATAACATGCGTCGCCTTCAGCGCCCATATCCTCGCGGATTGTGTTGTAGTGGTAATATAGTGTGAGAACCCGCTTCAATTGAGTTGGATAGGTGGCCGGCCTGGTCAGAAATACGGTTCGGTCCACTCAAATTCCTTGGGCCGGATGTTCCGTCCTATACAGCGTGCGGCGGCGTAACCGGCAATCTCGCCGGTCTGCGTGCACCACGGAAAGTTCCGCATCACCATGAAGATCGTCTCGTAGGTGAAGGACATCGAGGCGCCGGTGAGGATCAGGTTGTCGATCCTCTTCGACAGGAACGAGCGGAACGGAACCTGGAACGTGTATTTGGCGTGACTGTCCCAATAGAACGTCTTGGTCATCGGCCTGGTCACCGCGTCGCGGAAGCTGCGGCCCTCGCGTGCGTCGTCGATGGAGAACACATACTCGCCGACGGGATGGCGGCCGTCGCGGACGCCGACGAAGCGGCCGACGTCCATCAGCACCGCGCTTTCGAAACCGGGAACGTATTTCCTGAGGAACTTGGTCTCCGCGTCGATGAAGCCGCGCAACTCGCGCCGCGCCATGGCCTCGTCCTCCGCCCGCTCGTCCATGCGCAGCGCCCACTCGTAGGGGACGTTCTGCCACAGGATGAACGTGCCGTCGGCGAGCATCGGCGACATGTCGATCGTCGGGTGGCCGATGTAGAGATCGCCATAGACATTCGTGCCCTTCATGCGCGGCCGGTAAAGGCCGGGCGGAAGGTCGCCCGCCGCGCTCGCCTCGGCGATCAGCTTTGACAGCGTCGGGTCCTTGGCCGACTTCTGGTGCGCCGCGGTGCGCCGGAAATCCACGCCGCTCATGATCCAAAGAAGGCCGCCCGGGATCGGGCGATTGATGCCGTCCCAGTCCGCCGTCGTGGGCTGCCCTCCGCCGCCCGGAATGAACGGAACGCCGGCACGCGCCGCAAGCTGTGCCGTGCCCGAGCCCTCGATGAAAATGCGTCCGGTGATCGCCTGCCGGCCCGAGGCGTTCTCGACGATAATTGCGGTGATAGTGCCGTCGCCGACGCCCTGCTCGACCACCGCATCGACGAACGACGTGCCGTAAAGCGCGGTGACGCCGGCTTCCTTGAGCATAGCCGCCATTACGCTGCCGGCGCCCTCGGGATTGAAGCTGGCGCGGGCGAACGGCTGGCCGGGCTTGTGATAGCGCTCGTAGTGCGACAGCGGATTGCCCGCCCAGTCCGGCAAGGTCTCCTGCGTCGCGGTGTAGATGTAGCCGGACCTGGCGAACCGCTCCATCAACTCGGTATGGATGCCGCCGACCCCGGCATTGGCCGAGCCTTGCAGGCCGGAGGTATGAACACCGCCCGGCATGTCGAAACGCTCCACCACGACGACGCGCGCGCCCATGCGCGCCGCCTTGAGCGCGGCCGCAAAGCCTCCGGGCCCGGCCCCAACGACCACCACGTCAGCGTCATAGGCAACCGGCACCCGCTGCGCCGGCAACGCAATGGCCCGTTGCATGTTGTCTACGGTGGCCAAGAGACGAACTCAGGTGTCGCTGTCCGCCACGTCCGTATCCGGCCGGTCCTTGCCGGACGCGGTTTCGGTGTGCCACTTGCCGTCGGCATCCTCGTATTCGATCACCTCGGTGCGGCCGGGCATGCGCTGCTCCGCGGCGGCCAGGCGCGCGGCAGCAAGGGCGTCCTCGTGGGTCGGAAACGACTCCGAGAACACATCGTTGACCTTGTAGGCCCAGCCGTTGTCGTGCCGGACGATGCGATAGGTGACGTGAGACATCGGCCTCTCCGCAAGAAGGACGCGGCAGCATACAACACGCGGCGTGCGGTCGCCCAGCCATGGTGGGCTTGGCCGGCCACTTAGATTATCGCGGAGAAGCCAGCTGTCAGCGACGGGTGTTTCGTTCGGGCCTGGCGGGCTGCCGCGGCTTGCTATCGACCTGCGGCGCGGCGACGGAAGCCGCCCGGGCTTTCCGAGATTCGGTAAGCCTCGCCTGATAGCCTGGCGAGTCGGTGACAGTTGGAGCGTGGCCCTGCGCTCTCGGCGAACCGGGGAGCATTGCAGCCAGCAATACCCCGCAGGCGAACAAATATCCGGCTGGCATTTTCACAAAATCCCGGTCGATGCAAAGCGCCCGGCCAGAGGGGCGGCGCGCAGCTCAGGGCCGCGCACCGCCCATCTTGACCCAATCCTACGGGCAGAACCAGACCGGTCCCACGAGGACGCAGCCGCGCGTCCGCCAGTCCCGCGGCCGCGCGCCATAACGACGCCAGCCATGCGGAGCCGCGTGCAGGCGCGCACCCGGCGAGTAGCGCCGCGGCGGCGGCGGACGGTGATCATGACGATACTGGACCAGCTGAACACCGTCGGCCTGCATCTGGTCCGCAAGCGAAGCGGCCGGCAAGGCGAAGGCGCTGGATGACAACAGTGCGGCAAGCGCGGCAGGTGCGACCAATTTCAGCACGTCTCTCTTCCTTTCCAGTGAGTTGCGAGGATGTCGGCGAAGCGCCTGAGCGCGAACATTCGAACGATGGCATCGCGCTATTTCATAGCCGAAAAGGGCAAATGGGGAATTTGCCCGAGCCGGGAAGCGTCGCCTAGTAGGGCATAACCAGCGAAACCGGAAATGGTTCCGACGGGATTGCATGCGCTGCCATCCTGACTACGCTTCCCCGCGCCGTTTTGGCGATCATCAGGAGGCTCACCATGGTGTTCAGCGTTGCAAGCAACAGCTTCAAGGACGGAGATTATCTCGGACAGCAGCATGTGCTGTCCGCCGACTTTGGATTCGGCTGTGCCGGGGGAAACCAATCGCCGCATCTGGCATGGTCCGGTGCGCCGGCGGAAACCAAGAGCTTCGCGGTCACCTGCTTCGATCCCGATGCGCCGACCGGCTCCGGCTTCTGGCACTGGCTGGTGGTGAACATTCCGCCGACGGTGACGGAATTGCCGCTCGATGCCGGCAATCCGGCCTGCGGGATGCTGCCCAGGGGCGCGCTGATGACGCGCACCGATTTGGGCAAACCCGGCTACGGCGGCCCCTGCCCGCCGCAGGGCGACCACCCGCACCGGTACATTTTCACGGTGTTCGCGGTCGGCGACACGCTCGATGTCACGGCCGACACGCCCGCCGCGGTGATCGGCTTCAACCTGCATTTCAAGACGCTCGCCAAGGCGGCGATCATGGGACTCTACAAGCGGTGAAGCCCTTCAGCCGGTGTGCGCCGCCGGCCGGCAGCCGGCGAAGCCCGCCTCGATCGCGGCTGGCGCTCCGTCGAGCTTGAACTCCGCCGAGCTGCGCCCGGCGTTCAGCGAGCGGATCAGCACGTAGAGCGTGCCGGACGACGCCAGCTCGCTCGCGAAACGCTCCACCTCCGCCCGGTCCTCAATCACCACGGTCTTGTAGTCGTCGAGGAAGCGGGCGTCGATCTCGTGGCCAGGCTTGTCGTCGAAACGATAGCCGAGGCGCGAATTGCGGTTCGAGCCGACCTTGAAGTTGAACGACAGCCGCACCAGCGGCCGCTTGTCGAAGCAGGTGAGTTGCAGCATCGCCGGTTGCGGGAACGCGACTGTCGAATTGGATGCATTGCGAGTCACCAGCAGCGCGCTTGCCAGTGGCGCCCCGGTGATGCGATCGACCTGGCGCTCGATGCGCCAGTTGCCGGCAGACGCGGTGTTGGCCGTCGTCACCGCCGGGTCGCGCGTCGCGCAGGCGGCGGCGAACAGCGCCGGCGCAAGACCGACGGCGCGCAGATTCGATTGTTGGATCCCCATGCGTTCCCCCCGATCAATTGCTTTGGGGAGAAGTTTGCATCGGGCGAGACCCTGCAACAAGATACCACTATGGCTCTTTGCGGATCATGGAACCATCGGCACCGGCGCAAGTTATATTTTACCGGTCGCTGCCCTCGTAGCACCGTATGCGAATCGTCTTAATCTTCCCGGAACCATCACAACCGCCCCAGGAGCTCACACATGCAATTTTCAAAGGGACTTCGTGCTGCGATGATCGGCCTGGCCGCTTTGGCCGGCGCGGGCCTCTCGTCCACGGCCTATGCCGACAGCGGCAGGATCTCGTTCAAGGTGCTCAAGGGCGGCTGGTTCATCGGCGGTTCCGGCGGCAGCGGCACGCTGTTCTTCCACGGCCGCCGTTATCCGCTGACTATCGGCGGCGTCAGCGCCGGCCTCGTGTTCGGCGGCTCGGAAACCACGTATCACGGCACGGTCACCCACATCCGCTCGCCCTATGACGTGTCGGGCGTCTATGGCGCCGTCGGTGCGGGCGGCGCGGTCGGTGTCGGCGCGCAGATCATCACGCTGCGCAACGAGAAAGGCGCCGTATTGCAGCTCACCGGACGGCAGATCGGCCTGCAGCTCAACGCCGACGTGAGCGGGCTGAGCATTTCGGTCCGGTAGGCGCCAGCCGGCGTCCCGACGAACCTGTTGATTCATCGTTCTCCAGGGGCAACGATTGCGCATGCCGCAGTCGTTGCCCGTTTCGTCTCGCCGGACCGTCGCCGTCGTCGGCCTTGGCAGCATCGGCGGCGCCGTGGGCGGGTGCCTGGGCGAGTCCGGCCAACATGACGTCATCGCCTGCGTGCGGCGGCCGTTGCAGCGGTTCGTCCTGGAGCGGCCGGGCAGGACCGTTAACGTGCCGCTGCGTTTCCTGACCGATCCGGCGGCCGCGGAGCCTGTCGATTGGGTGCTGCTCTGCACCAAGACCCACGAAACCGCCTCGGCCGCACCCTGGCTCGCCCATCTGTGCCGGCCCTCGACAACCGTCGCCGTGCTCCAGAACGGCATCGACCATGTGGAGCGCGTCACGCCGCTCGCCGGCGGCGCCACCGTGGTCCCCGTGATCGTCTATTACAACGGCGAGCGCCTGGCGCCGGACCATGTGCGGCTGCGCACCGTGGGCGAGCACGATGTCGCGGTGGCGGATGACCGGCCCGGACGGGCCTTCGCCGCGCTGCTGCAAGGCACGCCGCTGCGTGTCGGCCTCAGCGCCGACTTCACCACGCTCAAATGGCGCAAGCTTCTTCTCAACGCGGTCGCCAATCCGATCACGGCGCTCACACTGCAGCGGCAAGGCGTGCTGCGGCGGCCCGACGTGCACGCGCTCTGCCTCGCCATTCTCGCGGAAGCAGTCGCGGTCGGCCGCGCCGAGAGCGCCCGCCTTGCCGACGACGAACCCGAGCGCACCATGGCGACGCTTGCGACCTTCGCGCCCGAGCTCGGCACCTCGATGTATTTCGACCGCCTCGCCGGCCGCCCGTTCGAGGTCGAGGCGCTGACCGGCGCCATCGTCGCCGCCGGCGCACGCCACGGCATCGCCACGCCGCTCAACGGCATGCTGCTGACGCTGCTGCGCGCGATCAGCGATGCGGCGGGGAAAAAGAACACAGGCAGTGGCGGAAGCACGAGTCCTGCGGGTTCACGACCGCACTCGCCGCCCTGATCACAGCGCCCTGTTGCTCTCCTTCACCTTCTCCGCCTCGACGTAGACCTCGCCGCCCATTGCATTGAACTTCTCGCTCATCTCGGCCATGCCGAGCTCCTTGTCGTTGAGCGTCGCCGCGTAGTCGCGCACGTCCTGCGTGATCTTCATCGAGCAGAACTTGGGGCCGCACATGGAGCAGAAATGCGCGACCTTGTGCGCTTCCTTCGGCAGCGTCTCGTCGTGGTATTCGCGCGCGGTGTCGGGATCGAGGCCGAGATTGAACTGGTCCTCCCAGCGGAAATCGAAGCGCGCGCGGCTGAGCGCGTCGTCGCGCAGCTGCGCCGCCGGATGCCCTTTGGCGAGGTCCGCCGCATGCGCCGCGATCTTGTAGGTGATGACGCCTTCCTTGACGTCGTCGCGGTTCGGTAGGCCGAGGTGCTCCTTCGGCGTGACGTAGCAGAGCATGGCGCAGCCGAACCAGCCGATCATGGCGGCGCCGATGCCCGAGGTGATGTGGTCGTAGCCCGGCGCGATGTCGGTGGTGAGCGGGCCCAAGGTGTAGAACGGCGCCTCGCCGCATTCCTTGAGCTGCTTGTCCATGTTGATCTTGATCTTGTGCATCGGCACGTGGCCGGGCCCCTCGATCATCACCTGGCAGCCCTTTTTCCACGCGATCTGCGTGAGCTCGCCAAGGGTCTCGAGTTCGGCGAACTGCGCGCGGTCGTTGGCGTCGGCGATCGAGCCGGGGCGCAGGCCGTCGCCGAGCGAGAACGACACGTCGTACCTGCGCATGATGTCGCAGATGTCCTCGAACCGCTCGTAGAGGAAGCTCTCCTTGTGCCGCGACAGGCACCACTTGGCCATGATCGAGCCGCCGCGCGAGACGATGCCGGTGACGCGGTTGGCCGTCAGCGGCACGTAGGCCAGGCGCACGCCGGCATGGATGGTGAAATAATCGACGCCCTGCTCGCACTGCTCGATCAGCGTATCCTTGTAGCATTCCCAGTCGAGCTTGACGGGGTCGCCGTTGACCTTTTCAAGCGCCTGGTAGATCGGCACGGTGCCGATCGGCACCGGACTGTTGCGCAGGATCCATTCGCGGGTGTTGTGGATGTTGCGGCCGGTGGAGAGGTCCATCACCGTGTCGGCGCCCCAGCGGATCGCCCACACCATCTTCTCCACCTCCTCCTCGACCGAGGAGGTCACCGCCGAGTTGCCGATGTTGGCGTTGATCTTCACCAGGAAATTGCGGCCGATGATCATCGGCTCGAGCTCGGCGTGGTTGATGTTCGACGGGATGATGGCGCGGCCACGCGCCACCTCGTCGCGCACGAACTCCGGCGTGATGAACGGCGGAATCGCCGCCCCGAAGCTCTCGCCATCCTTCAGCGCGGCCTCGGCGCGCTCCAGCATCTGCTTGCGGCCGAGATTCTCGCGCTCCGCGACATAGATCATCTCCTTGGTGACGACGCCGGCGCGGGCCCATTCGAGCTGCGTGACCGGCTTGCCGGGAAGCGCGCGCATAGGCTTCGGCGTGTTGGGGAAGGCGCGCGCGAGATGCTTGCCGGTGACGTTGCCGTTATCGACCGGCTGGATCGGCCGGCCCTCGTAGTCCTCCACGCCGCCGCGCTCCCTCACCCATTCGACGCGCGTGCGCCTGAGGCCCTTCTCCACGTCGATGACCGCGTCGTTGTCGGTGTAGGGGCCCGAGGTGTCGTAGACGCGCACCGGCGGCTCATTGGCGGCCTCCGACAGCGCGATCTCGCGCAGCGGCACACGTAAAGCCGGCGCGGCCTCGGGCGCAACGTAAATCTTGCGGGAGCCCTGGATAGGCCCGGTGGTGACCTTCGGGGTGATCAGGTCGGACGGCGTGACGGGCTTGTTCATGATGAGCTCCAGTTGAACGCAGTTCCACGAAGATAGCCGGCGAAGCAGAGGATCGCGCCGAGCACGATCCAGACGATGCCGGTGACGAAGATAGGCTTTTCGCTAGTGAACATGTCCCGGCCGATGCGTTTCACGCTATCCGGGAACAGCAGGCGCGACACACCGGCAAGCGTCGCGATCCAGCCGCCGAGGGTGATGAGGACACGCCAGTCCGCTGCCCAGACGTTGTGATTGAGCACAATCGCCAAGCCTGCGGTCAGCGCGGCGGCCCCGGCGAGATAGACGAGCGGGCGGCTTCTGACGAACTCGGCTGCCATGGCCGTGTAGCTCCGGCGGTTGATGGCCAGGGCCAAGCCAAGCACCAGGATGATCGGTCCGAGCAGGCGCGCAAGGAAGATGGAGGTCTGCATGCGTTTCCGTCCCTTCGCCGGCATGACCCGGATCAGGTTCAAAGGGTCGCCGCGCCGGCGGCATCTCAGCTCCCTGCCTGCGGGAGCACCCCTCGGAACGCAACCACTCTAAACCCGGTCGGAGGCATGTCAACGCGCCGGGGAGAAATCAGCCTCGCAGGCGGCCCGCCGACCGGTGTTTAGGGGTTTGTTAAACATAACAACTAACAGTTGTATTATGCGTTATTATATCTTTTTAAGTTGCTTGCTGCTGGGAGCGGCCCCGCTGGCCACCGCGGCCGACCTGTCCACGCTGCGCCTGCGCGGCACGGTTGATGGGCCGTCTGCTCCGGCAGTCGACGACGAGGTCGCGGTCGCCTCGGTCGGACTGCGCGCCGGCTACGACACCGATCCGACGTTGGCGTCACCGGCCCGGCCGAGCGCCTATCTCGGCGCCGAAGCCGCTTTCGCCTTCGGCCGCAGCGTGGGCGGAGTCACGGCTGGCATGGTCGGCGAGCTGAGCCGCGCCGACTACGGCGCGAGCGGCATCGATCCGGCCGAGCACTATCGGCTCTCCTTTCAACTGGCGAACAAGGACGACGGCCCTCTCGCGCTGCGTTCGACCACCGGCATCGAGGAAACGCGGGCCTACGACGTACGCGCCTTCGAGGCAGTGCAGAGCCTGCGTGCGCGATGGACGGGCGGCCCGGTCCAACCGTTCGCGACCGCAGAGTTGCGCTACGCTTCACTCAACGAAACCAACGCGATCTTTCCGCTATTCCTGCCCGAGGACGAACGCTTCCTGCGCGGCACCGTGATTCCCGGCGTGGCGCTGAAGCAGGAAAAGGCCGAGATCGGCGCCTCGATCAACCTGTCGATGACCCGTTACGCGGACGAGTTCGATGTCTTCGGCTTCCGCCGCGACAACGAACGTGTGCAGCCGTTCCTGTTCTTCCGCTACGGGGACGGTGACTTCACCGTGTTCGCCACGCTGTCGCAGCTTTACGGCTATTGGCACGATCCCGATTTCAGCGACGTGAGGCGCATGCTTTATGAAGTCTCGATCGGCAAGGACGTCGGTCCTTTCACCGTGGACGTGACCATGAAGCGGGTCGCCGCCGACACCACCTTTCCGATCTCGCCGCTCGCCATCACCAGCCTGTCGGAAGGCCGCGTGAGCTGGCCGATCGGCGACAACGACAGGCTGACGCTGCTCGCTCGCGATATCGAAACCGAGTATCTCGACTCGCCATTCTCGGCGCGCAGCTTCACTTATGGCGGCGGCATCAGCCACGCGCTGATGGATGACCTTGCTCTTGGCTTCGAACTCACGCGGACCGACGCCGTGACGATTGCAGGCGACGACGTTGCCGCCACCGCGGCTGTAGTCTCGCTCACCAAGAAATTCGGATCCGGCGGCGCGACACCGGCGTCGTCGCTGCCGCCCTCCGCTGTCGGGCCGCGGGTGTCGTCGCGGCCACCGGCCCTGCCCTGAAATCCCAGAAGCAACTGGTCCGCCCCCGGCTTCGCCGCGGACGATAGCGGGGACGGACCGCGGGCGCGGTCAGGGGGGAATCGGAAGCCGCGCCCTATCGTTCCTCGGGGCAGGAACGATTGCTTACCAGCCGCAGCCGCAACCGCCGTGGCCGTGGCCGCCTGAAGCGCCGCCGCCGAGCAGGGAGCCCAGCAGGCCGCTCTTGGTGTTGACCTTGGCGCCGACGTTGGCCGCAACGTTCACCGCAGCCACCGTGGCGACCTTGCTGACCACGCCTCCGAGCAGGCCGCCCACCAGACCGGCCTTGGCGTTCACGCCGGCGCTGACACCGAGGCCCACGCCGACGCCGAGGCCGGCGGACGCCCTGTTGCCGGCAAAGGCGGGGGCGCTCAGGAGCACCGCGCCGAAAGCTGCGATCATTGCCATTCGTTTCATGACGTTCTCCACAAATGCGAGACTCGCTCGCGCTTTAAGCCGCATCTGCAGTATATAAACGCATAGGTTGTATATTGAGTCGAGAATAACCGGAGCGCGTGGTAAATTGGCTCCGGTAAACTGGCGTGAAAAGGAAAGGGGTCGATATCCCCGCGGGACGCGGCATCCCCGGCATGAGCTCGGGGAGTTCGCGGATCAAATCCGCCGCAGCGGGCGCGCCTCGGTCACTCGGTTACTTGAGGGCGGCGACCTCGGCCTGCCGACGCGCACGCGGCTTGGCGAGTCCCTGGCGCTTGGCGGCGTAGTAATATCCCGCTGCGTAATAATGGACCGCGAGGTTTTGATTGCCGCCGGCCACGCGATAAGCCCCGGCGAGGTAGCGAACGGCGTAGGTGAGATTGGTCTCGGGATCGAGCAATCCCACCGCATTTCCGGTATAACCGAGGCTGCGCGCTGTCTGGAGCTTGATCTGCATCATGCCGTAGTTGCCGGCGTGCACGGCGCGTGGATTGTAGCGGCTCTCGCGTATGATGACGCGATGAACCAGTTCGACCGGCACGCCGTTTGCGGCCGCGTGTTGCGCGACGAGCGCATCATAGGGAGTCTCGGCCCGCGCCGAGGTCGCGATAAGCGGGCACAGTCCTACCAGGGCGATCATCATCGCAAATCGAATCATCGGCCTGTCCTTAATGAGTGGAGAGCAGCCAGAAAAAGACCGGCGATGTGTCAACACTGTGGCGGCCCCATCGCCGGTATTATGGCAGGAGGACAATCATACGGCGGGACTGTTGTTCCACCCAGCGAACACGTTTGTCGCCAACACGAAACAATTGCTGACGGCACCGTTCACGCAGGGTTCAGGGCAGTTGAGCGAACCTTGCGCCCAGATCAGACGTTGATTGGTAGACCTTCAACGGTTTGACGTGGAGAACGACCATGAAGAGGACCTTTGCAGCTCTCGCGACGGCCGCCGCGGTGGCGGCGACGGCTATCGCCGTACCGACCCAGGCCGATGCTCGTTGGCATGGCGGATGGCGCGGTGGCGGTGTCGCCGCCGGCGTTATCGGCGGGCTCGCCGCAGGAGCGCTGATCGCTGGTTCGAGACCCTACTATGGTTACGGCTACTATCCGGCGTATCCGGCCTACGCCTACGGCGGCGGCTGTTACTGGCGGCACGAACGGGTATGGGATGGCTGGGGCTGGCGTATCCGCCCTGTGCGGGTCTGTTACTGATGAACGAAGACCGCTCATTGCGCCGCGGCGCAATGAGCGGCCCGTTCCTGCCGTTCACCGCCCAATATCCGACAAATTAACCGGAATACTGCACCCTGCTGAGCGTGGGCACGCAGGACGGCGCCCATCGCAATCCAAGGTTTCTCATCTTCCTGAGGGGTTGGTCATGAACAAGGTTCTTCCTGCTCTCGTCGCGGCTGGCGCTATCGGCCTTGCTGCGACAGTCGCTCCTGCAACCGCGGACGCGCGTTGTTACGGCTGCGCCGTCGGTGCGGGTGTTGCTGCCGGCATCATCGGCGGCGCGCTGATCGCCGGGGCCGCCAATGCGGCGCCACCGCCCCCGCCGCCGGCCTATTACGCACCTTCGCCGGGCCCGGGCTGCTACTACACCCATCAGCGCGTCTGGGACGACTATTACCATGTGTGGCGGCGCGGACCGCGCGTGCTGGTCTGCCCGTAACGCCAACATCAATGTCAGTGGCGGCGGCCGGCGCGTGGAGCCGGCCGTTTGCTTTTGAGCTCGAAAATGAATCGCTGGCTTCTGCGACGTTTCAATGCTGTCCGGAGTGGAACGGTATGACTATCTTGAGCGTTTCAAAACTGGGAGCATTCGGATAGGAGTCCCCATGGCATCAGCGGCATCAGCCCGCCGAGTCGCGGCTCTCGTCTTGATACTCGTCGCGTCGCTCGCAGCAGCAACCGCCTATGCCGACCCGCCCCGGCGCGGCGGCGCGGCTCCGGCCGCGCGACCATCCTTTTCGCGGCCAGCGCCCGCCGCCAGACCATCGTTTGCCAGGCCCGCGCCGATGGCGCGGCCTTCCTTCGCACGGCCTTCCTTCGCACGGCCCGCCCCTGCGGCGCGGCCGTCCTTCGCACGGCCCTCCTTCAATCGTCCATCCGCCACGTCGCGGCCGACGTTCTCGCGACCGCCGTTCGCAAGACCGGGTCGCACGGCGCCGTCCATGGCGACGCGGCGTTTCAACCGGCCGACTGTCCGTAACGGCACGCCGCGCGCGACCATGCGCGCCAATACTCGTCGTCCGAATATGGCTGTGGCGCGCCCCAACATGGCCCGGACCAACGCGAATACCGCGCGGACCAACGGGCCCAATGCCGCGACCTTCCATCGCCAGCAAGCGATCGACCGGACGCGCAACTGGCGTAACCGCGCCGCTGCCAATCGCGCCATTTCCCGCGCTGCGCGACAGGATGCCCGCGAGTTCCGGGCCCGCACCGCGGCGCGTACCGCCGCAACTGCAGCGGCGCTTGCCGTTGCGACCACTCACCCCAGGCAGATGCACGCGGGCGGGCCGAGGCAAACGGGCGTCGCCTTCGCGGCGCGCCAGCACGCGCACGCGCAATGGTACGGCAACTGGCGGCGCCATCGCCGCGCCTTCGGCTGGTTCGGCCCGGTGTACTGGCCTTACGCCTACGACACCGTGTTCGCCGATGTGTTCTGGCCGGGCTATGCCTCCTACTATGACGACGCCTATGACCCGTTCTGGGACTATGGCTATGACGACATCTACGCCGGGCTGTTCAGCCCCTACGGCTATGATGACCTGGTTGCGTCGGCGGCTCCGCCGGCGACACGCGGCAGCACCGCGACGCGGGGAACGGCACCGCCGCAGACCAGCGATACGACCTCTTCGATCCAGCAGCTTGCGCCGTTGTGCGGCGACGACTCGCGCGATGTCGCCGGCGTGCCGATCGACCAGATCCAGGCGGCGGTCGAACCCAACGAGGAGCAGCGCGCCGCGCTCGACGCGCTCGGCGATGCGTCGGTAAAGGCGGCGCAGATCGTCAAGGACGCCTGTCCGAAATCGGTCGCG
>Ga0180221_1001899_pt1 | contig 12999 bp, 15 predicted proteins | sample eDN5th37CKraftMG_FD_151339 | JGI IMG/M metagenome (GOLD analysis project Ga0180221, IMG submission 151339) | Enriched Miracle-Growth compost microbial communities from Emeryville, California, USA - eDNA 5th pass 37_C Kraft MG (version 2) (version 2) ...
CTCCTTGCTCGGGTAGTTCGCGACGTCCTGCCATGCGGCCCACATCGTCGACAGCGTGCCGGACAGCCCGGTCGTGGCCGGCTCGCCGGTGGACGACTCGAGCTGGGCGTACGCCTCGGCCCGCGCGGACAGGTACGCGGAGCTGGACGTCGCGACGCGCACCTTGGCGTCGAGGAAGACGTCGGCGAGGCGGTCGACGCTGCTGATGCGTGTGCCCTGGCCGACGCCGTTGCTGGTCGAGAACATGGAAGGCACCTGGGTCGCGGAGACCGACGAGAACGTCACGCGCTGGCGGGTGTACCCCTCGGTGTTCGCGTTCGCGACGTTCTGCCCGGCCACCTCGAGCGCCTGGCGCTGCGCGATCAGCGAGCTCAGCGCGGTGCCGAGTCCGGCGAACGTGCTCACGGTCGTCCTCCTGTCGCGCGTCGCCGCGCGGGTCGTGGGGGTCCGGGGGCCTGGCGGCCTCGCCGGTCCGGGTCAGAGCGTACGGTCGACGAGCAGGGCGCCGGCGTCGCCGCCGGAGGACCTGCCCGTGTCGTCGTAGGTGTGGACGTCGTGCAGGGACGCGAGCGTCTCCTGGGTGGCGCGGTGCGACATCGCGAGCAGCTCGCGGTTGCCGTCCGCGAGCTGGGAGATCTCGGCGGTGAGGGCGGCGAAGCCCTGGCGGTGCTGCAGGAGCAGCTCGTCCCAGGGGGCAGGGGCGGCCGCGGCGAGCTCGGCGAGGCTGACGCCGTCCGCCAGGCCCAGGCGCGCGCACGCGGCGCTCGCCTCGACGGCGCGCGCGAGCTCGGCCTCGCGGATCTGCGCGAGGACGCTCTCCACCTCACGGGTCGCGTGGGCGAGCCAGCGGGTGCGGCCGCTGGTGAGGAGCAGCTGCTCCTCCTCGAGCTTGAACAGCAGCAGCTCGAGCAGGGTGCGCTCGTGCCACAGGACCTCGGACAGCTTGTCCAGAGCCATCGGTCACCTCCTTCGTCGTGCAGCGCCGCGTGTGGGGCGCGGACGACCTGTCGCTCGCACCTATCGGCAGCGCCGCCGAGATGCTGAACGGTCGAGGGGCCGCGTGCACATTCTCCGCTCGCGGGGGGTGGCACCGGTAGTCCTGAGGGGGTCCGGGTCGGGTCCGGGGAACGGCTGTGGCAGCGCTTCCGACCTGGACAGTTGTCTAGTTAAGGGTTCAACTGCTCCGTTCGAGTGTGACCTTGATCACATCGAATGTCGAAACGCTTCGACCGGTCGGGTGTCTATGACTGATGTCATGGCAGGTCACAGCGCCTGGGTGTGATGACAAGTACGGACACATCGTTTCGAAACGCCGTCGAGGCCGTTCACCCGGGTCGCGAAAGGTCGCGTTCAAGCCAGGGCCGTCGGGCGCCGACGGCACTGTCGTGAGCACGGACATCGATCGAGACGCCCTCGTCCTGGAGAACCTCGCCCTGGTCGGGTACGCCGTCAGCGAGCTGCTGCGGCGCGTCCCGCCGACGGTCACCCGGGACGACCTCGCCTCCGCCGGCAGCCTCGCGCTCGTCCTCGCGGCGCGGTCCTACGACCCGGCGACCGGCGTGCCGTTCCCCCGGTACGCGTCCCTGCGGATCCGGGGCGCACTCGTCGATGCGCTTCGCTCCATGGACTGGGCCAGCCGCGGCGCCCGCCAGCGCGTCCGCGAGCTGCAGCACACCACCGAGCAGCTCACCGGTGCGCTCGGCCGCCCGCCGTCGCGGCAGGAGATCGCCACGGCGATGGGCACCGACGTCCAGCACGTCGACGAGACGCTCGGCGACGCGACGCGCACCGTGCTGTCGCTCGACGTCAACGACGGCGTCGCGATCGCCGACCTCGTCGTCGACCGCGAGCGGACGCCCGAGCAGGCCCTGCTCGCCAACGAGCGCGTGCAGTGGCTCGCCGCCGCCGTGGACGTGCTGCCCGAGCGCCTGCAGACCGTCGTGCGCGGCATCTACCTCGAGGACCGCTCCGTGGCCGAGGTGGCCGACGAGCTCGGCGTGACGCAGTCGCGCGTGAGCCAGCTGCGCACCGAGGCGCTCGCGCTGCTGCGCGACGGCCTCAACACGCACTTCGACCCCGAGCTCGTGCCTGCGGCCGAGCGTCCCGACGGTGTCGCCGAGCGGCGCCGCCAGGCCTACTTCGCGGCCATCGCGAGCCGGACCGCCCAGCGCGCGTCCGCCCAGCGGCTGTCGTACGTGCCCGAGCCGGCGCCGGCCGCCGACGCGCGCACCGGCGTGCGGACGCACCAGACGACCGCCTGACCACCGACTCGGGAGCTCGCGGCGAAGTCGTCGCCGCGAACTCCTCAGCACCGGCCGAACGCGCCCGATCGACAGGGCGTGCCCACGGATGGGCCGGCCAGGACCCGACTCAAGGAGGACGATCAACATGGGTCTCTCGATCAACCAGAACATCGCGGCGCTCAACTCGTACCGCAACCTCTCCAGCACGCAGAACGACCTGAGCAAGTCGCTCGAGAAGCTCTCGAGCGGTCTGCGCATCAACCGTGCTGCTGACGACGCGGCGGGCCTCGCGATCTCCGAGGGCCTGCGGGCTCAGATCGGTGGCACGAAGCAGGCCGTCCGCAACGCTCAGGACGGCATCTCCGTCGTCCAGACCGCTGAGGGCGCGCTCACCGAGACGCACTCGATCCTGCAGCGGATGCGCACGCTCGCCGTGCAGGCGTCGAACGACGGCGGTCTGTCGACCGACGCCAAGACGAACATCCAGGACGAGCTCGACCAGCTCAAGACCGAGCTCACCCGGATCGCCGACACCACGCAGTTCAACGGCAGCAAGCTCCTGGACGGCAGCTACCGCGGCACGTTCCAGGTGGGCGCGAACACCTCGGCCGCCGACAAGATCGTCGTCGACCTGGTCCGCGCGAACGGCATGAGCACCGAGGGCCTCGGCCTCGCGGGCATCAACGTCACGCAGTCGGCGGCGGGCGCGAGCACGGCGGCGACGGTCAACGCGGTCGCCGGCGGCACGCCTGCGCCGGGCACGCTGACCATCACGACGCACACGGCGGCCGGCGCGGCCGTCGTCCTGGACGCGGACAAGTCGTTCGGCGCGGCGGGCCTCTCCGGCACCATCTCGGTGGGCGGCAAGAGCCTCGACCTCAGCTCGATCGACTTCAGCAAGGCGGACGGCACGGGCGCCGGCACGGCGGACCTGGCCAAGCTGAACGCCGCGCTGCAGAGCACCTTCGGGGCGTCGTTCCCGGCTGCCACCATCGACACCGGCAACATCGTGATCACCGGCGCCACGCCGGACGGCGCGGACTCGGCCGCGGTCGTGGCCGCCAAGTCGCCGGTGTTCACCGAGAAGTCGGGCGCGTCCGAGGCGATCGACCTGATCGACGACGCGATCACCAACGTCTCGGGCGTCCGCTCGCAGCTCGGTGCGGTCCAGAACCGGTTCGACCACACCATCAACAACCTCAACGTCGCGGTGGAGAACCTGTCCGCGTCGGAGAGCCGGATCCGCGACACGGACATGGCCCAGGAGATGGTCGCGTTCACCCGCTCGCAGATCCTGTCGCAGGCGGGCACCGCGATGCTGGCGCAGGCCAAGTCGCTCCCGCAGAGCGTGCTGCAGCTCCTGCAGTGACCCCCGCATGACCCGGGTACCGGGTGCGTGACCGTGATCCTCCGTCGTCGGTCCCGCACCCGGTACCCGTACCGGGGCGCCGTCCGGCGCCCCACCGGCCCGACGAGGAGGAGGCTGTCATGGGATCGGCGATCGACGGGCTGGTCAGCGGCCTGGACACCACGGCGCTGATCGACAGCCTCATCACGCTCCAGGCCGGCAACCAGTCGCTGCTCAAGACGAAGCAGTCGAAGGCCAGCTCGCTCGTCTCCGCGCTGCAGACCCTCAACACGAAGGTCGCCTCGCTCGCGGAGCAGGCTGCCACCGCGGCCAAGGCCTCCTCGTGGCAGGCCGTGAAGGCCACCTCGTCGTCGACCGGCGTGACCGCGACGACGACCGCCGGCGCCCAGCCGGCCACGCTCTCCCTGCGCGTGAGCGCCGTCGCCGCGTCGCAGTCCTCCCTCCTGACCCTCCCCGCCGCGGACGAGCTCGGGTCCTCGCCGACGTTCACGGTGACGCGCGGCGGCGAGACGGTCACCGTCACCGCCGCGACCGGCTCCATGGCCGACGTCGTCGAGGCGTTCAACGCCTCCGGCGCCGGCGTGCGGGCCACCGCGATCAAGGTCCCCGAGCTCGACGACCAGGGCCAGCCCACGGGCCTCACCTCCTACCGCCTGCAGCTCACCGGCACCGAGACCGGCACCGCGAACGGGTTCACCGTCGCCCTCGTCGGCACCGACGGCCCGCAGACCCTCGCGCTGGAGACGGTCCGCGCGGCGTCCGACGCCGCGATCACGCTGTTCCCCGGCACCGCGTCGGCGCGCACGCTGACCTCGTCGAGCAACACCTTCGAGGGGCTCATGACGGGCGTCGACGTGACCGTCACCGCCGTGACCGCGGCCGGCGAGGCCGACGTGACGGTCACGGTGGCGTCCGACACGGGCGCGCTGCGCTCGCTCGGGCAGAACCTCGTCACCAACCTCAACCTCGTCCTCACCGAGATCTCGTCGCGGACCAAGTCGACGACGTCGACCGCCTCCGACGGCAGCACCCTCGTGACCGGCGGGCTGTTCTCGGGCGACGCGACGATCCGGTTCCTGCAGCAGACGCTGCAGTCGGAGGCGTCCGCGCCCGTGGGCGGGGTCTCGCCGGCCGACGTCGGCGTCGTCATCGGCAAGGACGGCAGCTTCACCTTCGACCAGGCGAAGTTCGACGCCGCGCTCGCCGCCGACCCGCAGAAGGTCCAGACGATCCTCACCACGGTCGCCGACCGGCTCGCGAAGACCGCCAAGAGCGCGTCCGACAGCGGCACCGGCAGCCTCACGCTGAGCATCCAGTCGCAGCAGTCGCTCGTGAAGGACCTCGGCACCCGCATCTCCGACTGGGACGACCGCCTCGCCGCGCGCCGCGAGTCCCTGCAGCGCGTGTACGCGGCCCTCGAGACCAGCCTGTCCAACCTGAACTCGCAGTCGAGCTACCTCGCGAGCCAGATCGCGGCGCTCACCTCGAAGTCGAGCTGACGCGCCACCCGAGGAGGACCTCATGTACGACGCACGATCCGCCTACGTGGCGACCGCCGTCGAGACGGCCGCACCGACCCGGGTGGTCACGCTCCTGTTCGACCGCCTGCTGCTCGACGTCGACCGCGCCGCGAGCGCGCTGACCACCGCGGACGCGACGGCCGCTGCCGGCCACCTGCAGCACGCCCAGGACATCGTCGCCGAGCTCATGTCGAGCCTCGACGCGGACGCGTGGGACGGCGGCCCCGGGCTGATGTCGCTCTACACGTACCTGTTCTCCGCGCTGGTCGACGCCGGCGTGCACGCGGACGCCGAGAAGCTCGCCGAGTGCCGGTCGATCGTCGCGCCGCTCGCGGAGGCGTGGCACGAGGCCGCCGCCTCGCTCACCGCGGCGGCTCCCGCACCGGCGCCGGCCGCGTCGGGCCTGCTCGGGGTGGGTTGACGTGGCCACGGCGACGGCGCAGGACGTGTGGACCGCGCGCTGGCAGGAGGCGCTGACGGCGCTCGAGCTCGACGTCGCCGCCGCCGAGGAGCTGCTGCGCGTCGCCCACCTGCCCGACGTCGAGGACGTCGCGCGCGTGTCCGCGTGGCGCCCGCCGGCCGACCTGGGGCCGCTGCCGGCCCCGCTGCTGCTGCGCGCGCAGACGCTGCTCGAGCGCCAGCTCGACGTCGCGCGCCGGACCGCCGAGGCCGCGGCCGTCTCGCGCCGTCACCTGGCGGCCGCCCGGGCGATGCGTCCGCCCATGTCCGAGGTGCCCGTCTACCTCGACGCGCAGGGCTGAGCACCCACCTCGGCCGAACGGGTGAGGCCGCGAGAACGGCCCAGCTGAACTCCTCAACGACGCCCCCCGCCCGCCGATGGGCGGGACGAGCACGGATCGCTCGACCCTGAGGCCACGGAACGGCCGCCCCCCTCTCGTGGATGAGGCGAACTCGTGGGCCTTTTCGACTCCGTGAGCTATGTCGCGGTCGGCAGCGCGCTGGACGCGCTCGCGCTGCGCCAGCGCGCCATCGCGGACAACGTCGCGAACCTGCAGACCCCCGGCTACCGGGCGCGCGTCGTCGACTTCGAGCAGGCGCTCTCGCGCGCCGTCTCGAGAGGGTCGGGCGACGCGTCGGCCACCGTGCGGCGGTCGCTCGCCGCGACCCGTGAGGACGGCAACAACGTGGACATCGACGAGCAGACGCTGCTCAACATCGAGACCAACCTGCGCTACCAGCTCGCGACGCAGGCCGCGTCCGGGCAGTTCAGCTCCGTCCGCGCGGCGATGAGGACGTCCTGATGGGGATCTTCGGCGCGATCGGCATCGCGGGCTCCGGCCTGACCGTGCACCGGGCGTGGCTCGACGCGGTGTCCGACAACCTGGCCAACATCTCGACGGTGCGCCCCTCGGACGAGGAGGCGTTCCGTGCGCGCTACGTCGTCGCGCAGGAGACGCCCGGGACCGAGGGCGGCGTGCGCGTCGCCGGTGCGGCGTTCGGCTCGGCCGAGGGCCGGCTCGTCTACGAGCCCGACAACCCGCTCGCGGACGAGCAGGGCTACGTGCGCTACCCGGACATCGACATGTCCAGCCAGATGACGCAGCTGATCATGGCGCAGCGGGGGTACCAGGCGAACGCCGCCGTCGTCGACCGCGCCAAGGAGACCTACACCGCAGCACTGCAGATCGGACGGTCCTGATGCCCGCCCCCGTCGCCGCCGTGGGAGCCGTCGGCTCCGCGGCCGCCGCCTACTCCGTCGCCCCGACGACCGCAGCCGGCCCGCTGGGCACCGGGGCCGCGTCCGCGGCGTCGGCCGGGAACGGTGCCGCCTTCGGCTCCGTGCTCGGCTCGATCGACTCCCTGCAGCAGATGCAGAGCACCACCGCCGACCTGGCCGTGAAGGCCGTGACCGGTGACCTGGAGAACGTGCACGACTACACGATCGCGGCCGCCGAGTCGTCGCTCGCGCTCGAGCTGACGGCCGCCGTCCGCAACAAGGCCGTCGACGCGTTCACCGAGATCATGAGGATGCAGGCCTGATGCCCGCGCAGATGCAGGCCGCCGTCGGGCGGCTCACGGACGCGGTCAAGCAGTTCTCCATCGCGCAGCGCACGCTCGTCGTGATCGGCATCGCCGTGCTGCTCCTCGGCGGCGTGGCGCTCTCGTCGTGGATGAGCCGCCCGGCGATGAGCCCGCTGTTCACCAGCCTCTCCGGCGCGGACGCGGCGGCTGTCGTCGACGAGCTCGACGCCCAGGGCATCTCCTACGAGCTCGCCGACGGCGGCTCGACGGTGCTGGTCCCCGCCTCGCAGCTGTACACGCAGCGCATCCACCTCGCCGCGGCCGGCATCCCGGAGAACGCGGACGGCGGCGGCTACTCGCTGCTCGACGACATGCCGATGACGTCCAGCGAGTTCCAGCAGCAGAAGACGTACCAGCGCGCCCTCGAGGGCGAGCTCGCCAAGACGATCGGCGCGATGGACGGCGTCGAGAGCGCGACCGTGCGGCTCGCGATGCCCGAGGAGACCGTCTTCACCGACGTCAAGGCGGAGCCCACCGCGTCGGTGTTCATCCGGACGCGGGCGGGCAAGGACCTCACGACCGACCAGGTCGAGGCGATCACCCACCTGGTCTCGGCCGGCATCCCCGACATGGCGACGACCGACGTGTCCGTCGTCGACGCGTCCGGCAAGGTGCTGTCCGCGGTCGGGACCGGGACGACCGGGACCGGCGTCGGCGAGGCCAGCGACTACGAGTCGCGGGTCGCCGCGTCCGTGCAGCAGCTGCTCGACCGCGTCGTCGGCGTGGGCAAGTCGGCGGTGACCGTGACCGCCCAGCTCGACTTCGACGAGACGCAGCGCACCACCGAGACGTTCGGCTCGACCGAGGGCACCCCGCCGCTCGCGTCGTCGACGAAGACCGAGAGCTACAACGGCTCGGGCGGCGCCGCCACGGGCGTGCTCGGCCCGGACACCGACGTGACCGGCCCCTCCTCGGCCAACGAGGGGGGCAAGTACACCTCGAAGTCCGAGGACGTCACGAACGCCGTCAACAAGACCACCGAGGTCGTCAAGGCCGCGCCGGGCTCCGTCGAGCGCCAGTCGGTCGCGGTCGTCGTCGACTCCCGGGCCGCCGCCGCGATCGACCTCGTCGAGCTGCAGGCGACGATCGCCGCCGCCGCGGGCATCGACACCGAGCGCGGCGACACCCTCGCGCTGCAGGCCGCGCAGTTCGACACGTCGGGCGCCGAGGCGGCGGCCGAGGCGCTGGCCGCGGCGGACGCGGCGGCCAAGGCCGAGGCGCAGCAGGACCTGATCCGTCAGGCGGGGATCGCCGGCGTCGTGCTCCTCGTCGTCATCGTCCTGGTGGCGGTCGCGGCCCGGCGCTCGCGCAAGGCGCGGCGCGAGACGGTCGACATCGGCATGCTGCCCGTGCTGGACGGCGCCGGCGGCGCCGCCGGTGAGCTCGAGGGCGTGGGCGCGGACGACCTGCCCGTGCTGCCGCCCGCCCCGGTGCCCGCCGCGCCCGACCCGGTCGCGGTCAAGCGCGCCGAGCTCTCGGCGCTCGCCGACGAGCAGCCCGAGGAGGTCGCCGACCTGCTGCGCAGCTGGCTCGCCGTCCCGAACGGCCGCCGCTGATGGCCGTCGCCCTGCCCGGCCCGCAGAAGGCCGCGATGCTCCTCGTCCAGCTCGGCCGGGACCGCGCGGCGCGCGTCATGCAGTCGCTCGACGACGCCGAGATCGAGGAGCTGACCGCCCAGATCCTGCGCCTCGACCGCGTGGACCAGGCGCTGGCCGACGCGGTGCTCGAGGAGTTCTACGACGCGTCCGTCATGGGTGCGGGCGTCGGCGGCGGCGCGGGCCTCGCCCAGCAGCTGCTCGAGGCGTCGCTCGGCGCCGAGCGGGCCGCGGACGTCATGGAGCGCCTCCAGGTGCACATGGCCGGCCAGCCGTTCGAGTTCCTCCAGCAGGCGGACGCGCGCCAGGTCGTCTCGCTGCTGTCCGGCGAGCACCCCCAGGCGATCGCGCTCGTGCTCGCGCACCTGCGCCCGGACCACGCGTCGGCGATCCTCGCCGGCCTCGAGGCCGAGCTGCAGGGCGAGGTCGCGCACCGCATCGCGCTCATGGAGCGGGCGTCGCCGGACGTCGTCGCGGTCGTCGCCGAGCAGCTGCAGCGCAAGGCGTCCGCGGTGCTCGCGCCGCGCGAGCTCGCCGCCGTCGGCGGCGTGCAGCCGCTCGTCGAGATCATCAACCGCGCCGACCCGACGACGGAGAAGGCGATCCTCGAGGGCCTGGCCTCGCTCGACGAGACGCTCGCCGAGGAGGTCCGCAGCCGGATGTTCGTTTTCAACGACATCGTGCTGCTCGAGGACCGCGCGATGCAGATGGTGCTGCGCCAGGTCGAGACCGCGGAGCTGTCGCTGGCGCTCAAGGGCGTCAGCGACCCGGTGCGCGAGACCGTGCTGCGCAACCTCTCGGAGCGGGCGCGCGAGAACCTCGTCGAGGAGATCGAGATGCTCGGCCCCGTGCGTCTCTCGCAGGTCGAGGAGGCGCGCGCGGGCATCGTCCAGACCATCCGCAAGCTCGAGGAGAGCGGGCAGATCGTCATCCGCCGCGAGGGCGAGGACGAGTACGTTGCGTGACACCGTCGAGCTGCCCGCGCTCGCCGTCGCCGCGGCGCCGGACGAGCGTGCGCGCGCCGAGGGCTTCGCGGCCGGCTACGCCGCGGGCGCCCGCCGTGCCGCCGCCGACGCCGCGCAGGAGGCCGCGCGCGTCGCGGCCGTTGCGGAGGCCGACGCGCACGTGCGGGCGGAGGCGACGCGCTCCGCGCTGGCCGCGCTCGCCGCGGCCGCCGACGCGGTGCGCGCGCTGACCGCTCCCGTGCTCGCCGAGGGCACCGCGACGCTGCACCGGGCGGCGCTCGAGCTCGCGCAGGCGGCGCTCGGCGTCGAGCTGCTCGACGCCGAGCACGGGGCGCGTGCGGCCCTGGCCCGCGTGCTCGCAGCCGAGCCGGGCCCGGCACCGGTCCGGGTCCGGATGCACCCCGCCGACGCGGCGCTCGTGCGCGCCGCCGCGACCGCGCTGCCCGAGGGCCTCGAGCTCGAGGACGACCCCACGCTGGGCCGCGGCGACGCCGTCGCGCACCACGCGGACGGCCACGTCGACGCGCGGCTCAGCGCCGCGTTCGACCGTGCCCGCCAGGCGCTCGAGCAGGCGCAGGGGCACTGATGACGACGACGACCCCCGCCCCCGTCCTGGACGCGCTGCGCCCGCAGCTCGTCGGCACGCTGCGCACCGTCGTCGGGCTCACGCTCGACGTCGTCGGCACGCGCAGCGCCGTCGGCGACCTCGTGCGGGTGGGCGACGGGCCGGACGCGGTGCTGGCGGAGGTCGTCGCGACCGCGGAGGGCACCGCGCGCTGCATGCCGCTCGGCGCGACACGCGGCCTGCGGGCCGGCGCCCCCGTGCGTCCCGCCGGCGCGCTGCGGGTGCCCGTGGGCTCCGGCCTGCTGGGACGGGTGCTCGACGGGCTGGGCCGCCCGATCGACGGCAAGGGCCCGCTGCGCGCCCAGGCGTGGGTCCCGGTCGACGGGCACGCGCCGCACCCGCTGGAGCGCTCGCGCGTCGACACGCCGCTCGACCTCGGCGTGCGGGTGCTCGACACCCTGGTCACCGCGGGGCGCGGCCAGCGCCTCGGCCTGTTCGCCGGGTCGGGCGTCGGCAAGTCGAGCCTGCTGTCGATGATCGCGCGCGGCACCGAGGCGGAGGTCTCGGTCATCGCGCTCGTCGGCGAGCGCGGCCGCGAGGTGCGCGAGTTCCTCGAGGACGACCTCGGCCCGGAGGGTCTGGCGCGCAGCGTCGTCGTCGTCGCGACGTCCGACGAGCCGCCGCTGGTGCGCATGCGCTCGGCGTTCGTCGCGACGCGCATCGCCGAGCACCTGCGCGACGAGGGCCGCCACGCGGTGCTCATGATGGACTCGCTCACCCGCGTCGCGATGGCGCAGCGCGAGATCGGGCTCTCGGTCGGCGAGCCGCCGGCGACGCGCGGCTACCCGCCGAGCACGTTCGCGCTGCTCGCCCAGCTGCTCGAGCGCGCAGGCACCGGCCCGACCGGCTCGGTGACGGGGCTCTACACGGTCCTCGTCGACGGCGACGACCACAACGAGCCGATCGCCGACGCCGCCCGCTCGATCCTCGACGGGCACGTCGTGCTCGACCGCGCGCTCGCCGTGGCCGGCCACTTCCCGAGCGTCGACGCGCTCGGCTCGATCAGCCGCGTCGCGTCCCGCGTCACCACGGCGGAGCAGCGCGCGCTCGCGCAGCGCCTGCGCTCGGTGATGGCCGCCCGGCGCCGCGCGAAGGACCTGCTCGACGTCGGCGCGTACGTGACGGGCTCCGACCCGCTCGTCGACGCCGCCGTCGCGCACGGCGACGCGATCGACGCGTTCCTGCGCCAGGGCATGGGCGAGGCGGCGCCGGCGGCGCAGTCGTGGGCGCACCTCGGTGCGCTCGTCGAGATCCTGGGGGAGCAGCGATGACCCGTCCCTTCCCGCTGGCCGGCCTGCTGCGCGTGCGCGCCCGTGCCGAGGAGCAGGCGGCCGCCGAGCTCGCGGCGTCGCGCCGGGCGGCCGAGCGCGCCCGCAGCCGGTCCCGCGAGGCCCGCGAGGCGCTCGCCGGCTCGACGCTGCCGTCCGGGTGCGACGAGCTGGCCTGGACCGCGGCCGTGGCCGGCCGGACGATGCTCGCCGGGCTGCTCGCCGAGGCGGAGGTCGCCGCCGGCCGCGCCGACGAGCAGGTCGACGCCCGCACGTCCGAGTGGTCCGCCGCGCGGCGGGACCTGCGCGTGGTCGACCGCCTCGCGGAGCGGCACGAGACCGCCGAGCGCGTGCGCGAGGAGCACGCGGAGCAGGTCGTCCTCGACGAGGTCGCCTCCCGCCGTGCCGCCGTGCCGCCGAGCACCCTCGGGGAGGTGCGGTCATGACCATCGCCACCGTCCAGGCACGCGTCGCCGAGCTGCGCGCGCTCGTCGACCCCGCGTCGTTCGCGACCGCCGCCTCCTCGTCCGCCACGACGTCGGCGTCCGGCTCGGCCGCGTCGCAGTTCGCCGCGGCGCTCAGCACCGCCGCCACCGGCACGACCGGGACCTCGACGGCGACGGCGACGGCGACGGCCGCGCGGCTCGACGAGTCGCGCAGCATCGCGCCGGGCTCGGGCGTCACCGCCCAGGACCTCGTCGCCGCCGCCAAGAAGTACCAGGGCGTGCCGTACGTGTGGGGCGGGGAGTCGCTCTCCGAGGGCGGGCTCGACTGCTCCGGCCTCGTGCTGCGCTCGCTCACGGACCTCGGCATCGCGGACGGCGTGCCGCGGGTGGCCCGGGACCAGCAGCGGCTCGGCACCAAGGTCGCCTCGCTCGACGAGGCGCTGCCCGGTGACCTGCTCGTGTTCAACGGCGGCACGCACATCGCCATCTACGTGGGGGACGGCAAGATGATCGACGCACCGAAGCCCGGCGGGAAGGTCGGCGTCCGCGACGTGTGGGCGGAGCCGACGAACATCCGCCGGATCCTGCCCCAGGAGCAGCAGGCCGCGTCGCCGGCCGGCTGGGCCGACTCCTCGACCGCGTCCCGCGCGGCGTGGCAGGTGCTCGCGGGCGGTGCGGCGTGAGCGTCGTGACCGGCCTCGGCGCCGCCGCACCCGTGGCGCCCGCACCCACGTCCGCCCCGGCGCGCGGCGACGACTTCGCGCAGGTCCTCGACCGTGCCGACCGCGCGCTGCGCAGCGAGCGCCCCGAGCCCGGCCGGCGCGCCGACCGTCCCGAGCGCGCCACCGGCCCGGCCACGCGGTCGGCCGAACGCCGCGAGGGCGCCGCCGACTCCGCGGTCGCGGGCCAGGCGGGCGCCGACGAC
>Ga0180221_1001900_pt1 | contig 12997 bp, 9 predicted proteins | sample eDN5th37CKraftMG_FD_151339 | JGI IMG/M metagenome (GOLD analysis project Ga0180221, IMG submission 151339) | Enriched Miracle-Growth compost microbial communities from Emeryville, California, USA - eDNA 5th pass 37_C Kraft MG (version 2) (version 2) ...
GGCAGCTTCTCCTTGATGAGCTGCAACACGGAGACGTCGCGGAAGTAGCTCTTGCCGAAGTCGAAGGTGAGGAAGCTCTTCATCATGATGAAGAACCGCTCGTAGGCCGGCTTGTCGAAGCCGAACTGCTTCTCGAGGCTCTTGATGAATTCCGGGTCGAGCCCTTGCGCGCCGCGATATTTCGATGTCACCGCTTCGGCCGAGCCCTGCCCGAGCTGCGCCTGGCTGCCGCTCGAGAGCGTATCGCTGCCGCCGCCGCCGATGCGCGAGACAATGGATGAATCGCGCCCCTGGAGTTGCGCGATGATCCGGTCGACGGGGCCGCCCGGTGCGAACTGGATGATCGCGAAGCTGATCAGCATGATGCCGAACAGCGTCGGAATGATCAGCAGCAGGCGCTTTAGGAGATAGGCTGCCATCGGGCTCTGCTCGGGCTCATGGTCTCTTCAGCTTTGCGGCTTTGTCGGCGTCATACCACCAAGTCTCGATGACGCCGTCGTCGTAGGCCGGCTTCACCTCGGGACGCCCGTACATATCCCAGAAAGCGGCATTGTGTGATGCCTTATACCACTGGGGAACCCAATAATGTCCTGCTCTCAGCACCCGGTCGAGTGCGCGCGCTGCGACCGTGAGCTCGTCGCGGGACTTCGCCTCCACCATTTTCGTCATCAGCGCATCGACCACCGGATCCTTGATGCCGGCGAGATTGAAGCTGCCGTCGATGGCGGCCGCCTCCGAGCCCCAATAGCTCTTGACCTCGACGCCCGGCGTCAGGCGCAACGCGTAACGCTGAATGGCCATGTCGAAATCGAACGACTTTATGCGCCGCTCGTACTGTGCCGGATCGACCTGTCGCAGCGAGGCGTTGATGCCGATGCGCTTCAGGTTGTCGACGTACGGATTGATGATGCGGTTGAAGCCTTCCTCGAACGACAGGATCTCGACATTGAGGGTTTTGCCGCCGGGGCCGTAGCCCGCCTCGGTGAGAAGCTTGTTCGCGCGCTGAAGGTTTTCGCGATTGCGCCCCGTGCCGTCGGTCACGGGCGGCGTGTAGGGCTCGCCGAATACTTCCGGCGGCAGCTGATCCCTGAACGGTTCGAGCAGCTTCAGCTCCTCCGCGCTCGGAAGACCCGTTGCCTTGAGGTCGGAGTTCTCGAAGAAGCTCTGCGTGCGCTTGTAGAGATTGTAGAACAGCTTGTTGTTCGACCATTCGAAGTCGAAAGCGAGATCGAGCGCCTGGCGGACGCGCTTGTCCTTGAACTGCTCCCGCCGCGTGTTGATGAAGAAGCCCTGCGCGCCTGAAGGGCGCCCGTCCGGTGTGATGAGCCGCTGCAGCCGTCCATCCCTCACCGCGGGAACGTCGTAAGCGGTGGCCCAGTCGACGGACGTGAATTCCTCGCGGTAGTCGAAGGCGGCGGACTTCAGGCCCTCCAGCTCGAGCGTGCGGTCGCGATAATATTCGTAGCGGATCTCATCGAAGTTGAAGCGGCCGACATTGACCGGCAGATCCTTCGCCCAGTAGTCGGGCCGGCGCTTGTAGGAGACGAACGTGCCGGGTTTGTAGTCACCAATCACGTATGGGCCCGAGCCCAGCGGCTTCTTGAGCGAGGACTGATCGAACGGCTGCTCGGTATAGAATGCCTTCGACAGGATCGGCAGCTCGGCAACGGTCAGCGGCAGGTCGCGGATGAGGTCGCCCTTAAACTCGTAGCGCACGGTGTGCGGATCGAGCGCTTCCGCTTTGACCACATCGCGCAGCGAAAGCGAGTACATGGGATGGCCCTTCTCCTTCAGCGCGTTGAAGGAGAACACGACGTCATCGGCGGTGACGGGCGTGCCGTCGGCGAATTTCGCTTCGGGCCGCATCTTGAAGACGACAGAGCGGCCATCGGGAGCAATGTCGCCGCTGGAGGCGACGAGACTATAGACAGCATCCGGCTCGTCGAGGGCGCGCGTCATCAGGCTGTCGAAGAGGTAGCCGAGCCCCTGTGCGGCATCGCCCTTCAGAATGAAGCTGTTGAAGCTGTCGAACGTCTTGGTGCCGCCGGTGCCGGTGGACGACAGCCTGCCGCCCTTCGGCGCGTTCGGATTGACGTAGTCGAAATGCTTGAAGTCGGGTCCGTACTTCAGCTCGCCGAACGCCGACAACCCATGCCGCGGCTCGGCCGCGGCCGGTGAAAGAAGCGCCGCCGCGGCCAGCAGAAGCACGGCAAGGCGGCAGGCGGGCACCCGTGTGTGCCGCGCCCGCTCTGCTGCGATCCGGTTTGACATCAACGCCCCCGTACGGCGTCGAGCGCCTTCTTTTTGCCGGCGTCGATCCACCAGGTCTGGGCCAGCGCCGACGTCTGCGAGGGCAGCTTTTCCGGACGGCCGAAGATGTCCCAGTAGGCGATGCGCTCGTAAGGGTAGTGCCACTGGGGCACGACGTAATAGTTCCACAGCAGCACCCGGTCGAGCGCATGCGTCGCGGCAAGCAGCTCGTCGCGATCCTTGGCGAAGACGACCTTGTCGACCAGCTTGTCGACCGCCGGATTGCGGATACCCGCAGTGTTGCGAGATCCATCGCGCGCCGCGGCCGCCGAGCCCCAGAAGTCGCGCTGCTCGTTGCCCGGCGATTCCGACTGGGCGAAGTTATCGACGATGATGTCGTAGTCGCGCGAATCCTCGCGGCGCTTGTATTGCGCGCCATCCACCACGCGAACTGACGCCTTGATGCCGAGCTTCTGCAGGTCCTGGATGTAGGGCAGCACGATCTTCTGGAACTCGGGGGATTCGAGCAGGAACTCTGCATCCAGCGTCTGGCCCTGAGCATTTCGCAGCAGGTTCGCCTTGGGCGCCGACGATAGCCCCACCGTACGCATGATCGAGCAGAACGTGCCGCAGCTGCCGTCGTCCACTTCCACCTCGTGCAGCGACCAGCCCGCCTCCTTGAGGAGCTGCGAGGCCTCGCGCAGGTGGTTGCGGAAGTCCTCGGGCGCCTTGTTCACCGGGTTCTTCCACTCGGTCGTGAAGACCTCCGGCGGCACTTCGTCTTTCACCTCGTTGAGAATCTCGAGTTCGCGCCCCTGAGGTAACCCCTTCGACGCAAGCTCCGAGTTGTCGAAGTAGCTGCCGACGCGCACGTAGGAATCGTAGAACAGCTTCCTGTTCGCTTCCTCGAAGTTGAACGCGAGGCCGAACGCGCGGCGCACGCGCGGATCCTGGAACTGACTGCGCCGCTGGTTGAAGACGAACGCCTGCATGGGCGCAACGCGCCGCACGGGGATCGCTTCCTTCTTCACCTGGCCGTTGCGCGCGGCGGGGAAGTCGTAGGCGGTTGCCCACTGGCTGGCGGAAGACTCCGGCCAGTAATCGATCTTGCCCGACTTGAACTCCTCGAAGGCCGGCGTGCGGTCGAGGAAGTAGGTCAGCTTGAATTCGTCGAAGTTCCACTGCCCTTTCGCGACGGGTAGGTCCTTCGCCCAGTAGTCCTTGACGCGCTCGAAGGTGATGGAGCGGCCGGCATCGAAGCTCTTCACGCGGTAGGCGCCAGAGCCCACCGGAATCTCCAGCGTCGATTTGGTGATGTCGCGCTTTTCGCCGTTGGGGCCGACGCCCTCCCAGAACGCCTTCGGCAGGATGCTGAGCTGGCCCACGATCTGCGGCAGCTCGCGATTGCCTTTGACGTCGAAGGTGAAGGTGACCTGGTTGTCGCCGGTTTTCTCGGCCTTGACGACGTTCTTGTAATAGAAGGCCGAGCGGGGATGCGCCGCCTTCTGACCCTCGAACGAGAAGATGACGTCTTCGGGCGTGATCGGCGTGCCGTCCTGGAAGCGCGCCTTGGGGTTGATGCCGAACGTCACCGAAGAGAAATCGGGCGGATAGGAGACCCACTCGGCGATGAGCCCGTATTCGGTCGAAGGCTCGTCGGGACTGCCCGCCATCAGCGAATCATAGACGAGGCCGAGACCGCCCGCGGAATCTCCCTTCACCGAGAAGGGGTTGAGGCTGTCGAAGGAGCCCTGCGCATAGCCCCGCAGCGTGCCGCCCTTGGGGGCGTCGGGGTTGACCCAGTTGAAGTGGGGGAAGCCCGCCGGGTAAGCCGGCTCGCCAACGAGCGAAAGTGCGTGGTGATGGGGATATTCCTGCTGGCTCGCCGGAGCCGCTTCGGCGGTCGATGGAGCGGAAGGGGTTTGGTCTGCCCCTGCGGCCGGGGCAGCAGCGTCGGGGCTGGCTGCCGATTGGTCCGTACTCGCAGCCGCCGGATCGGCCGTGTCCGTCTGCGGGGAAACGGGTTCGGGCGTCCCGGCCGCGCCGGCGTTGGGCTGCGCCTCGGTGGCGGCAGGCGGGGAGCTTTCTTGCGCGAGCACCGGCACGGCAGCGGTCAGGAGCAGCAGCGCTGCGAGGTAGGCGGCGGGGGCGTCGAGACGCAGGTGCACCAGGCGATTTCCCTTATCTGTCATGGACGGGAGGTCGAAGGCACCGCCTTTGCCGAAATACGCATGGCTTGGCGCCGGATAGACCATAGGACACGCGAACGGCCGAAGCCTCGCAAAATCCGGGCCGCGGCGCGAGTTAACTTGCTGTCATTTTAACGCTGAGCGGCTTAACGCTGAGCCGCTTGGAGCCCGCCACGGGCGCGGGCTGCGACAACGCTACTTCGCGCTATTGAGATAGGCGAGCAGGTCTGCGAGGTCGCCGGAGTCCGGGATGCCCGGGAAATGCATCTTCGTGCCCGGCACGAACCCCTTGGGATCATGGATAAAAGAGGCGAGGTCCTCGAGCGTCCAGTTGCCGCCCTTGGCCTTCATCGCTTCCGAATAGCTAAAGCCTTCATGACTGGCCTTGGGGCGGCCGACCACACCGAAGAGGTTCGGGCCCACCTTGTTGCCGCCGCTGGCTTCGATCGAGTGGCATGCGGTGCATTTCTTGAAGATCGATGCGCCCGATTCGGCATTGCCGCTCGCGGCCGCCTGGGCCACCGCTGCCGGATCGAATGCGGGCGCAGCAGCCGGAGCCTTCCCACCCGCGGGAGCAGCGGCTCCGCCGCCCTCCTTGCTTGGCATCGGCAACACGTAGCCGGGTTTTTCCGGAGCTGAGCTGTGCTCGCCTATTTCGAGTGCCACGCGGAAGCCGACGATGACCAGAAGGGTGCAAAGAAAAGCACCGGCGATCTTCGAAAACTCGAAGGAATCGAATCGCATTCCATGCTCCGAGGCAGCGCTTCGGCCCGGCGCCCAAGCGTGGCGCGACTATAGAAATTCCGCATCGGCTTGCAACCAACGCAGCGCCCGTTCTATGTGCACCCCGCCGGGACCAATTGCCTCGCCTTAACCCTTAAATTCCCCCAGGGTGCCCATTTGGCCAATACGCTGATCCTCATCCCCGCCCGCCTGCAGGCGACGCGCCTGCCCGGAAAGCCCCTGGTGGATATCGCCGGCGCGCCCATGATCGTGCAGGTGTGGCGGCGCGCGGTCGCGGCCGATGCCGGGCGCGTCGTGGTGGCGACGGACGCCGAGGAGGTCCGCGACGCCGTGGTGGCCGCAGGCGGCGAGGCCGTGATGACCCGGGCCGACCACGCCTCGGGCTCCGACCGCATCTTCGAGGCGATCCAGCGCATCGACCCCGAAGGCCGCGCCGACACGATCGTCAATCTGCAGGGAGACCTGCCGACGCTGGAGCCCCATCTCGTCGCCGCGTGCCTTGCCCCGCTCGAGGAGCCCGCGGTCGATATCGCAACCCTCGCCGCCGAGATCGTCGAGCCCGAGGAGCGTACCAATCCGAACGTGGTGACCGAACGTGGTGAAGGTCGTCGGCTCGCCGCTCCCCGCGCCGCAGCGCCTGCGCGCGCTCTATTTCACGCGCGCCACCGCGCCCTACGGCGATGGCCCGCTCTACCATCACATCGGCATCTATGCCTATCGCCGCGCAGCCCTGGCTCGCTTCGTGTCGCTGCAACCTTCCCCCCTGGAAACGCGCGAGAAGCTGGAGCAGCTCCGCGCCCTGGAAGCCGGCATGCGCATCGACGTGAGCGTCGTTGACACTGTTCCGCTCGGTGTCGATACTCCCGCCGACCTCGAGCGGGCGCGCCGCCTCCTGGGGGCCGTCTGAACCCTCCGCGAGCCGAGCGCGCTTAGCTGCCGCGAGCGCCGCGGGGCTTTTTTATTTGCCTGCGACCCATGTCCCAATCATCCCGCGACCCTGAAGCGGCCGGCCCATCGACCGGCAATCCGGCTGCCATGCGCATCGTCTACCAGGGCGAGCCCGGCGCCAATTCGCACCTCGCGTGCCGCGAAGCCTTCCCCGAGATGGAGGCTGTCGCCTGCCCCACCTTCGAGGACGCGCTACAGGCGGTGAAGTCGGGCGAAGCGCGCCTGGCGATGATCCCCATCGAGAATTCCGTTGCGGGGCGCGTCGCCGACATCCACCACCTCTTGCCGAATGCCGACCTCTACATCGTCGGCGAGCACTTCCTGCGCGTGCGCCACCAGTTGATGGCCATCCCCGGCGCAACATTGCAGACGGTGAAGAAGGTCTTTTCCCATACCCAGGCGCTGGGGCAGTGCCGCCGCAAGCTGATGGAGCTGGGGCTGAAGCCCATCCCGGAAGCGGACACGGCGGGCTCCGCGCGTCTCGTCAGCGAAGCGAAGGATCCCGCGCTCGCGGCGATTGCCTCGACGCTCGCCGCTGAGATCTACGGCCTCGATATCCTGCAGGGCGATGTCGAGGATGAGGTGCACAACACGACGCGCTTCGTCGTTCTGTCTGCGGAGGCCGACGACGCCGACCCCGAGGACGGGCCGGTCGTCACCACCTTTATCTTCCGCGTGCGTAACGTACCCGCCGCGCTCTACAAGGCGCTGGGCGGCTTCGCCACCAACGGCGTCAACATGACGAAGCTGGAAAGCTACCAGCTCGAGGGCACGTTCAACGCCACCATGTTCTATGCCGATATCGAAGGGCATCCGTCCGACCGGATGGTGCGTCTCGCGTTGGAGGAGCTGTCGTTCTTCTCCTCCGAGAAGCGCGTGCTCGGAACCTATCGCGCCAGCCCCTACCGCGCCGAGGCCGCGCGCCTCGCCGCCGAGGGCAGGATCCCGGTGCAGCTTCGCTGACGGACGCGGCAAACAATCGGCAAGGTGAGTGACATGAAGCTCGCAGGCAAAGTCGCGATCGTCACGGGCGCCGCTTCGGGCTTCGGGCGCGCCATTGCCGAGCGCTTCGTCCTCGAAGGTGCGAGCGTCGTCGCCGCCGACATCAACGGCGAAGGCGTACGCGCGCTGGCGGCCGGCTTCGGCGACAAGATGGTGCCGGTGCAGGCTGACGTATCCGAGAAGCACGATGTCGACGTGATGGTGCGCACCGCCACGGAAGCGTTCGGCGGCGTCGACATCGTCGTCAACAATGCGGGCGTCACCCACCGCAACCGCCCGCTGCTCGAGGTGGAGGAAGCCGAGTTCGACCGCATCTATGCGGTGAACGTGAAGTCGATCTACCTGTCGACACTCGCCGTCGTGCCCAAGATGGAGCGGCGCGGCGGCGGCATCATCATCAACGTCGCCTCCACAGCCGGCGTGCGTCCGCGTCCAGGCCTCACCTGGTACAACGGCTCGAAAGGCGCGGTGATCACGCTGACCAAATCGATGGCGGCGGAGCTCGCAGCGAAGAACATCCGCGTCAACGCCATCAATCCGGTGATGGGCGAGACGGGCATGCTGGAGCAGTTCATGGGACTGCCCGATACGCCGGAAAATCGCGCCAAGTTTCTCGCCGGAATCCCGCTGGGCCGGCTATCGCGGCCGCACGACATCGCGAACGCGGCAATGTTCCTCGCCGATCCGGCCTCGGCCTTCATCACCGGCGTCGCCATCGAGGTCGATGGCGGCCGCTGTATCTGAGACGCACCCGGCTCTCAGCGCCGCGCGCTTGGCCCACCACCGCCAGCAGCGCCTTAGACCATGATCGCTTCGGACCCTATCCGTCCGAAGCGTGAATCATCGGTCTAAGCAAACGACCATGATCGCTTCGGACCCTACCAGTTCTAAGCGTGAATCATCGGTCTGATCAAAACGCTAGAGCCGTTCTGCGTTTCCACCTAAACCCGAACGGATCTAGGGCGTCGCTCCGGTGGCGCTGGGCTGCTCCACCGAGTGCCCGGCCGACGGTGCATCCGGCATCGTTGGCTTTTCCGTCGCCCGCGGTGCGGGGGGCGGCGCTTTCGCGGGCATCTGGCGCAGTTCCGGCTTCTTGCGGTCGAGCCCTTCCTTCACCGCCTCCTTCGCGTCGGCAAGCACGCCCTCCGGCAAGGTCACCCAATACTTCTTCCCCGCAATGCCCTTGTACGGGAGGGCCTTGAAGACCTTGCCGTCCGGATCGCGCTGGCTCGGATCGCCGGACGGCTTGCCGGTGATGACGGTCTGGATGTCGTTGAGGATGACGTTGTCGTCCACGTAGTCCGAATGCGTATAGGTGAAGAACTTCCAGAAGTCGTATTCGGGCGGCGTCTTGTCGATGACGAACACGTTGCTGGCATTCACGTACAGCGGCTCGCCCCACGGTGTGTGGCCGCCCGCCCGATCGTTGAAGCCGCGCAAGAACGAGGACAGCCACAGCACCCAGTCACCGCCCGACGTGTAGATCGTGACGCGCTGGGCGAGCTTCGCCCACGTCTGGATCTTGGTGTTGAATACCGATGCCGACACGTCCGGCGCCGCGAAGATCACCTGGCCGAGACGCAGCGTGCCTTCATCGTGGCGGCGTCCGTCGAGGATGCTGCGGATCGAGCTCATCACGCGCATGAGCTGCTGCGAGCCCATCGAGTGGGCAACGATGTCGAGCGTGCGGATATTGTTGTCGCGCAAGACCGCGGCGAGGAACGCCTGCAGCGAGCCCTCGGCTTCCTCGGCGTTGTCGGCATCCTGGAGGTAGCGCAGCGGGCTGCGCACGCTCGGCCAGGAGAACATGTAGACACGGCCTTTGTAATCCGCGCCACCCGCGATCCGCGCCGTTGCCTGCAGCGCCTCGTGGAACGAATTGTTGTAGCCGTGGATGACCAGCAGCGCGTGGGTAGCGTCCTCGGAGGCCGCCGTGTCGACGATGCGGATATAGTTCTCGGCACTGCGGTCTATGGGGTCGGTAAGGAGCTTGATGCGGGAATTGGCAGCCCGCGCACCGCCCCGCCAGGCACCGCGATACGTGTTGTCGCCGCGCGTGAGCGAGACCCGCGGGTTCACCTGCACGCAGCCGACCGAGATCCTTTCGCTGGGTGCATTGGCGAACATCGTCGTCATGTCGCCCTTCGGATCGGCGATGGCGCGCGTCGTGGCAAACACGATGCGAACGCCGCCACGGCGGGCGCGGCGCTGCGGACCGAAGACGCAGTTCTTGGTCGTCAGCTCCTGCCAGCCGTTCTGATCGTAGAAGTCGGAAGCGACGATATTGAACACGGCGCGGGCGATGAGCGACCAGGCGACATCGTTCTCGCTCGGAGTTGCCGTGCCGCCGCCGGTGTAAAGCTTGGCGATCTGCTTCTGGATCTTTTCCAGCCGCGCCGCCGGCAGGATTTCAGGTGGGGGCACGAAGCCGTCCGGCGGGCGCATGTCGAAGCGGATATAGATGCCGCGCTGCCCGCCCTGGTACTCGAAGTTCATGTTGTGGAAGTAGTAGCGAGTGCCCCAGCGGTTGCCGGCGCCCTCGGCGATCACCTCAGAGCCCGAATTGTGCACGTACGTGAGGGTCAGCGCATTATACGACTGATAGCCGCGCGTGAAAGATGCGGCGGAGGATTCGCGCCCGGACACGCGGAACACGTCGATGCCGACGCGGCTCACCTTGGGATTGTCGTACTCCTGCCAGCTGAGGTCCGAGGGCTTCGCCTCCGGCGGCAGTAGCCCCGCCGGGAAGGTCATCTTCAGCTGGTTGACCGGATTGATCACCTGCTTGAAGCCGATGAAGGCGTAAATCGCATCGTTGTTGTGCTTCAGCGCCTGGCATTCCGCTTCGGTGAGCACCGCCTCGCCCGCACCGGGAAGGCTGTTCGCCGCACGGAAATCCGTAATGGCTGCCCGCAGCATCTTTTCGTTGGCACGGCCGATTTCGGCCGCCAGGAACCCCGAAAGGATGAGGTGGCGCTGCAGCTCCTTGTCGCGGAGCTGGATGTCTATGTCATCGCCCGGCGGACAGGCGGAGGAGAGTGCTGGCGAAGCGGCGGCGAAGAGAGCCAGAAGAATGGCGAGCAGTGACGCAAAGGGCTTCATACGCAATTGTTCCCCCCGGATAATCGCGCGCCGAGCCTACGGGGGCGGCGCGCAGGGTGTCAATTCGGCTGGCAGGGCTGGCAAGGCACTTGCCGGGTCCATTTGTGGGCAAACCCTAAAGCGGAAAAATGACAGCCCTTGCGAAGGTGTTGGCACCTGAGCAGGGGAGGGTTGTAAGCTGCGGCCTCACCCCCCATAATCGCCGCGGGAGGTTGGCGGCGGGCGCATCCCTCGCCAACCGGGTCAGGTCCGGAAGGAAGCAGCCCTAACGATTAGGACGCGGGTCGTTCGTCAGCCTCCTCTATTTTTTCTGCTCACGGGCCGATCGCTCGCCGCTGCGCGACGAGCTGCCCTCCGCGAGGGCGCAACCGGTCTCCCGGGCTGAACTCGGTTCCGCCAAGACCGTCGCCTTGCTCCCTGACCCCGCCGGGTCAAAGGTAGAGACATGGCCAGAAAATCGTCCGATACGACCGATGCCGGCAATGCGGAGACGCCCGCTAAGCCCTATGTCGTGCTCGCGCGCAAGTACCGTCCCCAGAGCTTCGACGATCTGATCGGCCAGGAAGCGATGGTGCGCACCCTGCGCAACGCCTTCGCCTCGGGACGCATCGCCCAGGCCTACATGCTCACGGGCGTGCGCGGGGTCGGCAAGACGACGACGGCGCGCATCATCGCCCGCGCTCTGAATTACGAAACCGATACGATCACCGCCCCGACCATCGATATGCCGGTGCTGGGCAAGCACTGCGCCGAGATCATGGAGAGCCGCCACCCCGACGTGATCGAGATGGACGCCGCCTCCAACACGGGCGTCGACAACATCCGCGAGTTGATCGAGAGCGCGCGCTACAAGCCGATCATCGCGCGCACCAAGGTCTTCATCATCGACGAGGTCCACATGCTCTCGAAGGGCGCATTCAACGCCCTTCTGAAGACGCTCGAGGAGCCGCCGGAGCATGTGAAGTTCATCTTCGCCACCACCGAGATCCGCAAGGTTCCGGTGACGGTGCTCTCGCGCACGCAGCGCTTCGATCTGCGCCGGGTTGACGTGCCCGAGCTGAGCGCACACTTTGCCGGCATTGTCGGAAAAGAGGGCGCCACCGCCGAGGATGATGCTCTGGCGCTCATCTCCCGCGCTGCGGGCGGATCGGTGCGCGATGGCCTGTCGTTGCTCGATCAGGCCATCGCGATGGGCGAGGGCCGCGTGGGCGCGGAGACGGTGCGTGCGATGCTCGGCCTCGCCGACCGCGGCCGCATCTTCGATTTGCTGGAGCACGTCTTCCGCGGCGACGCCAAGGCCGCGCTTCTGTCGCTGGATGAGCTGCATCGCGACGGTGCAGAGCCGGTCCAGCTCATTGCCGACCTTGCCGAAGCCGTCCACGCCGCTGCGCGCATCAAGGCCGTTGGCCCGGAAGCCGGCGGAGCGGGCATGAGCGCGGAGGAACGACGCCGCGCCGCAACCATCGCCGGTCGTCTGTCGACGCCGCTCCTGTCGCGCGCCTGGCAGATGCTGCTGCAGGGCGGCGAGGAGACGGGAAAGGCCGCGAACCCGCGCGCGGCCGCCGAGATGGTGCTGATCCGCCTCGCCTACACGGCGGATCTTCCATCGCCCGACGAGGTGATCCGCATGCTTGGCGGTGAGGGCGCGCTCGCCCGCAGCGGCAAGCCGGCGCCCGCGGGCGACGGAGCCGGGCGCGACGCCCCGTTGAACAGCGCCGAGACCATCGAGCGCACGGCGGCGGCACCGCCATCGGCGTTTGCAGCTGCATCTCAGCCGTCATCCGAAGCGGGCATCCTGCCCGCGGCCGCCAGCGACCGTCCCATTCCCTTCGAGGACGATGGCGGCGCTTACGGCGCCTATGCCGACGACGACGGCTTCGGCTTCGATGCCGAATATGACACATCCCTCGATGAGCTCGCCGCTCCCCCGCCAAGCGCAGCACCGGCCGGATTGGCCGATCCGCGCTCGTTCGCGGAAGTCATCGCGCTCGTGGGCGAGCGCCGCGACATGATGCTGAAAATGCACCTCGAGGATCGTGTCAGTCTCGTGAAGTTCGACGCCGCAGCGGGCGCTATCGATCTGTTCCTGTTGCCGGGGGCTCCGCCCCAGCTCGCCAACGAGTTGCGCGAGAAGCTGAACAATTGGACTGGCCGCAAGTGGGTCGTCGTGCTCTCGAAGGAGAAGGGCGAGCGGCCGTTCGTGCGCGAGAAGCTGAACAATTGGACTGGCCGCAAGTGGGTCGTCGTGCTCTCGAAGGAGAAGGGCGAGCGGCCGTTCGGCGAAATGCGCCGCGAGCGCGAAGCCGCCGAGATCGAAGCGCTCAAATCCCATCCGGCGGTCAAGGCGCTGCTGGAGCAGTTCCCCGACGCCAAGATCGCCGATATTCGTCCGCTCGCCGTGCCGGACCGCGGCAAGACCGGAACCGGCTGAGCCATTCAACGAAAGGCACTTACCGTATGAAAGATCTGATGGGCATGATGAAGCAGGTGGGCCAGATGCAGGCCCGCGTGCAGCAGATGCAGGAAGAGCTGGCCGGCATGGAGATCGACGGCCAATCCGGCGGCGGGCTCGTCAAGGTCACGCTCACCGGCAAGGGCGACGTGAAGCGCGTGCATATCGATCCGAGCCTCGCCAAAGGTGACGAGGTGGAAATTCTCGAAGACCTGATCGTCGCCGCGGCCGCCGACGCCAAGGGCAAGCTCGACACCACGCTCCAGGCGAAAATGCAGGAGATGGCCGGAGGCCTGCCGCTGCCGCCGGG
>Ga0180221_1001901_pt1 | contig 12991 bp, 10 predicted proteins | sample eDN5th37CKraftMG_FD_151339 | JGI IMG/M metagenome (GOLD analysis project Ga0180221, IMG submission 151339) | Enriched Miracle-Growth compost microbial communities from Emeryville, California, USA - eDNA 5th pass 37_C Kraft MG (version 2) (version 2) ...
CCATCCCTGGCGCGCCGACCAGGCGTCGACGAGCCGCGTGAGCGGGATCGAGATCGCGAGGAACAGCAGGCCCGCGACCACGTAGGGCGTGAAGTTGTAGTCGCCGGTGGTCGCGATCTGCGCGGCGCGGATCGCGTCGACGGCGCCGAGGATCGAGATCAGGCCCGAGTCCTTCTGCAGCGACACCAGCATGCTCGCCACGGGCGCGGTGACGTTGCGGACCGCCTGCGGCAGCACCACGCGCCGCACGGCCTGCCCGCGGGTGAGCCCCAGCGACCGCGCGGCCGCCACCTGCGACGGGTGCACCGTCTCGATGCCGGCCCGGAAGATCTCCGCGAGGTACGCGGTGTAGCAGACGACGATCGACAGCCCGCCGAGGAACGCGGCGCTCACCGGCAGCCACGGCAGGCGCAGCGCGGGCAGGCCGAACCCGACGAGCAGCAGCACCAGCAGCAGCGGCACGCCGCGGAAGACGTCCACGTAGCCGACGGCCAGGATCCGCACCGGGAACAGCGCCGGCACCCGCGACGTGCGCACGACGGCCAGCAGCAGCCCCACGACCAGCGCGACGACGCTCGCCACGACCCACACCCGCAGGTTGAGCCACAGGCCCGCGGCGACCTCGGGCAGCACCTCCCACGCGCGCTCCGGGGAGAAGAACGCCTCGCGCGCCCGCTCCCAGCCGGGGGCCGTCGTCACGACGTACACGACGGCGCTCACCACGAGCGCGGTGGCGACGCCCGCCACCAGCAGCGCCCGGCGGTGCTGGGCGCGCCGGTACACCGCGCGGGCGCGCGCCCGCGGGGACGGCTGCCGGCCCTGCCGGTCGGCCGTGGGCGGGGTCGCGGGGTCGGTCACGCGGGTCAGGACAGCTCGGGGACGTCGTCCGACTTGAGCCAGGTGGTGCGCAGCTCGTCGAGGGTGCCGTCCTCCTCGAGCGTGTCGACGGCGGCCGAGACGCACGCCGTGAGCGCCGAGTCCTTGTCGAGCACCAGCCCGAGCTGCTCCGGCTCCCCCACGGGCGGCAGCGTGCCGACCACGTGCGTGTCCGGGAAGTAGACGGTCGACGCCGCCACGCCCTGGTCGACGTCCATCACCATCGCGTCGATGGTCCCCGAGCTCAGCGCGGTCATCCCGTCACCGGCGGCGTTGAACGGCGTGACCTCGACGGCGTCGCCCCACGCGGCGTCGGCGACCGCGAGCGACGTCTGCGAGGCCGTGACGCCCACCTTCGCGCCCTCGAGGTCCGCCAGGCTCGCGGCCTCGGAGAACTTGCCCTCGTCCGCCACGATGACGCCCTGGCGGCTGGTGAGGTACGGGCTCGAGAAGTCCACCGCGTTCCTGCGCTCGTCCGTGATCGTCGTCTGGTAGGCGGCGACGTCGAAGGGCTTCACGGCCGGGCTGATGATCTGCTCGAAGGTGACCGACGTCCACTCGACGTCGTCCTTCGCGAAGCCCAGCTCGTCGGCGACGGCGTACACGAGCGCGGACTCGAAGCCCTCCCCGCTGCTCGGCTCGCCCACGTACCACGGCTCGAACGGGTCGCTCGCGCCCACGGTCAGGGTGCCGTCCGTGAGGGTCTGCATCCCCTCGGGCGTGCAGTCGGTCGCGTCGGCGGAGGACGCGGGCGCACCCGAGCCGTCGTCGGACGACGAGCAGCCGGCGAACGCGAGCGCGGCGGCCGAGGCGAGAGCGACCGCGAGGGCAGGACGGGAGGTGCGCACGGTGGAGCCTTTCCGACGAGGACGAGGCGGCGGGTCACGCCGCCGACGAGCCTATGCCGACCACGGGTCCCGGCGGCATGGCGGTGGTCACAGAGGAACCACCGAGCGGTTGTCGATCTTCCCGCACGTCATCCCGCACGTCATCGGGGCCTGACGACCTCCGCGCCGGCCCTTCCGGGCGCGCGAGCCCCCCCCGTCCCGGAACGTCGCCGCGCTCAGGGGTGCACGTGCGCCCGGTGGCCGGTCTGCGCGGAGATGTCCTGCTCGGCCTGCTCCAGCAGCGCGTCCGCCAGGCGCCGCAGCGCACGCGCCGCCGCCACCTCGTCGCCGATCACGGGGATCTGGAGGTCCCCCGGGTCCTTGCGGGCGTGTCCGACCGCGCGCAGCGACCCGACGTCCGGCCCGGGCGTCAGCATCGCCTCCGCCGTCGTGCTGCCGCCGGACTCCACGAGGGACACCCGCACGTCCCAGGTCAGCGCCCGGGCCGGTGCCGACTGCGGCGGCCGCGCCCGCTCCTCGCCCCCGCCGTCGTGCTGCACCAGCGTGTCGGCACCGGGGAAGACGAGCGTCTCCTCCCCGGTGTCCGACCAGCGCACCTGGTACGGCGGCGATCCGTCCTCGTGCGGGCAGCCGACGACGATGCCGTCACGCACCGCCCCGCCGACCACCCCGGACGCCACCACGATCCGGTCGCCCACCGTCGCCCTCATCGCCGCCTCCTCGCCTCGACCGTGCCCGCCCGCGGGCGGTGGCACTCTCCATCATGCGCCCGGACCGCGCGGCAGGCAGCGGCATCAGTGGGAGCGCAGGGCGTCGATCAGCTCGCCCTTGCGCATCGAGGAGCGGCCCTCGATGCCGAGCTCCGACGCCCGCTTGCGCAGGTCGGCGACAGTCCAGTCGTCGTAGGAGCCGGACTCCCCGCCCTTCTTGCCGACCTTGCCGCGGCCGCGCGCCGCGGCGGCGTTCGCGATCCGCGCGGACTTCTCCTTGCTGTTGCCCTCGTCGCGCAGCTCCTCGTAAAGCTCCTTGTCCTTGACGCTCGGCCCCGCATCTCGACGCGGCATGGTCGCTCCCTTCCGGGTCCCGGGCACACCCCGCGCGGCGGCTTCACGCGGCGCCCTGTATCGAGGCCTACCACCCCCGGCAGGTGCCGGCACCCCGGGCCGCGGCGTGCCCGCCCGGCCGTGGTTCCGGGCGGAGGACGCCGGACATGACGAAGGCCCCGACCGGAACCCGGTCGGGGCCTTCGTGGATGTCGACGACATCCCGTGGTAGCGGGGGCAGGATTTGAACCTGCGACCTCTGGGTTATGAGCCCAGCGAGCTACCGAGCTGCTCCACCCCGCGTCGACTCCCTGAACATTACGGGGTCCCCCGGCCCGAATCAAATCGCCTCGGACGAATGGGACGCAGGTCACAACCAGCCGCCGCCGCGACGGCGACGACCCCGGGCCCCACGACGGCGGGGCCGCCGGTCCCGACGGACCGACGACCCCGCGTCGCGCAGCTCGCGCCCGGCCGTCAGCCGGCGGACCCGAGGTCCTTCTCCGCGGCGACGGCGTCCTCGATCGCCTGCTGCAGGCGGTCCTGCGCCTCCCCGTACGCGGTGAAGTCGCCATCCTGGAGCGCCTGGTCGCTGTCGGCCAGGGCCTTGTTCGCCTCCTCCAGGGCGGCGTTGAGGCGAGCCTGCGGGTCGCCCGACGGCGCCTCGCCACCGGTCGGCTCCGAGGACGGCTCGCTCGAAGGCTCCGTCGACGGCTCGGTGCCGGGGTCGGTGGACGGGTCGGTCGCCCCGTCCCCGCCGTCCACCGGTGCGGTGGGCACGTCCGTCTCCGCCTCGCCGTCGGCGTCGCCCGCCTTGGCGCCCGAGTCGCCCCCGAACACCTGGTCCAGGGCCTCGTCGAGCGTCTCCGCGTACCCGGTCTGGTCGCCGAACGCGACCAGGACGCGGCGCAGCAGCGGGTACGCCGTCCCGCCGGCGGACTGGATGTACACCGGCTGCACGTAGAGCAGGCCGCCGCCCACGGGCAGGGTCAGCTGGTTGCCACGCACGACGTTCGAGGAGCCCCGCTCGAGGATGTTGAGCTGCTCCGAGATCGTCGGGTTCGAGTCGAAGTTGTTCTGCACCTGGCCGGGGCCGGGCACGGTCGAGTCGCGCGGAAGCTCCAGCATCCGCAGCTTGCCGTAGCCCTCGGCGACCTCCCCCGCGGTGGAGCCGGCGTCACCGTCGGCGGCCAGATAGCCGGTGAGGATCTCGCGGTCGGTGTTACCGCCCGGGATGAACGTGCTGGTCAACGAGAACGCCGACGACTCCTGCCCGGGCATCTGCAGCGATAGGTAGTACGGGGGCTGCTTCGCGGAGGTCGCACCGCCGGTGCCGACCGGGTCCACCGGGTTGGCCCAGAAGTCCTGGCCGGAGAAGAACTGCCCGGCCTCCTCGACGTGGTATTGCGTCAGCAGGGTGCGCTGGACCTTGAACATGTCCTCCGGGTACCGGATGTGGCTCATCAGGTCGCCCGAGATCTCCGACATCGGCTGCACCGAGGTCGGGAACACGTCGGACCACGCCTTGAGGATCGGGTCCTGCGTGTCCCACGCGTAGAGGGTCACCGAGCCGTCGTACGCGTCCACCGTCGCCTTGACGGAGTTGCGGATGTAGTTGACCTCCGGGGGCATCTCCACCGGCACGCCCTGCGCGGCGAGGGTCAGCGAGTCCGCCGTCGCCTCCTGCATCGGGCGGCTCGTCGAGTACGGGTACGCGTCCGACGTCGTGTACCCGTCGATGATCCACTGCACGCGCCCGTCGACGACCGCCGGGTACATGCCCTGGTCGAGCGTCAGCCACGGCGCGACCTTCTGCACGCGCGTCATCGGGTCGCGGTCGTAGAGGATCTGCGACTCCTCGGTGACACGGTCGGAGAACAGCATCTCCTGCGCGCCGAACTTCAGCGCGTACAGCAGCTTGCTGCCGAACGAGCCGACCGACGGTCCCGCGGTGACCTCGTCGGTGGGGAACGTGGTGTTGACCTGCTGGCCGCCCTGCTCGTCGTCGGCCTGGTAGTCGAGCTCCCACGGGTCGGCGTCCTCCGGCGCACCCACGATCGAGTACTCCGTGGTCGATGGGCTGAAGTAGATGCGCGGCTCGTAGCCCTTGTCGGTGAGCGCGCCCTGCGTCGGGATGCCGCCCTCGTAGAAGGCGGGCTGGCCGTCCGGGCCGGGCTGGTTGCCGTACGCGGCCACCACGCCGTACCCGTGGGTGAACACCGTGTGGTCGTTCACCCAGTTGCGCTGCCCGTCGCCCAGACCGTCCAGGTTGAGCTCGCGCACCGCGATGACGGTGTCGCGCGACTCCCCGTCGATCTCGTACCGGTCGACCGACAGGTTCTCCGCGAAGTTGTAGTACTGCTTGTTCTGCTGCAGCTGGCGGAACGACGGGCTCACGATCTGCGGGTCGAGCAGGCGCACCGACGCGGTCGTCTCCGCGTCCTCGCGCAGCGCGCCCGCCTCCGCCTCGGTCGCGGCGTCGTACGGCTGGGTCTCGATGTCGTCCAGCCCGTACGCCGCGTGCGTGGCGTCGATGTTGCGCTGGATGTAGTCGGCCTCGAGCTCCTGGGCGTTGGGGTTCACCTGGAAGCGCTGCACGACGGCCGGGTAGATGCCACCGATCGCGATCGCCGACACCACCATGAGGCCGACGCCGATGGCCGGCAGCCGCCACGTGCCGCGCACGGCCGCCACGACGAACAGCAGCGCCACGAGGACCGCCACGCCCGTGAGGATCTCCTTGGACGGGATGACCGCGTGCACGTCCGCGTACGACGCGCCGTTGTAGCGGGCCGCCGTGCTGCCGCCGTTGGTCGCCGTGAGGAGCGAGTACCGGTCGAGCCAGTAGTTCGCGCCGATGACCAGCATGAGCGCGGCGCCCAGCACGGCGAGGTGCACGCGCGACGCCTTGGTGGTGCGCGGGGTGCCCGCCGGCACGGGCCCGAGCCGCAGCCCGCCGTACAGGTAGTGGGTCACCAGCGCCGCGATGCCTCCGATGATGACGACCGCCATGAGGAAGCTCACGACGAACCGCACCGCGGGCAGGGTGAACACGAAGAAGCCGAGGTCGATGCCGAACTCCGGGTCCTTCTGGCCGAAGGGCGCGGGGTTGATCGCCAGGAGGACGCTGCGCCACTGGGCGGACGCGGCCACTCCGGCGAAGAAGCCGACCACGACCGGGCCCGCGATGGTCACCACCCGCCGCAGCGGCTCGATCGCCTCGCGGTACTGGTCGAGGGTGGCCTGCTCGGGCGTCGACGGCGCGTAGACCGGGCGCACGCGATAGGCGACGGCGAACGACGAGAACACCGCCGCGGCCATGACGAGGAACCCGACGACGAACAGGACGCCGCGGGTGATCCACTCCGTCCAGATGACGTTGCCGAAGCCGAGGGCGTCGAACCACATGATCTCGGTCCAGAACTGCGCGAGGAGCAGCAGCGCGACGACGACCACGGCGACCACGACCAGCGTGATCGCGAGGGGGCTGCGGCGACGCTTCGCGGGCGGGCCGCTCGGTCGTCGACGGGGTGGGGCAGCGAAGGACACGGTGCGGGCACCTCACTCGTGCTCGGGACGGACGGACGTTCTGGTGTGCAACGTCCCTGTCATCCCTCAGGTTCCCACGCTTCGTCCCCGGGTGGGTGACCGGCCCTTCACCGGGCCGTCACGCCACCGCCGTCACCGGCAGGTCGGCAGGGCCGCGCCGTCACCCGCCCCGATCGCCTCGATCGCGGCGCGCGCGTCGTCGAGGGTGGCCACCTCCACCACGCGCAGGCCGTCCGGGACGTGCCCGACGACCTCGTCGCAGTTGTCCGCGGGCGCCAGGAACCAGTCCGCCCCGTCGTCGCGCGCGCCGAACAGCTTCTGCTGGATGCCGCCGATCGGCCCGACCCGGCCGTCGACGCTCATGGTGCCCGTGCCGGCCACGTGGGCGCCGTCCAGCTCGTCCTCGGGCGTCATCTTCGTGATGATGGCCAGCGCGAACATCGTGCCCGCGCTCGGCCCGCCGATGTCCCCCGGCCGGATCGTCACGTCCACCGGGTAGTCGTACTGCGGGTCGAGGTAGATGCCCAGCGCGGCGCGGCCGTCGCCCTCGGCGGTCGTCACCGTCAGCTCCCGGGGCTCGCCGTCGCGCTCGACGCCGAGCACGACGTCCGAGCCGGGCGTCACCTCGCCGAGCCGGGCCAGCAGGTCCTGGTGGGTGGTGACCTCCTGGCCGTCCACGCTGCGCACCACGTCCCCGGGCTCGACCACGCCCTCGGCGCCGGACCCCGGCGCGACGTCGGCGACGGTGAGCGTGGCCGGCACCTCGTACCCCAGCTCGGTCAGCGCCGCGACGGTCGCGGCCGACTCCGAGCTCGCCATCTGCGCCTGCCCGACCTCCTGCTGCTGCTCCCGGGTCGTCTGCTCCGGGAAGATCGCCTCGACCGGCTGCACGGACCGCTCGCGCGACCCCCAGCCCCACAGGACGTCCCCGAGCAGGACGTCGCCGCCCGGCCCGCCGTAGACGGAGACGGTCGTGAGGCGCAGCTCCCCCGTGACGTCGTAGGTCCGCGCCCCGTCGATCTCGACGACCGGCAGGGCCGTGGCGCTCCCGCCGCCGCTCGAGGTCTCGCCCGACCCGGCCTGCACGTCCGCGCCCTGCAGCCCCAGCGTGTCCTCCGTGGGCCCCGGCGCCCGGATCGCGTACGGCGTGGGGAGCACGAGGAGCACCGCGGCGAGCAGCGCCGTCACCAGCAGCGAGACCGCCAGGGTCACGCTGCGTCGCGACGCGCGCGCGGCGGGGAGCGCGTCCTCGTCGGGCGACGACGGGTCGTCGGGCGCGAGGATGTCACGGTCGAAGGTCACCGCCACATCATGGCCGACGTTCCTGGACACCGGCCGACGGCGCGACGCGGACGGGACACGGTGCCCGTCGCTCAGGGGTCCGTCGCTCAGGGTCTCCGGGAGATCTGCGCCCAGAGCGAACTGACGGAACCACGACGCCCGGCGGGACGTCGTCGGTGGTTACGGTGAACCGGTCGGCCAGCCGGCCCCCGCAGGTCCGCCGAGCGACCCCCACGACCGTCCGCAGCAGAGGCGAGGAGCCCATGAGCAACCTTCCCGACGACCCCGAGGGTGCCGAGGAGCGCGAGCGCATGCTGCGCTCGATGCTCGAGGGCTTCTTCGGCGAGCGGACCGACGAGGTCCTCGCCCAGATGCGCGCCCAGGGCATCGACCCCGCCGCGCTGGCGGGGATGCCCGGCGCGGGCACGCCCGACCCCGCGACGATGCAGCACGTGCTCGCCCAGGTGCAGCGGCTCCTGTCGGCGTCCGGCGACGGGCCGGTGAACACCGACGTCGCGCACGACATCGCCCGCCAGGTGGCCGTCGCCGAGGGCGACCCGTCGCTCACCGGCGGGGAGGCCAAGGCGGCGACCGACGCCCTCGGGGTGGCGGAGCTGTGGCTCGACGCCGTGACCGACCTGCCCCCGGCCGGCGGCCGCAAGCACGCGTGGAGCCGCTCGGAGTGGGTCGAGGCCACGCTCCCCGCCTGGCACCGGCTCGTGGCGCCCGTCGCGACGTCGGTCGCCGACGCGCTCGCCACGGTGCTGCGCGACCAGCTCCCCGGGGAGCTCGGCGGGGCCGACGACCTGGGCGTCCCCGGGCTCGCCGGCCTGCCCGCCGGGGCGCTCGGCGGCGGGCTGGACCCCGCCCAGATGATGCGCCGGCTCGGCTCCGCGGTGTTCGGCATGCAGGTGGGGCAGGCGGCCGGCACCCTCTCGCGCGAGGTCTTCGGGGCCACGGACGTCGGCGTCCCGCTCCTGTCGGAGCCGGCCACCGTGCTGGTGCCCACGAACGTCGCCGCGTTCGCCGACGGCCTCGACGCGCCGCTGGAGGAGGTGCGCCACTTCCTCGCGCTGCGCGAGGCCGCGCACGCCCGGCTGTTCACGCACGTGCCGTGGCTCGCCGCCCACCTCCACGGCCTGGTCGAGCAGTACGCGCGCGGCATCACCATCGACCTCGACGTGCTCGAGCAGCAGGTCCGCGACATCGACCCCAGCGACCCCGAGGCGTTGCGCGGCGCGCTCACCGGCGGCGTCTTCGGGCTGCAGCACACGCCCGACCAGGAGGCGACCCTGCTGCGGCTGGAGACCGCGCTCGCCCTCGTCGACGGCTGGGTGACGGAGGTCGCGGCCACCGCGGCGCTCCCCCACCTGCCGCACACCTACCCGCTGCGCGAGATGCTCCGCCGCCGCCGCGCGGCGGGCGGGCCCGCGGAGCACACCTTCGCGACCCTCGTCGGGCTGGAGCTGCGCCCCCGCCGCTCCCGTGACGCGGCCGCGCTGTTCGCGCACGTCATGGCCGAGGGCGGCGCGCAGGCCCGTGACGCCGTCTGGGACCACCCCGACCTGCTGCCGGGCACCGCGGACCTCGACGACCCGGCGGGCTACTTCACCCGCCGCCAGGCGCTGGCGGACGAGCAGTCCGACGTCGACGCCGCGCTCGCGCAGATCCTCGACGCCGCCGAGAGCGGGACGGACGCGACCGGCGCGGCCGCCGGACCCGACGACACCGGCGACGACTCCACGGACGACCGACCGGAGGACGACCCGAAGGGCTGACCCGCGGGCCGGTCAGCCGTCCGCGCGCTCGCCGCCGAGGGACGCGCCGCCGCCGTCGTCCTGCACGAAGGCCACGCCCTCGAGGAAGCCGCGCGCCCGCTCGGTGCGCGGGTAGCTCTCGAGGAGCTGCCAGAAGGCCGGGCCGTGCCCCGCGTGCAGCAGGTGCGCGAGCTCGTGCAGGAGGACGTAGTCGAGCACCCACTCGGGCATCCCCTGCACCCGCGTGGAGATCCGGATGGAGCCGTCCACCAGCGTGCACGACCCCCAGCGGCGCCCCTGGTGCGGCGACCAGGACACGCTCGTCGGGTGGGCGCGACCGTCCAGGTACCGCTCGGAGAGCTCCTTGGCCCGCTGCACGAGCTGCGCGTCGGACGGGCGCCGCCGACGCTCCTTGTCCTCGAGCCGGGCCAGCATCTTGGCGACCCACTCGCGTTCCTGGGCGCGCGAGAAGCGCGCGGGGATGGCCACCACGGTGCGCTCACCGTCGCGGTACGCGCTCACCGTGGCGGTCCGTCGGCGGCTGCGCCGGACCTCCACCGACGTCATCGTGTCGTGGGCCACAGCACGACGTTACCGGGGAATCGTGAACTTTGTGTGTCAGAACACACGAACCGGGCGCCCCTCGCACCCCGGGGACGACCTCTGAGGCGGCCTGTGGACGGCGCCCCGGAAGCCCGTGGCACGCGTGCCAGGGTGACGGCATGCCCGACGCCCCCGTGACCCTGCGCCCCGGCACGCCCGTCCTCGACCACGGGGCCGGGGAGGTCCAGCTCGGCACCGACCCGCGCTGGAGCCTCGTCCTGTCCGGGCTGGCGGAGCACGAGGCGCGCTGGCTCCGCGACGTCGAGGGGCGCGGACACCGCTCCCTCGAGCGCAGCGCGCGGCGCTGGGGCGTGCGCCCCGAGCGGCGCGAGCAGATCGTCGGCGCGCTGGCCGACGGCGGGTTCCTCGTACGCCGCCCCGAGAACTTCTCGTCCGGGGCGGGCTGGTCACCCGACGCCGCCGTCCTCGGCGCGCTGCGACCCGACGGCGCCGGCGCCGCCACGCTCGCCCGCCGCGGCGGGCGCGTGGTGGGCGTGCACGGTCTGGGCCGGCTCGGCACGGGCCTGGCGGGCCTCCTCGCCGCCGCCGGGGTGGGTGCCCTCGTGCTCGACGACCGCGGACCCGTCCAGGTCGGCGACCTCGGGCCGGGCGGTCACGGCCCCGCCGACGTCGGTCGCCCGCGGGAGGAGGCCACGGCCCAGAGGCTGCGGCGCGCCCACGCCCGGCTGCGCGTGGGCAGCGAGCTGGAGGCGCAGGCGACCGGCGGCCCGGGCCTGCCGGACCTCGTCGTGGTGGTCGAGGCGCACGCGGCCCGCCCCGGGCGCTACGAGCGGCTGCTCGGTGCCGCGGTCCCGCACCTGCCGGTCGTCGTGCGGGAGGCCGACGTCGTGGTGGGCCCGCTCGTGCTCCCCGGGAGGTCGGCCTGCGTGGGGTGCGCCGACCGGCACGCCACCGACGCGGACGAGCGCTGGCCCCACGTCGCGGCCGACCTCGCGCGCCGCACCACCTGGGACGTCGCCCACGAGACGACTCTCGCGGCGACCGGGGCGGCGCTCGCCGCCGGCCAGGTGCTCGCGCTGCTCGACGGCGCGACGCCCGCGACCGTCGGGCGGCGGCTCGAGGTCGCCCTGCCCGAGGCGGTGCCGCGCGTGCGGGACGTCGCCCCGCACCCGGCGTGCGGATGCACCCGCCTGCCGGCATGACGACAGGCCCCCGGCGACCCCGCGGAGAGCGGTCCGCACGTGGTGCGGGCGCGCTCCCCGGGGGATCGCCGAGGGCCTGTCGTGGTCGTTCTCTGCTCAGCGGCCCGGGTCACCCGGGCGCACTGCGCGGTCATGCTGCGACGGTCTCCGACTTCCGGGGCCGGCCGCGACCACGCTTGCGGGCCACGACCTTGCCGTCGACGAAGACCTCACCACCCCAGACGCCCCAGGGCTCCTGCCGCTCGAGGGCGCCGGCGAGGCAGCCGGCCTGCAGCGGGCAGCCGCGGCACAGCGCCTTGGCCTCCTCGACCTGGGCGGTGTGCTCCGCGAACCAGAGTTCCGGGTCGTTGGTGCGGCACGGCAGCAGCGCCGCGAACTGGCGGTCGAGCTCGGCCACCTCGGCCGCGCTCTGGGTCAGGGGTTGGTGCGGGGTCCAGGGGCCGGATCCGCCCTGGGGGATCGTGTCGAGCAGCCGCTCGTCCAACAGCTGTGCGAGACGCACGAGTTCCTCCGTCAGGTCCTGGGTCTTGATATGAACGTCGGTGTTCAGGACCTGCGGTGGACCTCTGGAGTCAGAGGTCCGGCTCGATCGACCTGGTGAGGTCTTCTTCCCTGGGCGGAAAGTCGAAGGCCGCGGGTCCCGGGTGGACTCCGCGGCCTGGATCCGGTTCTAGACCGGATGGCTCCAGGGGGCGGAGTCGGGTGCGATGTGGAGATCGGCGTTGCCTGCTCCGTGCTTGCGCGCGCGGAACGGACGGACGGCGTCGAGCTCGCCACGGGCAGACGTGTACCCGGGCGCGCCGGCAGACGCGGTCGCCATCACGATCTGAGTCATCGTGTCCATCTTGTGCACCCACCTCCTCACTGCTCTCGGACCTCCACCTCTCGGCAGACGCCACTTCCGTCTGGGACTCTCCGAGCATAGACGGCCTGACCAGGACCGCCACCCCTTTTTTAGAGTTTTTTCTTCAACAGGTTCCGGGGCCCCATCGCGGGCCCTCACCGACGGCGCCCCGGCCGGCTCTCACCGGGCGTGCTCCGCGACGATCGCGAGGATCGTCCGCCCGTACCGGTCGATCTTGGCCGGCCCCACGCCGTTCACGCGGGCGAGCTGCGCCACGGACGTCGGCTTGAGCTCCGCGACGGCCGCGAGCGTGGCGTCGCCGAGCACCGTGAACGCGGGCTTGTCCGTCTCGCGGGCCACGGACAGCCGCCACTCGCGCAGCGCGTCGAACAGCGCCACGTCGTGCTCCCCGGTGAGCTGCTGGCGGGCCTGACCGCGGGGCGCGCGCCCGCGGCCCCGACGGTCCGCGGGGTCGTCCGGCCACAGACCGTCCAGGAACCGGGTGCGCTTGCGCGTGGCCCGGCCGCCCGGGTTGCGGGACCGGGCGAACGACAGCTCGAGATGCTCCCGCGCACGGGTGATGCCCACGTAGAGCAGCCGCCGCTCCTCCGCGACCGCCTCGTCGGTCTCGGCGAGCGAGATCGGCATGAGCCCCTCGCTCACCCCGGCCAGGAAGACGGCGTCCCACTCGAGGCCCTTCGCCGCGTGCAGCGACGCCAGCGTGACACCCTCGACGGTGGGCGCGTGCTGCGCCGAGGCGCGCTCCTCGAGCTCGGCGACGAGGGTCGCCATCGTCGCCGGAGAGTCCTGCGGGGCGGCCGCGGCGACGTCGTCGGCCAGCCCGACGAGCGCCTGCATCGCCTCCCACCGCTCGCGCGCCGCGCCGCGGGCGGCCGGCGGCCGCTCCGTCCAGCCCGCGGTGGTGAGCACGTCGCGCACCTGCTCGGGCATCGGCTGGTCCGGGTCGGCGGACCGGGCCGCGCCGCGCAGCAGCACGATCGCGTCGCGCACCTCCTTGCGCTGGAAG
>Ga0180221_1001902_pt1 | contig 12987 bp, 12 predicted proteins | sample eDN5th37CKraftMG_FD_151339 | JGI IMG/M metagenome (GOLD analysis project Ga0180221, IMG submission 151339) | Enriched Miracle-Growth compost microbial communities from Emeryville, California, USA - eDNA 5th pass 37_C Kraft MG (version 2) (version 2) ...
GAGCGCCGAAATTCAAAATCTGGCTGATGATGTCGGCCGGGAGGAATGAGAACGTCACCCCCGGAAAGCGCCGCGGCAACTCTTCTCGCAACAGCCGCATGTAATCGGCCGTCGGCTGGTGGTTCTTGTTGAGCTTGATTTGGATGTCGCCATCCTGCGGACCGATGGTCCCGGTATTGTTGTAGGTGGTATTGATGCCACTGACCGGCAGTCCGATATTGTCAACGATCGTGCCGAGGTCGCGGGCCGGGATAAGCTGACGGATCGCCTTCTCGATCTGAGCGAATTGGTTGGAGGTTTCCTCGACGCGGGTGCCGACCTGCGTCCGCGCATGCATCAGAATCTGGCCCGCGTCGACGCTGGGGAAGAAGTCGCGGCCCAGGTACGGCAGCAACGCAAACGATGCGAGCACGAAAGCGAGAAAGCCGGTTACGAACACGGCGCGGCGGCGCAGCGCCATTGTCAACAGCTCGCGATAGACGAGGCGGAAATACTCGAAGCCCGCCTCAAAGCCGCGCTGGAGGCGCACCAGCGGATTGCGCGAAGGCGGCAGCGGACCGTCGAGCCCATGCATATCGGTATGGGGCGCGTGTTTGCGCAGCAAATAATTTGCCATCGTCGGCACCAGAGTGCGCGATAAAACGAAGGAACATACCATGGCCGACATCACCGCTTCGGCCATCGGCACAAACAGGAATCGCGCCACGCCCTCCAGGAAGAACATCGGCACGAATACAATGCAGATGCAGAGCAGTGACACAAAGGCCGGCGTCACGATCTGCGCCGCGCCATCCATGATGGAGGCTTCTACTTCCTTGCCTTGCTCGAGATGCCAGTTGATGTTCTCGATCGTCACCGTGGCGTCGTCGACCAGGATGCCGACAGCGAGCGCGAGGCCGCCCAAGGTCATGATGTTGAGCGTCTCACCAAGCGCCCACAAAGTCGCGAGCGAGCCGAGCACCGACAGCGGAATGGAGGTCGCGATGATGAGCGTCGAACGCCAGCTTCCGAGAAATAGCAGGATCATGAGGCTCGTCAGCGCGGCTGCGATAACGCCTTCGTGGATAACACCGGTGACGGCGCCGCGAACGAACACCGACTGATCGCCGATCGGCTCGACGGCGAGCCCGTTCGGAAGGATGTCCTTGATCTCGCCCAATTTTCGCTTGATGCCGGCAATCACGTCGAGCGTCGAGACCGAACCGTTCTTCAATATCTGCATCAGCACGGAACGATTGCCGTCGACGTGCACTATGTTCGTCTGTGGCGCATTGCCGTCATGCACGTGCGCCACATCGCGAATATAGACCATGGCGCCGTTTACATTCTTGATCGGAAGATCGCCCAGCGACGCGATTGCAGAAGGCGCATTGTTGAGATGGATCGCGTATTCAAACTTGCCGATCTTCTGGGAACCAACCGGTGTGAGCAGATTTTGCGCCGCGAGCGCGTTGGCGACGTCCTGCCCGGAGAGACCGCGCGCCTGCAGCGCCGCCGGGTCAAGATCCATCTGGATCTGGCGCTGCTTGCCACCGAACGGCAGCGGGATCGCCGCGCCGGGGATGGTAACCAGTGGCGTGCGCAGAGTATTCAGGCCGATATCGGCGAGCGCCTGCTCGGACAGGCCGTTGCCTGAAAGTGCAAGCTGGATGATGGGCACGGTTGAAGCGCTGTAATTGAGAATCAGCGGCGGTGTCGCGCCGGGCGGCATCTGCTTCACCATGGTTTGCGCAATCGCCGTGACCTGGGCATTCGCCATCCGAATGTCCACGTTGGGCTGAAAGAACACCTTGGTGACGCTGATAGTGGTGTAAGACGTGGCCTCGATATGCTCGATATCGTTGACCGTTGTCGTCAGCGCGCGCTGGAACTGCGTTGTCATACGGCCAGCCATTTGATCTGGCGGCAGGCCGGTGTACTGCCAGATGACAGCGATGACAGGAATTCGAATGTCTGGAAAGATATCGACCGGCGTGCGCAGCGCGGCCAGCGGCCCAACGATGAGCACGACCAACGCGAGCACGACAAACGTATAGGGGCGCCGCAAGGCAATGCGAACAATCCCGATCATGTGCCAACCGCCCCAAGAACCGACCGACATCGGCCGGCAGCGCGGCACGATTGAGAGTTGACGAGACCATTTTCGTCGAACCGGCAACCGACTTTGACGCCGCGAGACCTCGAGTCGATCGCGGACGTAGACACCAAGCATTTAGAGCGACTAGCAAGACCAACGCATCTTACGCGTCTCATCTTGATTGACGATGAGCCGCCCGTTCTTGATGCGCCACGCCTCGGGATTGAGAAATTCGGCCGTTCGATTTCCTGCTTCACGGCAAACGCCCCGTTTTCTGCCGCACAAACCGTTTATCTGTCGGATTCTCGACGCGAGCGAGGACGCGCGAATATTGTCAGACCATTCCGACCGGCGCGCAGACCACTGGCGGCATTGCCACGCCCGTCATTGACTAACGACGCCCCGATGTCCCTGACAGCGGACCGCAGGCCTTGCGCCAGAATCGTCGCACTCCGTGAGTGCGAAACGCGGCATGTCGTTCATCAAAATACGGTACGGTTCCGTTTACATGCCATGAGGATTTGACTAATACAAGCCCGCTTACGGGTGGTGACGGAGTGAATTAAACGAAGCGTGGGAAATTTGGACGAATGCGATCTCGAGCTTCAGTGAAGCGGTCCGGACACGGCGGTCGGCCCAAGGCCATTGAGGTCGAACAGCGGAATCAGGACATCCTTCGCGCCGCCGGCGAAACGTTTCTCCGTGCCGGTTTCGATGGAACAACCATGGATGCCGTTGCAGACGCCGCGCACATCTCGAAGCGCACGCTCTATGCAAGGTATTCTGATAAGACCGTCCTATTTGATGCGGTCCTTCGCGACTTGATCGCGCGTTGGCTGACACCAATTGGCCGCTTCCAATCCGAACATGGCGAACTCAGAAGCACGCTTCTGGCCCTCGCCCGCTACTTGATGACCGCTGCATTGGCTCCGCAGTCGGTGAATGTAAACCGTATTATCCTTTCGGAAGCACAACGCCGCCCCGAGTTCGGAAAACTGGCAAACGAAGCGGGGCGGAAACCCGCCCTCCAGGTTGTTGCTTCCATTCTGCGCGAGCACCGATTGGAATTGCGGTCGATCGATCTCGAGATGGCTGCTGAACAGTTCTTTGCTCTCGCGGTCGACAGCAGTCTTCAGCTCGCTTCTCTGGGAATCAAAATCGAGGCTACACAAATCGAACAACGCGTGTCTTCTTGTGTCGATTTATTCCTCGAAGGCGTGAGGCGCCCTTCCTCCAGGGGTCATCAATCAGGTTGAATGGATATAACTGTCGTCCTAACGCGCTAAGCATCGCGCGTCTTTTTTCATTCCTCGCGCGCGCCATCAAACCCACGAGGCCGGGACCTGAGAAACAGTCCGCTGATTTTTGCTTGCCTAACTCCAGCGAAAATTTGATATGACACCGTGGGTCGCCGTTCCGGTGCCACTCTTATTGAATATTTCTGTCTGAAGGATTTTCTCACGCGTCTTGCCCTTCTCCTCATTACTGGTCTTCTCATCATTGGCCCGCTCGCTGGCTGCGGTTCGGCCGCCGACAAAGCCGAGAACACCGCTAACCGCTCCTTCACCAGCTATGCCGAGGGCAAGTCCTATGCGGAAATCGCCAATACCGGCCAGTCGCCGCTTGAGAAGCTGGCTGGCAATGATCGCGCCACCTTCGGCCCCATGATTGGCGCGACGCGCCTCACCAACGGCATGACGATCTATCGCCACATGGCGCCGGCGACACGAATGGAAACTGGCACCAACTTCGCCGGCCTCGTCGGCACCTCGACAGCGAACAACAATAACCGACTGTCCTATTTCCTCGTCGGATCGGACGGGATGGTGAAGGATTGGGCAACCGGTGCGGTGCAGGGCTCGACGAGCGACTGCATCAGCTATATCGGCGGCATCATCCGCAAATGCACCGACTCAGGCCAAATGCTTGCCGCGCTCGCGCTCTATGACGCGCGAGTGCAGACCAAGGGCGGTCAACCTATTTCGGTCTGGGGCACACCGATCCCGCCCGCGCGCTAGATCATCCGGCACTTGCTCATCTACCTAACGCGCCGCCGCCACCAAAGCTCGTAGGGCGCCGACCTGCAACTACCACAAGAGTCTCGCACGCGTCTCAATATCGTCTTGAAGGCTCACGAATGGCACGCCCCGACACTGATCGCACCGCGACCGGCAAGGATCGTCGTTTTTCGGGTTGTAGACATATAATATCGGCGCAGGCGTCAAACGTCAATCAATCAGGGTTTTTAAGGCCTATAAAAGCCCCAAAACGTCGACGCATTGAGGCGCGAACAATTGTATCACGCTACCGGTTTGATACAGATTAACGAAATCAGCGGTTACGAGCAGTTATTCAATCAAATGTCCATGAGAAAAAAAAATAGAAGCGCAACGCGCGCACCAAAGCCTTCCTTGGAAGCCAGACTTGAAGGCTCGATACGACCAGCGCTCGGCTGGTCGTTTGGCTACGTGTTCCGCGAAGCAGATCGGGCGTTCGCTGAAAGCTTTCGCAAGGACTTGGCCCCGCATGGCATCACACTTGGGCAATGGTACTTTCTGCGTGAACTATGGGATGAAGAAGGATTGTCGCAGCGCGAGTTGAGCAACCGCGTCGGCGTACGCGAGTCAACCGCTGGCACGGCGATAGGGCTGATGGAGAAACGAAAGCTCGTCGTTAGAACGAAGAGGCCAGACGATCATCGCAGCTTTTATATCTACCTGACGCCGAGGGGCCGCGCGTTGCGCAATAAGATCCTTGCATTGGCCATCAAGTTCAACGAGCGTGCTGTGCAAGGCTTTACCAAGTCGCAAGTGCATGCCCTACGTGAGAACATCTTTCACATTATCAAGAATGTAGCTGCGGAACGAAAGCGATAGCCTGCTGATTAATCGATGAATGCCGCAAATTTTCCGTACGCGCCGTTGTGATAGATCAGCGGCGGCGCAGCTCCGTCACGCAACATAACTTCCTGTACGCGCCCGATGAAGACAGTGTGCGTACTGTAGTCAAGTTGACCATCAACTGCGCAGATAATATTCGCCAATGCGGTCTGCAGCAGCGGCATACCCTCATCATTGAGTTGCCAGTCGCCGGATATAAACCGCTTTTCGAAGCTCGAGGACTGACCGAAAGATTCGCACAGTTCCCGATCCTTCGCGTGCACGATATTGACGCAAAAGCGCTGCGAGGCCCGCAAGATAGAATGCGTGCGTGACTCTTGGTTGATGCACACCAGTAACGAAGGTGGCGACAGGGAGAGCGAGCAAACGGCTGTCGCCGTCATGCCTGCGGTCTCACCTGATGACGTGCTGGTAGTGATAAGATGGGCAGACGCCGCACTACGGCGCATCGCACCGCGGAAAGCGTTAGCAATTTCCGAGCCACCGGACAAAAAGGGGCCTGATTCCAGCACCGTAGTAGATCCTTTTCAATAAGGTAACTTAGTGAGATTGTGTCAATATTTCAATCCCCTCCCCCCACTTGACAGTATTCGATAAGCTATCTTAGGTTTTCTTGCTGTTTCAGGCACCATAAAGTCAAGTCAAATGCACTTCGGCCTTTTTTCTAACGGACGCCGGCCCGGCCGCACCCTCGGCCAAGCGTGGGATCTCGATATCGATGAGATTGCTGTCGCCGACTCGCTAGGTTTCAAAGAAGCATGGATCAGCGAACACTACATGCCCGCTGAATTTGTGATTTGCAAAGCCGCAGCGCGTACCAGCACCATCAAGCTCGGAACCGGTGTTCGCCTTCTGCCCTATGCGCATCCGTTTCATATCGCAACAGAGGTGAATGCAGTCGATCAGCTCACCGGTGGGCGTTATCTGTTCGGTGTCGGGTCAGGCTTCTGGAAAGACCAACTCCGCGCTCGCGGCGTTGATCCTGACAAAATTCACGACATGCTTAAGACGTCGCTGGCAGTCATCACTCGCCTGCTCAACGGCGAAACGCCGTTTGATCACGAAAGCCCTTACTGGAAGGGAACGGCGATGGCTCTTCAGATCCCTTCTGTGCAGAAGCCTCATCCTCCGATTACGGTGGCGGTGAATAACTCACCAGAAACGGCCCGGCTGGCGGGTCGCAACGGCTTTGGCGTCATCACGGCCGACTTCATTCCGGCACTGCGAATCAAGCTCTTTGGCGACGCAATGGTCGAGGCACGAAAAGCATCTGGTCGCACATCGTCTCGCAAGGAACTCCGTGCGTGCCGCGTTGTTTATGTCGGTGATAGCGATACGAAAGCGCGTGATGACATGCGAGAGACATTCTCAAAACGTATCGCTTGGGACATCGAGAACGCACCGCATCATCAGACCGATCGCATTCCACCTGGCGGGACCCTGCAAGATATTACCTTTGACTACTTGGCCGACACCAACAACATCATTGTCGGCGGCGTCGAGACGGTCACAAAGCAGCTGCGCGCGTTCTATGAAGAGACAGGCGGCTTCGGCGTGCTTAACGTCCATGCAGGACGCGACTACGCAACTCCGGACAAGCTGGCGAAATCAATGACTCTGTTGATGCAGCAGGTCGCGCCGAAATTGCGAGACTGCGAGCCAGACTGAACTTGTGTTGAACGAAAGCAGCCCAAAGAACAAGGGCGCAATCGAGGGAGGAAAAGAAATGAAGATAAATAGTTTTATTGCTTGTCTTTTAGCAGCGATTGCAACGCTCGCAGTAGGCGCCAGTTCGGCTTCCTCTGCGGAGCCAGTCAAAATCCGGACCGGTTGGATCAACGTGCCGTCCGGTCTAGTGCCTGTAATCTTCAAAAAAGATGGTATCGCACGACATCTTGGCCGGTCCTACACTTTGGAATCGACCCGTTTTATCGCTTCTACCACGGCGTTGACGGCGCTCGCGAACGGCGAGCTTGATATCGCGGTACTCGGCTTCCCAGCCGTTGGCTTCGCCATCGAAAACGCCGGTATGGAAGACCTCCGCATCGTCGCCGACGAGACCCCAGACGGCGTTAAAGATCACTACTCGGTTCAGTTCTTCGTGCGTAATGACGGGCCGACTAAGCCAAATGAACTGAAGGGAAAGGTCCTCGCCACCAATGGTCAGGGCAGCACCGTCGACATAGCAATGCGCCTCATGATGCGCAAGCACGGGCTCGAATATCCCCGCGACTACACGATTATCGAAGCGCCTTTGCCGACACAGAAGGGACTACTACTCGACAAGAAAGCAGACCTCATTATTTCATTGCCACCGTTCTGCTATGATCCCGAGTTGCTCAAGAATGCTCGTCCTCTATTTACGCAAAAGGATTCGCTTGGCATCTCCGAGTTGGCGGTCTGGGCAGCGAAGGCTGACGTCTTAAAGACAAAGCGTGCTGCTCTTGTGGACTTTTTCGAGGACTACCTGCGGGGCCTCCAGTGGTATGCTGATCCCACAAATCGGCAGGAGGCAATTCGAATCATATCCGACTTTACTAAAGTGCCGGCGGCGAACTTCGAAAGCTGGTTGTTTACTGAAAAGGATTTCTATCGCGAACCGACAGCTAAGCCGGATCTCGCCGCATTGCAGCGCAATATTGATGCGACGGCGGAACTCGGCTTCTTAAAAAAGAAAATCGATATACGGAAATATACCGACCTTACGCTGATGGATGACGCTCTAAAGCGGCTCAAGCAGTAGATCCAAGCCAAGGATTCGGGTTTACCTGATTAGCAGTAATTGCATTTCGACTCATGTCCAGCAAAGCGCAGATCGTTGTCGAGAGCGTAAGCCATGTGTACCGCCCGCCACGCAGACGCGAGCTACTGGCACTCGATGATATCTCATTAAGCGTTTCAACTTGCGAGTTCATTGCGTTGCTCGGTCCGTCCGGTTGCGGCAAGTCGACCTTGCTTTATTTGATAGGGGGCTTCCTACCGGTCGAACGCGGGGCAATCACAGTCGACGGCGTTCCGGTGACAAAGCCGGGGCCCGATCGCGGGATCGTATTCCAGCACTTTGCATTGTTTCCGTGGAAGACCGTCCGCGAGAACGTTTTGTACGGCCTCGAGCGGCAGGGTATTCCCAGGACTGAACGCGAACAGCGGGCCTTGCATTTTATTTCGCTGGTGGGCCTGACAGGTTTTGAAGATAGCTACCCATCGCAACTTTCAGGTGGCATGAAGCAGCGTACGGCGCTCGCACGCACCCTCGCTTTTGATCCTAACATTTTATTGATGGACGAGCCTTTTGGCGCGCTCGACGCGCAAACGCGCAGTTTGATGCAGACTGAGCTATTGAGCATCTGGCGGCGCACGCCGAAGACGGTCATTTTTGTCACCCACGATGTACAGGAGGCCGTCTATCTCGCGGATCGCGTTGCTGTCATGTCGGCTCGACCGGGTAAGATCAAGACCATCATTTCAACAAATTTCGACAAGGCCGATCCTGACATCCACAAGAGCAAGAGCTTCATTGAGAAAGCGGATGAGCTTTGGAATCTCGTAAGAGACGAGGCTATCAAAGCGCAAAGCGGTAAGAAATGAAAGGCGCAGCCGCCATTTTTTGGCGCTACTCCCCTCTCCTGCTGCTTGCAGTGCTCTGGGAGGTTACAGCAAAGCTGGAGTTGATATCGTCGACAGCGCTGCCGCCGCTCTCCGACGTCGTTACCGCCTGGATTGAAATGTTCAAAAGCGGCGAATTGGTCAACAATAGCGCATCTTCGCTTTACCGTGCCACAACCGGGCTCCTTCTCTCCATCGGCATCGGCACTGTGCTCGGCATCGCGATGGCGTGGTGGAGACCAGTTAATGTCGCACTCACCCCATTGGTAGAAATATTCTATCCCCTGCCCAAATCGGCGCTCATCCCGGTTACCGTAATCTGGCTTGGCTTCGGTGACGCCTCGAAAATTCTTCTAATCTTTCTTGGCTGCATGCTTCCTGTAACGCTTGGCGCTTTCAATGGCGCGCGTTCAACAGAACAAGCATTAGTCTGGTCTGCCCGCAATATGGGAGCATATAGCGTCCGCATATTGACGGATGTAGTGCTGCCAAGCGCGATGCCGGAATTGCTTAACGGCATTCGGACCGCGATAGCACTGTCCTTTATTCTCCTTGTTTCGTCCGAGTTAATCGTGGCGCAAAAGGGGTTGGGCTACTTGATTGGGATTACCGGCGCCAATGGCTCTTACAGTGCGATGTACGCCGTAGTGTTCACCGTCGCGTTTCTCGGCTTCGCGGCGGACCGTGTGTATCAGTTATTTGTGCATAGAGTTTTGGCATGGCGCAGCTAGAACAGGCGACGGTCGTGCAGCCGACAATGCGCGCGCTTAGCGCCGCACTCAAGGGTGCCGCGAACATAATTTCGATTGCCGCCCTCCTGGCCGCCTGGGAAGGCATCGCACGTAGCGGAGTGATGACAAGCTTTCAGCTTCCGCCACTAAGTGCTGTCCTCTTACGTATCGGCCACGATGCGGCAACAGGAGATCTACTCGTCAATGCTGGTTTGACGCTCTATCGCGCCATGGCGGGTTTTTTGATCGCGGCGGTTGGCGGTATTTTGATCGGCATGGCGATGGCACGCGTATCGATTATGCGTTGGTTCTTTGATCCTATCCTGTCGGTCGGTTTCCCGATGCCGAAGATTGCTTTCCTGCCGGTTATTGTACTTTGGCTCGGCGTATTCGAAGCATCGAAGATCACGATGGTTGTATTCGATGCGATTTTTCCAGTCGTGGCTGCGACAATATTCGCAATTCGAGGAGTGGAACGCGAACTGCTCTGGTCCGCCCGTAACATGGGCGCGAACGACCATGAGATTATGTGGCAAATCGTTCTGCCCGCTGCTCTTCCACAAATTATGACTGGCTTACAGGTTGCCTTACCGCTCTCGATGATTGTCGCAGTGGTCGCCGAAATGCTAATGGGCGGATATGGACTTGGCGCCGCGATGATAACCGCCTCCAGGTTCGCAAACTCGACGGGCGTTTTTGCAGGAATCGTTGAAGTCGCGGTCGTCGGATACTTTCTCGTCAGGGGGATGGCACTAATTCGACGCCGTCTGTTGATCTGGCACCAGGAAACACAAACGCCGGCGACCGTATAACGATTTAGGTTGTCCACCTGCCGGATGTCCAGCCGTTCTCGTCGTAATCGGACAAGCAATCTTCGACCAGTTGCTTCATGCTCGCCATAGCCCCAACCGCTGGCATGACCGAGCGTCTGAAAGCGAATTTCCTCACCCTTGGGCCGCGGCATATCTGCAACGAACAATGTGACGCCATGCGTCTTCTGAGCGGCATCACGTGGCGTTGTCCGCGCATAGACGGCGATATGTTTGGCGACCGCAATGTTCGAGATGAACATCTTTTGCCCACTGATTCGATAACCATCACCGGTTGGAGTCGCTACCGTTTTGATATCAGTGATATTGGAACCTGAATTGGCTTCGATGAAGGCTCCCGCCCATACATAATCCCAAGCGTCATTGCCAACTAGCGCGCTGATAGCCTATCGAGAATATCCATTACCCCAGAATAGATGCCCACGATAATCGGATACGCTAGTGGCGATAAGCATTCATGCCACAAATAAGACGAAGACAAACACAAAGTGGCCGTGCGTTCGCGTTAACTCAGCACCGGTCTCTTAACGAGATGTATTTAGGTCCACATTTGTCATTATTTCCTTTTTAACACCTAGCCTCTGCTGACATCGCTATCACGCCATCCTGTCGCTCCGCGTGCAATGCAACGCTGTTTTGGGATAGCTGTGCAATCAGTTTTAGTTCTTGATTTACAAAACACGGCGCTTCCCCGCGAAATGTAAATTGCAAGATCCGGCGAGGAGCGATCTGCTCCGCGAATTTGCAAAGTTGTGTCGCAATGAGCGGCGCGTGCACAACCAGATCCGGATAGCCTTCGACGTCCGTAGCATATCGCTCTTCATAATGAATGCGATGACTATTGAACGTAATGGCAGAATAACGGAAAAGTTGGGTCGCCGTAGGCCGCCATGCTGTTGCAACTTCGTTGGTCGCGGCATGATTGATCGAAGCTGGTTTGACGGGAGGCATCTTCGTTGCGCTCGCTTCTCGATAAACTATCGTTTGTAACTCCTCCACACACAAGCGGTCTTCCTGGCTCAATCTCGAAGCGGCTCCGACGAACACAAGATGTCCAGTTCTGCCCAAACGATGTTCGACTGATGCAATTTCCGCAGTACGGGACACTTTCTGCCCGATCTTCAGCGGCGCGAGAAATTTCAACGTTGAGCCTGCGAACATCCGCCGCGGCAACTTCACCGGCGGCATGAAATCGCCACGTCTGGGATGACCGTCGGTATCAAGCTTGGCTGTTGGCGTACTGGGCGTAAATAGCCCGTAGTGCCACATATGTGGAAGCAGATGATCCGGCATAGGAACATCGAACGTTGCCGAAAATTGTACGACGATGCGATCGTCTATGAAGTCGACGTCCGTTACCTTGCGTCCCACATAGCTGCGATATCCATCGATCTCATCCGCCGTAAGCTCCATAGCTGATCTCAGTAGGAACGCGGCAAGCCAAGGACGTGCTCGGCAAGATACGACAGAATAAGATTGGTCGAGATCGGCGCGACCTGATAAAGCCTTGTCTCGCGGAACTTGCGCTCGATATCATACTCTTCGGCAAAGCCGAATCCGCCGTGGATCTGGATGCACATGTCGGCCGCGGCCCAGGATGCATCGGCGGCAAGCAGTTTTGCCATGTTCGCCTCGGCACCGATATCTTGGCCGGCTTCGTATTTGCGCGCCGCCTCATGCACCATCAGTTCAGCCGCACGCATCTGCGCGTAGCAGCGCGCAATCGGAAATTGGATACCTTGATTTTGTCCGATAGGACGGCCGAACAGCACACGGCTCTTTGCATAGTCGCCTGCCTTTTGAATGAACCATTTGGCATCGCCAATGCATTCCGACGCGATCAGAATGCGCTCCGCGTTCATGCCGGAAAGAATGTAGCGGAAACCTTTGCCCTCCTCGCCAATCAGGGCGCTGCAGGGAATGCGCATATCGTCAAAAAACACCTCGGTCGTCGCATGGTTCATGAGCGTGCGGATGGGGCGGATTGTCAGTCCCCGGCCTTTCACGGCTCGCATGTCAACCAGAAATACCGACAGGCCGTCGGTCCGCCGGGCGAGCTGGTCCTTCGGCGTTGTCCGCGCCAATAGGAGCATTAGATCGGAATATTCTGCGCGCGACGTCCAAATCTTCTGTCCATTGACGATGTACTCTTCATTATCTCGGACGGCCGTCGTGCGCAGGCTGAGCGTGTCCGTACCCGACGTCGGTTCGGTCACACCAAAAGCCTGAAGCCGCAGCTCACCCTTGGCAATGGCCGGCAGGTATTTCCGTTTTTGCTCGAGACTACCGTGCCGCAGCACGGTCCCCATCGTATACATCTGCGCGTGACATGCGGCGCCATTCGCTCCGGCGGCGTGGATTTCCTCCATGATCGCGGAGGCCGCACGCATCGTAAGCCCGCTGCCGCCGAATTCCTCTGGAATAAGCGCGGCGAGGAATCCGGCTTCGGTTAACGCCTTAACGAACTCAGTCGGATATGCACGCTCGCGGTCCAGCCGGCGCCAATATTCATCCGGAAAGTGCTCGCAGAGCGCACGCACTCCATCGCGAATGGGCGTAAGATCATTCTGGTCGTCCTGCATTCGTCGTCTGTACCCACAGATTGAACGGCGGCATCAGTTGCCGAGATAGATCGCCGATAGCGCTTCGCTGCCTTGCAAGTCGCGGGCGGAGCCAACAAGCCTGATCTGACCACGCTGCATCGCGATAGCCCGATCGGCGATCGACAATGCCTTCTTGGCGTTCTGTTCGACCAACATGATCGGAATGCCCCCATCGCGCATGCGGGCAATGGCCGCAAAGATCTCGTTGACGACGAGTGGCGCGATGCCGAGCGAAGGCTC
>Ga0180221_1001906_pt1 | contig 12966 bp, 10 predicted proteins | sample eDN5th37CKraftMG_FD_151339 | JGI IMG/M metagenome (GOLD analysis project Ga0180221, IMG submission 151339) | Enriched Miracle-Growth compost microbial communities from Emeryville, California, USA - eDNA 5th pass 37_C Kraft MG (version 2) (version 2) ...
TCGGCGTTCGCGGTGATCCCGACGACGCACTTGGTGCGCAGCGCGTCGCACGCGTTGGTCAGCAGCCGGATCGACTCGAACATCGACTCGGCGAGCACGGGCTCCATGACGTTGAGCTGCAGCTGACCCGCCTCGGCGGCGTGCGTGATGGTCACGTCGTTGCCCATCACCTTGAAGCACACCTGGTTGACGACCTCGGGGATCACGGGGTTCACCTTGGCGGGCATGATCGAGGACCCGGCCTGCAGCTCGGGCAGGTTGATCTCGTTGAGGCCCGCGCGCGGCCCGGAGGACAGCAGGCGCAGGTCGTTGCAGATCTTGGACAGCTTGGCCGCGAGCCGCTTCACGGCGGAGTGCACGGCCAGGTAGGCGCCGTTGTCGTAGGTGGCCTCGACGAGGTTCTCGGCGGGCACCGTGCCGAGCCCGGTCACCTCCGCGAGCCGCCGCGCCGCGACCTTCGGGTAACCCGGCGGGGTGTTGAGGCCCGTCCCGATCGCCGTCGCGCCGAGGTTCACCTCGAGCAGCAGGTCGGCCGCGTTCCGCAGGCGCTTGACCTCCTCCGCCACGTTCACGGAGAACCCGGCGAACTCCTGACCGAGGCTCATCGGCACCGCGTCCTGCAGCTGGGTGCGGCCCATCTTGGGCAGGTCCGCGAACTCCGACGCCTTCTCGTCCAGGGCCCGCGACAGGCGGCGCACGGCGACGACCAGCGCGTCGACGAGGGCGTGCACGGCCAGGCGGAAGCCGGTGGGGTAGGCGTCGTTGGTCGACTGGGACTTGTTGACGTGGTCGTTCGGGTTGATGACGTCGTAGCGGCCCTTGGGGAAACCGACCAGTTCGAGCGCCAGGTTCGCGATCACCTCGTTGGTGTTCATGTTGACGCTGGTGCCCGCGCCGCCCTGGAACACGTCGATGGGGAACTGGTCGAGGCAGCGCCCCTTGATCAGCACCTCGTCGCACGCGCCGATGATCGCGTCCGCGACGTCGCGCTGGATGGCGCGCAGCTCCCGGTTCGCGAGCGCCGCCGCCTTCTTCACCATCACCATGCCGCGGATCATCTCCGGCACGTCGTTGATGGTCGTCCCCGAGATGGGGAAGTTCTCGATCGCGCGGACGGTGTGGATGCCGTAGTACGCCTGCGCGGGGACTTCCTTGGTCCCGAGCAGGTCCTCCTCGATGCGCACGTCGGCCGGTGGGTCGGCGGTGTCTCGAGCCGTGGGGTCAGCCGTGGGTTCAGCCATGAGGCAGACGCTAGCAACGGCGCGGTGCCCCCGCCCGCCCCCGCCTGTGCCTGCCTGTGCCTGCCCGTGCCTGCCCGTGCCCGCCCGCGTGAGAGGCTGGCGGCGTGCGCGTGGACGTGTGGCTGTGGGCGGTGCGGCTGTTCAAGAGCCGGTCGGCGTCGGCCGCCCTGCTCCGGTCCGGGCGGGTGCGGGTGAACGGCACCGTGGCCAAGCCGTCGACCTCCGTGAGCGTGGGCGACACCATCACCTGGCGCGACCCGCTGCGCGACCGCAGGGTCGTCGTCGTCGAGCTGCTGCCCAAGCGGGTGGGCGCGCCGCTGGCGGTCAAGGCGTACCGCGACGAGAGCCCGCCGGTCCCCACCCGCCAGGAGCGGGAGGCCGTCGGCGTCCGCGACCGCGGCGCCGGCCGGCCGACCAAGCGCGAGCGGCGCGAGATCGACCGGCTGCGCGGCAACCGGCGCGGCTGACCCGGCGGACGGGCAGGCCGGCCGCCGGGCCGATCATGCCTGGCGGCCGACGGACCGCAGGTACTCCTCGCGGTGCGGCGGGTCGGCCCCGCGGCGCCGGCGGACGGGCACCTCGCCCCGCACGGGGCGGTAGTGGGCGAACACCGAGTCGAGCACGCCCTCGCCGCGGGTGGCCCCGGGCAGGTCCTGGTGCAGCCGGTGCAGGCGTGCCGCCGGGACCTCCCCCTCCACGACGGACCGCGCGTCGCGGGTGTCGGTCGACAGGGGGACGGCGTCGGACCGCGCCAGCAGGGGCAGCACCGCGGCGAGGGTGTCGTGCGGGGCGTCGAGCGTGAACGCGTGGACCGGCTCGAGCACGGTGGTGCGGGCGCGGCGCAGCGCCGCCAGGAGCACCAGCGGCGTCAGCCGGCGGAAGTCGCTCGCCGAGCTCGAGTACACGCTCCACCCGTACGGCGGAGGCGGCACGTACCCGGACTCGGTGAGCACGACCGTGCAGTCGGTGACCTGCCAGCCCCGCAGCCCCTGCTGCAGGGTGCGGAGCACGGTCTCCTCCACGGCGCGCCGGAACGCGAGCGTGAGCGACCCGGGCTCGATGCCGAGCCGGAAGCGCACGCCGGCCCCCTCCGGGGCGGGCTCCACGCGCAGGCCGACGGTCGCGTTGAACGGGTTGGACTCGTCGCCCATGCGCTCGACGGCGGACCCGACGCCGACCGGCCGTTCCACGTGGAACGTCGTCGTCTCCCGGAACGACACGGCGACGCGGTACTCCTCGGCGAGCGTCGCCCCGACGACCTCCTTCTGCACCTCCCCGTAGAGCGAGAGGGCCGCGTCGCCGGTGTCGTCGAGCCGCAGCCCGATGAGCGGGTCCTGCTCGGCGAGCCGGGTGAGCGCCGTGTGCAGCGCGCCCCGCTCCGTCGGGTCGTCGGGCACGACGACCGTCTCCAGCACGGGCGGCGAGAACCGGAACCGGTCGGCGTCGTGCGGCTCGCCCAGGTCGTCGCCGACCCGGACGCCCGCGAGCCCCCAGACCTGCGCGACCTGGCCGGCGCGCGCCGCCGTGCGCTCCACCGCGCTCCCGCGCCGCACGACGCGCACCGCGGTGACCTTGGCCCCGCCCACCTGGTCCCGCTCGCGCAGCGTCCCGGACCAGAGCCGCGCGTACGCGACCCGCTCGCCGGCGGGGCCGCGCTCCACCTTGAAGACGCGGCCCGACAGCGGCCCGTCGGGGTCGCCGTCGGCCGCGGGCAGCAGCTCGGGCAGCGCCGCGAGGAGCTGGTCCACGCCGGCGCCGGTCATGGCCGAGCCGCCCAGCACGGGGAGCACGAGCCCGCGCCGCGAGAGGTCGGCGACCGACGCGCGGAGGCGCTCGGCGCTCACGTGGCCGGTGCGGACGTACGCGGCGAGCACGTCGTCGTCGTGGTCGGCGACGACGTCGAGCGCGCGGTCGGTGTCGAGCCGCGGCCGCCAGGAGGCCGCCGGCGTGCCCGCGGCCTCCGCGACACCCCACGGGACGAGCGGGAGGCCGTCGAGGTCCAGGTCCGTACGGGCCCCGGGGCGGTCGATCTTGTTGACGAACACCACCGTGGGGATCCGCGACCGGCGCAGGGCGCGCAGGAGGACGCGGGTCTGGGCCTGGACGCCCTCCACGGCGGAGACGACGAGCACCGCGCCGTCGAGCACGCTGAGGGCGCGCTCGACCTCGGCGACGAAGTCGGGGTGCCCGGGCGTGTCGATGACGTTCACGGAGGTGTCGCCGACCTCGAACGAGGCGACCGTCGAGCGGATGGTGATCCCGCGGCGGCGCTCGAGGGCGAGGGTGTCGGTCTGGGTGCTGCCGGCGTCGACGCTGCCGACGGCGTCGATGGCTCCCGCGGCGTGCAGGAGCCGCTCGGTGAGGCTGGTCTTACCGGCGTCGACGTGCGCCAGGATCCCGAGGTTGAGGGTGCGTGCCAAACGTCCTGTCCTTTGCGTGCGAGGGTGCGTCGATGTGCGGGGACATGACGGCTGCACGCATCGGAGGGCTCCTGGGCTCGGTCTGCTCGGACGGGTCGCTCCCCATTGCAGCAGGGCGGCGACCGGACGCCAAGGGGTTTTCCGTCGGTAGGGTCGCGACATGACGACCGAGCGGACCGACGAGCAGGACGGCAGGATCGCCGCCCTCCTGCGCGAGCACCCCGTCTGGGACGGGCACAACGACCTGCCGTGGGAGGCGCGCGACCAGGTCGCCTACGACTGGGCGCGGCTCGACGTGGCCGCCGGCACCGACGGCCGCACGCACACCGACGTGCCCCGGCTGCGGGCCGGGGGAGTGGGCGCGCAGTTCTGGTCCGTCTACGTGCCGTCGAACCTGCCCGCCAGCGCCGCCGTCACGGCCACGCTCGAGCAGGTCGACGCGGTGCGCCGCATGGTGGCGCGCTGGCCGGAGCACTTCCGCCTCGCGCTGACCGCGGACGACGTCGTGGCCGCGTGGGCGGAGGGCCGGATCGCGTCGCTCATGGGCGCCGAGGGCGGGCAGTCGATCGACTCGTCTATGGGCGCGCTGCGCATGCTGTACGAGGTGGGCGTGCGCTACATGACGCTCACGCACAACCACCACAACCCGTGGGCGGAGTCCGCGACGGACGAGCCCCCCGCCGACGGCCGGTTCGCGCACGGCGGCCTGACGCCGTTCGGCCGCGAGGTGGTGCGCGAGATGAACCGGCTCGGCATGCTCGTCGACCTGTCGCACGTCTCCGCCGGCACGATGCGCGCCGCGCTCGACGTCTCCGAGGCGCCGGTGATCTTCTCGCACAGCTCCGCGCGCGCCGTGGCGGACGTCCCGCGCAACGTGCCCGACGACGTCCTCGCCCGCCTCGCCGACAACGGTGGCGTGTGCATGGTGACGTTCGTGCCGAGCTTCGTCACCCCGGCCATCGGCGAGTGGCGGGCCGAGGCCGGGGAGGCGGCGCGGGCGGCGGGGATCGCGCCCAACGACTACGCGGAGTTCGCCCGGTTCTCCACCGAGTGGGCGCGGACCCACCCCAAGCCGCCGACGACGCTGGCGGACGTCGTCGCGCACGTCGAGCACGTGCGCGAGGTCGCGGGGGCCGCGCACGTCGGGCTGGGCGGCGACTACGACGGCGCCGGCGGCTTCGCCGACGAGCTGCGCGACGTCTCCGGCTACCCGAGGCTGCTGGCGGCGCTCGCCGACCGCGGCTGGTCGGACGGCGACCTGGCGGCCCTCACGAGCGGCAACGTGCTGCGCACGCTGCGTGCCGCCGAGGGCGTCGCCGCCCGGCTGCAGGCGGAGCGCGAGCCGAGCGTGGCCCGCATCGCCGACCTGGACGGCTGACCACCGCCCGTGACGGGCGCCGCGGGGCTAGCGTGAGCCCATGAGCGGCGCGCCCGTGCGGGTGTTCCTCGTCGACGACCACGAGGTGGTGCGACGCGGCGTCGCCGACCTGCTCGGGATGGAGGACGACCTCGAGGTCGTCGGCACCGCGGGCACGGCCGCCGAGGCGCTCTCGCGGGTTCCCGCGGTCCGCCCCGACGTCGTCGTCCTCGACGTCCGGCTGCCCGACGGGGACGGCATCACCGTCTGCCGGGAGCTGCGGTCGAGCACCGACGCCGCGGTCCTCATGCTCACGTCGTTCGACGACGACCAGTCGCTGTTCGACGCGATCCTCGCGGGCGCGTCCGGCTACGTGCTCAAGCAGGTGCGCGGCACCGACCTCGTGGCCGGGATCCGCACGGTGGCGGCGGGCGGGTCGATGCTCGACCCGCGCGCCACGGGACGCGTGATGGCGCGCCTGCGCGAGCAGACGGCGGCCGACGACCCGCTGGGCGACCTCACGCCGCAGGAGCGGCGCATCCTCGTGCTGATCGGCGAGGGCATGACGAACCGGCAGATCGGCGCGGAGCTGTACCTGGCGGAGAAGACCGTGAAGAACTACGTCTCCAGCCTGCTCGCGAAGCTCGGCCTGGAGCGGCGCGTGCAGGCGGCGGTGCTCGCCGCGCGGCTGGATCAGCCGCCCCGGCCGGACGCCCCCGACCGGCCCGCTGCCTCCTGAACGGCGGCCGCCCCCGGGCCGGGCTCGAGCGGCACGCTCCACCGCACGGTCGTGCCGCTCGTCCGGCCCGAGCGGACCTCGAACCCACCGCCCAGCTCGGCGGCCCGGCGGGCGAGGTTCGCGAGGCCGCTGCGGGGCGCGTCCGCGGCGGTCCCGACGCCGTCGTCGGCGACCGTCAGGACGACCTCGGCGCCGGCGCGCAGAGCGACCCGCACGCGGGTGGCGCGAGCGTGCCGAGCCACGTTGGACAGGCTCTCGCGCAGCACGGCCACCAGGTGCGCCACCACGGTGGGCGGCACGACGGCGTCGATCGGCCCCTCGAACCGGACGGTGGGCGCGAAGCCGAGCGCCCGGGTCGCGGCGTCGGCCTCGGCGAGCAGCAGCGAGCGCGTCCCGACCCGGTGGCGGAGGTCGCCGCCCGGGTCGCGCAGCCCGCGGATCGTGGTGCGGATGAGGTCGATCGTCTCGTCGATCTGGTCGATCGCCTCCCCGACCCGCCCCGCCACCTCGGCCGTCCCGTGCGCCGCCAGGGGCCGTGGGTCCGCGAGCCGACGGTCCACGGCCTGCAGGGAGAGCCCGGTCGCGTACAGGCGCTGCACCGCCAGGTCGTGCAGGTCCCGCGCGATCCGGTCGCGGTCGCGCACCACGGCGAGGCGGGCGGCGTCCGCGCGCCGCTCGGCCAGCTCGAGCGCGACCGCCGCCTGGTTGGCGAACGCCCCGAGCGTCTCCACGACGACCGGCGGGAAGGGGTCGGCGCCGCGCACCCGCCCGACGACGAGCACGCCGCGCGCCCGCTGCCCGCGGCCCACCAGCGGGAAGGCGGCGACCGGGCCGAGCGTGCCGTCCGGGTGCAGGGCGACCCGCGCCCGGTCGTCCGTCGTGGCGTCGGGCGTGACCACCGCCTGGCCGCCCACGAACGCCATCGAGCTGAACGAGCGCGGGGGTCGCAGGACCTGCCCGCGCAGGCTCTCCGCCCGGATGCCGACCGCCGAGCGCACCACGAGGGTGGGGACCTCCCGCGTCGGGTCGTCGTCCACGGGCACCGCGATCCCGGCCGTGTCCGCCGCGGCGACGCTGATCGCCTCGGACGCGACCAGGTCGAGGACGCTGTCCGGGTCCTCGCCCGACAGCAGCCGGCGCGCGATCTCGTCGTCCGCCCGCAGCCACCGCTCCCGCAACCGCGTCTCCTCGTACAGGCGGGCGTTCTCCACCGCGACGCTCGCCGCGGACGCCAGCCCAGCCAGCAGACGCTCGTCGTCCGGCGTGAACGCGCCGCCGCCCCGCTTCTCGGTGAGGTAGAGGTTGCCGAACGCCTCCCCGTGCACCTGCAGCGGCATGCCCAGGAAGCTGCGCATCGGCGGGTGGTGCGGGGGGAAGCCCACCGAGCGGTCGTCGGCGCTGATGTCGGGCAGGCGCAGCGCCCGCGGGTGCCGGATGAGCTCGCCGAGCAGGCCGTGGCCGGTGGGGTACGGGCCGACGGCGCGGATCTCCTCCGGCGACATGCCCACGGTGAGGAACCGCACGATGCGGCGGTCCTCCCCGAGGACGCCGAGCGCCGCGTAGCGGGCGTCGACCACCGCGGCGGCAGCCTGCACCACCCGGTGCAGCGTCGTCTCGAGCTCCAGCCCCCGGCCCACGGACACCACGGCGTCCAGCAGGACGTCGATGTCCCGGTCCCGGCGGTCCTGCCGCGGACTCACCCGTCCACGGTAGTCCGGCGTGCCACCGATCGCCCCTGATGGCCGCATGACCCCGTTCGGGACCTTCGGCCCCCGGGTGAAGGCCGCCCGGCCGGACGGCCGGGGCGTTCGGCACTGACACGCCCCCGCCCGCCCGTGGCCCACTGGTGCGGTCGGAAGGAGCGTCAATGGATCTCAGCAGCGCCGGTGAGTCCCGCGTCGTCGTGGGTGTGGACGGGTCGGAGGGCGGATACCACGCGATGGCCTGGGCGGCCGGGGAGGCGGCACGCCTCGCCGCGCGGCTCGTCGTCGTGCACGCGTACGCCCACCCCGTCGACGTCGGCTCGGTGACCGCGGCGGCGTGGCGGCCGGACCCGCGGGCCGAGGCGTTGGTCGCCCGCGCCCGGGCCCGCTACGAGCGTCTGGCCCGGACGGGGGCGCTCGCCGCCGTGCCCGCCGAGGTGGACTTCGTCGTCGCCGTCGACCCGTACGACCCCTCGGAGGGGCTGCTGGAGGCCGGCTTCCACGAGGCGGACCGGGCCGGCGTGCCGCTGACGGCGGCGCACGCTGCCGAGGCCGGGATGTTCGCGGGCGTCACCGAGGGCGACCTGGCCTGGCTGGAGCGCCTGCGGGCGGAGGCGCGTGCCGGGCTGGAGGCCCGGGTCGCGCGGTGGGGCGAGAAGTTCCCCGACGTCGACTGGGCCGTCGACGCCCGCGGCGGCGGGGTGCCCGGGGCGCTGCTGTCGGTGCTGCGCGCCGACGACCTGGTGGTCACGGGCTCGCGCGAGCCCGCCCGGGAGATCGGTCGGGCCCGTGGCTCGACGCTCGACAGGCTCGTGCGGCACGCGCCATGCGTGGTGACCGTGGTGCACGAGGACAGCTTGCGACCGGCGCCGGTCGACTCCCCGGACAGGCGCCGGTCGCGGGAACCCGTCAGGCGCTGAGGGAGCGCTGCGACCAGCTCGCGCCGAGGGCGCGCAGCACGTCCTGCGGGTCGCGCCGGGTGGCGTCGGTGTAGGCGCGCAAGGACATCACCGACGCCGTGAGCATGGTGGTGATGACCTCGCGGGCGAGGCGGGGGTCGACGCTGGCCTCGTCGAGCAGCTCCTGCACGACGCGGGAGCGGATGCCCAGGTCGGGCTCCGAGCACGCCGTGAGCAGGGCGATGGTCACCGACCCGGCGTCCGTGCCGGAGGTGCCGCCGACGGCGCTGTCGTGAGTACCCATGGCGTCCCCCTCCGCGGCCCGACGGGTTCCGGTCTACCGCACGGGGCGTCGTCGCGCACGTGGACGCCGCTTGCGGCGCCGGGACGGCGCGCGCAAGGATGCGCGCGATGACGCCCTCGCCCGCGCCCCGGCGCCCCGTCGCGGCCCGCCTGCTGCCCGCCCTCGTCGGGCTCGGCGTGGCCGGCACGGTGCTGCTCGCCGGGCCCGCGGCCGTCGCCGACGAAGGGCTGACGGAGGAGTCGCACAGCCGCTACGTGCTGCGGGCGAAGGACACCGAGGTGCGGGCGGAGGTGACCACCACCATCGGCAACGTCACGCCCGACCGGGGCCGGACGTACTACTACTTCACCTCCTACTCGATCGCCGTGCCGGCCGGGGCCGAGCAGGTGCGCGCGACGAGCGGCGGCGCGTCACTGCCGGTGCGGCTCGAGGCGTCCCAGGACCCGAGCACCCGGTACGCCGTGGCGTCGTTCGCCCCGCTGCGCTACGGCGCGACCCGCACCATCGAGTGGAGCTTCGTCGTCCCGGGGGAGCCGGTGCGCTCGGAGGACTACACGCGCGTGGGGGACGGCTTCGCCACGTTCGCGGCCTCGGGCGTGGGCGACCCCGGCCGGACGACGGTCGAGGTGGTCTTGCCGGCGGCCATGACGTTCGACGCGACGTCGGACGTGTTCACGCCGGAACGTTCCGGCAGGACGGTCACGTACACGGCCACCGAGAACACCGACGCGGACGGCATCTGGGCGGTCGTCTCGGCGCGGGACCCGAAGAAGGCGGACGAGAAGGTCGTCGAGGCGGACGGCACCCGCCTGACGCTGCAGAGCTTCCCCGGCGACGAGCGGTGGACGCGGTTCGTCACGAAGCGCCTGACCACCGGCCTCCCCGTGCTCGAGGACCTGGTGGGCCGCCCGTGGCCGGGCGGGCTCGAGACCATCCGCGAGGACGTCTCGCCCCAGGTGCTCGGGTACGCCTGGTTCGACCCGGGCAAGGACGAGATCGTCATCCCCGAGGACCTCGACACCGCGACGCTGTTCCACGAGCTGGGGCACGCCTGGCTGAACCCGGACCGCCTGCGGGGCCGCTGGCTTTCCGAGGGGCTGACGGAGGTCGTCGCGCAGCGGGCCGTGGCGCGCACGGGCGGCGAGAGCGAGCCGTGGGAGGCGCCCGACCGGGGCTCGGACGACGCCGTGCCGCTGGCGGAGTGGGGCGCGAGCCCCGGGCAGCTGGACGGCGACGCCGAGCAGTACGGCTACGCGGCGTCGCACGCGGTGGTGAACGCCCTGCTGGGCGACCTCGACGACGACGCGTTCACCGCCGTGGTGTCGGCCGCGCAGGCGGGCGAGAGCGCGTACGAGCGGCCGGGCTCCCTGGAGGAGAACCAGGGCCGCACGGACTGGCGCCGCTTCCTCGACCTGGTCGAGGAGCGCGGCGGCGTGTCCGGGGCGCCGAAGGTGCTGCGCACCTGGGTGCTCCCCGGGCCGGACGACGGCGGAGCCGCCGACCGGCGGGCGCTCAAGGCGCGCGCCGCCGCGCGGGACGCCTACGCGGCGCTCGACGACGCCGACGGCGCGTGGTCGCCGCCGCTGGGCCTGCGCACGGCCATGACCCGCTGGGAGTTCGACGAGGCGGAGGACGTGCGGTCCGCGCTCGACGGCGCGGCGCAGGACGCGGGCGTCGTGCAGTCGGCCGCCGAGCGCGCGGGCGTGGACGTGCCCGCGCCGGTGCGCGCCGCCTACGAGGGTGCCGCCGACGCGCAGGAGTACGCGGAGCTCGCCGCCCTGCTGCCGCGCGCCGCCGACGTCACGACGCGGGTGGGCCGGGCCGCGCGCGCCGCGGCGGCCGAGCGTGACCCACTCTCGGGGGCCGGGGCGTTCCTGCTCGGCGTCGACCGGGCGGCGGCGCAGGCGCGGGCCGAGCTGGGTGCGGGCGACCTGGACGCGGCCGCCGCGCGGGCCGACGCCGCCGCGTCCCGCGCGGGCGCCGCCCCGTGGGTGGGCGCGGGGCTCGTGGTGGCGGTGCTCGTCGTCGCCGGCGGCGTCGTGGTGGCGGTGCGGCGCAGGGCGGCGGCACCGCCGAGGCAGGAGGCCCCGGCGGGCGGGTCAGTCGTGGAGGATGCGCTGGAAGAGGACGTGGTCCTGCCAGCGGCCGGCGATCCGCAGGTATCGGGGAGCGGTCCCGATGAGTTCGAACCCGGTCCGCGCGAGCACCTTCCGTGACGCGTCGTTGTGCGGCAGGGTCGCCGCCTGGACGCGGTGCAGCCCCAGGTCGTCGCGGGCGTACGCGCACGCGGCCTCCACGGCCGCGGTCATGACCCCGCGGCCGGCGAGCGCGGCGTCGACCCAGTAGCCGAGGTGGCAGCTCCAGAACGCCCCGCGCACGACGTCGGCGAGGTTCACGCGGCCCACGAGCGCGCCGTCCTGCTCCAGGACGAACGGCGCCGAGCGGCCCGCGGCGAGGGACTCGAGCTCCGTCGCGACCAGCTCGGCCTGGCGCGACGCGTCGTAGAACTCCGGCGGCCGCACCGGCTCCCACGGCGCGAGGTGGGCCCGGTTGCGGGTGTAGGCGGCGGCGAGGGCGGGGCCGTCGTCGGGGCGCAGCACGCGCAGCGTGACGCCCGCGGGCAGGTCGGCGACGAACGGGTCGGTCGGCGTTCCGGTCTCGGGCACGACGGCGAGCCTAGCGGCGGGCCTGGGCGCGCAGGGCCGCGAGGGCGGCGCGGACCTCCTCGGTGGCCGGGCGGGACTGACCGGAGGCGATCCAGGTGTCGAACCCGACGCGGAACGCGCCGACGCCGGCCTCGGCGACCATCGACGCGTCGGGCTCCGGCACCCCGCGCTCGCGCAGCGCCGCCGCGGCGGCGTCGCGCAGGGCGGCGAGCTTGAGGAGCTCCCGCTCCTGCAGCCGCGGGGTGACGGCGATGACGGCGGCGCGCCGGGCCGCGAACTCGCGCCGCTCCTCGAGGGAGCCGGTGACGGCGACGAAGGCCTCCCCGACGGCGTCGAGCGCGTCGGCGGTCGCGGGGGCGCCGGCGATCGCGGCCACGACGGCCGCCTCGAGCTCGTGGGCGCCGTCGAACAGGACCTCGCGCTTGTCGGCGAAGTGCCGGAAGTAGGTGCGCTCCGTGACGCCGGCGCGCTCGGCGATCTGGGCGGTCGTCGTCTGCTCGAACCCCTGCTCGGCGTAGAGGTCGAGCGCGGCGCGCGTCATCCGCCCGCGCGCGTCGGGTTCCCATCGGGCCATGCGGACAGTCTAGTGATGACAGTGGCTGACATCAGGTGTAGCGTGATTGATGTCAGTCACTGACATCGCGTGGTCGCGGTACGCGGCCCTGAGAGGAGTACCCATGCGCGTCTTCGTCACCGGAGCCTCCGGCTGGATCGGCTCCGCCACGCTCCCGCACCTCCTGGCCGCCGGGCACGACGTCGTCGGCCTCGCCCGGTCGGACGCCTCCGCCCGTCGCATCGAGGCCCTGGGCGGTGCCGTGCACCGTGGCGGGCTCGACGACCTGGAGAGCCTGCGTGCCGGCGCCAAGGGCGCCGACGCCGTCGTGCACCTGGCCTTCAAGCACGACTTCTCGGACTACGACGGCGCCGGGCGCACCGAGCGGGCCGTCGTCGAGGCGTTCGTCGAGGAGCTGGCCGGCAGCGGCCGCGCCCTGATGGTGGCCTCCGGCCTGGCCGGGTCGCCCGGCGTGGTCCTCACCGAGCGTGACGCCACCGCCTTCCGTGGCCCGGACGCGCCGCGCGGCGGCTCGGAGGGGCTGGCCCTCGACGCCGCAGAGCGGGGCGTCCGGTCGGTGGCGCTGCGGTTCGCCGCCACCGTGCACGGTGCCGGCGACCACGGCTTCCTCGCGATGCTCGTGCGGACGGCGCGCGAGCGCGGCGTCTCCGGCTACGTCGGGGACGGGTCGAGCCGCTGGCCGGCCGTCCCCGTCGACGACGCCGGGCGCCTGGTCGCGCTCGCGCTCGACGCCGCCCCCGCCGGCACCGCCGCGCACGCCGTGGCCGAGGAGGGTGTCGCGCACCGCGAGATCGCCGAGGCGATCGGCCGCGTCGTGGGCGTCCCCGTCGCGTCCGTCGACCCCGGCGACGCCATGGACCACTTCGGCTGGCTCGGCCATCGGCTGGCTCGGCCACTTCTGGAGCACGGACATCGCCGCCTCGAGCGCCGCCACCCGGGAGCTGCTCGGCTGGGAGCCCACCGGCCCCACCCTGCTCGAGGACCTCGCCGCCGGCGCGTACGACCACGCGGCGCGGGGCTGACCGGTGTCCGTGGCCGGCCGGGTCAGCCCGGCCGGTCCTCG
>Ga0180221_1001912_pt1 | contig 12949 bp, 13 predicted proteins | sample eDN5th37CKraftMG_FD_151339 | JGI IMG/M metagenome (GOLD analysis project Ga0180221, IMG submission 151339) | Enriched Miracle-Growth compost microbial communities from Emeryville, California, USA - eDNA 5th pass 37_C Kraft MG (version 2) (version 2) ...
ACGGCGCCGAGGACCTCGACGACGTCACGGTCGTCCCCGGGCTCGGCCTCGTCGACGTCACGGTCGACGTCCACGCCGCCCAGTGGGGCAACCTGTCGCGGCTCGTCGCGGCCGTCGAGTCCGGGCTGCTGGACGGCGGGGTCGCGATCGACGAGGACACCGTGCTCGTCGTCGGGCAGGGCGGGCTCGTCGTGGGCGGGCGCGGGAACGTGTGGCGGGCGGTTCGAACTGGCGGCGACGCCGATGCAGGCGCTGCCGGTGTGATCGTCAGCACGCTCGTCGGCTGACGCCTCCGGGTGCCGCGCGCACCCCCGGCTGCCACAGTGGGCACATGCCTGCGATCCCCCCGAACGCCGCGCCCGTGACCGTCACCGTGACCGGGGCGGCCGGCCAGATCGGCTACGCGCTCGTCTTCCGGATCGCGGCCGGCGAGATGCTCGGCCCGGACGTCCCCGTCCGGCTCAAGCTCCTCGAGGTCCCGCAGGCGGTGCGCTCCGCCGAGGGCGTCGCGATGGAGCTCGACGACGGCGCCTTCCCGCTGCTCGCCGGGGTCGACGTGACGACCGACGCGCGGATCGCGTTCGACGGCGCGAACCTCGCGCTGCTCGTGGGCGCGCGCCCGCGGGGGCCGGGCATGGAGCGCAGCGACCTGCTCGAGGCGAACGGCGCGATCTTCGGCCCGCAGGGCGCCGCGATCAACGCGGGCGCCGCGGACGACGTCCGCGTCCTCGTCGTCGGGAACCCCGCGAACACCAACGCCCTGATCGCCCGTGCGGCCGCCCCCGACGTCCCCGCGGACCGCTTCACCGCGATGACCCGCCTCGACCACAACCGCGCGCTGACGCAGGTCGCGAAGCGCGCCGAGGTGCCCGTCGCGCAGGTCCGCCGCGTGACGATCTGGGGCAACCACTCCGCGACCCAGTACCCGGACGTCTTCCACGCGACCATCGACGACCGCCCCGCCCCCGAGGTGCTCGAGGTGCCCGACGACGGCGCGGGCTGGCTCACCGACACGTTCGTCCCGACCGTCGCCCAGCGCGGGGCGGCCGTCATCGAGGTGCGCGGCGGGTCGTCCGTGGCATCTGCAGCGAACGCCGCCCTGGAGCACACCCGCGACTGGGTGCGCGGCACGCCGGTCGGCGACTGGACGAGCGCGGGTCTGGTGTCCCAGGGCCAGTACGGCGTCCCCGAGGGTCTGGTCTGCTCGTTCCCCGTGATCTCCGACGGGGGCCCCGCCCTGGGCCCCGACGCCGCGCGCTGGGACGTCGTGGAGGGGCTGGAGCTCTCGGAGCTCTCGCGCGCGCGGATCGACGCGTCCGTCGCGGAGCTCGAGGCGGAGCGCGAGGCGGTGCGGGCGCTCGGCCTGGTCTGAGGCTCAGGCGCCGTGGCGCCGGCCCCAGGTGCGCAGGGCGCGCAGCAGGTCCAGCTCGCGGAACGCGGGCCAGTAGACGTCGCAGAACTCGAGGTCGGCGTTCGCGCTGCGCCACGGGAAGAAGCCCGACAGCCGCTGCTCGCCGCTGGTCCGGATGACGAGGTCGATGTCGTCGCGCGGCGACGCGATGTGCTCGTCGATCGACTCGGGGCTGACGACGTCCGCGGCGGCGAGGGTGCCGAGCCCGTGGTCGGCGGCGTCGTCGAGCACGCATCGGATCGCCTCCACGATCTCCCGGTAGGGGTCGTAGCCGACCGCGAGCGTGAGGCGCAGGGGACGCCCGCGGGTTGCGTCGGACGCGGCCTTGAGAGCGCGGGTGACGGCGTCGGGCAGGAGGTCGGGGGTGCCCGACACCTGGAGCGCCCACCGCCCGCCCGGCCGCGAGACCCGCTCCGGGATGGTGGTCCGCAGCAGCTCGAGGAGGAACGCGACCTCGTCGTCCGACCGCTTGGCGAGGTTGTCGGCCGACAGCACGTAGACGCTCGCCGCCTGCACGCCGGCGTCGGCGCACCAGCCGAGGACGTCGTCCAGGTGGTCGGCGCCCGCGCGGTGCCCGAACCGGGCGTCCGTGACCCCGAGGCTCCGTGCCCAGCGACGGTTGCCGTCCATGATGATGCCGACGTGCCGGGGCACCGGGCCTCGCGCGACCTCGCGGCGGAGGCGGCGGACCAGGGTCCGCTCGACCAGGGCGCGCGCGGGCACGCGGAGGACGGAGGAAGTGGGGGTGGAGGGCACGTCTCAGGGTACGGCTCGCGGCTGTGCGCCCGGCCGGGAGGCGCCTCCGACGGCCCGGACAGTCGTGTCGGAAACTCGCGAGTAGCTGTCGGCTCCAGCCTGCATGATGGAGGCATGGTCCCCGACACCGAGAGCTGCGTCCGCGCGGTCGCGAGCCGCGACGCGCGCTTCGACGGCCAGTTCTTCACGGCCGTCCGCACCACGCGCATCTACTGCCGGCCGAGCTGCCCGGCGCCCACGCCGCGCGCCGAGAACATGACGTTCTACGCGACCGCGGCCGCCGCCCAGCGCGCCGGCTACCGCGCGTGCAAGCGCTGCCGCCCCGACACGACGCCCGGGTCGCCCGAGTGGGACGTCCGCGCGGACGTCGTCGGGCGTGCGATGCGCCTCATCGGCGACGGGGTCGTGGACCGCGAGGGCGTGCCCGGACTCGCGCGCCGCCTCGGCTACTCCGAGCGGCAGATCCAGCGCCACCTGGCCGCCGAGCTCGGCGCCGGTCCGCTCCAGCTCGCCCGCGCGCAGCGCGCCCAGACGGCCCGGGTGCTCGCGGAGGGCACGCAGCTCCCGCTCGCCGACGTCGCGTTCGCCGCCGGGTTCGGCAGCCTGCGCACCTTCAACGAGACCGTCCAGGAGGTCTACGCCCTCACCCCCGGCGACCTGCGCCGTCGGGCGCAGGAGGGCATCCGCCGTGGCCGCGCCGTCGTGCCCGACGACGTCGCCCGCCTCGCGCGCCCGGCCCGCCCGGGGTCAGGGGAACCGGGGGAGCCGGTGGCCGGCGCCCCCGGGGGCGACACCGTCTGGACCACGCTGACCGTCCGCCTCCCGTACCGCCGGCCGCTCACGCCGGACAACCTGTTCGGCCACCTGGTCGCGACGGCCGTGCCGGGCGTCGAGGAGTGGCGGGACGGCGCGTACCGGTCGACGGTCGCGCTCCCGCACGGCCCGGGCATCGTGGCGCTCGCGCCGCGCGACGGTCACGTCGAGGCGCGCCTCCACCTGGCCGACCTCCGCGACCTCGCGGCCGCGATCGGGCGGTGCCGCCGGGCCCTCGACCTCGACGCCGACCCAGAGGCGGTCGACGCGGCGCTCGCGGCCGACCCCGTGCTCGCGCCGCTCGTCGCCGCGGCTCCGGGCCGCCGCGTCCCGCGCACGCTCGACCCCGAGGCGTTCGCGCTGCGGGCCGTGCTCGGGCAGCAGGTCTCGACGGCCGCCGCCCGGACGCACGCCGCGCGCCTCGTCCGCGCGCTCGGCGACGGCATCACCGACCCGGAGGGCGGGCTCACGCACGTGTTCCCGTCGGCGGACCGCGTGGCCGCCGCGGCCGAGGACACGTCCGAGACCGTGTCCCTCGCCCTCGCGGCTGCCCTCGCGATGCCGGCGTCCCGGCGCGAGACCCTGCTCGCCGTCGCACGTCTCCTGGCGTCCGGCGAGCTCGACCTGGGCGTGGGCGCCGACTGGGAGCAGGCGCGCGCCCGGCTCGGCGCCGTCCGGGGGATCGGCCCCTGGACCGTCGAGACGGTCGCGATGCGGGCGCTCGGCGACCCGGACGCGTTCGTCCCGGGGGACCTGGGCGTGCGCGGCGCCGCCGGCGCACTCGGCCTCCCGACGTCGCCCGCCGCCCTCACCGCCCGCGCCGAGACCTGGCGCCCCTGGCGCGCGTACGCCGTCCAGCACCTGTGGGCGACCGGTGACCACGCGGTCAACCGGATGCCCACCGACCACGCACCCATCGAGGAAGGGGACGCAGCATGAGCGCCCGCACCACGACCACCACCCGCACCGTGCACGCCGTCGTCGACAGCCCCCTCGGCCCGCTCACGCTCGTGGCCGACGACGGCCGCCTCGCCGCCCTGTACATGACGGCGCAGCGGCACCTGCCGCCCGACGCCCGTCTCGGCGAGGCCGTGCCCGCCGACGACCCGGTCTTCGCCGACGCCGTCCGCGAGCTGGGGGAGTACTTCGCGGGCGAGCGCACCTCGTTCGACCTCGACCTCGCCCCGCGCGGCTCCGCGTTCCAGCGGGCCGTCTGGCTCCGGCTGCGCGAGATCCCGTTCGGCGCCACGACGACGTACGGCACGATCGCCGCCGACCTCGGCCTCGTCCCGGGGGCGTCGCGCGCGGTCGGTGCGGCCGTCGGGCGCAACCCGCTCGGCGTCGTCGTGCCGTGCCACCGGGTGGTCGGCGCGAGCGGCGCGCTCACCGGCTACGCGGGAGGCCTCGACCGGAAGATCTGGCTGCTCGAGCACGAGGGCGTCCTCGTCGGCGCGTCGTCGGGCGCGGCCCGATGACGTCGTTCGTCGCGCACACGACGGTCGACTGCCGCGACGCCTACGGGCTGTCGGAGTGGTGGAAGCAGGTGCTCGGGTACGTCGATCTCGACGACGACCCCAACCGGCCGGGGCACGAGGAGTGCATGATCGAGGACCCGGCGACCGGTCACCGTCTGCTGTTCATCGAGGTGCCGGAGGCCAGGGCGACCAAGAACCGCCTGCATCTCGACCTCCGGCCCCGCGAGGGCACGCGAGACGACGAGGTCGCGCGCGTCGTCGCGCTGGGCGCGACCGAGGTCGCAGACCGGCGGGGGATCGACGGCCCGGGCTCCGGCTGGGTCGTGCTGGCCGACCCGGAGGGCAACGAGTTCTGCGTCCTGCGGAGCGAGGCCGAGCTGGCGGAGGCCTGATGCGGGTCGCGGTCCGCGTGCGCCCCGGGGCGTCCCGCACGCGGGTCGGCGGCGGCTACGGCGACGACGAGCGCCTCGTGGTCGCGGTGGGCGCCCGCGCCGTCGACGGCAAGGCGACCAGCGCGACGCTCGACGCGGTGGCGGCCGCCCTGGGCGTCCGGCCACGCGCGGTCACCCTCGTCTCGGGCGCGACGTCGCGCGACAAGGTGCTCGACGTCGACCCGGTCGCGGCCGGCGTCGACGACGTCGAGCTGGCCGCGCGGGTCAGGTCGCTGCTCGACGCCTGAGGTAGCGCTCCTCGCCCGAGGGGGCACGGAGTCCGCGCCCGCTCGCGCGAGGAGCGCTACCTCACGGGAGCGGCGCGCGTCGGCGTGGCGGAGCGCGTCAGCGGTGGCGCGGGACGAACGAGGTCGAGCACGTCCAGGTGTGCGAGCCCTTGGTCGCCGTCACGGTCACGGGCACGCGGCGGCCGACGGTGGCCCCCGAGATCCGGTACGTGACGGACGCCTTGCCCGCGCTCGACGCCGTCGTCCTCTTGGTGTTGGTCGTCGTCTTGTACTTCGCCTTGACGGTGACCTTGGCCTTCGCGCCGACGTGCGAGACGCGCGCGGTCGTCGACGAGTACTGCGCGGGCCGCGTGCTCGACATCGTGACGGTGCAGTGCGAGCGCACCGTGGTCGCCGCGGACGCCGGTGCGACGGTGGTCCCGACGGCGGCGGCGGGCCCGAGGAGCGCGGCGGCGAGGGCGAGGGCGGTGAGGCGACGAGAACGCATGGCGAGCTCCGGGGTCAGGCGGGACGAGGACACAGGCAGGACGAGGCTAGACCCGCGCGTCGGCGGACGAACCGGGAGGATCGCCCGCCGGAGGACGCTCCGGGCGGATGAATGCCGGTCGCTACCTCGCGGGAGCGGGGCGCGTCAGCGGAAGACGACGGTGCGCAGCCCGTCGAGCAGCACCCGGTGCTCGGCGTGCCACCGGACGGCGCGCGCGAGCGTCCGGCGCTCGACGTCCTGGCCGAGCGCGACGAGCTCCGCCGGGGTGCGGGTGTGGTCGACGCGCTCGACCTCCTGCTCGATGATCGGCCCCTCGTCGAGGTCGCCCGTGACGTAGTGCGACGTCGCGCCGATGAGCTTCACGCCGCGCTCGAACGCCTGGTGGTACGGCCTGGCGCCCTTGAAGCTCGGCAGGAACGAGTGGTGGATGTTGATGACGTGCCCGGCGAGGCGCGCGCACAGCTCGTCGGACAGGATCTGCATGTAGCGCGCGAGGACGACGAGCTCGGCGCCGGTGCTCTCGACGACCCGCAGGAGCTCGGCCTCGGCCTCGGGCTTGGTCTCGCGCGTCACGGGGACGTGGTGGAACGGCACCCCGTAGAACGTGGCGAGCTCGGCGAGGTCGGGGTGGTTTCCGACGACGGCGACGACGTCGATCGGCAGCCCGCCGGCGCGCTGCCGGAAGAGCAGGTCGTTGAGGCAGTGCGCCTCCTTGCTGACCATGATCACGGTGGGGACGGCGCGCCCGACGCGGTCGAGCTCCCACGTCATCCTGAACAGGTCCGCGACCGGGGCGAGCGCCGTCTCGAGGGCGGTCGCGGCGTCGTCGGCGGCGGGGAGCGCGACCTGGACCCGCATGTAGAACCGGCCGGTGACGGGGGAGCCGAACTGCTGGGACTCGGTGATGTTCCCGCCGAGCCCGGCGAGGACGCCGGAGACGGCGTGCACGATGCCGGGGCGGTCGGGGCACGAGAGGGTCAGGACCCACTCGGGGGCGGTGTCCGGGGCTGCAGGGTCGGGCGGGAGTTGCACCCGCTCAGGGTACGCGCGGGGGCCCGCTTCTCTGCGACGATAGGACCATGAGCGAGACGCAGATCCGGATCGACCTCGTCGACGACGCGAGCGCGGGCGAGCTGCTGACGTTGCGGCGCGCCGCCTTCGTGACGGAGGCCCAGCAGTACGGCGACCCGAACATCCCTCCCCTCACGCAGACGCTCCACGAGCTGCGCGAGGACCTGGCCCGCGACGACGTCACGACGATCGGGGCGTGGGACGGGCACCGGCTCGTGGGCTCGGTGCGCGTGGAGATCGAGGGGCAGAAGGCCACGCTCGGCCGCCTCGCGGTCGCGCCCGACCAGCAGGGTCACGGCATCGGCACGCAGCTCATGTGGGCGGTGCTGCCCTACCTGCCCGAGGAGACCAAGGAGATCTGGGTCTTCACCGGCAAGGACTCGCTGCAGAACCTCGCGATGTACCAGCGCCAGGGCTACGAGGAGCAGTACGACCGCTCGGCGGGGGACCTCACGTTCACCTACCTGCGGCGGATCCTCGGCGAGGCGGAGGCCCGGTCCGCCGGCTGAGCCCGGCCCGCGCGCCCGCCGCGCCCCCGGCACGTCCGACGACGACGACGCCCCTCGTCCCGACCCGTGAGGGTGGGACGAGGGGCGTCGTCGCGTCCGGCGAGGCCTGACGGTGCCTCCGGTCAGGCGCGACCGGCCGACTGGCGTGAGCGCCGCGAGATCGAGTCGATGATCACGGCGATCAGCAGGACGGCGCCCGTGATCATGTACCGCACGGACGAGTCGAGGCTGAGCAGCGCGAGGCCGCTCGCGATGGACTGGATGACGAGGATGCCGAGGAGCGCGGAGTACGCGGAGCCACGGCCGCCGAAGAGGCTCGTACCACCGATGACCGCGGCCGCGATGGCGTTGAGGTTGGTGTCCGCGCCACCGCTCGCCTGGTTGGCGGACGCGAGGCGCCCGGCGGCGAGGACGCCGCCGACGGCCGCGAACGTCGAGCAGAGCGCGAAGACCGTGACGTACACGCGGTTCACGGAGATACCGGCGCGGCGCGCGGCCTCGACGTTGCCGCCGACCGCGTAGACGGACCGGCCCCAGCGCGAGCGGCGCAGCACCAGGTTCATCACGACGACGATCGCCACGAAGAGCACGACCATGTAGCCGACGCCGCGGCCCTGCTGGCGGCCCTCGCCGCTGTTGAGGTACCAGACGACGACGCCCAGCACGACCGCGAGGAGCGCGGCCCGGACGACGATCTCGGCGATCGACGCGGTGGACAGGCCGGCCGCACCACGCTGGCGGCGACGCTGGAGCGCGGCACCCGCGTAGACGAGCGCGACCACGACGACGATGCCGTAGGACACGGCCGGGCTGACGAACATCTGCTGGCAGAAGCGCACGATCCAGGAGTTGAAGTCGATGTTGATCGACCCCTCCTTGCCGAGCACCCAGAGCTGGAGGCCCAGGAAGCCGAGCAGACCGGCCAGTGTGATGACGAAGCTCGGGACGCCGAAGCGCGTGTACAGCACGCCGTAGAACAGGCCGATCACGGTGCCGGCGAGGATCGCGAGGAGGATCGCGAGCCCGAGCGGCCAGCCCTTGTTCACGAAGCCGACCGCGAGGATGGCCGCCGCGACACCGCTGACGGAGCCGACGGACAGGTCGATCTCGCCGAGCAGCAGCACGAGGACGATGCCGACGGAGATCGTGCCGACCGCCGCCGACTGCAGCAGCAGGTTGACGAGGTTGTTCGGCGACAGGAAGTTCGAGTTGAGCGACTGGAAGACGATCCAGATCACGATCAGGCCGACGGCGACGGGCAGCGAGCCCAGGTCGCCGGTGCGGATGCGGGCGAGCTCGGCGCGGAACCGGCCGCCGACGCCGTGCGCCTGGAGGAGCCGCTCGTCCTGGAGGTCGGCGGCGACCGACGAGGTCGTGACCTCCTGCGTGGGGGTGGTGGTCATCGGTTCTCTCCCTGGGTGCTCGCGTCGCCTTCGGCGGTCGGGGCGGCGTCGTCGGCGACGGGTGCCTCCTCGAGCGTCTCCACCTCGACGGTGAGCTTGGCGGCCGCCCGCTTGGTGACGGCGTTGTCGGTGGCGCCGGTGATGGCCGCGATGATGTCCTCGTACGACGTGTCGGCGATCTGGAACACGCCGTTGTTGCGCCCGAGGCGCAGCACGACGACGCGGTCCGCGACGGCCTGCACGTCGGCCATGTTGTGGCTGATGAGGACGACGCCGTGACCCCGGTCGCGCAGGCGCTCGACGAGGTTCAGCACCTCGGCCGTCTGGGCGACGCCGAGCGCGGCGGTCGGCTCGTCGAGGATGACGACCTTGGGGTCGCCGAGGAGCGAGCGGGCGATCGCCACGGTCTGGCGCTGGCCGCCGGACAGGGACGCGACGGCGATGCGGACGGAGGGGATCTTCGCGGAGAGCTGGCGGAGCAGCTCCCACGACTCCTTCTCCATGCCGACCTCGTCGAGGGTGCCGGCGGTCGTCTTCTCGTGGCCGAGGAACAGGTTGGCGACGACGTCGAGGTTGTCGCACAGCGCCAGGTCCTGGAACACGGTCGCGATGCCGAGGTCGCGCGACTCGGCGGGCGAGCCGATGTGGACCTCGCGCCCGTCGAACGTGATGGTGCCTTCGTCCTGCGGGTGGACGCCGGCCATGACCTTGACGAGCGTCGACTTGCCCGCACCGTTGTCGCCGACGAGGGCGACGACTTCGCCCTCGTAGACGTCGAGGTCGATGTCGGTCAGCGCCTGCACGGCACCGAACCTCTTGGTGATGCCACGCATGGAGAGCACGGGGCTCTGCTTCGTCGCGGCTGCGGCCGGTGCTTCCGTCGTCTGGGTCACCGGTGCTCCTTCCCTGGATGCTGCGGTAGAGCCGGAGGCCGGGCGCGGTCGCGCGCCTCTGTGCCGTCCCGGCTGCACGGGCGCGGTCGGCGCCGCTGTCGCGACGCCGACCGCCGTCCGTGCCGGGGGTGTTACTTCAGGCCGGCCTTCGCGCACGCCGACGCGTAGTCGGAGGTGCAGATCTGGTCGACGGTGTAGAACCCGTCAGCGACGATCGAGTCCTTGATCTTGTCCACGGTCACGGCCTGCACGGGCAGGAGCGTGGTCGGGACGCCGTCGGTCGGGTCGGACTTGCCGCTCGGCGTGTCGCCCTTGAGGAGCGTGACCGCCGCCTGCGCGGCGTCCTCGGCCTCCTGCTTGTAGGACTTGTAGATCGTCATGTACTGCTGGCCGGCGACGATGCGCTGGACAGCGGCGAGCTCGGCGTCCTGGCCGGTGACGGGCGGCCACGGCGAGACGTTGGCGCCCTTCATTGCGGCGATGGCGCCACCGGCGGTGCCGTCGTTGGCCGCGTAGACACCGGAGATCTGGCCGGTGAACTTCGTGACCTGGCCCTCCATCCAGGACTGCGCCTTGTCAGGGCTCCAGTCCGGGGTGTCGTATTCGGCGAGGATCTTGTAGCCGCTCGAGTCGAGGACCGAGTGCGCGCCCTTCTTGAAGAGGGTGGCGTTGTTGTCGGTGGGCGAGCCGTTGATCATGATGATCCCGCCCTTCTTGGACGGGTCCGACTTCTGCAGCGCGGCGACGAGCGCCTTGCCCTGCTCGACGCCGACCTGCTCGTTGTCGAACGTCACGTAGTACGCGATCTGGCCGCCCTCGATGAGGCGGTCGTACGCGACGACGGGCACGTTCTGCTGCTTCGCCTCGTTGACGATGCTGGCAGCGGCCTTGCCGTCGACCGGGTCGAGCACGAGGACGTCGGCACCCTGCGAGAGGGCGGCCTCCGCCTGCTGCTGCTGCTTCGACGCGTCCTGGTCCGCGTTCGAGTAGAGGACCTCGGCGTCGGGAGCGAGCTCCTTGACCTTGGCCGTGAACAGCGGCTTGTCCTGCGCCTCGTAGCGAGCCGTCTTGGACTCGGGGAGGAGGAGGGCGATCTTGCCGCTCGCCGAGCCTCCGCCGCCCCCGCCGCTGGTGGACGTGTCGGTGCTGCCCGACCCGCCGTTGTCGTCGTTCGAGCTGCAGGCTGCGAGGGCGCCCCCGGCGAGGGCGAGCATGGCGGCCATGGTGACAGCCCGGGTGGTGACGTTCTTCATTGAGGCACCTCCGAGTAGGTGTCCGCCTGCTTTGGCGGTCGTGGACGAGTCAACTCGTCCGGGAGTCTTGTCGTCAAGTCTTGAAGACAACGGTTTGGTTACGGTGACCCCGATCACTCCCCCTGGGACCAGACTGTCTCATGACAACGGTGTCTGTGCCAGTACCTGGACGGCGGCGTGGTCGATCGCGAGCGCGACGGCGCCGCGGAGCTCGGCCTCGCTGCCGAGCTCGGACGGCACGATCTCGACCGCCTCGGCCGTGCTCGGCAGCGCGCAGCGTGCCACGGCGTCCCGCACGGGCCCCAGCAGGAGCTCGCCCGCGGTCGCGAGCTCGCCCCCGATCACGACCCGTTGGGGGTTGAGGAGGTTGCAGAGGTTGGCCAGCGCGACGCCGATGTGGCGCCCGGCGTCGCTGATGACGCGCCGGCAGCCGGCGTCGTCGTCGAGCGCCAGCCGGATCACGTCGCGCAGCGTGAGAGCACCGTGGCTGCCGCGCAGCATCTCGAGGAGGTGGTGCGCCCCCGCGAAGGTCTCGAGGCAGCCGCGGTTGCCGCACCGGCAGATCGGCCCGTTCTCGTCGATGGTCACGTGGCCGATCTCGCCCGCCGTGCCGATCGCGCCGCGGTAGACCTCGCCGCCGAGGACGAGCCCCGCACCGATCCGGTGCGACACCGAGACGTAGACGGCGTTCTGCGCGCCCCGCGCCGCGCCCTGCCGCAGCTCGGCGAGCGCGCCCAGGTTCGCGTCGTTGTCCACGAACACGGGCGTCGCGATCCGCCGGGACATCACCTGGGCGACGTCCACGCCGCCCCAGCCGCGCAGCATCCCGGGCGAGGTGACCTGGCCCGTCTCGCTGTCGAACGGGGCGGGGATGCCGAGCCCGACGGCCAGCAGCTCCTCGAGCGACGCGTCGAGCGAGTCGACCATGTCGGCGAGCAGGAGCGCGAGCCGGTCGAGGCCGGCGTCGGCGCGGTGGTCGGCCGCGAGGGGCATGCGCTGGTCGGCCAGGACGAGCCCTGTCGCGTCGGCGACGGCGACGTGGAGGTGCCGCGTCCCGAAGTGCACGCCCGCCACCAGCCCGACGGTCCGGGCGAGCGTGACGTACTGCGCGCGCCGTCCGCTGCGGGTCGTGGTGGAGGTCGCCAGCACGCCCGCGGCGACCAGCTCCTTGACGATGTTGGACACGCTCGCGGGGGACAGGCCCGTGGCACCGGCGAGCTCGACCTGCGTCAGCCCCCCGTGGTGCTTCACGGCTTCGACAAGCCTCGCTCGGTTGGATTCACGAAGCGAAGCCTGCGACCCCGGTGTCGCCCGCTTTGTGTTCACGCGCTCACTGTAGCGGCAGGACCCGAGGGCGCGGAGCGGCCCTCGACCCCGCGGACGGCCCGTGCGATAGCATGAGCGGCGTCGCGACTGGCGCATCAGGTGGATCACCACCGGGGAGCGACATGCTTTCGGACCGACGCAACACAGGGTCGTTCGCCTGGGCCCCGGTCTCCGACCAACGTCCCCGCACGCACCCGTCGTGCGGGACACGGCCCCGACAGGGAGAAGCATGAGCGCCCAGCCCAGCCAGAACGACGTCCTCAACCAGTCTCTCGCCGAGCTCGACCCCGAGATCGCGGCGGTCCTCGACGGCGAGCTCGCGCGCCAGCGCGACACCCTCGAGATGATCGCGTCCGAGAACTTCGTGCCCCGCGCGGTCCTGCAGGCGCAGGGCTCCGTCCTCACGAACAAGTACGCCGAGGGGTACCCCGGCCGCCGCTACTACGGCGGCTGCGAGCAGGTCGACATCGCCGAGAACCTCGCGATCGCCCGTGCCAAGGCCCTGTTCGGCGCCGAGCACGCCAACGTCCAGCCGCACTCGGGCGCCACCGCCAACGCGGCCGTGCTGCACGCGCTCATCAACGCGGGCGACAAGATCCTGGGCCTCGAGCTCGCGCACGGCGGCCACCTCACGCACGGCATGAAGATCAACTTCTCCGGCCGCCTGTACGACGTCGCCGCCTACGGCGTAGACCCGCAGACCTACCGCGTCGAGATGGACCAGGTCCGCAAGGCCGCGCTCGAGCACCGCCCCGACGTCATCATCGGCGGCTGGTCCGCCTACCCGCGCCACCTCGACTTCGCGGCCTTCCGCGAGATCGCGGACGAGGTCGGCGCCAAGCTCTGGGTCGACATGGCGCACTTCGCCGGTCT
>Ga0180221_1001915_pt1 | contig 12931 bp, 10 predicted proteins | sample eDN5th37CKraftMG_FD_151339 | JGI IMG/M metagenome (GOLD analysis project Ga0180221, IMG submission 151339) | Enriched Miracle-Growth compost microbial communities from Emeryville, California, USA - eDNA 5th pass 37_C Kraft MG (version 2) (version 2) ...
CACGATCCTGCCCCACTTGTCGATCTCGTTCCGCAGATGGTCGGTCGCATCCTGGACCGAGCCGCCGGCGACCTGCAGGCCTTGCCCGGCCAGGGTCTTGCGCAGTTCGGGATCCGCAAGGACCTGGTTGACCGCGGCGTTGAGCCGTTCGATGACGTCGGGCGGCGTGCCGGCGCGGGCGGCGAGCATGAACCAGGAGGTCGCCTTGTAGCCGGGCAGCCCGGCTTCGGCCACGGTGGGGACATCCGGCATCAGCGGCGAGCGGGTGTCCGCGGTCTGCGCCAGCGCGCGCGCCTTGCCCGACTGCACCAGCGGCAGCGTCAGGAACAGCGTGTCGAACGCCATGTCGGTCTGGCCGGCGATGACGCCCATGACCGAAGGCGAGCTGCCCTTGTAGGGAACGTGGATGAGCTTGATCCCGGCCATGCTGCTGAGCATTTCGGACGCCAGGTGGGGCGAGCCGCCGTTGCCGGACGAACCATAGGTGAGCGTGCCGGGCGCGGCCTTGGCCTGGGCGATGAGGTCGGCCAGGGTATGCAGGGGCGACTCGGCCGGCACGATGAGCACCAGCGGCACCTGGGCGACGTTGACGATCGGCTGGATGTCCTGGCGCGTGTCGTAGGGCAGGTTGGGCAGCAGGCTGTCGTTGATGGCCAGCGGCGTGGTGGCCCATATCAGGTTGTAGCCGTCGGCCGGCGCGCGCAGCACGGCTTCCGTGCCGATCACGGTGCCGGCGCCGGCCCGGTTGTCGACGATGACCGGCTGGCCCAGTTTGTCGGACAGGCCCTTGGCCATGACGCGCGCCAGGCTGTCGGACGTGCCGCCGGGCGGGAAGGGCACGACCAGCTTGACCAGCCGCTCCGGATAGGCGGCACGGGCGGGCGCGGCGCCCACGACGAAAAGCAGGACGGACGCGCAGGCGGCCGCGAGGTGTTTGAACGTCATGATGTCTCCGTTATTCGGCCTTGGCGCCCGACTCGCGGACGGCCTTGCCCCATTTGTCGATTTCGTTGTTCAGGTAGGCGCGGGCGTCCTGCGGCGAACCGCCCAGGATGCTGACGCCTTGTCCGCTCAGGTAGCTGCGGACTTCCGGTTGCTGCAGGACCTGGTTGAAGGTCGCGTTGAGCGTGCCCACGATGTCCGGCGGCGTGCCGGCGCGCGCGACGACGGTGAACCAGGACGAGGCTTCGAAGCCGGGCAGTCCCGATTCGGCCACGGTGGGCACGTCCGGCATCAGGGGCGAGCGCCGGGCGCCCGCCTGGGCCAGCGCCCGCGCCTTGCCCGCCTGCACCTGCGGGCGGGTGAGGAACAGCGTGTCGAAGACCAGGTCGGTCTGCCCCCCGATCAGCCCCAGCACGGACGGGGCGCTGCCCTTATAGGGCACGTGGACGAAGCGGGCGCCGACCCGGCTGCCCAGCATTTCGGTGGCCAGTTGCGGCGAGCTGCCGTTGCCGGGCGAGCCGTAGGTCAGCTTGCCGGGCTCCGCCTTGGCGCGGGCGAGCAGGTCCGCCAGCGTCCTGGAGGGCGAGGCGGGATGCACGATCAGGACCAGCGGCACTTCGGCCACCATGAGCACCGGCTCGAATTCCCTGAGCGGCCGGTAGGGCAGCCCGGGCATCAGCGTGGCGTTGATCGCGAAGGGCGTCGACGTCCACAGCAGGGTGTAGCCGTCCGGTTCGGCGCGCAGCACGGCTTCGGTGCCGATGACCGTGCCGGCGCCGCCCTTGTTCTCGACGATGACGGGCTGCCCGAGCTTTTCGCCCACGCCTTTGGCGAGCAGCCGGGCGACGCTGTCGGACGAGCCGCCCGGCGGATAGGGCACGACCAGGCGGATGGGCTTGTCCGGATATGCCGCGAAGGCCGGTGCCGCTGCCGCCAGGGCCGCGACGACCGCGCAGGCGGCCACGATATGTTTTCGAATCATCTTGTCTCCCAGGGTTGAAGGATCTACGTACGGATGTGCTTGAGGGGGTCTCCTATGGCGGTGGGGTTGCGATCACGAATGTGATATTCGGGGGCGTGCGCGGCCGGCACGCTGGCGCTTGCGGCATGGGGCTGGCGCCAGCGCGCGGGCGCTGGAAAGAAAGGGGCCGTCAGGACGGCGTGCTTAGTGCCCGGTGAAGCGGGGCTTGCGCTTTTCGCGGTGGGCCTGGAAGCCTTCTTGCAGATCGTGGCTGAGCGCCACCTGCTCCTGTTCGCGACGGGTGCGGCCGTAGTGTTCGGTCGGTCCCCAGGGCAATACGGACTGGGTGACGAAGCGCTTGAGCAGCTTGAGGACCAGCGGGGCCATGTCGGCCAGTTCGCGGGCCATTTCGAGCGCGGCGTCGACGTGGCCGCCGTTGGGCACGACGCGGTTGACCAGCCCGACTTCGTAGGCGCGCCGGGCGTCGAGTTCGCGGCACAGCAGCATGACCTCCATGGCGATCTTGTGGGGGATGCGGGCCGCCAGGCCGGCGATCATGCCTTGCGCGATGCCGAGCTTGGCTTCGGGATAGTAGAAGCGGGCGTTCTCGGCGGCGATGGCGAAGTCGCTCATCATGGCCATGACCAGGCCGCCGCCCACGCACCAGCCGGAGACGGCGGCGATGATGGGTTTTTCGGTGGCGATGCCGACGGTGGGCGTGCAGCGCCAGAATTCGGGTACGTCGTTGACGTCGGCGCCGCCGGAGAAGGCGGTGGTGCCGGCGCCGGTGAGGACCGCCACGCGCTGTTCCGAACGGTCGAAGTCGGCGAAGGCCTGTTGCAGTTCTGCGGCCGTGCGGGAACAGATGGCGTTGCGGCGGGATTCGCGATTGATGGTGAACAGCGAGACGCCATCCGGGAAATGCTCGACCAATACGTTTGCGGGTGGGTTCATCGAGGTTCCTGTTGGAGATACTGCGCGTGGATCCGGTGGTTGCGGGGACTGGCCGGACGCCGTGGCATGTGCCGCGGGGCGCCGGGCGCGATCGATCCTGCCGGATGATCTATGTAACTCATAGTGCGTGAAACTATAGTGCGTGGTTTGATAGAAGTCAATTGCGTAGCCTCGCGTGCAACCCACAACGGGACAGGCATGGACTACGACCCTTTGAAGCAGTTCGGCCGGCATCTGGTGACGCTGCGCAAGGCCCGCGGCTGGTCGCAGGAACGCCTGGCCCTGGAGAGCGGACTGGCGCGTTCCTACGTGAGCGGAATCGAGCGGGGGATACGCAACGTGGCGCTCGTCAATATCTGCGTGCTGGCGGATACCCTGGAAGTGCCGCCGGCCGAGATGTTGAATTTCTTCGTCGAGGATTGAATCTCGCGGGGTTTGTCGACTGCTGTTCGAGAGTGTCGTTCTGAAGCCGTCCATGCCCGGGCTGGGGGGTGGGCGCCGGCCAAGTCGGTCGGCTCGGGCGCAAGATCGCGCGCCCTCGGTCCCGCTGCGCGGGACTACCCGACCTCCAATTGGCCGGCGCCCACCCCCCAGCCCGGGCATGGACTCGCGTTGGCGGCTGTCGGGAGATGGATGCGTCGGGCGGGTGGGGCGTTGCGCCGTGGCGGCTCTGGCTTGCGGTGCCGGCAGGCAGATAGGAATGATGTCGCGGCGCTACGCGCCGGGTCGCAGGGCGGTGTCGAGCACTTCGGCGGTGGCTTGCGGGTCGGCGGCGGCGCGCAGCCCGATCAATACCAGTCCCGTGCGCAGCGGAACGGGCGGGGGCGTGCGGGTGTCGAAGCGCACCCGGCGGCCGGCATACTGCACCAGCACGGCGCCGTGGCGATCGCTGCGCACCCAGCCCTTGGCCCGTATCACGCCGCGCGGCAAGCGCTTGAGCGCGGCGGCCAGCGCGTCGGCGGAGACGTCGCGGTCGACGGGCCATAGCCAACTGACGAAGGGGTGGTCCGGGTCGTCGTGCGGATGCGCGGCATGTCCATGACCGTGGTCGTGGCCATGATCGTGTCCCTGGTCGCGCGGGTGGGCGTGTTCACGCGCTTGCCCGGGTCCCCGCGGGGCTTGCTGCCGATCCCGGGGCGGCAGCAAGCCCGCCGCGATGTCCCGCTCGGCCAGCGTCGCGGCCGTCATCGTCTGTTCGATGTCGACGTCGCTTTCGACGGCCTCGACCATGGGCAGGCCCGGCGCCAGCCCGTCGAGCCAGGCGCGCAAGCGGACCCGTTCGTCCGGCGTCACGAGGTCGGTCTTGTTCAGGATCAGCAGGCCGGCCGAATCGATCTGGCGCCGCACCGTGTCGGACAGCAGGGGATCGTCGGCCTGGGCGCGTAGTTGCGCGGCGTCGGCCACGACGACGACGCTTTCCAGTTGGAGCGCCGGGTCGGCCATGCCGACCTGGGCGATGCGCGCGGGGTCGGAGACGCCGCTGGCCTCGATCACGATCCATTGCGGCGGCGGGTCCAGCGCCAGGACGCGGCACAGCGCGTCCTCGAGCCCCGATCCGATGGAGCAGCAGACGCAGCCGTTGGACAGGCTGATGGTGTCGCCGTCGTGGCGCGCCACCAGACCGGCGTCGACGTCGATGGGTCCGAAGTCGTTGACCAGCACGGCGGCGCGCCGCGCGCTGCGGGTGAGCACGCGGTTCAGGAGGGTAGTCTTGCCGGCGCCCAGGAAGCCGCCGATGACGGTCAGCGGAATCCGGGCGGGGGCGGTGTCGTCGGAAGCCATGGCGCTGAACGGCCGCGCCGCGGCTCAGGCGCCGGGCATGGGGATGGGCACGCCGCCGACCACGGTCTGGGCCACCCGCACGTCCTTGAGCGCCTCGGGCGCGACGGCGGTGGGATCGTCCTCCAGCACGCAGAAGTCGGCGTACTTGCCGATTTCGATCGAGCCCGCCAGGTGGTCCTTGTGCAGCGTGTACGCGGCGCCGAGCGTGATGGCGCGCAGCGCGTCCTGTACGCCGATGCGTTCGGATTCGCCCAGCACCCGTCCGGACGCGGTGCGCCGGTTGACCGCGCACCACGCCGTGAAGAGCGGTCCCAGCGGCGTGATCGGCGCGTCGGAATGGATGGCGAAGGGCAGCCCGTGGCGCATGGCCGTGGCGCAGGCGTCCATGCGGTTGGCGCGGTCCGGGCCCATGGTGAGCGCGTAGTGGGCGTCGCCCCAGTAGAAAATGTGGTTGGAGAACAGGTTGACGCACAGTCCCAGGCTGGCCATGCGGCGGAACTGGTAGGCGTCGGCCATCTGGCAATGCTGCAGCGTGTGGCGATGGTCGCGGCGGGGGTGGCGCTGCAGCGCGCCCTGCAGCGCGTCCAGCGCGGCCTCGGTGGCTTCGTCGCCGTTGGTGTGGATATGCAGTTGCACGCCGGCCTTGTGATAGGCCTCGACCATCGGGCCGAGGGCGTCCGGCGCGATCACCCAGATGCCGTTGGGCGCGCCGTTGTAGTAGCCGGGCCAGCGCATGCGGGCGGTGTAGCCCTGGATGGAGCCGTCGACCACCAGCTTGACCATGCCCAGGTGCAGCTTGCCGTGGTTCAGGCGCTTGAGCTGTTCCAGCTTGTCCAGGCAGGCCTGGGGGTCCTTAGCGTAGAACAGGCCGGAGGCCGCCGGCACGATGCGCACCGGGAATTCGGGCTCGGCCGATATGCGGGCCAGGTTGGCGATGCCCTGGTCGTCCAGTTCGTTGACCAGGTCCGTGGCCATGGTGACGCCCGCCAACTGGGCCACGCGGCCGAACATGCGCAGCCCCTCGTCGGACAGGCCGACGGTGCGCAGCGGATTGCCGATGATGCGGGTCACCGGGAACATGGCCGCGAACTCGCACAGTTCGCCGTTGGGCTCGCCGTTCTCGAAGCGCGAGATGCCTTCGATGTCGGTGTCGCGATCGATCCCGGCCTTGGCCAGCATCGGCGTGTTGACGTTCATCAGGTGGAAGCTGGCGTGCACGACGACGATGGGCCGCGTGGACGACACCTTGTCCAGGTGCTCGACCGTCATGCGCTCCTGCCCGAAGAAAATGGGATCGAAGCCCCAGCCGATCAGGACTTCGCCCGGCGCCATGGCGGCTTCGGCTTCCGCCAGCCGCGCGGCCACGGCCTCGAAGCTCTGCACCCCCTGCCACATCCTGCCGTCCGGCGCTCGGCGCTCGTAGTAGCCCACGTACACGTACTTCCACATGCCACCTTCCGGCAGGTGGCAGTGGCCTTCCACCAGGCCGGGCATGATGACCTTGTCGGCGTAGCGGTCGTCCCGCTGCGCGGGGCCCCAGCCCTTGAAGTCGTCGGCGCCGCCCACCCCCAGGATGCGCCCCTCGCGCACCGCGACGTGGGTCGCCTCGGGCTGGGCGGGGTTCATGGTCAGGATGCGGCGGGCCCGGAACAGCGTGATGGGGTGGGAGGCGGAGCTCATGCAACAGTCCTTATGCGGCGGTCGTTGTCGATTCGACGGGAGACAGGGGCGAGACGGGAACGCCCGCCCGGATGTCGACGAAGTGGCAGGCTACCCGGTGTCCCGGCGCGACTTCGCGCAGTTGCGGCGCCTCGCGCTCGCAGCGTTCCCGGGCGGCCGGGCAGCGGCCAGCGAAGCGGCAGCCGGGCGGCGGATCGATGGGATTGGGCGGATCGCCATGCAGCCGGATGCGGCGGGCGGCGCGCTCGCGCCCGCCGCTGACGGTGGGCACCGCCGACATCAGCGCCACGCTGTAGGGATGCAGCGGCTGCGCGAAGAAGGCGTTGCGCGGCGCTTCCTCGACGATCTGGCCCAGGTACATGACGGCGATGTCGTCGCAGATGTGCTCGACCACCGCCATGTCGTGGGAAATGAACAGGAACGATAGCCCGCGCTCGCGCTGGATGCGCCGCAGCAGGTTCAGGATCTGCGCGCGGATGGCGATGTCCAGCGCCGAGACCGGCTCGTCGCAGACGATTAGGTCGGGCTTGCTGGCCAGCGCGCGGGCGATGTTCAGGCGCTGGCGCTGGCCGCCCGAGAACTGGTGGGGGAAGAGCTGCTGCTGTTCCGGCCGCAGCCCGACCAGCTGGAAGACTTCGTCGACCTGCGCCCGCCGCTCGGCCGGCGTGCCGATGTCCATGAGATCCAGCGGCGCGCGCACGATATCGCCGGCACGCTGGCGCGGGTTGAGCGCGGAATACGGATCCTGGAACACCAGTTGCAGGCGGCGGCGCATGGCGCGCAGCGGCGCGCCGTCCAGCGTGGCGAGATCGACGCCGTCGAACCGGATCGAGCCGGCCGTCGGCGGAGTCAGCCGCATGACGGCCAGGGCCGTGGTGGTCTTGCCCGACCCGGACTCGCCGACGATGGCCAGCGTGCGGCCGGCCCGCAGGTCGAAGGAGACGCCGTCGACCGCATGGACCACCACGGGCTTGCGGCCCCAGCGTCCGCCGCCGACGCGGAAATGGACTTTCAGGTCGCGTACCGACAACAGGGGGGCGCTCATATCGGCTTGCCCTCGTGCAGCCAGCAGGCCACGCGCTGCGTATCCGCGGTTCGGAACATGGGGGGGAATTCCTTCCGGCATTGATCCATGGTGTGCGCGCAGCGGTCGGCGAACGGACAGCCGACGCCGCGCTCCCAGACCGACGGCACCACGCCCGGGATCTCGGGCAGGTCGGGACGGTCGTCGGTGGGGTGCTCGTCCAGGTCGGGCAGGCAGGCGATCAGCCCCTGGGTGTAGGGATGGCCCGGGCGGGAAAGGATGTCCTCCACCCGCCCTTCCTCGACCACGCGCCCGCCGTACATGACGACCACGCGGTCGGCCATTTCGGCCACCGCGCCCATGTCGTGCGTGATCAGCACGATGGCGGTGCCGCGCCGCGCCTGCTGCTCGCGCAGCAGGTCGAAGATCTGCGCCTGCACCGTGACGTCCAGCGCGGTGGTGGGTTCGTCGGCGATCAGCACGTCGGGGTCGCAGGCCAGGGCGATGGCGATCATCACCCGCTGGCGCATGCCGCCCGACAATTGGTGGGGGTATTCGTCGATGCGCCGCTCGGCGGCCGGGATCCCGACCGATTTCAGCATGTCGATCGCGCGCTCGCGCGCCTGGCGGGCACCCATGCCCTGGTGCAGCCGCAGCGATTCGGCGATCTGGTCGCCCACGGTGTAGACCGGATTGAGCGCGGTCATGGGCTCCTGGAAGATCATGGAGATCTCGTTGCCCCGCACCTGGCGCATCTGCTGCGTGCCGTACCCGGCCAGGTCGCGGTCGCGCAGCAGCACGCGGCCCGAGCCGATGCGGCCGTTCTCGGGGATCAGCCGCATGATCGCCAGCGCGGTCATGCTCTTGCCGCAGCCGGATTCGCCGACGATGCACAGGGTCTCGCCGGGGTAGACCGCGAAGTCGATCTCGTTCAGGACCCGGGCCGTGCGGCGGCGGGCCTGGAACTCGACGCTCAGCCTTTCGACGCGCAGCAGGGGGTCGCGGGTCTCGGTCGCCGTCATTCGCGCCCTCGCAGCTTGGGATTGAAGGCGTCGTTCAGGCCGTCGCCGATCAGGCTGACCGCGAGCACCGTCAGGAAGATCGCCACGCCCGGCAGCGTCACCGCCCACCAGGCCGTCAGAATGTACGGCCGGTTGTTGCCGATGATCAGGCCCCAGCTCATGATATTGGGGTCGCCCAGCCCCAGGAAGGACAGCCCCGCCTCGAACAGGATGGCGGTGCCGATCACCAGCGTGGCCGAGACGATCAGCGGCGCGATGGCGTTGGGCAGGATCACCTTCCAGATGATGCGCCCGTGGCCCGCGCCGATCACCCGTTCGGCCAGGACGTACTCGCGCTGGCGCAGCCGCAGGAATTCGGCGCGCGCCAGGCGGGCGTTGCTGGTCCAGCTCGCCACGCCGATGGCGATCGAGATCGTCGCGAGCGAAGGCGAGAACAGCGTCACCAGCACCATGGCCAGCAGCAGGGTGGGCATGACCTGGAAGAACTCGGTGATGCGCATCAGGACTTCGTCGACCCAGCCGCCGTAATAGCCGGCCAGGGCGCCGACGGTGACGCCGATCAGCACCGAGAGCACGGCCGCCACCAGCCCCACCGTGAGGGTGGCGCGACCCCCGTAGACGATGCCGGTCAGCACGTCGCGGCCCAGGTAATCGCTGCCGAGCAGGGCGTATTCCGAGCCGGGCGGCTCCATGGGGGCGGCGGCGATCTCGAAGGGATCGGCGCTCATGACCATGGGGCCGAATATCGTCACGGCCAGGATCGCGATCAGCATGACCAGGCCGATGACCGCCGCCGGGTTGCGCAGGAAGACGCGCAGGGCCTCGCGCGTCTGGCCCGCCGGCCTGGCCGGAGCCCGGCGCGGAGTCGATTGGGTGGAAGCGGCTGGTCTCATGAGGTCTTGATCCGCGGGTCGACCAGCCGGTAGGCGAGGTCGGTCAGTTGATTCATGATGATGACGAGCATGGACGAGAACAGCAGGATGCCCAGCAGGGTCGGGTAGTCGCGCCGCAGCACGGAGTCGAAGGCCAGCCGGCCGAGGCCGGGCCAGTTGAAGACGGTCTCGACCAGGATGGCGCCGGCCAGCACGTTGCCGAACTGCATGCCCAGCATGGTCAGGACCGGCAGGATGCCGTTGCGCAGGGCGTGCTTGTAGAGCACCCTGCGTTCGGACAGCCCCTTGGCGCGCGCGGTGCGGATGTAATCGGACGCCAGCGCGTCCATGACGCTGGCGCGCGCCAGCCGGCTGTACTGGGCCAGTTGCACGAAGGCCAGGGTGAAGGCCGGCAGCACCAGGTGGTTGAACACGTCCAGGATGCTGGCCAGGCCCCAGCCTTCGGCCCCCGGCGAGCGCATGTCCGACACCGGGAAGATCGGCAGGATGGACGCGAACAGGATGATCAGGACGATGCCGGTCCAGAACACCGGCGCCGAGTATCCCACCGAGGCGATCACGGTGATCGTCTGCGACAGCGGGCCGTTGGGCTTGCGTGCCGACAGCGTGCCCAGCAGCGTGCCGATCAGGAAGGCGAACACGACCGAGGTGATCACCAGCAGCAGCGTGGCGGGCACCCGTTGCAGGATCAGGTCGGATACGGGCAGGTTGAAGTAGTAGGAATGCCCCAGGTTGCCGTGCAGCACCTGCACCAGGTAGACGCCCAACTGGACCAGGAAGGGCTTGTCCAGCCCGTATTGCGTGCGCAGTTGCGCGCGCAGTTCCTCGCTCAGGCCGCCCATGGAGCCGGCGATGGTTTCCACCGGATCGCCCGGGGAAATATGGATGAGCAGGAAGTTCAGGGAGACGACCGCCAGCAGCAGTACGACGGCATAGGCCAGCCTGCGCAAAAGATAAACCCACATAGGCGGTGCCTTACTTCAGATAGGTTGTGTCGAGCGGCGACATGGCGCCCCAGATGCTGACCGGCAATCCGCCGACCTTTCGGGAGGCCAGCGTGTGATAGGGGATCACGGTCAGGTAGACAATGGGCGCGTCGGTGGTGACGATGCGCTCGAACTCGGCATACAGCGCCTTGCGCCTGGCCGGGTCGTTTTCCTGCGCGGCCTTGTCGAGCAGTTCGTCGACCTTGGGATTGCTGTAGGACTGGGTGTTGGTCCAGATGATGTCGCGGATATTGCTCGACAGATAGGTGCGGTGCACCCCGATCACCGGATCGCCCCAGTTGAAGACGATGTCGGTGGTCATGTCGAAATCGTGGCTGGCGATGCGCTTGGCCCAGGTCGGAAAGTCCGCCGAGGCGCGGCCCTGGGCGTCGATGCCGATCTTCTTGAGCTGCGAGCGCAGGTACTCGGCCACGTTCTTGCCCTGCACGTCGCTGCCGGGCATGTAGTCGACGGTGATTTTCATCCGCACGCCGTCGCCATTCTTCTTGAAGCCGGCCTCGTCGAGCAACTGTCCGGCCTTCTCGAGGTCCAGCGGATACTTCTTGACGTCGGGCGTGGCCAGCGGACTGCTGTCGATGATGGGGCCGTTGGAGGGCTTGGCGAAGCCGGCGTTGAGCGCCTTGACGATGAAATTCTTGTCGATCGCATGGGCGATGGCCTGGCGCACGCGCACGTCGTCGAACGGCTTGCGCGCCGTATTGAAGGCCAGCCAGCTCAGCGCGCCGATGCCTTCGTAGCCCCGGTCGGTCATCACCAGGTTCTTGTCGGCCTGGGCGCGGCGCAGCAGCGTGGGTTCGGAAATCAGCGGAATGAGCTGGAGGTCGCCGCGTTCCAGGCCCAGCATGAGCGTGGTGGCGTCGGGATTGATCTTGATGACGATGCGGTCCAGATAGGGCTCGTCCGGGATGAAGTACTTGTCGAAGCGCTCCAGCACGATTTCCTGGCCCGGCGTGAAGCTCTTGAGCTTGAACGGGCCGGAGCCCACCACGTCCCGCGAGTTGCGCGGATGGTCCTTCAGGTCCTGGCCGTCGCCGTAGACATGCTTGGGCAGGATGGGGCACAGCGCCGGCGACAGGGCCAGCAGGATCGCCGGGTGCGCGTGGCTCATGCGGATGACGGCCGTGTACTGGTCGGGCGTCTCGACCTTCTCGACCGGGGCGAACATGGTCTGGAAGGGATGGTTCTTCTTGATCGCCATGATCGAGAAGGCCACGTCTTCCGAGGTGACCGGCTTGCCGTCGTGGAAGACGGCGTTCTTGCGCAGATGCAGGGTGAGCGACTTGCCGTCCTGGGACATTTCCCACGATTCGGCCAGGTAGGGGTGCGGCTTCCAGTCGGCGTCGTAGCGCAGCGGGCTGGCGAACAGCTGGGTGCTGGGCAGGGCGGTGGCCGTCCCGGATTGCACGGCGCCGTTCAGGTGGCGGGGCGATTCGGTGGACCCCATGACCAGGGTGCCGCCGCGCCTGGGCGCGTCCGCGGCGCCCGCCGGAGCGGCCGCCGCCAGGGCACAGGCCAGGGCGGCGATACAGACTCTTTTGAAACCAGGCATTTCCATACCCCCTTGCTCATGGGAAAACCCGCGCGGCGCGCATCGCGCGCCGCGCCGCTGCGGTCCCGCCTACCGCAAGCCTACTGCTTGAGGTAAGTCTCGTCCATGGGCGACATCACGCCCCAGATCCCGTCCGGAACCCCGCCGACTTTCTTGCTGGCCAGCGTGTGATAGGGGATCACGGTCAGGTAGACGATGGGCGCGTCGGTGGTGACGATGCGCTGGAACTCGGCGTACAGCGCCTTGCGCCTGGCCGGGTCGATTTCCTGCGCGGCCTTGTCGAGCAGTTCGTCGACCTTGGGATTGCTGTAGGACTGGGTGTTGGTCCAGATGATGTCGCGGATATTGCTCGACAGATAGGTGCGGTGCACCCCGATCACCGGATCGCCCCAGTTGAAGACGATATCGGTGGTCATGTCGAAGTCGTGGCCGGCGATGCGCTTGGCCCAGGTGGGGAAGTCCGCCGAGGCGCGGCCCTGCACCGCGATCCCGACCTTCTTGAGCTGCGAGCGCAGGTATTCGGCCACGTTCTTGCCCTGCACGTCACTGCCGGGCATGTAGTCGACGGTCAGTTTCAGGCGTTCGCCGTCGCCGTTCTTCTTGTAGCCGGCCTCGTCGAGCAACTGCCCGGCCTTCTTGAGGTCCAGCGGGTATTTCTGCAGGTCTTCGGTGGCGAAGGGGCTGGTGCCGACGATGGGGCCGTCGGAGGGCTTGGCGAAGCCGGCGTTGAGCGCCTTGACGATGAAATTCTTGTCGATCGCATAGGCGATGGCCTGGCGCACGCGCACGTCGTTCAACGGCTTGCGGGTCGTGTTGAAGGCCAGCCAGCTCAGCGCGCCGATGCCTTCGTAGCCGCGGTCGGTCATCACCAGGTCGGCGCTGGACTGGGCGCGGCGCAGGATCGTGGGATCCGTCATGAAGGGCAGCAACTGTAATTCGCCGCGCTCCAGGGCGATCATGAGGGTCGTGGCGTCGGGATTGATCTTGACCACGATGCGGTCCAGATAGGGCTCGTCCGGGATGAAGTACTTGTCGAAGCGCTCCAGCACGATTTCCTGGCCCGGCGTGAAGCTCTTGAGCTTGAACGGGCCGGAGCCCACCACGTCCCGCGAGTTGC
>Ga0180221_1001916_pt1 | contig 12930 bp, 10 predicted proteins | sample eDN5th37CKraftMG_FD_151339 | JGI IMG/M metagenome (GOLD analysis project Ga0180221, IMG submission 151339) | Enriched Miracle-Growth compost microbial communities from Emeryville, California, USA - eDNA 5th pass 37_C Kraft MG (version 2) (version 2) ...
CCTGTCCCTCGACTGGGTGCCGAGCTCGGCGATCATCCTCGGCGGCGGCGTCATCGGCTCCGAGTTCGCGAGCGTCTGGAAGTCGTTCGGCGCGGACGTCACGATCATCGAGGCGCTGCCCCACCTGGTGCCCAACGAGGACGAGGCGATCTCGAAGGCCTTCGAGCGCGCGTTCCGCAAGCGCGGCATCAAGTTCAACCTCGGCGTCCGCTTCTCCGGCGTGACCCAGGACGACAACGGCGTGCACGTCTCGCTCGAGGACGGCAAGACGTTCGACGCGGACGTGCTGCTGGTCGCCGTCGGGCGCGGACCGCGCACGTCGGGCCTCGGGTACGAGGAGCAGGGCATCCGGCTCGACCGCGGGTTCGTCCTGACGGACGAGCGCCTGCACACCGGCGTCGCGAACATCTGGGCGGTCGGCGACATCGTCCCCGGCCTGCAGCTCGCGCACCGCGGCTTCGCGCAGGGCATCTACGTCGCCGAGCAGATCGCGGGCCTCAACCCCCAGCCGATCGTCGAGTCGGGCATCCCGCGCGTGACGTACTCCGAGCCCGAGGTCGCGTCCGTCGGCGTCACCGAGGCCCGCGCCAAGGAGGTCTACGGCGCGGACGCGGTCGAGACGCTCGAGTACAACCTCGCGGGGAACGGCAAGAGCAAGATCCTCGGCACGCAGGGCTTCATCAAGCTGGTCCGCCAGAAGGACGGCCCGGTCGTGGGCGTCCACATGATCGGCGCCCGCGTCGGCGAGCTCATCGGCGAGGGCCAGCTCATCGTCAACTGGGAGGCCTACCCCGAGGACGTGGCCGCGCTGGTCCACGCCCACCCCACGCAGAACGAGGCGCTCGGCGAGGCCCACCTGGCTCTGGCCGGCAAGCCGCTGCACGCCCACAACTGACGCCACGATCGAAGGAGAACCGAGCCGTCATGTCCGAGAACGTGCAGCTTCCCGCCCTGGGTGAGTCCGTCACCGAGGGCACGGTCACGCGCTGGCTGAAGAACGTGGGCGACCGCGTCGAGGTCGACGAGCCCCTGCTCGAGATCTCGACCGACAAGGTCGACACCGAGATCCCGTCCCCCGTCGCCGGGGTGCTGGAGCAGATCCTCGTGCAGGAGGACGAGACCGTCGAGGTCGGCGCCACCCTGGCCGTCATCGGCTCGGGCGAGGGTGCCGGTGACGCCGGCGGCGAGCAGCAGGCCGCGCCTGCCGAGGCCGCGCCGGAGGCCGGCGCGCAGGAGCAGCAGGCGCAGCCCGAGGAGTCCGCCGCCGAGGCTGCTCCCCAGCAGCAGGCGCCCGAGCAGCACGAGGAGCCGGCCGCGGCCGCTCCCGCCGCGTCCTCCGGTCCCGCCGAGGGCGAGGAGGTCAAGCTCCCGGCACTCGGCGAGTCCGTCACCGAGGGCACCGTGACCCGCTGGCTCAAGTCGGTCGGCGACTCGGTGGAGGTCGACGAGCCGTTGCTCGAGATCTCGACCGACAAGGTCGACACCGAGATCCCGTCGCCGGTCGCGGGCACGCTGCTCGAGATCCGCGTCCAGGAGGACGAGACCGTCGAGGTCGGCGCGGTGCTGGCCGTCGTCGGCTCCGGCGCGCCCTCGGCTGCGGCACCCGCCGCCGAGCCGCAGGCGCCGACCGAGCAGGCGCCTGCTGCCGAGCCCGAGCCGCAGCGGGCCGAGGCCCCCCAGGCCGGCGGCTACGAGGCTCCCGCCCCGGAGGCCGAGACCACGCAGGCGAGCGAGCCGCCCGCCGCGCAGGAGGCCGCCTCGCAGCAGCCGACCGCGCAGCAGGCCCCGGCCGCGACGGCGAGCGGCTCGTACCTCACGCCGCTCGTCCGCAAGCTCGCGGCCGAGAAGGGCGTCGACGTCGCGACCCTCACGGGGACCGGTGTCGGTGGCCGCATCCGCAAGGAGGACGTCCTCGAGGCGGCCGCCAAGGCGGAGGCCGCGGCGAAGGCGGAGGCCGAGCGCTCGGCCGCACCGGCCGCTGCTCCGGCACCGGCCGCCGCGGCGCCCGCCGCGAAGGTCCCCTCGGTCTCGCCGCTGCGCGGCACGACCGAGAAGGCGAGCCGGCTGCGGCAGATCATCGCCCAGCGCATGGTCGAGGCCCTGCAGACGCAGGCGCAGCTCACGACGGTCGTCGAGGTCGACGTCACGAAGATCGCCAAGCTGCGCGCCCGCGCCAAGGAGGACTTCCGGGCTCGTGAGGGCGTCAACCTCACGTTCCTGCCGTTCTTCGTGCAGGCCGCCGTCGAGGCGCTCAAGGCGTTCCCGAAGGTCAACGGCGTGCTCGAGGGCAACACGATCACGTACCACGGCCAGGAGAACGTCGGCATCGCGGTCGACACCGAGCGTGGTCTCGTCGTGCCGGTGATCCGCGAGGCGGGCGACCTCAACCTCGGCGGCATCGCGCGCAAGATCAACGACCTCGCGACCCGCACCCGCGCCAACAAGGTGACGCCGGACGAGCTGTCGGGCGCCACCTTCACGGTGACGAACACGGGCTCGGGCGGCGCGATCATCGACACGCCGATCGTCCCGGTCGGCACGTCGGCGATCCTCGGCACCGGCGCGATCGTCAAGCGCCCCGCGGTGGTCAAGGGCCCCGACGGCGAGGACGTCATCGCGATCCGGTCGATGTGCTACCTGTGCCTCTCCTACGACCACCGGCTGGTCGACGGCGCGGACGCCTCGCGGTACCTGTCCGCGGTCAAGGCGCGGCTCGAGGAGGGCGCGTTCGAGGCGGAGGTCGGCCTCTGACGCGACCCGCCGGGCCTCGCCCGACGTAGTCTGCGACGCCCCGGGTGCCACGCGCACCCGGGGCGTCGCCGTCCCCGCGGCACCGCGCCCGGGTCGGCCTCGGTCGTCCGGCGAGGACACGGGCGGCGACCTAGGGTGGGCCCGTGCGCATCGTCGTCGCGGGTTCCCACGGCTTCATCGGCTCCGCCCTGCTGCCCCGCCTGCGCGCGGGCGGCCACGAGGTGCGGGCGCTGGTGCGACGGCCGCCGCGCTCCCGGGACGAGATCTCCTGGGACCCCGACGCGGGGACGCTGGACCCTGCTGCTCTCGACGGCGTCGACGCCGTCGTCGACCTCGCGGGGGTGAACCCCGGCGGCCGCCTGCTCACGGCGGCACGCAAGCGCGCCGTCGTGGCCTCCCGGGTCCGGACCGCCGGGCTCCTGGCCCGGACCATCGCGGCACGGCAGGACCAGAAGCCCGTGCTGCTCCAGGCGTCCGGCATCGGCGCGTACGGCGACCGGGGCGACACGCCGCTCGACGAGCAGGAACCGCTCGGGACGACGTTCTTCGCCGAGGTCGTCCGCCAGTGGGAGGCGGCGGTGCGGCCGGCGGAGGCCGCCGGGGCGCGGGTGGTGCTGCTGCGCACGGGCGTCGTCCTGGGCCGGGGCGGCGGGGCGCTGGCTCCGCTGCTGCCCGTGGTGCGCGCCGGGCTCGGCGGCCGGCTGGGCACGGGCCGGCAGTTCTGGCCGTGGATCACGCTCGTCGACGAGGTACGCGCGATCGAGCACCTGCTCACCGCCGACGTGCACGGACCCGTCAACCTCGTCACACGGGCCGACCGCAACGCCGACGTCATGGCCGCCCTCGCGCACGCCTTCGGCCGTCCTGCCGCGGTGCCCGTGCCCGCGGCGCTGCTGCGGCTCGCGCTGCGCGACTTCGCGACGGAGGTGCTCGGCTCGGTCCGTGCGGTGCCCGCAGCGCTCGAGCGCTCGGGGTTCGTGCCGGAGCACCCCGACCTCGAGACCGCCGCGCGCTGGGTCGCCCACGGCTGACCGCCACGGGCGGTCGCGGCGCCCCGAGCTGGGGCCGTCAGCCGGCCGGCGGGCTCTGCGTCGCCGGGCCGCGCACCTGCCAGACCCGCCAGCCGAGGGCGTCGTCCCAGCGCAGCTCGAGCACCGCCGTGCGCGCCTCACCGGCCGGGACGTCGCGCTCCGACCCGTCGGGGGCGACCAGCCGGTGCGCGGTGGTGGCCGAGGCGACCTCGACGACGGCCACGGCGCCCGAGACCTCGACGACCCGGGTCCCCCGGACGGCTGCGTCGAGTCCCGGCCGGCGCTGACCCTCGAGCGACGTGACGAGCGCGGTGTCGTCCGTGTGCGCCGGGCCCCCGACGACCTCGACGCCCTCGAGCGCGTCCACCGACGGCTCCGCCAGCGCCCGGGCGCGCAGCCGGGTCAGCTCGGCCGCAGCGGCGGCGGGGTCGGCCGGGTCGTGCACCGCGGCTGTCACCGTCCGTTCGGAGCCGGAGGACGGCGTCGGCGGGCCTGCCGCCGCTCCGGGTGACCCACCGGACGCGGCCCACCCGAGTGCGCCGGCGGCGAGCACGACCGCCGCACCCGACGCGCTCACGACCAGCACCCGCCGACGGCGCCCCGCGGCGCGCCGGCGAGCACGCCGCTCGGCCCGGCCCGGGGCGTCCACGGGCGGACCGGGGGCGACGAGCACGGCTGCCGCCAGCGACGCCGGGTCCGGCAGGCGCACGGGCGCGGGCTCTCCGGCCGCGAAGCACTGCTCGACGAGGCGCTCGGCCGTCGGCGGGTCGTGCTGCAGCGCCGTCAGCAGGCCGTGCACGGTGGGCTCCTCGCGCACCACGGCCGCGTACAGCTCGGCCGGCGCCATCTGCGCGAGGACCGCACCGAGCAGGCGCGCCACGTCGGTCCGCGGGCTGCCGAGGCCGAGCAGGGCGGCGCGCAGGTCGCGCAGCACGGGCCTGCCGTCGGGCCGCACGGCGACGTTCGTCTCGTCGACGGCACCGTGGACGAGGCCCCGCGCATGCAGCTCGGCGAGCGCCTGAGCGATCGGGATGGTGACGGTGAGCGCCTCGGGCTCCGACAGCGGCGGGCGCGCCCGCCGCAGGTCGGCGAGCCCGGTGGCCTCGTCGTGCTCGGTCACCACCAGGAGCTCCCCGTGCGAGACGTGCTCGACCGCGACGAGCGCGGCCAGGTGCTCGTGCCGGACCCCGGCGAGCTGGCCCGCGCGGGCGAGCAGCGCGTCGTCGGGCTCCACGTCGAGCAGCTGCAGGTGCCGCTCACCCTCGGGCAGCCGGGCGACCCAGCCGTCAGCCCGAGGTCCGAGGACCGCGCCCGCGTGCGCGACGACCCACGCCCTCACGGGCTCGGGCGGCTCGGGCGGCAGGGTGCGGGACGGCAGCGGCGGCCGTGCGTCGAGGGTGCGGGGCCGGCCGGTCGTACGGCGTGAGGTGGCCATGCGCGCGATCCTGGCGGACCCGGCCGTGCCGCGTCGTCCGTCGTCCACAGCCCCGGCGGGACGGCGTGCGGCAGCGCCCGCTCAGCGCAGCCGGACGACCTCCCCCTCGCGCGCGGAGCGCAGCGCCGCGTCGAGCACCCGGGCGGTGCGCACGGCGTCCACCGGGTCCACCGGTGGGGGCGCGCCGTCGCGCAGCCACCCGACGACCTGCCGGTAGAACCCGACGTGCTCGTCGCCGCGGGGGGCGGGGACCGGCGTGCGCTCGCCGCCGCGCACCAGCCAGCCCTGGTGCCGCGGCTCGCCCGCCCGGCGCGTCTCCTCGTACGCGTCGTCCAGGGCCGAGAACGGCGTCGGCTCGCCCTCGTACTCGGTGACCAGGTAGGCGCCGTCCGAGCCGAGGACGCGCGTGCGCGGGCCGGGCGCGCCGACGAGGCCCCCGGCCTGCAGGTGGCTCACCACGGCGGGTGCGTCGCCCAGGGGCTCGTGCACGAGCGCGAGGAACACGTCGTCGGCGGCGGGCGTGGTGAGGGCGCGGACCTCGGCGTACACGCGCTCGACGGGCCCGAAGAGCTCGACGGCGGAGTCGACCAGGTGGGCGCCGAGGTCGAGCAGCAGCCCGCCGCCGACGGTGTCCTGCTCCTTCCAGCGGTGCAGGGGCTCCGGCCGGAACCGCTCCCAGCGGCGCTCGAACCGGTGCACCGCCCCGAGCGCCCCGTCGGCGAGCAGCCGGCGCAGGGCACGCTGCTCGTCGTCCCAGCGTCGGTTGTGGAACACCGTGAGGCGTCCGCCGGTGCGTGTCGCCGCGTCGACGACGCGCTGCGCGCCGGCGGCGTCGGTCGCCACAGGCTTGTCGACGACGACGGGCACGCCGGCCTGCAGCACCGCCTCGGTGTGCGCGACGTGCTCGCCGGTGGGGCTCGCGATCACGACGAGGTCCAGCGTGGCGGCGAGGCCGAGCAGGCCGTCGACGTCCGGGACCACCTGGGCGGCCGGCCAGTCCGCGCGCACCTGCTCGGCGCGGCTGCGCGTGACGACGGCGGTGACGGTGTGGCCCGCCTCGCGCAGCAGCCGGGCGTGGATGCCCCGGCCCGCTCCGCCGTACCCGACAAGTCCGACCCGCAGCGGCTCCATGGCACCCACTCTAGGGAGGGGTCCGCGGGCCTCGGCTAGGGCTGCGGCGCCTCCACCTCGTGACGCGCGTGGTGCTCGCGGCGCGCGAGCGGCGACGGCCACCACGTGCGGTCGCCGACGTCGCGCACGAGCGCCGGGACGAGCAGGCTACGCACGACGAGGGTGTCGAGCAGCACGCCGAACGCGACGATGAACGCGATCTGCGCGAGGAACAGCAGCGGGATGACGCCCAGCGCGGCGAACGTGGTGGCGAGGACGACCCCCGCCGAGGTGATGACCCCGCCCGTGACCGCCAGGCCGCGCACGACACCGACCGCGGTGCCGTCGCGCGCCGACTCCTCCCGCACGCGCGTCATGAGGAAGATCGAGTAGTCGACGCCGAGGGCGACGAGGAAGACGAAGGCGAACAGCGGGACCACCGGGTCGGCGCCCGGGAAGTCGAGGACGTGGTCGAAGACGAGCCCGGACACCCCCAGCGCCGCGGCGAACGACAGGACGTTCGCGACGAGCAGGAGCAGCGCGGCGACGACGGACCGCAGCAGCAGCATGAGGATGACGATGATCACCGCGAGGACCGTCGGGACGATGACGCGCAGGTCCCGCTGGCTCGCGAGCTCGGTGTCGAGCTGCTCGGCCGCGGCGCCGCCCACCAGGGCGTCGGGCGCGACGTCGTGCACCGCGGTGCGCAGCTCCTCGACCGTGTCGACCGCCTCCTGGGAGTCGGACGGCGCGGTCGTCACCACGTCGAGGCGGACCTGCCCGTCGACGACGACCGGGTCTCCCCCGCCGGGTGCGCCCGCCGGAGCGCCGGTGTACGGCGCGACGGACTCGACGCCCTCGAAGGAGGCCGCAGCCTCGGCGACGGCGTCCGCGTCGGCCTGGTCGACGACGACGACCGCGGGCTGGACCGCACCGGCCGGGAAGTGCTCGGCGAGCACCTCCTCGCCCGCGACGGCGTCCACGTCGGTGAGGAACACGTCGGACTGGCTGGTGCCGTTCGCGTCGAAGGAGGGCAGGAACGCCGCGGCGCCGGCGAGGACGAACGCGGTGACCACCCAGATCGGGCGCGGCCGCGAGCCGACCCAGCGTGCGAGCCGGCCCCACAGCCCGGTGGACTCGGCCGGGTCGGCATCGGTGACGGCGCCCGCGTGCGCGCCGTGCGCCGCGGACGCGTCGTCGGCGCTCCCGGTCGCAGCGGCGACCGGCCGCGGTGCGCGGGGCCAGAACAGGACGCGCGACCGGCGCCCGGGGATCAGCAGGAGCGCGGGCAGCAGCGTGAGCGCCGCGAGGAACGCGGAGGCGATGCCGATGGCCGCGACGGGCCCGAGGCTGCGGTTCGAGCCGAGGTCCGAGAGCAGCAGGCACAGGACGCCCGCGATCACGGTGCCGGCGCTGGCGGCGATCGGCTCGAGGCACGCGCGCAGGGCGCGGCGCATCGCGGTGGCCGGGTGCTCGACGTGGCGCAGCTCCTCGCGGTACCGCGCGACCAGGAGCAGGGCGTAGTCCACGGACGCGCCGACGACGAGGATCGACAGGATCCCCTGCGACTGCCCGTTGAGCACGAGCACGTCGCCCTTCGCGAGCTCGTACACGACCAGCCCCGCCAGGCACAGGGCGAAGACGGCGGTGAAGATCACGACGAACGGCAGCAGCGGCGAACGGTAGACGAGCACCAGGATGAGCAGGACCGCACCGAGCGCGACGAGCAGCAGGACGCCGTCGATACCGCCGAACGCGGTCACCAGGTCGGCGACGTAGCCGGCCGGCCCGGTCACCCAGGCGTGCATGCCGAGGTCGCCCGCGGAGTCGGCCGTCACGCCGAGCTCGTCCTCCAGGGAGGTCCGCAGCTCGCTGACGAACGAGGTGGTCACGCGCTCGTCGTCGGGCAGGATCTCGTCGGCCTGGGCCGCGTCGAGCGAGAAGACGACGAGCACCGCCGTGCCGTCCTCCGACGGCACCACCGCGGTGTCGCCGACGAGGTAGTCGCCCCACACCCCCTCGTCGCCAGGCAGCGCCGCGTCGGGGACGGACTCGGACCAGCCGCGCACGGCACCGACCTGGTCGTCGGTCACCGCCGAGCCGTCCGCGGTCTCGAGCACGACGAGCGCCGGGAGGGCCTCGTCCTCCACGAAGGCGCTGCTCGCCTCCGCCGCGCGCGTGGACTCCGCCGAGGACGGCAGGAACGCCGCGGCGTCGTTCTCCTGGACCTGGGACAGCTTGCCCTGGGCGGCCCCGCCGACCGACCCGATCGCGAACCACGCGAGGATCGAGACGACCACGAGGACGACCCGCACGACGACCGCACGGCGATTACTCAGCATGCTGAGCATCATCCGTCCGCTGCGACGGCGCGGCAACTCGAGAGCCCGACCGTCCCGGGCCGCCGAGCGCGTCGTCGGGCAGGATGACGGGGTGATCGCCCTGCCCACCCCCGACCCCGCGTCGCCGGACCCCGAGGACTGGCCGGTCGGCCGGCTGCTGTCCGCCGCCTCGCGCCGCGTCGAGCGCGAGTGGGACGCCCACCTCGCCGGGTGGGGCCTGACCCACGCAGCCGTCCCCGTGCTCGCCCACCTGCTCGCCGGCCCGCGCTCCCAGCGCGAGCTCGCGGCGGCGTCGGGTGTCACCGAGCAGACGATGAGCCGCGTGATCGCCCGCCTCGAGCGCACCGGGCACGTCAGGCGCGAGGCGCACGCGGGCGACCACCGTCGCGTCGCCGTCTCCCTCACGGAGTCCGGGCGGACGGCGCTGCTGGAGGCGACGGCCGGCGACGTGCCGCGGCGCATCACGGTCCGCGGCCTGAGCCCGGAGCAGGTGGACCAGCTGCGCTCCCTCCTGCTCCTGCTGGTCGACCCGGTACCCGAGCGGGCCGAGCCGGACCGACCGGACGACGCGGCCCCGGCGGGAGCACGGCCGACCGGGGGTTAGCCTGGCCGCATGCTGTTCGAGGAGCTCGAGCTCGGCACCCGTCACGTCCCCTACGAGCCCACCTGGGCGCTGCAGCGCGAGGTCCACGCGGCCGTCGCCGACGGCGAGCGGGAGGACACCGTGCTGCTGTGCGAGCACGAGGACGTCTACACCGCGGGCAGGCGCACCGCGCGCGCCGACCGGCCGGTCGACGGCACGCCCGTGGTCGACGTCGACCGGGGCGGGCGGATCACGTGGCACGGACCGGGCCAGCTCGTCGGCTACCCGATCGTCCGGCTCGCCGAGCCGGTCGACGTGGTCGCCTACGTGCGGGCCCTCGAGGAGGCGCTGATCCGCGTGTGCGCCGACCTGGGCCTCGACGCGATCCGGGTCGAGGGACGCAGCGGCGTCTGGTTCCCCGCCGACGAGACGCGCCGTGAGCGCAAGGTCGCCGCGATCGGCGTGCGGGTCGCCCGCGGCGTGACGATGCACGGCTTCGCGCTCAACTGCGAGCCGGACCTCGGCGCGTTCGAGCGGATCGTGCCGTGCGGGATCCCCGACGCGGACGTGACGTCGCTGACGGCCGAGACCGGCCGCCGGGTGACGATCGCCGAGGTCCTGCCGCTCGTGCGCGCGCACCTCGTCGAGACGCTCACGCCGCGGCTCGCGGCCCGCGCCGCCGTCCCGGCGGTCTGAGTCAGCGCGACGCGACCGTCCGCGGCAGCATCTCCGCCACCGAGCCGGCCCACTCCGCGACGTCCTCCATCTCGCGGAAGTCGCCGTCCGGTGCGCCGGTCAGCGCGACGAGAGCGCGCTCGCTGACCGACAGCGAGCGGTGGTCCAGGCGGCCGACGAAGCACTGCACCCCGCGGGCGCCGACGTGCGCCGCGATCTGCTCGACGTCGTCCGGGACGCCCGGCGGCAGCGGCGGGTCGCCCACGGGCCCCGACCAGAACAGCCACACCGGCCGCTCGCGGAGCTGGCCCTCCTGCCGCTGGACCAGGTCCCGCAGCGAGGCGGCCAGGCGCCCCACGTAGACCGCGGAGCCGAGGACCACGGCGTCGTACGGGCGCACGTCGTCGACGTCGTCCGGCTCGAGCACGTCGACCTCGTGACCGGCGTCCGCGAGCGCGTTGGCGACGACCTCGCCCATCTCCTGCGTCGCGCCGTGACGGGACGCGACGCTCACCAGCACGTGCATCGAAGGCTCCCCTCTGCTGCCGACGCCCTGACCGTCCCAGCGTGCACCGTCGCGATCGTCACACCGAGGGACAAACGTCCTCACGCTGGTCGGACGCGCTCGCCGGGTTAGGCTGCCGAGGTGACGATCGCACCGGAGGGTCGGCGAATGCTGCGCGTCGAGGCGCGCAACGCGGCGACACCGATCGAGAAGAAGCCCGAGTGGATCCGTACGCGCGCGACCATGGGCCCGGAGTACTCCGAGCTCAAGGGTCTGGTGAAGCGCGAGGGCCTGCACACCGTGTGCGAGGAGGCGGGCTGTCCCAACATCTTCGAGTGCTGGGAGGACCGCGAGGCCACCTTCCTCATCGGCGGTGACCAGTGCACGCGCCGGTGCGACTTCTGCCAGATCGACACCGGCAAGCCGGCGGACTTCGACGCCGACGAGCCGCGACGCGTGGCGGAGTCGGTGCAGGCGATGGGCCTGAAGTACTCCACGGTCACCGGCGTCGCGCGCGACGACCTGCCGGACGGGGGCGCCTGGCTCTACGCGGAGACGGTCCGCCAGATCCACGCGCTCAACCCCGGCACCGGCGTCGAGCTCCTCATCCCGGACTTCAACGCGATCCCCGAGCTGCTCGACGAGGTGAACGAGTCCCGCCCGGAGGTGCTCGCGCACAACCTGGAGACGGTCCCCCGGATCTTCAAGCAGATCCGCCCGGGCTTCCGGTACGAGCGCTCGCTGTCCGTGCTGACCCGCGCCCGCGAGGCGGGCCTGGTGACGAAGTCGAACCTCATCCTCGGCATGGGCGAGACGACCGAGGAGGTCGTCGAGGCGCTGCAGGACCTGCACGACGCGGGCTGCGACCTCGTGACGATCACCCAGTACCTGCGCCCGTCGGTCCGCCACCACCCGGTCGACCGGTGGGTGCGACCCGAGGAGTTCGTCACGCTGTCGCAGGAGGCCGAGCGGATCGGGTTCCTCGGCGTGATGTCGGGGCCGCTCGTGCGCTCGTCGTACCGCGCCGGCCGCCTGTGGGGCCAGGCGATGCGTCGCCGCGGCCTGCCCATCCCGGACGCGCTCGCGCACCTCGGCGAGCCGACGACCTCGCGGCAGGAGGCGGCGAGCCTGCTCGCCCGCTGACGACCGCGGTCCCGGTCCGGGCACCCGCCACACGTCAGTAGACTTCTGGACCATGGCACGCGACCGCGCCGAGGCAGGCGCCACGACCCCCAAGGTCAAGAAGACCCGGTGGTACCACCAGGTCTGGCAGGCCTACCAGATGACCCGACGGTCCGACCCGGCCGTCACGTGGCTCGTGCTCGCGTCGTTCCTGGGCGTGCTTGCGCTGGGCGTCGTCATCGGGATCGTGTGGCACAACCTGGTCTACATGCTGCTGCTGAGCGTGCCGTTCGCGGTCCTCGCCGGCATGTTCGTCCTGGCCCGGCGCGCCGAGACGGCGGCGTACGCGCAGATCGAGGGTCAGCGCGGCGCCGCACTGGCCGCACTGCGCTCGATCCGCCGCGGCTGGACGTTCAACGAGGAGCCCGTCGCGCTGGACCCGCGCTCGCAGGACGTCGTGTTCCGCGGCATCGGCCGCGCCGGCGTCGTGCTCGTCAGCGAGGGGCCCTCGCACCGCGCCACCCGGCTGCTCGAGGCGGAGCGCAAGCGCACGGCGCGCGTCGTCTCCGGCGCCCCCATCACGCTCATCCAGATGGGCGACGAGGAGGGCCAGGTGCCGCTGCGCAAGCTGCCCCGCGCCGTCCAGAAGCTGAAGCCGAAGCTGACCAAGGCCGAGGTCGGCGAGGTCGGCAAGCGGCTCAACGCCCTCGGCGGCGTGCGCCTGCCGGTGCCGAAGGGCGTCGACCCGATGCGGGTGCGCCCCGACCGCAAGGGCATGCGCGGCCGCTGACCGCGGTACCGCACGCGAACGACCGAGCCCGTCCCCGCGCGGGGGCGGGCTTCGTCGTACCCGGGGCCGGCACCGGCGCTGGCGCGTGGGGTGCTCGGCTCCGTCTCGGGTCAGCTGACCTGCGCGGTCAGCGGCGCACGATGACCGTGCCGGCCGCCTTGTCGTGCAGGCCGCGGCCGTCGGCGTCCCAGATCGCCGCGGGGACGACGAGGCACAGCAGGAGGGTGCGCACGAACGCGCGGCCGAAGCCCGGCGGGCGCGGCAGGACGACCGGCGGCTCGCCGGCAGCGCCCGGTGCTACGCGCAGCACCCGGAGCCCGAGGACCCGGTGGCCGAACGAGTGGCCCAGCGTGCCGACGAGGAGCAGGTTCTCGAGCGCGAAGATGGCGAGCGTCGCGAACGAGTCGCCGCGCGTGAGCCAGAACGTCGACGCCGTGCCGGGCACGAACGCGGCGGAGATCAGCAGGCACATGAACCAGTCGACGGCCAGCGCGGCGAGGCGCCGACCGGGTCGCGCGACCGAGCCCGGTCCGCTCGTCGGCAGGCCCAGCCTGTCCCCCGGCGACGGCGCCGGGACGCCGCCCTC
>Ga0180221_1001917_pt1 | contig 12930 bp, 10 predicted proteins | sample eDN5th37CKraftMG_FD_151339 | JGI IMG/M metagenome (GOLD analysis project Ga0180221, IMG submission 151339) | Enriched Miracle-Growth compost microbial communities from Emeryville, California, USA - eDNA 5th pass 37_C Kraft MG (version 2) (version 2) ...
GATATCGATCATGCGGACCTGATGGTCGCCCTCACCAATGACGACCAGGTCAACATCCTTTCGAGCGTCATTGCCAAACGGCTCGGCTGCAAGTCGAACCTCGTCCTCATCAACAACCCGACCTATCATGACTTCGCCAGGACGCTGGGCATCGATGCCCATGTGAACCCGCGGGCGGTGACGATCTCGCGTGTGCTGCAGCATGTGCGGCGCGGGCGTATTCGGGCCGTGCACAACATCGACCGTGGCGCAGCCGAGGTGCTGGAAGCCGAGGCGCTGGAGACCTCGCCCCTGGTCGGGCCGCCGCTCAATGAGCAGGACCTGCCGGACGGCATGCGCATCGGCGGCGTCTATCGCGACGGCCAGTTCATCAGGCCGAGCGGGACGCTTCGGATCAAGCCCAAGGACCGCGTCGTCATCTTTGCACTTGCAAACGCGGTGCGGCAAGTGGAACAGCTGTTCCGTGTGAGTCTGGAATTTTTCTGATTGCCCGCGAGGCTTTTTCGAAGGAGTCGTGAATGCCGCGCATTGCCTATGTGAATGGCCGCTATGTGCGTCACGCGGATGCCGCTGTTCATGTCGAGGATCGGGGATATCAATTCGCCGACGGCGTTTACGAGGTCTGCGAGGTCGCGCAAGGCTATATCGTGGACATGACGCGCCATTTGAACCGGCTCGACCGCTCCCTTGGCGAGCTCGGCATCCGTTGGCCGATGAATCGCAAGGCGCTGGAGTTCGTCCTTGGCGAGGTGGTGCGACGCAACAAGGTGAAGGATGGCCTCGTCTATCTGCAGGTGACGCGCGGCGTGGCGCCTCGCGATCACTTTTTTCCCGCAGCTGAAACAAAGCCAGCCGTCGTTGTGACTGCAAAGCGGCTGGATCCCTCAGTTGCGGCCAAACGCGCCGAAACGGGCGTGAAGGTCATCACGGTGCCGGAGAACCGCTGGGAGCGGGTGGATATCAAGACGGTCGGCCTTCTTCCGAACGTGCTTGCCAAGCAGAAAGCGCGGGAGGCCGGAGCGGCGGAGGCATGGTTCGTCGATGGCGACGGGATGGTGAAGGAGGGCGCTTCCACCAATGCCTGGATCGTCACCGCCGACGGTAAGTTGGTGACGCGTCCGGCAGATTTCGGCATTTTGCGCGGCGTTACGCGCACAACTCTCATGGATCTTGCGGCAAAGATGGGCCTAGAGGTGGAGGAACGGGCGTTTTCGGTAGAGGAGGCGCAGGCGGCGCGAGAGGCTTTCATTACGGCGGCTTCCACCGTCGTGATGCCGGTCGTCGAAATTGACGGCCGACCTGTGGCCAATGGTCATCCCGGATCGCTTACCCTCTCGCTTCGCCAATCCTTTTTTGACATTGCGGAAAAGAGTCCTGCCTGTTAACCCAAGCGAGCCGAGCGTGAGAGGCGGTTCGGCAGGCGCGGCAGGAGGGCAGTTGTCGCGCTTGACAGGGCGGCATTAATATTGCGCTACTGCCGGCGAAGCGCAGGGGATGAAGAAAAACAATGGCGGAACGTTCCCAAAATCTGCAAGACTTGTTTCTTAACACCGTTCGCAAGAGCAAGAACCCGCTGACGATATTTCTGATCAACGGCGTGAAATTGACGGGTGTCGTGACATCGTTCGACAATTTCTGTGTTCTTCTGCGCCGAGACGGGCATTCCCAGCTTGTTTACAAGCACGCGATCTCCACGATCATGCCTAGCCAGCCGGTGCAGTTGTTCGAGGCGGAGGAAGGCACTCGGGAAGGCTGATTGGCTGAAAAACCGAAGGCGAACCGTGCAATACCCGCCGCAGGAGAAACAGTTGCGCCGGGCCGCACCAAAGCTGTTGTCGTAGCACCGATCGTTGCGGCACGCGCCCGCCTCCAAGCCGAAGAGGGCGCGCAGAGACCACACGTGCCGATGTCGCCCCAGGCGAAGCTGGAGGAGGCGGTTGGGCTTGCCGAGGCGATCGACCTCGACATCATCCACAGCGAGTTCTTTAACGTGGCGCAGCCCCGGCCGGCGACCCTGATCGGCGCGGGCAAGGTGGAGGAACTGGCGAGCATCGTGTCCGAAAACGACGCTGAACTCGCCATCATCGATCATCAACTCACCCCGGTTCAGCAGCGCAATCTCGAAAGAGAGCTCAAGGCCAAGGTGCTGGACCGAACCGGCCTCATCCTGGAGATTTTCGGGCGCCGCGCGCGCACGAAGGAAGGGCGGCTGCAGGTCGATCTCGCTCATCTCGAATACCAGCGCGGCCGGCTTGTCCGCAGCTGGACCCACCTGGAGCGGCAGCGGGGCGGTGGCGGCTTCATGGGCGGCCCCGGCGAAACGCAGATCGAGGCGGATCGTCGGCTTCTGCAGGACCGCATTACCCGCATCAAGCGTGAGTTGGAGACGGTGCGGCGCACACGCGACCTGCACCGCACCAAGCGGCGCAAAGTGCCCTTCCCGGTGGTTGCGATCGTTGGCTACACGAATGCGGGCAAATCAACGCTCTTCAACAGGCTCACCGGAGCCTCGGTGCTGGCCGAGGACATGCTCTTCGCAACGCTTGATCCGACGCTGCGGCGCGTGCGCTTCCCGCACGGAACGGTCGTGATCCTCTCCGATACAGTCGGCTTCATCTCCGATCTGCCGCCGCATCTCGTAGCAGCGTTCCGCGCCACGCTCGAAGAGGTCGTGGAGGCGGACCTCATCCTTCACCTGCGCGACATTTCCGATCCCGACACTACGGCCCATGCCACGGATGTGGAGCAGGTGCTTGCGAGCCTTGGCATCAATGCTTCCGACGCGAGCCGCGTCGTCGAGGTGTGGAACAAGATCGACCGGTTGAGCGAGGGGGAGCGCGAGCGGCTGACGCGAGAAGACGCCAACAGAACTGCGCCGATCGCCATTTCCGCCATCACCGGCGAGGGGATCGACAACCTGATGGCTCTCATCGAAGAGCGGCTTTCCGGCGAGGTTTCGGACGTGTCCTTCACGCTCTTGCCGGAGCAAATGGGTCTGATGGACTGGATTTACCGAAACGGGGAGGTGACGGGCCGGACGGACCATGAGGACGGCAGCGCCACGGTTCGGATCCGCGCCACTCAAACGGCGCGCAAGGAAATAGGCCGCAGATTGTCCAGTTACAACAAGGGGTAGAGAAGCCTACTTGGTCTTCTTTGCTTCCTGCCAGTGAGCCTCCATCTCCTCCAGCGAGGCTGAGCCGAGAGCCTTTCCTTGCTCGTTCAACCGCCGCGCGACGGTATGGAACCGGCCGCGGAATTTTTCATTGGTGGCGCGCAGGGCGCTCTCGGGATCGACACCGAGGTGCCGCCCGAGATTGACCATCGCGAAAAGAAGATCGCCGAACTCTTCCGCAATGGCCGCTTGCCTGCCTTCGTCCATCTCCGTGCGCAGTTCTCCGATCTCTTCCTCGATCTTGTCGAGGATCGGGCGGGCAGCGCCCCAATCGAAGCCCACGCGCGCCGCTTTCTCTTGTAGCTTCAGCGCCCGCATCAAGGCGGGCAGGGCAACTGTCACATCATCCAGATACCCCCGCTCCTGCGCAGGGCTTTCGGGCTGACCGCGACGCTCCCGGCGCTCTGCCTTTTCCTCAGCCTTGATGCGTTCCCACATGCCTTTGGCCATCCCGGCCTCGCGCGCATCCTCGTCTCCGAACACATGCGGGTGGCGGCGGATCATCTTTGTCGTGATCGCCTCGACGACATCCCCGAAATCGAACTCACCGGCTTCCTCGGCCATGCGCGCGTGGAAGACGACTTGGAGCAGCAGATCACCCAGCTCATCGCGCAAATCATGCATGTCGTTGCGCTGAATGGCGTCGAGCACCTCGTAGGCTTCCTCGATCGTATAGGGCGCGATGGTTGAGAAATCCTGCTTCACGTCCCAGGGGCAGCCGGTCTTGGGATCCCGAAGCGCCGCCATGATCTCGATCAGTCGGGAAATATCCTTGGAAGGCTTCATCAGGCGAGGGCTCCGTTCGTGACGGCAAAGCGGTATCGTGGATCAGCCTGGTTCTCAAGCTTCTCCTGTCTTCCCACTCGGGGCTGCGTTCTTCTCGTCGGGGGCGACTAGCCCGATACCCGTTCCATGAACGCGCGAGCCGCATGCGGGGCGCGGACCTTCCCCTCATGAATGAAATAGACGAATACATCGCGAGGCTTGGCCTCGATCTTCACCGTTTCGTCAGCCAGAGGAAGGTCGCCCGGCATGCCGCCGGTTGCCCAGGTCCTCACACGCTCCGCCCAACCATCCAGATCGGCCGGCGTATAGGCGGTGGGAATGGAGTCCTCCCCCCGCTGGAGCCGCGCATAGACGAAATCCGCCGTCACGTCGGCAATCTCGGGATAGGTGAAGTGGTGCGCATAGCAGATCGCCACGCCATATTTGCGCGCCAATGCCGCAAATTCCGGCACGACGAAGGTCGGATTACGCACTTCGAGGACGTGCCGGAGCCTTACTCCGTCGCGCTCTCCCGGCAGCAGCTTTAAGAACCCCTCGAAGTCCTCCGGATCGAACTTTTTGCTGGGCGCGAACTGCCAAAGGATGGGGCCCAGGTGATCGCCAAGCTCCGTGATCCCCGAATCCAGGAATTTTTCCAAGGATTCGCCTGCTTCCGAAAGCACGCGGCGATTGGTGACGAAGCGATTGCCCTTCAGAGAAAACACGAATCCGTCTGGCACATCCGCTGCCCATTTGGCGAAAACGGCCGGCTTCTGATTGCCGTAATAGGTGCCGTTGATCTCGATGGTCGGCATTTGGCGGCTTGCATATTCGAGCTGCCGCTTCTTCGGCAGATCATCGGGGTAGAACGTCCCCTCCCAAGGTGCGAAATTCCAGCCGCCGATGCCTGCGCGAATGGTTCCGGATGCCGCCATGGTTCTACTCCGCAGCCTGTCTGCGCATCGGCCGACGCTCCAGCAGTTCCTTCAAGAACTTGCCCGTATAGGAGCGCGGCTCGGCCATCACGTCATCGATGGAGCCGGCGGCGACCAACTCGCCACCGCCGTCACCGCCCTCCGGCCCGAGGTCGAGCACCCAGTCGGCGGTCTTGATGACCTCCAGGTTGTGCTCGATGACGACGACCGTGTTGCCCTGGTCCACCAGTTCGTGCAGCACTTCGAGCAGCTTTGCCACATCGTGGAAGTGCAGACCCGTCGTCGGCTCATCGAGAATGTAGAGGGTGCGGCCGGTCGCCTTCTTCGAGAGCTCCTTTGCGAGCTTGATGCGCTGCGCCTCACCCCCTGAAAGCGTGGTCGCCTGCTGGCCGATATGAATATAGCCGAGCCCCACGCGCGAGAGGGTCAAGAGCTTGTCGCGAACCGCCGGCACCGCCGAGAAGAACTCGACCCCTTCGTCCACCGTCATTTCGAGCACGTCGGCGATGGACTTCCCCTTGAAGAGGACTTCCAGCGTCTCGCGGTTGTAGCGCTTGCCGTGGCAGACGTCGCAGGTGACATAGACATCGGGCAGGAAGTGCATCTCGATCTTGATGACGCCGTCGCCCTGGCAGGCCTCGCAGCGTCCTCCCTTCACGTTGAAGGAGAAGCGGCCCGGTTGATATCCGCGCGCCTTCGCCTCCGGCAGGCCGGCGAACCAGTCACGGATCGGCGAGAACGCGCCTGTATAAGTTGCCGGGTTCGAGCGGGGAGTCCGGCCGATGGGCGACTGGTCGATGTCGATGACCTTGTCGAGAAATTCGAGCCCCTCGATACGGTCATGCTCGGCCGGATGCTCGCGCGAACCCATGATGCGGCGCGAAGCGGCCTTATAAAGCGTCTCGATCAGGAATGTGGACTTGCCGCCGCCGGACACGCCGGTCACGCAGGCGAAGGTACCAAGCGGGATATCCGCGGTCACATTCTTGAGGTTGTTGCCGCGGGCACCGACCACACGGATGCGCCGCTTCTTGGAAATTTCGCGGCGGCCCTCCGGCATCGGAATGGACAGCTCGCCCGTCAGATATTTGCCTGTGATGGAATTGGGGTTCGCCATGATCTCGCGCGGCGTGCCCTCGGCGATCACGCGGCCACCATGCACGCCCGCCGCCGGACCGATATCCACCACATAGTCTGCGGTCAGAATGGCGTCCTCATCGTGCTCGACCACGATGACGGTGTTCCCCAGGTCGCGCAGGTGGCGCAATGTGGCGAGCAGCCGGTCATTGTCGCGCTGATGAAGGCCGATCGACGGTTCGTCGAGCACGTACAGCACCCCGGTGAGGCCCGACCCGATCTGCGAGGCAAGCCGGATGCGCTGGCTCTCTCCACCCGAGAGCGAGCCGGAATTGCGCGACAGCGTCAGATAGTCCAGCCCTACGTCGTTCAAGAAACGGAGCCGCTCGCGGATTTCCTTGAGGATTCGGGCCGCGATCTCGTTCTGCTTGTCGTTGAGCTGCCGGGGCAGTTCTTCGAACCATGCACCCGCCCTGCGGATCGACATCTCGGTGACTTCACCGATGTGAAGCCCGGCGATCTTGACCGCCAACGCCTCCGGCTTCAGCCGATAGCCGTTGCAGGCGGGACAGGGGTGGGCCGACATGAAGCGCTCGATCTCTTCGCGCATCCAGGCCGACTCCGTCTCCTTCCACCGGCGCTGCAGGTTGCTGACCACGCCCTCGAAGGGCTTGGTCGTGCGGTAGCTGCGCAGCCCGTCATTATATTCGAAGGTGATTTTCCGCTCGCCCGTGCCGTGAAGGATCGCCTGCTTGGCTTCCTCCGACAGGTCCTTCCAGCGATTGCTTACCTTGAAGCCATATTCCCTGCCGAGCGCCTCCAGCGTCTGGAGATAATAAGGCGAGGTGGACTTTGCCCAGGGGGAGATGGCGCCCTCGCGCAGCACCGCGTTTTCATCCGGCACGACGAGGTCGGGATCGATCGCCCGCTCGCTGCCCAGTCCATCGCAGGAAGGACAGGCGCCGGCAGGATTGTTGAAGGAGAAGAGCCTGGGCTCGATTTCCGGAATCGTGAAGCCCGAAACCGGGCAGGCGAATTTTTCCGAGAAGATCAGGCGTTCGTGGGTCTCGTTCTTGGACTTGTTCGCCCCCTCCGTCGCCTCTTCGGGCAAAGGGCGATCGGCAAATTCGGCGACCGCCAGACCGTCGGAAAGCTTGAGGCCCGTCTCGAGCGAATCCGCGAGGCGGGTGGCGATATCCGGCCTTACCACGATGCGGTCCACCACCACATCGATGTCGTGCTTGTACTTTTTATCGAGCGCCGGCACATGGGCGATCTCGTAGAACTGGCCATCCACCTTTACGCGCTGGAACCCCTTCTTCTGCAGGTCCGCCAGTTCTTTGCGGTACTCGCCCTTCCGGCCGCGCACGATGGGCGCGAGGATATAGAGCCTGGTGCCTTCCTCCAGCGCCAGTACCCGATCCACCATCTGGCTTACCGTCTGGCTTTCGATTGGAAGCCCCGTCACCGGCGAATAGGGGATACCCACCCGCGCGAAGAGCAGGCGCATATAGTCATAGATTTCGGTGACGGTTCCCACGGTCGAACGCGGGTTGCGCGACGTGGTCTTCTGCTCGATGGAAATGGCCGGCGAAAGCCCGTCGATCTGGTCGACGTCCGGCTTCTGCATCATTTCAAGGAACTGGCGCGCATAGGCGGAGAGGCTCTCCACATATCGCCGCTGGCCCTCGGCATAGATCGTGTCGAAGGCGAGCGAAGATTTGCCGGAACCCGAAAGCCCGGTCATCACAATCAGCTTCTCGCGCGGCAGATCGAGATCGATGTTTTTCAGGTTGTGCTCGCGCGCGCCGCGAATGGAAATAAACTTTTGGTCGGGCATGCCCCGTCGATGCCTTCCGATTGTCCAGAACAGCCGGGCCAGCCGGCCACGCTAATATAGGAATTGCAGGCCCGATATCGATGGCGCGGCCGCTATTCGCCCTCGGACCAGGATTCATTCCACCTTTTTCAGCTTTTTGGATGGAGAGCAAGTAAAAAGGAACAAAGAACGAACAGTCTCCTGACACAATGCTGTCGGGAGGATCGCGCCAGGGTGACCCGCTGTTCGGTGATGTAAGGGTTGACGGAGGCGCGGGAAGAGCGCAAAATTCATGCTCGTCAGAAGAAACCAAGCTCGGGCTTGGCGTTCGATGACGTTACGGAGCAACGTAACAGGGAGGGAGGCATGACTCCACCGGACTGTAGTTACGGCTCCACTGAAGGCGTGGAGCCACAGCCGGTCCTGAACTGAGCGATCCACCATACTGTCCCTTTACGGCTTGCCGTGGGAATTGAAGAGGCGATGGCCTCCAGGTGGATACCACGCAACGGACAGGCCGACTGCCGACAATCTAGAGTTTGCGCGGATGGCTGATGAGGCTATCCGATGAGGTGCCGGTTAAATACTCCCGGCCAGGAAATGCAAATCCATCGGCCCCTGCACGCCCGAGAACCAAGCGGCGGCGGGGCCTTTCCCTTTGCCGATCGCACACTTGCATTGCGGGAAAATTGATGTATAGAACAAAATGGGAACAAATGAGTTGTGGACGGGTTTGCGGAGTGTCCTTTGAAGAGGGCATGGAGGAAGCGGATCGGGTAAGGTGGCGGCCCTGATGGGAGCAAAAGAGCTTTCTCGGCAGTTTCCGGAGAGCGGCCTTCCAGGATGCGAAATTTAGGACGAGTGGAGTGAAGTCATGGCGGGTAGCGTCAACAAGGTTATCCTGGTCGGCAATCTGGGAGCGGATCCCGAGATCCGGCGGCTCAATTCAGGTGACCCGGTCGTCAATCTGCGAATCGCCACTTCGGAGAGCTGGCGCGACCGCAATAGCGGCGAGCGCCGCGATCGCACCGAGTGGCACAATGTCGTGATCTTCAACGACAACCTGGCCAAGGTTGCCGAACAATACTTGAAGAAGGGCATGAAGGTTTACGTCGAGGGCCAGCTGCAGACCCGCAAGTGGACGGACCAATCCGGCCAGGACCGCTACACGACCGAGGTGGTGCTGCAGAAATTCCGGGGCGAGCTTCAGATGCTGGATTCGCGCGGGCAGGGTGGCGAGGGACAGGTCAGCTACGGCGGCAGCCGCGGCTCCGACTTCGGCCAGTCAAGTCCGGCGGAGAGCGGAGGCGGGGGCTATTCGCGCGATCTCGACGACGAAATCCCGTTCTGACTCCTATACGGCGGTCGGGAAACCACTCCGATATCCCGCATAAGCCGCTGAAGCTGATGGGGCTGCGCACTTGCAGTCCCCAGGTTTTTGCGCGGGTAAAGGGCTACGACTTTGGACCGTTGCCTGTTTGGGACGCGCCCAGGCGCCGGGAGTCGTTGTGACGAGGCTTCTCACCGGGATCTGAGGGGACTCACCGGGACGGCACGATCAGCCGTCACTGCGGCGAATCCGATATCGCTGCCCACCCCAAATGCGACATGGCAACCCCTGCGGCAGTCAGGATTTCTTTCCCGCATTAAGCGTAAATGATGTCGCGAACCGTCCTTTGAGGTTTCAATCGCCACATTGCTTTTCCATTCTTTGCATCGCCCGCCGGTGAGATGACGCGGGCAGAGCTGCGGATTGGGAAGTCGCCCAGCCCGTTGGACGAAAAAGCCAAAGAAGGATCAGAAACGTGATTTTCAAGAACGGTTCTCGAAACCTGCTCGCGGCCGCCTGCCTGTCCGCCGGTGTAGCCATTGCACCCGCCGCGCTCGCACAAGCGCCGGCCCAACCCTCCCAACCCTCCGCACCTGCGGCTGGCCAGCCTTCCCAGCCGGCCACGCCGGCCCCGGCGGCCGTCAGCGAGGAGAAGCTGCAGTCCTTCGCGGTCGCGCTTGCCGAGGTCGAGAAGATCAAGCAGGAATATTCCCAGCGGCTGCAGTCGGCCGGGTCGCAAGAAGAGCAGCAGCAGATCCAGAACGAAGCCGGCCAAAAGATGCTGCAGGCCGTGGAAGCCAAGGGAATATCGGTTGACGAGTACAACCAGATCGTCCAGTCGGCGCAGTCGGATCCCGCCGTGGCTGAACGGTTGAACAAGGCCATGGGTCAGACGAAACAGTAATAAACGTGTAAGCCGGCATCGTGCTGATGATCGGCCTCGTCGGTTTATCCATTCAAGCCCTTCAGCCCCCGCTTCGCAAATGGCGGGGGCTGCTTTTTGTCGAATGGACGGGATACGCCGTCCAGCAAAGCGTCGATCGCGTACCGAGCGGTACGCGATAGTTCCTAGCCTCCAAGCACGAGCGCTCTTGCACCATCAGCCACGAACTGCACGGCAAGTGCCGCAAGCAGCAAGCCGAGAAGCCGGGTCAGGATGGAGCGTCCCGTCTCGCCAAGAAGCTTGTCGATATGCGGGGCGAGCACGAAAATCAGATAGGTGATCAGGATCGTCACAGCCAAGATCGCCAGCAGCACAACCCGCCCGGTGGTGCCCGCGAAGCTGCTGGAGAGCAGAAGCGTGGCCGAGATGGCGCCGGGCCCCGCGATCAGCGGAATTGCCAGCGGGAAGGCCGCGATATTATGGATGAGGTCGCGGGTAATGGCGCGTTCGGCGCTTTTTTGATGGCGCTCCTGGCGACGCTCAAAGATCATCTCAAAGGCGATGACGAAGAGAAGAAGGCCGCCTGCAACGCGGAAGGCTGGCAATGTGATTCCAAGGGCCGTGAGAATCGCGCTGCCCGCCAGGGCAAACAGCATCAGGATGCCGAAGGAAATCAGGCTCGCGCGAACAGCGACCTGATTGCGCTCCTGCCGATTCATTCCGGCGGTCAGCACCAGGAAGAGCGGTACCAGGCCTGGAGGATCCACCGTGACCAGAAGGGTAATGAAAGCGTTCAGGACTGCGTCATAGGACGGCATTGGCAATCTCCGAATCTCGCTTTCAAACTAGGCGGCAACCGCGCGCTCAAATGCAATCGGCAGGAAATGATGTCCTCCGCAAACATGCTCCGTCACGCCGTCGAGCGGCTTTTCGCCACATTTCGCTGCAGCTGCGAAATCACCTCCTTATCCAATTGAAAACGCAAAAGAAAATCTTGGTTGATATCTTCCTCGCCCATTGGAGTCTCGTCGATGCTTCCTATATAAGACGGGTATGATTCTTTCAGCTATGTGATCTGTTTTGACTGACCAGACGACGCGCGGGCCGGGCGAGCCCGACGACATCGAGCCGATCTCGATCATCGAGGAAATGCAACGTTCCTATCTCGATTACGCGATGAGCGTGATCGTGAGCCGGGCGCTGCCCGATGTGCGCGACGGCCTCAAGCCGGTGCACCGGCGCATCCTCTATGCTTCTCACGAGAGCGGCTATCACTGGAACCGCAAATATGTGAAGTCGGCACGTCCCGTGGCCGACGTGATGGGTAAATACCATCCGCATGGCGATGCCTCGATCTATGACGCGCTCGTACGCATGGCGCAGGATTGGTCCATGCGAGTCCCGCTGATCGACGGGCAGGGCAATTTCGGTTCAATCGACGGCGACCCGCCGGCGGCCATGCGCTATACCGAGGCTCGGTTGGCCAAGGTCGCGCACGAGCTGCTGGAGGATATCGACAAGGAAACCGTCGACTTCCAGGATACCTATGATGCAACGGGCAGCGAGCCGCGCGTGTTGCCGGCGCGCTTTCCGAATCTGCTCGTCAACGGCTCCGGCGGCATTGCCGTCGGCATGGCCACCAACATTCCCCCGCATAACCTCGCGGAAGTGGTAAATGGCTGCGTGGCGCTGATCGACGATCCGGCGCTGCAGCTTTCGCAGCTTCTGGAGATCATCCCCGGCCCGGATTTCCCGACCGGCGGCATCATCCTCGGCCGCTCCGGCATCCACAGCGCCTATGCGACGGGCCGCGGCTCGATCGTGATGCGCGGCAAGACCTCCATCGAGCAGGCGCGGGGCGAGCGCGAAGCCATCGTCATCACCGAGATTCCCTATCAGGTGAACAAGGCGCAGATGATCGAGAAGATGGCCGAGCTCGTGCGCGACAAGCGCATCGAGGGCATCTCCGACATCCGCGACGAGAGCGACCGGCAGGGCTACCGTGTGGTGGTCGAGCTGAAGCGCGACGCCAATGCCGAGGTGATCCTCAACCAGCTCTACCGCTTCACCCCGCTGCAGAGCTCCTTTGGCGCGAACATGGTGGCGCTCAACGGCGGCAAGCCGGAGGTGATGACGCTTCTCGATATGCTGAAGGCCTTCGTCGCCTTCCGCGAGGAGGTGGTGACCCGCCGGACGAAATACCTGCTGCGCAAGGTGCGCGAGCGGGCGCATGTCTTGGTCGGCCTGGCGATCGCCGTCGCTAATATCGATGAAGTGATCAAGCTGATCCGCCAGGCTCCGGATCCGCAATCGGCGCGTGAGCAATTGATGGAGCGGCGCTGGCCGGCTCAGGATGTGGAGGCATTGATCCTCCTCATCGCCGACCCCCGCCACAAGATCAACGACGACGGCACCTACAATCTTTCGGAAGAGCAGGCCCGCGCCATCCTCGACCTGCGCCTGCAGAGGCTGACGGCGCTCGGACGCGACGAGATCGCCGACGAATTGAACAAGATCGGCGCCGAGATCCAGGATTATCTCGATATCCTGTCGTCCCGCGCACGCGTTCAGGGCATCGTCAAGGATGAGCTCATCGCCGTACGCGACGAGTTCGGCACACCCCGCCGCACGGAGATCACCGACGGTGGCGCCGACATGGAAGACGAGGACCTGATCCCGCGCGAGGACATGGTCGTCACCGTCACCCACAAGGGCTACATCAAACGGGTGCCGCTCTCGATCTACCGGGCGCAGGCGCGGGGCGGCAAGGGCCGCTCCGGCATGTCGACCAAGGACGAGGATTTCGTTACCCGGCTGTTCGTGGCCAACACCCACACGCCCATCCTGTTCTTCTCTTCCCGCGGCATCGTTTACAAGGAGAAGGTCTGGCGCCTGCCGGTGGGCACGCCACAATCCGTGGGCAAATTCCTGCGCAATATGCTGCCG
>Ga0180221_1001918_pt1 | contig 12926 bp, 11 predicted proteins | sample eDN5th37CKraftMG_FD_151339 | JGI IMG/M metagenome (GOLD analysis project Ga0180221, IMG submission 151339) | Enriched Miracle-Growth compost microbial communities from Emeryville, California, USA - eDNA 5th pass 37_C Kraft MG (version 2) (version 2) ...
AAACTCCGATGGCGCGGGCGAAATGGAAGTCCGCAAGATCGAAGAGCTGCCGGTCCTCGACGTAAAGGCTCTCGACTTCGGCCTGGAAAGCCTGCGCCATGAGCATTGCCGCATCGATGGCGAAACGGCTGGCGGCCGACGTGCCGCCCAGCCACAGCACGACGCGGCCGCTGCGTTCCCCTGCGGCGGCGACGTGCGCGATCATGAGGCCTCCGAGAAGGCGGCGCTGGCTTCTGCGCGCGGGCTGTGTTGACGCAGCGCGTGCGCAATATCCTCCGCCGTCACCACGTCGCGCTTTCCGCTGCCGGCGATATGGTCGGCGGCGCGGCAGACATCCACGCAATCGGCGATCGAGATGGAGAGCTTGCCCTTGACTCCAGCACGCCGCGCCGCTTCGTCGACGATGAGCGCCACGCCTTCGGCATCGATGGGACGTAGCGCATACGTTTCGGCGATGTTGGCGATCAGTCCCGCGAGCCGGTCGACGGTTTCTTGCGTGCGCGCAATCGCATCCTCGAAGACGGCCTCTGCCTTAAACAGCCGCCGTAGCGATCCGTGACCGGCGTTGAGGCGGCGCAACGCCTCGGCGGTTGCGATGACGATGAGCTTCAAGTTGAGCGGAATGGGCTCGAGATCGGGAACCTCGTCACCGGCGACGCTGATCGGGCTCGTAGGCGGATCGAAACGGATCTCACCAGCATCGAGCGCGCGGCGCAGCGCATCGGCAGCCGCGGCACTGTTGAGCAGCGCGTCGGCGTCCAGCACAAGATAGCCGCCATTCGCCCGGTGCAGCGCGCCGGGTTTCACCCGCACGACCTGGCTCTGCCCTTCCGCGTCCGTTGAAACCTCGACGCGGCCGAAGAGGTTCGCGTAGGTGGGGTTCGCTTCCTGCACGATGGGTGCGCCGGAGGCTGCCGACGTCGTCGCCATCACGTGCACGCAATAGCGCGCGAAGCGCGGATGCGTGGCGGCGGTCTGCACCAGCCGGCCTGCGCGGTCCTCACGCGCCACGAAGAGCCCCGCATTACGCACCAGATCGCGCGCCGCGGCCTTGAGGAAACTTTCGACGCCCGCCACGTCCGCAAATTCGGATTTGAGGTCGTCGAGTGCGGCCCGCACATGCCGTCCGGCGATTTGCTCGTTGAGCGCGAGAAGCCGCGCGCGCCGCTCCTTCTCCGCCTCGGGCCGCTCGGCCAGGATGGCTTCGATTTCCGCTTCGAGGGCGGCGATCTTCGTCTCCACCTCGCGACGCAGCGCCTCGGGAATGGAGTTGAAGACATCGGTCTTCACCACCTTGCCCTCCAGCACCGGCGCGACGGCGATGCCGGCCGGCGTGCGCAGAAGCGCGATATTCTGCGTTTCTGCCTCGCGGCGTAGCGCCTCGAGCGCATCCTCGCGGCTGAAGCGGAATTCCTCTTCGATGGTGCGCCGCTTGAGGTCGTAATCATCGGCGGCAAAGGCGGCCGGCAGCGCATCTGCGAGCTCATCGATGGCGTGGGCCATCTTCTCGGCGAACGGCTTTGCTGTGCCCGCGGGGAGTTTCAGCGCGCGAAAGCCGCCCGTGGGATCGAACGAGCTGACGTAAACCCAGTCCGCCGGCCGCTCCATCTTCGACGCGATGGCCTGCAGCGTCGAGCGCGCGGCGGTGTGCCGTCCTGAGCCCTCGGGCCCCACGACGAGCACGTGATATCCCGGCCCTTTGACCCCCGCGCCGAACGTGAGTGCTTCCAGCGCCGCCTCCTGGCCGACAGGGCCGGCAACAGCCTTCACGTCGGCGGTGGTCTTGAAGCCGAGGCTCGCGGCGTCCGTCAAACCGGAAGAATTCGTATGCGCGCCGAGCGGCAGCGTGGGCTCCGGCGGATCGGTGGGCGGCGCGGTTACGGGCTCCGCGGACGGAGTTTCGTCGGCTGCCTCGGGTGCGGCATCCGTTTCCGCCGCCGCGGCGGCCTTACTCTTGTCTGACCTGAAGCGTTTGAAGAACATGGGCTCAGGCGCTCGTCCCTCGATGAGTTGCCCGCGACACCTAAAAGCAGATTCGATGACGCTGCGGCCAGCCCGGCGGGCCGGCGGCAGTGTAAAAGAGGCGCCGACCGACCGATGACGTTCCGAATTCTCGCCTGAGCCGAATCTTGCCCGGGTCGAATCTTCACCGGGATTGTCATCGGCGCATGGTGGTCAAATGACGGCAACTGGGGATAAAGCCGGGGAAACCGGCAACGGTGTGGCGGAGCTGGCGGACGCCGGCTGCGACGCGCCAGGCCGCGATGCCGTGACACGCGAGGTGTGCCGCGGTGTCGGCCGGCTGTTGCGCGCCCATTCGTTCGCGGTCGTCAACGAGCTGGTGTTGCCGAACGGCCGGCGCGCCGACGTCGTCGCGCTGTCTCCGGGTGGTGACATCTGGATCGTTGAGGTGAAGTCCTGCCTCGACGATCTGCGCGTCGATACCAAGTGGCCGGAGTACCGGGATTACTCCGATGCGCTGTTTTTCGCCGTCGCGCCCGGATTTCCCCACGGGATGCTGCCAACGGACACCGGGCTGATCTTCGCCGATCGCTATGGCGGGGAGATCGTGCGCGAGGCCCCGCCGACGCGCCTCGCAGGCGCAAGGCGCAAGGCAATGACCCTGCGTTTTGCCCGTGCGGCGGCCTTCACTTTGCAGATGCTGGCAGATCCAGGCGCCAACGGCGCCTGAAATCTGTCTGTCGCGCTTACTTTGGCGCGCGCTTGGCGAGAATACGCTGGAGCGTACGGCGGTGCATGTTGAGGCGGCGGGCCGTCTCCGAAACATTGCGGTTGCACAGCTCGTAGACGCGCTGGATGTGCTCCCAGCGGACGCGGTCGGCCGACATCGGGTTTTCCGGCGGCGGCGCTTTGTCGTCCGAGGGGGCGAGCAGCGCGTCGGTCACGTCGTCTGCATCGGCGGGCTTTGCCAGATAGTCGACCGCGCCGAGCTTCACGGCGGTCACCGCGGTGGCGATGTTGCCGTAGCCGGTCAGCACGATGGCGCGGGCGTCGGGACGCACGCGGGCGAGCTCGGCGATGACGTCGAGACCGTTGCCATCCTCGAGGCGCATATCGACGACGGCGAATGCGGGGGCGCGCTCGCGGATGAGATCGATGCCCTCCGCGATCGAATGGGCGCCGCGTACTTCAAAGCCGCGCAGCTCCATCGCGCGCACGAGGCGCTGTGCGAAGGCACGGTCGTCATCGACCACGATCAAGGATCGATCTTCGGGTAGCTCGTCCTGTCGGAAGGAGAGATCTTCTGTTTCGTTCATTGTTCCTCCGGTTGATCCGGAATGGGCAGCAGCGTGTTTCGCCTCCACGGAACGCCTCCTACGCACAACTAAAGAGTAGCTTCTAAAGGGGGCCGCCTTGGCGATCTGGGCGGTCCGAGAGACGAGCACCCGGCGATGGGACTCGACCACGTAAGGTCGCACCTTGTCGCAGGTCTGTCAGCCCGAAGATAGACTTTTTGTCAACGCAGACTTATCTGCGACACTTTTTCGGTCCTCTGGCGTCCTTCGTTACGTGTTGAGGATAAAGGACCGCGGCCAGCTCACGGTCACGATGGCGCCTTTCGTCTCGCCCGACCGGTTGGCGAGGCTGACGGTGGCGCCGGACCGCTCCAGCAGCGTCTTGGCGATGAAAAATCCCAGCCCGAGACCGGTGGAATCCTCATCCAGAATGCCGTCGGAGGTCTCCGCAGGCCGCGTCGTCACGTAGGGCTCGCCGATGTTGTCCATGATCTCGGCCGGAAAGCCGGGGCCATCGTCGGCAATCTTCACGATAAGGCCGGCCGAGCTCCATTCGGCCGTGACGTCGACGCGGGATTTCGCAAACTCCGTCGCATTTTCAATGATGTTGCCGAGCCCGTAGATCACGCCCGGCCGGCGTTCGATCTCGGCATGGCGATGGCTGGGCGCGGCGCCCTCGGCCGCCGGCGCCGCACTGAGGTGGATGGCGATTCCCTCGGAGAAATAGGGCTCTGCCGCCTCCTCCGCGCGTGCATGGGGTCTTCCTCGCCGGGATGGCGGGTGAGCTTTTGCAGGATCTCGCGGCAGCGCAGCGCCTGCTGCTTCAGCAGCGCCACGTCCTCGGCCATCGGGTCGTCCGGCTTGATGGTGTGCTCGAGCTCCTTCGTGACGAGCACGATCGTGGATAGCGGCGTGCCGAGTTCGTGCGCGGCCGCCGCCGCAAGGCCATCGAGGGCGTGCAGCTTCTGCTCCCGGGCGAGGACGATGTCGGTCGCGGTGAGCGCGGCGGACATCTGCCGCGATTCCTTCGTCAGTCGCCAGGCGTACAGCCCGATGAAGATCGTCGATACGCAGAGCGCCGCAAACGCCCCGAGCTTGTAGATGACAGGCAACTCGAGCTCGACCCCCGGATACCAGGGCAGCGGTTCGTGCGCGACCACCAGCACCGCCGCCGAAGCGAGCGCGAGGAGACCCAGGGCGATGGTGTTGCGCAGGGGCAGCGTGGCGGCGGACACCGTCACCGGCGCGACCATGAGCATGGCGAAGGGATTATCCATGCCTCCCGTCAGGAACAAGAGCGCCGCGAGCTGCAGGATATCGTAGGCGAGGAGCCCGGTGGCGTAGGAGACGCTGAGGCGGTGGCGCGATGGGTACCAGACGGCGAGGAACACGTTGAGCCACGCCGAGAACGCGATCACCGTGAGGCAGGCACCGACGGGCACATAGAAACCCATCCCGAACGCGACGATCGATAGTGCCGCGAACTGCCCGAGCACGGCGATCCAGCGCAGGCGTATGATGGTCTGCAGGCGCAACCGGCTGTTCACGGGGTCCGCGAGCACGCGCTGGCTCATTTTCTTCTTCGGTCGGTCGAAGGTTTGCAGGATCACCGGAGTCCCCAGAGTGTCTTGTGGAGTAGGAAGCTTAGCACGCGGCCTCCCGCGGCGCCGCAGCACCTTGAGGAAGGCAGGAAGCGGAACGGGAGCGGCGTGCAGGCGGCGCACGGGCCGCAATTATGCTAGCTGGCAGCGATATGCAGCAACTATTCGCTCGCGCGGTTTCCATCCGGCGCTTGATCGCGCCGGTTTAGCACGGCTGGCATTCGGCGCCCGATATCGGGCGCGGATGTCCCCATAGTGGCGCCGCGGCACCCCTGCGGACGTGCCCGCCTGTTCATCGCCGAGTTGCTGGGTCGCGAGCGGATGCCCGGGACTCATGGGCGCGCGAACGCGGCACGCCACCCTTGCGTGCATCGCGGCCCGGACCCGGGCTGCCGATGGCCGGTGTGGCCCGCATAGCGCGCCGGCCGCCGAGGCCACGTGTGTTTCGCCACACTTGACGGGCCCCGCGCGATGGCTGCGTATGAAGCGGTGTCGAGGTGACGACGGGCGAGTTGCACGCGTGTCCCTGAAGCCTTAAGTGGCCGGCTCGAATGTAGGAAGCGAGATGCGTGGAAAGCTAATCGTCAGTGTGATCGCCGGCCTCTTGATCGGCGCGTTGGGTGCAATCGCGTTGCTGCCGCAGGTGCGCGAGCAATTGCTGCCCGCGGCTGGACAGCAGCAGAGCGGCACGGCTGCTATCGGTGGACCGTTCACGCTCACCGATGCCAACGGCAAGACGGTGACCGATGCGGATTTCCGTGGCCGCTACATGCTCATCTTCTTCGGCTTCACCAACTGCCCCGACATTTGTCCGGCGGGCTTGCAGCTGATCTCCGCTGCGATGGCCAAGCTCGGCGACAAGGCCGACAAGGTCGTACCGGTCTTCGTCAGCGTCGACCCTGCGCGCGACACGCCCGAGAAGCTTGCATCGTACGTGAAGAACTTCGATGATCGCGTCGTCGGCCTGACAGGCACACCCGAACAGATCGCCCACATCGCGAGCGTCTATCGCGTCTACTACGAGAAGACGCCGAACGAGAGCGCGCCAGGCGACTACGGAATGAACCACACCTCGATCATTTATCTCATGGGACCGGACGGCAAGTACGTGAGACACTTCACGCCGATGACCGATCTCGACGAGATGGTTCAGAGGCTCGATAAGCTTCTCTGATTGCGCGCACTATCGCGCGGCGGGCAGGCCACAGTGTGGCTCCATCGTCTGTGCAGTCGAGCTTTGTGACTGGCAGAACGTTCGAATTTCGATTAGGTCAGAGTCAGCCTGCAGTTCGCCGGTGTTGCGCATCGGCTTCAGCAGGCTGTTCCGGCCAACACCGTGATGTTTGCACGAGGGGGTAGTCGGTGCGGAATGTCGCTCGGGGGAATGCATTGAAACGTCCGCGCATCGAAGAGCTCGATTGCCCGGTCGAGGTGAGACGGCATCCTGGCGCACGCCGTCTCACGCTGCGCGTCAGCCGCACGAGACGCGCCGTCATCGTCACGCTTCCTGTGCAGTGCGATCTCCGCGAAGCCGGCACGTTCCTCGATCGCAACATCGAGTGGGTGCGCGAACGTCTCAGCTCGATTCCCCAGCCTGTGCCCTTCATCGACGGCGCGGTGCTGCCGCTGCGCGGTGAGTTCCATAAGATCGCTTTCACCGGCAAGAGCGCGGCGGACGGCGTCGTCCATCGGCACGCAACGTCCGAATTGCCGGAGCTGCACGTGGCGGGACGCGCCGAGCATGCGCCGCGGCGGCTGCGCGATTGGCTCGCCGAGGAAGCGCGCCGCGATCTCGACAAACGCGTTCTCGTGCATACGCGCGCGCTGGGCGTAAAGGCCAAGCGCATCGCCGTTCGCGATCAGGCCACCCGCTGGGGTTCGTGCTCTACGACGGGCGTGCTGTCATTCTCCTGGCGGCTCATTCTCGCCCCGCCCCGCATCCTTGATTACGTCGCCGCGCACGAAGTCGCGCACCTCGTCGAGATGAATCACGGCGCGCGCTTCTGGGCACTTGTCGAGCGCCTGATCCCGGCCATGAAAGAAGACAAGCGCTGGCTCCAGGTCTATGGACTCGACCTGCATCGCTACGGTCCGGCCATCGACTGAGCGCGGGCTTGCGCGCAATCGAACTTCCGCGTCTCCAACTGCACGTGTGCGCCCCTGTGAGCGCTATGCCGCCCTGCGCGCAGTGGCGTACCGCAGCACGGCGGCGGAACCGGTTGGAGCGTCTGCGAGTGCTTCCGGAAAAGTGGGGACCGGTTTTCCGATGAGAAGCACGGGTAGGAGAAGTGCTTCCGGAAAAGTGGGGACCGGTTTTCCGATGAGAAGCACGGGTAGGAGAAGTGCTTCCGGAAAAGTGGGGACCGGTTTTCCGATGAGAAGCACGGGTAGGAGAAGTGCTTCCGGAAAAGTGGAGACCGGTTTTCCGATGAGAAGCACGGGCAGGATGAGTGCTTCCGGAAAAGTGGGGACCGGTCTTCCGATGAGAAGCACGGGAAATCGAGAAAGGCGTGCTGCGATTCGACGAAACGCAGCACGGCGCTAACGCGGGTCGTCGGCAATGGCGCCCGTATCGGAGCTGTCCACCAACGCCCGGGCGATGAAATCATCCTCGATGCGCGCAGCGGGATAAGTGCTATCGGCGGGCACGGTGGCGCTCGTCTCGGGCGGCGTACTGCGCGCGACGAAAGCCTGCCCTGCGCCGGCCGCCAGCATGACCTGACGCCAGATCTCCGCCGGCAGCGTGCCGCCGACGACGCGGTTCATGGGGCTGCCGTCGTCGTTGCCGGTCCAGACGCCGGCGGTGAGATGTGCGCCGTAGCCGACGAACCACGCGTCGCGAAAACCCTGCGACGTGCCGGTCTTTCCCGCCGCGGTCTCGGATGGCAGCGCCGCGCGCCGTCCCGTGCCGTCACGTAGCGCCGTCGACAGCATATCGTGCATCGCGAGCGTGTGCGCCGGGGCAATCACCTGCGCTGGCGCAGGCGCGTTGCGCGCGAACAGCACCTTGCCGTTGAGACCGCGCACCTGGCGAATGATATAGGGCTCCGCCACCTGCCCGCCGTTGGCGATGACATTGTAGGCTCCGGTCAGCTCCAGCAGCGAAACTTCCGAAGTCCCGAGCGCAATCGTTGCATCCTTCGCGAGCGGCGCGCGGATGCCGAGCCGCCTGGCCAGCTTGGCGACACGCGCCGGGCCCACCTCCGCCGTCAGCCGCGCCGCAACCGAGTTGACGGATTTCGCCAGCGCCATGCGCAGCGGCATCTCGCCGAGATATTCTCCGTTGTCGTTGCGCGGCGTCCAGCTCCCGATCTTCACCGGGATATCGTTGACGAGCGTATCGGGAGTGTAGCCCGCCTCGAGCGCCGCGAGATAGACGAATGGCTTGAACGCCGAGCCGGGCTGGCGCATCGCCTTCACGGCGCGATTGAATTGCGTGTCCGAATAGGAGCGGCCGCCGACGAGCGCGCGCAGGGCCCCGTCGCGCTCCATCACGACAACCGCCGCCTCGCTGGCGTGCAGCTCGGCTCCGCGCGCGTCGATGGTCTGCTGAACAATGCGGCCGGCGCTCGCCTGTAGCGCAGGATCGAGCGTCGTCTCGACGATGAGACCGGATGTCTTCGACGCGAGCCCCATCACGAACGCCGGAGCCAGACGCTCCATCACGTAATCGACGGCGTAATCAGCCTCGAGCGGCGCGGCCCGCTCCGAGCGCTCGAAAGAATGGGAAACTTCCTCCGCCGCCTTTTGCTCCTGCTCCTCCGTGATGAAGCCCGCTTCCTGCATCTGGGACAGCACGAGGCGCGCCCGGGCGCGGGCAATCGCGGGATTGGTGAGCGGCGAATATTTCGACGGCGCCTTGAGCAGTCCGGCGATCATCGCGGACTGACCGAGCGAGAGCTCCCGCGCCGACTTGCCGAAGTAACGCCGCGCCGCCGCGTCGATGCCGTAGGCGCCGGAGCCGAGATAGACGCGGTTGAGATAGAGTTCGAGGATGTCGGCTTTCGACAGGCGCGATTCCAGCCACAGCGCGAGCGTGAACTCCTCCAGCTTGCGCGCGAACGTGCGGTCGTGGCTGAGGTAGAGGTTTTTGGCGAGCTGCTGCGTCAGCGTCGAGCCGCCCTGGACCGTGCGGCCCTGGCGCAGGTTGATGAACGCGGCGCGCACCAGCCCCAGCGGGTCGACGCCGTGATGATCGAAGAAGCGCTGATCCTCGGTTGCGATCACGGCGTCGGTCACGTGCCGCGGCAGCAGGTCGAGGGGAATATAGTCGTCGCCACCGCCGCGCTCGCTGATCACCGAGCCGTCCCGGGCGAGGATGCGCACAAAAGGCGTGTTCTGTTTCGGCCGCAGCGTCAGTGGGTCGGGGTAGATCACCGTGTAGTAGATCATCAAGGCGGCGATCGAGGCCGTACCGACCGCAAGCCCATAGAGGGGGGCGACGAGCAGCAAGCGCTTCAGCGAGGAGCGCTTCGGCTTTCGCGATGATGAAAAGAGGCCCATCGTCAGGCCCAGCCCCCCGTTCGCAAATGCATTGAAGGAAGATCGCGGTGGCGCGCGCAAGGCGCTGACTTACCGCCTCTGCCGCTAAGGTGCAGTAAACCTTGCCGTCGCATGGCCCCCTCGGGTCTCCTCACGCAGAAGCACAATTGGATAGGCAACGGTGGCGAGAACGATGCGCGCAACGGACGTGGCCGCATCACAACCTAGCAGCCATATCGCCGCCATGAAACAATCCTAACGTTTTTGTACCGTTGCGTTCGCTTTGAAACGCGAAAGGCCGGCTCGGCCGCGGCCGAATGCGCTGGCATGCCAGCCCGCAATGCGGAGCGCTCGTTCAGATGGCTTACGTCAAACCCGGTACGCCCGGCACTTTTGAACGCCTGGAGCATCTGGAGCGCAGCGAGACCGACGCGGCGCTCGCCCGCCTTGCGGCCCTGGCCCGGCTCATGGATTCCCTCGTTGCCCTGCCCGGCACCCATATTCGCATCGGCGCTGACGCAATCATCGGCCTGGTGCCGGTCGCCGGAGATCTGCTCGCGGGCGCGATTTCGCTGTATCTGATCTGGGAGGCGAAACGCCTCGGCGCTTCGAAGCTCGTCCTCTGGCGCATGGTCGGCAACACGTTGATCGACACGGCGGTCGGAGCCGTTCCGATTGCTGGCGATATTTTCGATGTCGCCTTCCGCGCCAACATGAAAAACGTTCGCCTGTTGCAGCGCCATCTGGAAAAGCGCGGACGCGTGCCGAAGGCGCCGGCCGGCGAGGCCACCGTGATCAAAGTCGACTGGCCGCGCGTCTCCTGATGACGAGCTTTCCAGGCGGATGCGGCCCGTCAAGGGCCCGCGGGCGCACCGCATCGCTATCTAGACAGCTTGAAAATATTCCGGCCCCGTCCCGATGATCTTCGTATCCGGCCTGCCGATGGCGCGCGCGTCCTTGTCCGCGTAGTCCGAATTGAACAGCACCCAGCGGATCGTCTCCAGCCGCGCCCGCCTCTGATCGTTGGCGCGTACGGCGATCCACGGCGCAACGTCGGTGCTGGTGCGCGCGAAGATTTCGTTCTGGGCGCGCGTATAGTCGTCCCAGCGGCCGATGGCGGCGAGATCGACGTCGGTGATCTTCCAGCGCTTGAATGGATTGTGCCGTCGCTCATGGAAGCGCAGCAGCTGCATCTCGCGCCCGATGATCAGATAGAACTTGAAGAACGCAAACCCGTCCCGGACCAGCAGCGCCTCGAAGTCGGGCGCCTCGCGCAGGAAAAGCTCCGTCTGCTCGGGCGTGCAGAAATGCATGACGCGCTCGACGCCGGCGCGATTGTACCAGGAGCGGTCGAAGAGGACCATGTCGCCCGCCGTCGGCAGGTGCGCGACGTAGCGCTGGAAATACCATTGCCCGCGCTCGTTCTCGTTTGGCTTCGAAAGTGCGACAGAGCGGGCGTGCCTTGGATTGAGCCGCCCGACGAAACGGCTGATGCAGCTTCCCTTGCCGGAGGCATCACGGCCCTCGAACAGCGCGACGAAGCGCCCGCCGGTATCCTGAATGTGCGCCTGCAGCTTCAAAAGCTCGAGCTGCAAGTTGGTGAGATCCTCGGTGTAGGGCTTTTTCTTCAGCTCCTCTTCGTAGGGATAGCCCCCCGACGTCAGCGCACGGTCGGCGATCTGGGCCGGCAGCACTGGATCGTCGAGATCGAACGCAAAAGGCAATCCTTGCGCGCCGCCTCCGCCCTCATACTTGCCGCCCGAAGCCGCCTTGTCCTTGCCTTTGTTCTTGCTGCCGGTGTTCTTGCTGCCGGATGATCCCATCGCGTCACCTCCGCCGTTCGGTCTTGTCCATTGTAAGGTGAATCCGAACGCGCGTGCCTGTCCATGTTGGACAGGTGATACGGTCCCCAGTATTGAGCTGCGATGCCATCGCCGAATGACTCCGAGCCGAAAAAGATGTCCCTGGGACAGGTCCTGAGCAACGTTCGCTGGGCCGAGCGCCGCGCCGAAGCGGAGGCGTGGGCGCGCGAAACGTGGAAGACGGCGCGGTATCGGCTCTCCAAACGCGCAATGCCGGTTGCCGCCGCAGCGTTCATATTCATCGTGCTTATGCTGTTCGGCGCGCTTGGCGCCCTCGCGGCGCTCGGCGCGTTGATGGCGCTCTTCGTTGCCGCCGCCACCTGGCCGCTCGACTGGGGTGGAGATGCGGAAGGCCGCGCGGGTGAGGTCCTTGCGGGCGCGCGGTCCGGGGAGGCGGATCGCGCGAGCTGGCGCGTCGTCATCGACGCCATCCCCTTCGCCGCCATTGCGCTCGACGCCGCGGGAGCCCTTGTCCACCACAATCGCCTTGCCGCTGAGATGTTTCCGCGCATCCGCGACGGCCTGCCGATGAGTCATGTCTCGCGCAGTCCTGACCTGTTGCTGGCGGTCGACCGCGTTTTGGCCGGCGAGGGCGAGCGCTTTGACGTGGAGCTCGTCGAGCGCGTTCCTGTGGAGCGGCGTCTCGCGGCGACCGTGTCGCGCCTTCTGCGTCCCGGCCGCTCGTCGGCGCCGCACGCGCTCGTCACCTTCCGCGATCTCACCGAGCAGGATCGCCTCGGCCGCATGCGGTCGGACTTCATCGCCAATGCCAGCCACGAGCTGCGCACGCCGCTAGCCTCGCTGCGCGCGTTCGTCGAGACGCTGCAGGGCCCGGCACGGGACGATGAGAACGCCCGCACGCGTTTTCTCCAGCTCATGGCCCAGCAAGCCGAGCGCATGACGCGCCTGATCGACGATTTGCTCTCGTTGAGCCGCGTGGAAATGCGTGTGCATCTGCCCCCGCGCGGCATCGTCGAGCTGAACGAGACAGCCGCCTATGTGTGCCAGTCGCTGGAGCCGGTGGCCGAAGCGGCACAGGCAAAGCTCGTGTTGAAGCGCGATGGGGAGCCAGCGCGCATCCGCGCCGACCGCGACGAGATCGTGCAGGTGCTGCAGAACCTCATTCACAACGCCATCAAGTACGGGCGCTCGGGCGGCACCGTCGAGATCCAGGTGGGCCGCGACGCGCCGCGCGGATCGGCCGGGGCAAAGGTCTGGGTGAGCGTCACCGATGAAGGGGCGGGCATCGCGCCCGAGCACCTGCCGCGCCTCACCGAGCGCTTCTACCGCGTGAGCGCGATCTCCAGCCGCGAAAAGGGCGGCACCGGCCTCGGACTCGCGATCGTGAAGCACATCCTCAACCGTCACCGCGCCGAGCTTCGGATTTCTTCCCGCCTCGGCGCCGGATCGACCTTTACCGCGAGCTTCGAGGAGCTGGGCACCGCCTGAAGGTCGATTTCACGGCTTTGGGACTATGTAACCGGCCGGCCGCCGCGCCGGTCCCCGTCCCGGACCTGCGCCAATTTAAATTCATTCAAGCATCCCAGTAAGTTAACGTGTCACGAAAGTATCGTTGCCTTGGTCTATCAAGACCCCCACGGCGCAAGCGTGCCGTGCGGGGGAGAGGTTCGCGAGGTGCGGAAATGGCCGCACGCCCCGTTGTCACCTCCAAGACCAGGAGATCAGTGTGAGCAATAAGCTTCTCGCCTGCACGGCCGCGGCGG